>Ga0137375_10002056_pt1 | contig 23671 bp, 20 predicted proteins | sample SagtaG_24_FD_104936 | JGI IMG/M metagenome (GOLD analysis project Ga0137375, IMG submission 104936) | Vadose zone soil microbial communities from Sagehorn Ranch, Mendocino, California, USA - Sage1_R_113_16 metaG | ecosystem: Environmental > Terrestrial > Soil > Vadose zone | place: USA... | reverse complement strand
GGTCCAGCAGCTCACGCTTGTACGGGCCCCAGTTCGCCGGATGGGTCACGGCGACGGCGTCGGCCGGGCCGCCCTCCCGCTCGGCCACCCGGTCGATGACCCACCGCAGGAGCTTGGCGGTCAGGCTGTGGGCCGAGTACGGGGTTCCCCCCAGGATCAGCGGCGTGGGGTCGCCCACCCGCCGCTTGAACTCCCGGGCCACCCGGCCGGGTTCGGAGAGGGCCCGGCGGTTCGCGGCCTCGCCGGTGAGGATGGTCTCGTTCTCCTTGAGGAACACGACCGAGGGGATGGCCGGGGCGCGGTTGCCGAGGACCACCACCTCCACCCGTCCCCGGCGCTCCACCGCAGCGGCGGTGTAGGTGGTTCCCAGGTCGACTCCGAGGCGGTACATATCGGGCGCAGTGTGACCCGGCGGCTCGACCCCTGTCCAGATACGCTTGCCCGGCACGCCCCTCGAACCCACCCCAGGGAGCCACGCCGACGGACACCACGCCGCAGGACCCGCCCACGCTTCGCCGAAAGGCCTCCGAGGCCCTGTCGGCCACGGCCGAGGCTGCCGCGGCCGCCGGCCGCGAGGACCTCGTGGCCCGCCTGGCGGCCGCGGAACGGCGCCTGGCCGACCCGTCGATCCGGGTCCTCGTGGTGGGCGAGTACAAGCGGGGCAAGAGCGCGCTGGTGAACGCCCTGATCGACGCCGACGTGTGCCCGGTGGACGACGACATCGCCACGTCGGTCCCCACGGTGGTCAGGTGGGCGGAGCGGCCCGAGGCCTTCGCGGTCCGGCGGCCGCCGGGCGGCGACGGCCTGGAGGGCGACGCGGACGCGAACGAACCGGAACCCCTCCGGGAGCCACTGGATCTCGGCGAGCTCCCCGATTACGCGTCGGAGCGGGGGAACCCCGACAACCGGCGGGGCCTCATGTACGTCGACGTGGGGATCCCCCGGGACATCCTGTCCTCCGGCCTCCAATTCGAGGACACCCCCGGCGTCGGTGGGCTCTCCTCGGCCCACAGCGCCGCCACCCGGGCGGCCCTGCCGCTGGCCGACGCCGTGCTGTTCGTGACGGACGCCTCGCAGGAGCTCACCGGGCCCGAGCTCACGTTCCTCCGGTGGGCCGTGGATCGCTGCCCCACAGTGTTCTCCGTGCTCACGAAGGTCGACTTCTACGCGGAGTGGGAACGGATCCTCGGGCTGAACCGCGGGCACCTCGAGCGGACCGGCCTGGCCATGCCGATGTTCCCGATCTCCACCACGCTCCGCCGCCGCGGCCCCCGGCCTGGCGGCCCCCCGATGGAGGGCGAATCTGGCTACCGGCCCCTCCTGGAGCACCTCCGCGAGGAGGTGACCGGGGAGGGCGAGCGCCTGGCCGTTCGCACCGCCGTCCGTACCCAGCTGGCGGTGCTGGAGCAGGTGGAGGCGCCGCTCCGGGCCGAGCGGGACGCCGTGGCCGACCCCGGCCGGGGCCAGGAGATCGCGGCGGGGCTGGCCCGGGCCCGGGAGCGGGCCGAGCGGCTGGGCACCGGCTCGGCCGCGTGGCGCCAGACCATGGACGACGGCGTCACCGACCTCACCGCCGACATCGACTTCGACCTCGAGGACCGGTTCCGGCGGGTCCGGCGGGAGGCCGAGAACCTCATCGACGAGATGGATCCGGGGAAGGCCTGGACCGAGTTCGAGTCCTGGCTCCGCCAGCGGATGGCCGCCGAGATCTCGGAGAACTACGCCCTGGTCGCGGAGCGGGCGGAGGAACTGGCCGAACGGGTGGCGGAGCACTTCGCCTCAGCAGAGGGACCCATCGACCTGTCGCTGGCCGTGTCGAGCCCGGACGAGGCCATGGGGCTGGGCATGGAGACCATCGAGGAGATGAAGGAGCACGTGGCGAAGGCGGCCCTGGAGGGGCTGGGGGGATCGTTCCACGGCACGGAGATCCTGGAGATGATCGGCAGCATCGCCGGGTTCGCCATCGCGTCGCCGGTCCTGGCGGCCGTCGGGCTGCTGATGGGCGGCCACGCGATCCGTGAGGAGCGCGAACGCCGCCTGGAGGGCCGCCGCGAGGAGGCCCGGGAGGTCCTCCAGGAGTACCTGGACGAGGTGCGGTTCCGGGTGGGCAAGCACTCCCGGGACGCGCTGAGGGCGGTGCAGCGGCAGATCCGGGACCAGTTCGTCGCGCTCGCCGAACAGCTCCAGCGGTCCGCGTCGGAGGCGCTGGCCGCCGCCCAGGGGGCGCTGGAGGCGGATCAGCAGGGGCGCCAGCGGCGGCTGGCCACGGCCGAGGAGGGCCTCCGGCGAACGGGAGCCCTCCGGGCCGGGCTGCTGGAGCTGGCCCCCGAGGCCGCGCCCCGGCCGGGGCCGGCGACCGCATGAACCCTCCGGCTCCGCGGGCCACGCTGGTCGGCGAGGTCCGGGGGATCCTGGACCGGGCCCGGGCGGCGTACGCCGCCACGCCGATCGGGTCCCGGCTGGACGCCCTGGCCCGGCGGCTGGACGAACCGCTCCGGGTCGCCATCGCCGGGAGGGTGAAGGCGGGGAAGTCCACGCTCCTGAACGCCCTGGTCGGGGAAGAGCTCGCACCCACGGACGCCGGCGAGTGCACCCGGATCGTGACCTGGTATCGGGAGGGCATCACGTACCGGGTCACGCTGGACCCGGTGGAGGGCGAACCCCGGCAGGTGCCCTTCACGCGCGAGGGGGGGGCGATCCGGGTGGACGTCGGGACCTTCCGTGCCCCGGAGGTGGAACGGCTGGTGGTGGACTGGCCGTCGGCCGCCCTGCGCCCCATGACCCTCATCGACACCCCGGGCATCGCCTCGGCCACGGAGGAGGACACGAAGCGGACGGTGGCCGCGCTGGGCGCGGACGAGGACCAGCCGGCAGCGAGCGACGCCGTGCTGTACCTGATGAAGCACCTCCATTCGTCGGACGTGCAGTTCCTCGACGCCTTCCGGGACCGGGACGTCTCCCAACCGACGCCCATCAACGCGATCGCGGTGCTCTCCCGGGCCGACGAGATCGGTGCGGGGAAACTGAACGCGCTGGAGACCTCGGAGCGGATCGCGTCGCGGTACCGGCGGGACCGCCGGGTCCGGACCCTGTGCCAGACGGTGGTCCCGGTGGCCGCGCTCCTGGCCCAGGCCGGAGAGACCCTGGTGGAGGACGAGTACCGCGCCCTGGAGCGGCTGGCCCGAGGGCCCGTCGGCGAGGTCGAGGAGGCCCTGGCCTCGGTGGACCGGTTCCTCGGCGAGGCGGGCGGGTCGGTGGGCCCGGACTCGCCCATGCGCGACCACCTGGTGCGCCGGATGGGGATGTTCGGCGTCCGGCTGTCGGTGGAGCTCGTCCGGACGGGGGCGGCGGCCACGGCTCCGTCCCTGGCCCGGCAGCTCATCGAACGCAGCGGACTCCAACGCCTGCGCGACACCCTGGTCACGCAGTTCGCCGGCCGCCGCGACGTCCTGAAGGCTCGGGCGGCCCTCCTGGCGCTGGAGCCCCTGGTCCGGGGGGCCGGCGGACCGGCCCTCACCGACATCCAGGCCGAGATCGAACGGGTCCACGCCGGGGCCCACGAGTTCGCCGAGGTCCGCCTGCTGAACGCGCTGCGGGCCGAGGCCGCCGACCTCCGCCATGACGAGGAGGAGGACGCCGAACGGCTCCTCGGTGGCGGGTCCACCGCGGTGCCCGCCAGGCTGGGACTGGACCCCGCCGCCACCCCGGCGGAGATCCGCGAAGCGGCCACCGCGGCCATGGCCCGGTGGAAGGCCCGGGCGGAGAGCCCCATGTCCTCCCGGGAGGCCGTGGCGGCAGCCCGGATCCTGGTCAGGACGTGCGAGGGCATCCTGGCGGCCCTCCCGCCGCCGCCCCAGTTCACGGTCTGACGGGGCTGCCCCGCCCGGTAGCATGCGGGTCCATGGACTTCGCGATCCCCGAGGAGCACCGCGAGCTGGTCGCGTCGTTCCGGTCGTTCCTGGACCGCGAGGTCCGCCCGGTGGAGGAGCGGTTCGCCGAGCGGCGGCAGGAGGACCGGTTCGACGACGAGATGATCGCGGCCGGGATCGGCCTGCGGAAGCGATCGGCGGAGCTGGGCTTCTATGCGGCGCACATGCCGGAGGATGCCGGCGGGGGCGGGCTGTCGAACCTCGGCTACACCCTGCTGGTGGAGGCGGGAGCGTCCTCCGGGCTCCAGTTCGCCACGTTCGCGCTGGGGCCGCCCAACCCCGCCGCGCCGAACCCGATCCTCATGGATCTCCCGCCCCATCTCCGGGAGCGGTACCTCCCGCCGCTGATCCGGGGCGAGACCACGATGTGCTTCGCGCTCACCGAGCCCGGCGCGGGCTCGGACGCGCAGGCCATCTCGAGCTCCGCGCGGCTGGAGGACGACTGCTGGGTCATCAACGGGACCAAGCACTTCATCACGAACGGCGCGCACGCCGACCTCACGGTGGTGTTCGCCGTCACCGACCGGGAGAAGCGGGCCGCCGGCGGGATCACCGCGTTCGCCGTGCCGAAGGGCTCGCCGGGGCTGGTGATCGGGCGGAACCAGCGGACGCTGGCCGGCGACACGAACCAGGCCGAGCTGATCTTCTCCGACTGCCGGATCCCGGCGGACCACGTGATCGGCGAGATCGGCTTCGGGTTCGGTTCGGCCATGCGGTTCCTCAACGCCGGTCGCGCGTTCATCGGGGCGCTGTGCGTGGGGATCGCCGACCACCTGGTGCGGCTCTGCGTGGAGCAGGCCACGAGCCGGGAGACGTTCGGCAAGCCCATCGGGAAGTACCAGGCCGTGCAGTGGATGCTGGCCGACTCCGCGCTGGAGGTCCACGCCTCCCGGCTGATGACCTACCACCTGGCCTGGCTGGTGGACCGGGGCGAGCAGCCCATCCGGGAGTCGTCGATGGTGAAGCTGAACAACACCGAGATGGTGGGCCGGGTGGCCGACCGGGCCGTGCAGATCTTCGGCGGCATGGGCCTCCTGGCGGAGGGCCCGGTGGAGCGGATCTACCGCTACGTCCGGATGCTCCGGATCGTGGAGGGCACCAGTGAGATCCAGCGCCTCATCATCGCCCGCTCCCTCGGGCTGTAGGCCGCCCGGCGGGTTGAGCGGGAGCGCAACCGGGAATCCCTGAGCCGTGCCACGGCTACGACGATCGGACCCATCGCTGGCCGGGTTCACCCGGCGGCGGAGCGGCAGGGGATTCGTCTATCTCGACGACCGCGGCGAACGGATCACCGATCCCGAGGTCCTCCAGCGCATCAGGGGGCTGGTCATCCCGCCGGCCTGGGCCGACGTGTGGATCTGTCCGGACGCGCTGGGACACCTCCAGGCGGTGGGCACCGACGCGGCGGGCCGCCGGCAGTACCTGTACCACTCCCTGTGGAGGACCCGGCGGGACCAGGAGAAGTTCGACCGGATGCTGGAGTTCGCCCGGGCCCTCCCGCGGCTCCGCGAGGTCACGTCGGAGCACCTGTCGAACGAGGGCCCGACGCGCGAGCGCGTGCTGGCGTGCTCGGTCCGCCTGCTGGACCGGGGGTTCTTCCGCATCGGGTCGGAGGCATACGCCGAGGACAACGGCACGTTCGGCCTGGCCACCATGCACCTGAGCCATGTCGCGCTCGGCCCGGACGGGAGCGTCGAGTTCGACTATCCGGCGAAGGGCGGGAAGCGGCACATCCAGAGCGTGGTCGACCCGGAGGTGGTGGAGGTGGTCGCGGTGCTGAAGCGGCGCCGGGGCGACCCGCAGCTGCTGGCGTGGCGGGAGGGCCGGCGGTGGGTCGACGTCCGATCGGACGACATCAACGCCTACATCAAGGACGTGGCCGGGGAGGGGTACTCGGCGAAGGACTTCCGGACCTGGCACGGGACCGTGATGGCGGCGACGGCCCTGGCGGTGGCCGCGCCGTCGGCGCGCTCCAGGACCGCCGCGAAGCGAGCCATGGTGTGGGCCGTGAAGGACGTGGCGCGGTACCTCGGCAACACGCCGGCCGTATGCCGGGCCTCGTACATCGACCCCCGCGTGTTCGACCGCTACCGCTCCGGCTGGACCATCGCCGGCCTCCTCGACGAGCTCGGCACGAAGCGACACGACGAACCGGAGCTCCAGGCCCTCATCGAGGAGGCCGTGGTCGACCTCATCCGAGGCGAGGACTCCCCCGCCATCGAGCGGGCCGCGTAGCCCCCTGGGCTCGAGAGGCCCGTTCGGCGCCGGTAGTAGGCTGCGAACTCGATGGCCAGGGCCACTGATCGCGCAGCCGACCCCTCGCGACGGCGGTTGCCGTCGGTGGACTCGCTGCTCCGGTCGGGGCCCGGGCGCAGGGCGGCGGCCGACTTCGGGCGGGACGTGGTGAAGCGCGCCGTGCAGCAGGTCCTGGAGGACGCCCGCGAGGGGGCGGCACGGGGGCGGGCTCCCGACCCACCGGACCTGTTGATGGCCCGCGCCGCGACGGTGGCGGCCCGGGTGGCGTTCGGGCTGACGCCCGTGATCAACGCGACCGGGGTGATCCTGCACACGGGGTTGGGGCGGGCTCCGCTCCCCCGCGATGCAGCGCGGGCGGCGGCCCGGGCCGCGATGGGCTACTCGGACCTCGAGGTGGACCGCGAGTCGGGTCGCCGGGGGAAGCGGACCACCCGGGCCGAGTTCCTGCTCACGGCGCTGACCGGCGCCGAGGCCGCGTTCGTGGTGAACAACAACGCCGGGGCGCTGGTGCTGGCGCTGGCAGCGCTGGCCAGGGGGAAGCAGGTCCTGGTGTCCCGGGGAGAGCTCATCGAGATCGGCGGCGAATTCCGGCTGCCGGACATCATGGCGGCGAGCGGAGCGAAGCTCGTGGAGGTCGGGACCACGAACCGCACCCGGACCGCCGACTTCCGGGCCGCACTGACGCCGCGGACGGGGCTGATCCTGAAGGTCCACCCCAGCAACTACCGCGTGGTGGGGTTCACCGACTCGGCACCGGCCCGCGACCTGGCCGCGGTGGCCGCGAAGGCCGGAGTCCCGTTCGTCCACGACCTCGGCTCCGGGCTCCTCGGCCGCCTCCCGGGCGTGCCGGCCGACGAGCCGGCGGCCACGGAGGCACTGGCCGACGGCGCGGACCTGGTGACGTTCTCCGGCGACAAGCTGCTCGGCGGGCCCCAGGCGGGGATCGCGGTCGGGCGGGACGCCGTGGTGCAGCGGTTGCGGCGGCACCCGCTGGCCCGGGCCCTCCGGGTGGACAAGATGCAGGTGGCCGCCCTGGAACGCGTGCTCGACGCGTACGCCACCGGCCGGTGGCAGGACCTGCCGGTGTGGCGGATGTTCCGCGCACCGGCGTCGGCACTCCGAGTGCGGGCCCGCGCGCTGGCGGGCGTGCTCGACGGCGCGGCCGTGCGGGTGGAGTCCGCGGCGGGTGGCGGCTCCCTCCCGGGGTTCACCGTCCCGTCCTGGGCGGTCGCGGTCCAGGATCCCAAACCCGAACGACTGGCCGACCGCCTCCGGATCGGGCTCCCGGCGGTGTTCTGCCGGGTCGAGGGCGAGCGGGGCCTGTTCGACCTCCGGACCGTGGACCCCGAGCACGACGAACGGCTGGCTCGCGCCGTGCGCTACGCACGGGAGCAGGATTGACCGAACCACTCCCCCAGGTCGTCGCGACGGCCGGTCACGTGGACCACGGGAAGTCCGCGCTGATCCTCCGCCTCACGGGCATCGACCCCGACCGCCTGGCGGAGGAGAAGCGTCGCGGCCTCACGATCGACCTCGGGTTCGCGTGGGCCACTCTCCCGTCCGGCCGGGAGATCGGGTTCGTGGACGTCCCCGGCCACGAGCGGTTCGTGCGGAACATGCTGGCCGGCGTGGGGCCGGTCCGGCTGGTGCTGTTCGTGGTGGCGGCCGACGAGGGGTGGAAGCCGCAGTCCGAGGAGCACCTGGAGATCGTGGACGTCCTCGGCGCGGCCGGGGGCGTGGTGGCCCTGACCAAGCGCGACCTGGTGGACGAGGAGACGCTGGGGATCGCCGAGCTGGAGGTTCGCGACCGGCTGGCCGGGACCGCGCTCGAGGACGCGCCGGTCGTGGCGTGCTCCGCGCTCACCGGCGAGGGACTGGACGACCTCCGAGCCGCCCTCGACGCCATGGTCGCGGCAGCGCCGCCGCCCGAGCAGGACGGCCGGGTCCGCCAGTTCATCGACCGCGTGTTCACGATCCGCGGCGCCGGGACCGTCATCACCGGAACGCTCACCGGCGGCCCGCTGGAGGTGGGCGGAGAGGTCGAGATCTACCCCACCGGGCACCGGGCCCGGGTCCGGGGCCTCCAGAGCCACAAGCGCCCCCTCGAGACGGCCCGCCCGGTGGCCCGCGTCGCGGTGAACCTCGTGGGGAGCGAACGCGACGATCTCGCGCGGGGCGACGTGCTCGGCCTCCCGGGGCAGTGGCGGCCCACCGGGGTGATCGAGGCCCGGGTTCGGCCGGTCCGGGGCCTGGACCACCCCCTCACCGGCCGGGGCGCCTACAAGCTGTACGCGGGTTCGGCCGAACGCGACGCCCGCATCCGCTTCGCCGGAGCCGGACGTCTGGCCCCCGAGGACCCCGGCGCGTTCGCCCGGATCCGGCTCTCAGCGCCGCTGGTGCTCACCCACGGGGACCGGTTCGTCCTTCGCGAGGCCGGCCGGCGGGCCACCGTGGCCGGGGGCACGGTGCTCGATCCCGAGCCGCCGCTCCGGCCCGGCGCCGACTGGGAGCGGCGGCTGGCCGCACGGGAGGCGGCCCGGCCGGACGAGCTCCCCGGCCTCCTGGTGGGCGAACGAGGAGCGGTGCGGGCGGCCGACCTCGCCGTGCTCACCGGCCGGTCCCCGGCCGAGATCCCCGGCGCGACCCGGGCGGGTGGATGGTGGCTGGCCGGCGACCTCCACCGGACAGCGGCGGAGGCCGTGGAGGACGTCCTGGGGCGATTCCATCGCGAGCACCCGCTCCTGCCCGGAGCCGGACTGGCCGTGGCCCGGTCCGCCGTGGCCTCGGCGGTCGAGCGGGCCGGGCGGACCGCGGACCCCGGCCTGGTGGACGCCGCGCTCGACGCGCTGGAGGCGGCGGGGACCCTGGTCCGCGAGGGCTCGGACGTCCGTCTGGCCTCCCACCGGGTGGCGCTGGAGGAACGCCGGGAGGAGGTGGACCGGCTGGTGGGAACCGTTGCCGCCGGCGAGCCCAGCCCGCCGACCGTGTCCGAGCTGGTGGCCTCGGGGTTCCCGCGCGAGGTGGTGGACGCCGCGGCCCGGGCCGGGAGGCTCGTCCGGATCTCCCCGGACCTCGTGATGACCCCCGAGCTCGTCCGGCGGGCGCGCGAGATCCTCCAGCGGGAGGCCGCCGCCGGCATGACGGTGAGCGCGTTCCGGGAACACCTGGGGACGTCGCGGAAGTACGCGCTCCCCCTCCTGGAGTGGTTCGACCAGCACGGCGTGACCCGCCGCCGCGGGGACCTCAGGGTCCTGCGCGAAATCTGATCCTCGCGAACGGGAATGCTCAGGCGAGCTCCGCCACCAGCGTGAGCTCGACCGGTGCCCCCAGCGGGAGCGAGCTCACCCCGACCGCCGCCCGGGCGTGGCGTCCGGCGTCGCCGAACACCTCCACCAGCAGGTCGCTGGCCTCGTTGGCGACCTCCGGCTGCTGGGTGAAGTCGTTCACGCACGAGACGAACACCGTGACCTGCGCGATCCGCCGGACCCGGTCGAGATCGCCCAGGGCGTCGCGGAGGGCGGAGAGCGCCTGCAGGGTGCACTGCCGGGCCGCCTCGGCGCCCTGCTCGACCGACACCAGGGCGCCGACCAGGCCCGGATGGAGGACCTCGCCGTCGATCCTGGCCACCTGCCCCGCCACGAACGCGAACCCGCCGGCGTTCACCACGGGCACGTACGAGGCCACCGGCTTCGGCGGTGGCGGAAGCTCGATCCCCAGCTCGGAAAGTCGGTCCTCGATCCGGCCCATCGTCAGCCTCCTCCACGTTCGCGCGACCGGCGGGGCGCAAGCGTAGCCGGACGTGAACGGGGCCGGACACGGCGGGAGGGGCGAGTGTGACCCGCCCCTCCGGGGAAGTCCGCGGCCGCCGAGGGAGGTGCGGCGGCCGACCGCCGTCGGTCAGCCAGCCTGCCGCTCTCGCATTCGCAGGATGGCCCGTCGCTCGGCCTCGTTCATGCCGCCCCACACACCGTGAGGCTCTCGGATCCGAAGCGCGTACTCGAGGCACACGTCGCGGACCTCGCACCGGCCGCAGATGAGCTTGGCCTTGGCCTCACGGCCGTTCTTCTGGTCGCGCTTCTCGAAGTAGTTCGGGGCGAAGAACAGGGCAGACTCCTCGCCGCGGCAGGCGGCGCGGAACTGCCAACCGGTCATCCCGTCGCTCGTGCCCATCCTGGCGGCCGCGGGGCGGCCTCTCCCTCCTTCTGCTCAAGTGGTTCGGATTTCGACGGACGACGGATTGGACCGGTTCCATCGGACATCCAATCGCCACAATGATGAACGGAAGCTGAGAGGGCCCCCGGGCGGGGTGCCTCAGAGGTCGCCGGGGGCGCCGCCCGGCCCGGGATCGGCCCCGGGGTCGCCCGGCTCGGGCTCCACCCTCAGGATCAGGCCGTCGACCCGGCGGACCCTGATCCTCGTGCCCGGCGGGATGGGCCCGTCCAGGGCCCGGCCCCGCCACAGGGTCCCCTTCACGTACACGGGCCCCTCCGGGTCCAGCGGGCCCCGGGTCTCGCCCTGGAGCCCGACCAGTCCCCGCTGGGTGGTCACGATCCGTTCCCTGGCCTGCTGGGCGACGGTCAGGCCGAACCCGAAGTACAGGAAAACGGCCACCGCCGTGGGCCAGATCAGCCAGGGCGACACGTCGATGGCCGGGGCCACCCGCGAGAACACGAGGTACGAACCGGTGACGAACGCCGCCATGCCCAGCAACGTGAGCACGCCGAGCCGCCGGATCACCACGTCGACGGCCAGGAGCACCAGTCCGCCCACGAGGAGCCCCAGCCCGAGCGGTCCGAACGGCACCACCATCAGCCCGTATGCCGCGAACCCCACGCCGATGACCCCGGCGATCCCCGCGACCCCGATCCCCGACTGCGTCAGCTCGAACGCCACGCCCATCAGCCCCAGGACCAGCAGGACGTAGATCGTCACCGGCGATGCCACCGCGTGGATGATCCGGCGCCCGATCCCCAGGTCGTGGAACCGGAGCGCCGCCACCTCGGGGTTCGTCCGGAGCGTGATCTCGCCTGCCGCCGTGGGGACGCGAGCGCCGTCCAGCTTGCTCAGCAGCTCCGCGGAGGACGACGCGAAGTCCTGGACCACGCGCCGGTCCAGGACCACCTGGCCGGGAGCCTCGATCCCCTCCGAGGCGAACGTCGGGTCGCGGTGGCGGGCGGACGACCACCGGGCCACCGCCGTCAGGGCCCGCCCGGACTCCGAGGGACTCTCCGGCGACCGGCGGGCGAGGTCGAGGGGCTCCAGCGGCCCCACGCCGGCCCCGGGGGCCACCACGGCATAGCTCGACGCGTACACCAGCAGCAGGCCGCCGCCCATCGCGTGCGCCGGGGTGGGGCCGATCCACACCACCACCGGCACCGTGGCCCGGAAGACGCGTTCGGCCAGGGCCACCGCGTCCACGTCGAGCGTCCCCGGAGTGGTGAGCTGGATGACCACCGTGGCGTCCCGGGACTCGGCGTCGGCGATGGCGGCCACCAGGTAGTCCCGCATCGAACGGTCGATCACGCCGTTCACCTTCACGACGTCGACCTCCGCGGGGGCCTCGCCCGGCTGCAGGACGGGTCCCGACGGCGTGGGCGTCGCCGCGTGCGCGCTCGCCGGAAGCCACCACAGGGCAGCCGCGAACAGGAGGAGCCAGGGGAGGGACCGGCGCATCGCGGTGCGTATGGTACCGGGTAGGCTCGGGAACCATGCCCGGGAACGATGCCGCCGAGCCGCCCCCGCCCGCGGACCTGTCGGGCCTGTTCGACCGGCGGCTCCTCTTGGTCTCGGGGAAGGGCGGGACCGGGAAGACCACGGTCGCGGCGGCGTGCGCGATGGCCGCGGCCCGCACCGGCCGGCGGGTCCTGCTGGCCGAGGTGGAGGGCCGGGGCGGGGCGTTCGACCTGCTGGAGCTGCCCCGCACGGGGTTCGAGGAGCGGCGGACGAGGTTCGGCTTCTCGATCCTGGGCATCACGGCCCGCGACGCGCTCCTCGAGTACCTGTGGCTGTTCTTCCGGATGAAGGCGCTGTCGCGGACCCTGGCCCGGGCGCAGGTCCTGGAGACCGTGACCGACGGGGTCCCGGGGTTCCGGGATCTCATGGTCGCCGGCAAGCTCTACGAGCTCACCGCGTGGCGGGCGACGTCGCGGGAACGGGAAGCCGCCGAGCGCGTCGCGTACGACCTGGTGGTGGTCGACGCGCCGCCGGTGGGCCAGGTCCTGGGGATGCTCCGGTCGCCGGGGGCGTACCGGGGGATCATCCGGGGCGGCCGGGCCGGCCGGCAGATCCAGTCGATCGAGGCGCTGTTCCGGGAGCACACCCGGATCGCCCTGGTGGCCACGCCCGAGGAGATGGCGGTGGCCGAGACCCTGGAGTCCGTGGAGGCGCTGGTCGGAGACGGGTTCGATCCGCCCTGGGTGGTGGCGAACCGGGTCCGGCCCGCGGTCTTCCCCACGGGCACGAGGGCCGCCGGGATGCGGCTCTCCCCCGAGCGCCTCCGAGCGATCCTGGAGGGCGCGGGATGCGAGGTGGACGAGGCGTCCGCCGCGGAGCTGATCCGGGCGGCCCGCGACGAGGACGCCAGGGTCCGGGCCGAGACGGGATACCTGTCGATGCTCCGGACGGGGCTCCACCTGCCGCTGGTGGCCACGGAGCGGTTCGGCCCCCGGGAGGTCGAGGGGCTGGCCGACCTGGTGTGGAAGGCGGCATCGTGAGCCGGGCCCTCCGGGAGGACCTCCGGGCGCGCCGGATCGTGGTGTGCTGCGGGTCCGGCGGCGTGGGCAAGACCACCGTGGCCGCGGCGATCGGGGTGGCGCTGGCCCGCGAGGGGCGGCGGACCGTGGTGATGACCGTCGACCCGGCGCGCCGCCTGGCCACGGCGCTGGGCCTGCCGCGGCAGCCCGGCGACCGGACCACCGTCCAGGCCGGGAGTGGCGCCACGTTCGAGGCCATCATGCTCGACACCCGCCGGACCTTCGACCACCTAGTGGAGCAGCATGCCGGGTCGCGTGAGCGGCGGGACCGCATCCTGAACAACGCGTTCTACCGGCGGATGGCCGACACCCTGTCCGGCACCCACGAGTACATGGCCATGGAGCGGCTGTACGAGCTGGCCACGGACCCCGACCGCGACTGGGAGGCCATCGTCATCGACACGCCCCCCACCCGGAGCGCTCTGTCGTTCCTGGACGCGCCCCGGCGGATGCTCGACTTCCTGGGAGGCCGGATGTTCCGGTGGCTGCTATGGCCCTACCGCCGGGCGGGCCGGGCCGGCCTCCGGGGAGCGAGCATCGGGGCGCGGGCCCTGGCCTCGACACTGGGCAAGATCGCGGGAGCCGAGCTGCTGTCGGACACCGCAGAGTTCCTCCAGGCCTTCGAGGGCATGTACGAGGGGTTCAAGCATCGGGCCGGGCGGGTGCTGGAGCTGCTGTCCGAGGACCGGACCGGATTCGTGGTGGTCACGGTGCCGGAGCGGCCCTCCCTGGGCGAGGCCGGGCACTTCGTGGACCGTCTCGCGTCGTCCGGGATGCACCTGTCCGGCGTGGTGGTGAACCGGTGGCGGGAGGCTCCCCGGGTGGCCGGGGCCCAGGGTGCCCGGGACCGGCTCGCGGGCGGGACAACCGATGAGCAGGCCGCGGCGGCCTGCCTGGGCCTGGCCGAGCGCCTGGCCGCCCTGGAGGGACGGGGGGCGGCAGCGGTGGAGGCGTTCGGGGCCGAGCGCCGGGGCGTGCCGGTGACCACCGTCCCCGAGCTCCCCCTCGACGTGCACGACCGGATCGGCGTGGACACCGTGGCCGGGCACCTCATGGGCGGGTGACCGGGACCACCCCGAACGGGTGGTCCGGACCGCCCCGAAGGACCCCTCCTCCGATATCCTTGGCCGGGGCCTCCGACGGGCCCCTGGGACTCGTTCGGCATGCCGATACCGCAAAACCTGAGGCCGCAAGGCTGGCGCGGAGGACGGAAACCTCCCACCGGGCCCCTGGCCTGGCCCCTTCGCCCCGTCCTGCTCATCGGGTCGATCCTCGCGGCCGGGCTGTTCTTCGCCATGACCTTCCTCCCCATCGTGGCCACCGTCGGGAACGCCGCCCAGCGGATCACCGACGAGCTGGGGTGCCACGGGGGCGAGAAGCCCATCTACCTGCACCTGCCCTCGGTGGCCCAGCGTTCCACGATCTACGCCGGCGACGGCTCGCTGATGGCCACCCTGTTCCTGGAGAACCGCAAGGTCATCAAGCTGGACAAGGTCGCTCCGGTGGCCAAGCAGGCGGTGCTTGCCATCGAGGACTACCAGTTCTACAAGCACGGCGGGGTGGACCTCAAGGCGATCTTCCGGGCGGCGCTCGCCGATCTCCGGGCCGGGCACATCACCCAGGGCGGCTCGACCATCAGCCAGCAGCTGGTGAAGGTCGTCACCAACGAGCGGGCCGACACCCTGGCCCGCAAGATGTGCGAGGCGGAGCAGGCCAACCAGCTCGAGAGCAGGTACTCGAAGGACACGATCCTCGAGATGTACCTGAACGAGATCTACCTCGGGCACGGCGCCTACGGCCTGGAGGCGGCGGCGGAGACCTACTTCGGCAAGCACGCGGGCGCCCTCACGCTGCCCCAGGCCGCGATGCTCGCCGGGATGATCGCGAACCCCTCCCAGTACGACCCCGTGCTGAGCCCCGACGCCGTGATCCGTCGGCGCAACACCGTGCTCGGGCGGATGGCCTCCATCGGATGGATCCCCCGCGACGAGGCGGAGGCGGCGCGGGCCGAACCCCTGCGGCTGGTCCGCTCGGTGAGCAAGCCCCAGGACCGCAAGCAGCCCCTGTTCGTGCAGTTCGTCCGGAAGCTCATCACCGAGGACGAACACGGCGAGTTCGACCAGCTCGGCCACACCCGGGTGGCGCGCCAACGGGCCATGTTCCAGGGCGGGCTCTCCATCTACACGACGATCAACCCGGCCTGGCAGGAGTTCACGGTGCAGGCCGTGCGCAAGCACCTGCCCAAGAAGACCGACCCCCAGGCCGCGGTCGCGTCCGTGGAGCCGGGGACCGGCGCGGTTCGGGTGCTGGTGTCGGGGCGTGACTTCGCCGAGACCCAGACGGACCTGGTATGGCAGGCCCAGCACCAGGAGGGATCGGCGTTCAAGCCGTTCACGCTGGTGGCGGCGTTCCGGGAGGGAGTGCCGCCGGGCAAGGTGTACAGCTCGCAGTCGCCGGCGGAGGACCTCGCGGAACGGTGCAACGGGTGGAAGCCGTTCAACGCCGAGGGCGCCGGGGACTTCGGGTACCTGAACCTGTACGAGGCCACCGCGGACTCCATCAACGTGGTGTTCGGCCGGCTGGCCGCCGACATCGGGCCGCCGGCCATCGGCAAGGCCGCCGAGGACATGGGGATCCACCTGTCGCACCCCGTTGGGCCCGCCGACTGCTCGGTGACGCTCGGGACGTTCGAGACCAGCCCGCTGGACATGGCCACGGCCTACGCCACGCTCGCGGCGGGCGGCACCTACTGCCCGTACTACGGCGTGCAGAAGATCGTGGGCCCGGGCCCCCACCACAAGGTCCTGTACCGCCACGACCCCACGAAGACGTGCAACAAGAAGGCCGTGGAGCCCGACATCGCCTACCAGGTCACGGACATGCTGAAGGGCGTGATCGCGCACGGCACCGGGTCGGCCAGGGCCCCGCTGGCGGATGGCCGGCCCGAGGCGGGGAAGACCGGGACGACGGAGGAGTACGAGAACGCGTGGTTCTGCGGGTACGTCCCCCAGCTGGCCACCGCGGTCTGGCTCGGATTCCCGGGGAACCCGCGCTCGATGCTGGGGGTCACGGACTCCGCCACGGGCGAGTACTTCGACCACATGTTCGGCGGCGACATCCCGGCACGCCTGTGGAGCACCGTTATGTCGAGGTTCACGGCGCACATGGATCCCGCGGAGTTCCCGGCGCCGCCGCCGCCGCCCACGGGTGAGGTCCCCAGCGTGATCGGGCGGGACCAGGAGGTCGCGCTGCAGATCCTGGCCGAGGCCAACTTCACCGGGATCGTGGACGGCAGCGCGAACTCCCTGGCGCCGATCGGCACGGTCATCTCCCAGAGCCCGAGCGGCGGCACCACCACCGACCTGGGGGCGCTGGTCCACCTGACGATCTCGAACGGGCAGCCGCCCAAGGTGGGGGTGCCGGGGGTGATCGGCCTGTCGCAGGACGATGCGGTGAGCACGCTCCACGATGCCGAGCTCCAGGCGTCCGTGAACAAGGTCGACGTGTCGGATCCCGCCAAGGACGGCGTGGTCGTCGATCAGTCGCCGCACGGCGGCGCGAAGGTCCTGGCCGGGAGCACGGTGAACATCACCGTCGGCCACTACGTGAAACCGAGCCCACCACCCCCGTCTCCGTCGCCCTCCCCGTCGCCGTCGACCGAGCCATCGCCGTCGCCGTCGCCCGAGCCCTCACCCACGGACTCGCCGAAGCCGAAGAAGAGCCACCCCGGCCACGGCGTGAGCCACTGACAGGAGATCCGGGTCGCCGGGGATTCCCGACCTCAGCCAGACAGGCGTTCGCGGACCATGGCCTGGACGATCGTGCCGTCCACCTTGCCCCTGGCCCGTGACATCACGAACCCCATGACCTTGCCCATGTCCCCCGGACCGGTGGCGCCGGTGGCGGCGAAGGCCTCGTCCAGGAGGGCCCCCAGCTCCTGGGGGGTGAGCCGGGCGGGCAGGTAGGGCTCCAGTACCTCCCGCTCCTCCCGCTCCCGGGAGGCCAGGTCCTCGCGACCGGCCTTGCCATATGCCTCGATGGCCTCGTCCCGGCGCTTGGCCTCACGGACCGCCATCTCGACCACCTCGTCGTCGGACAGCTCGTGCCGGAGCTCGACCTCGCGGTTCTTCACCGCCGCCGACAGCATCCGGAGGGTCCCCAGGCGGACCTTCTCCCCCGCCTTGAGGGCCTGCTTCATCTCCTCGGCTATCCGGGCCTTCAACGTGGGTTCCTGGGTGGCCATCCGTACAATCGTCTCCATGCCGGTCCTGCTGATCGTTGCCGTGGTGGTCGGCGTCGGGCTCGTGTGCGTGGCCTACGGCGTGCTTGTCGAGCACCACTGGTACCGCGCGCGGCGGTACCGGCTCGACATCCTACCGGCGGACGCGCCGGCCACGCTGTCCGTGGTCCACGTCTCCGACCTGCACCTCCTGCGCCGCGACCGCAAGCTCCGCGCGTTCCTGGCGTCGCTCCCGCCGGCCGATGTGGCGATCGCCACCGGCGACCTGGTGGGCGAGCCGGAGGCCGTGGAGACGGCCGTGGAGGCCGTTCGGCCGCTCCGGGGACGCCTGGCGTCGCTGGTGGTGCTGGGGTCGAACGACTACTACGCGCCGAAGCCCCTCAACTACGTGCGGTACTTCCGCCGCCACCGGCCCGGGAAGCGGCGGCTGATCCGGCGGGGCCGGGCCGGGGACCTGGTGGCCGGGCTGGAGGCCGACGGTTGGCTCCACCTCCAGAACGTCCACGGGTCGCTCGACCTCGGCGGGCTGGAGGTGGAGGTGGTGGGCCTGGACGATCCCCACATCCACCGGGGCGACCTCCGGGTGGCCCCGCGCCGGACCCCGGATCGGTTCGGGCTCGCCGTGGTCCACTCCCCCGATCCCGCGCCGGAGCTGGCCGCCCTGGGCTGGGACCTCGTGGTGTCCGGCCACACGCACGGCGGCCAGGTCCGGTTGCCCTTCGTCGGGGCCCTGGTCACCAATTCCCACGTCCCCCGGCGGTTCGCCAGCGGGCTCGTCCGGATCGGCTCCGCGTATCTCCACACCTCCCCCGGACTGGGGACCAGCAAGTACGCGCCGTTCCGGTTCCTGTGCCGACCGGAGGCCACGGTGCTGGAGCTCCGTCCAGCCGCTGCCCCGGCGGATGCCGCGCCCGGCTCCGGAACCCGGGCCGGCGTTCGTTCTCGCTAGGGAGCCGGTTGTGGCCGGGGGCCGGCGGGCCGTGCAAGGCCGCAGGCCCGGGTGGCGGAAGGCGCCTTCGGGCGCCGCCGGGGAGCCGCTACACTACCTGCCGGCCGCTCGCCGGCCCACGGGACGTAGCGCAGCTTGGTAGCGCGCAGCGTTCGGGACGCTGAGGTCGCGGGTTCAAATCCCGCCGTCCCGACCCTCAGAAAAGGGCCGCTGAGCAGGCAATACGCTCAGCGGCTCTTGTTGTAGTCGCGAGCCTCGGAAGTCCATGCTACATTCCATGCTACGGAGCTAGGCATGGCACACCCCGGAGTCGACCAATACGAGACCAAGCGAGGGGCCCGGTGGCGGGTCCAGTGGTGGGGTGGCGACAGCCACCACCGGTCCAAAGGCGGCTTCCGCAGCGAAGCGGAAGCGATCGCCCACAAGCTGAAGGCGGAGCAGGACAAGTCCCAAGGCCGCCACGTGGCGCCGGCAGAGGGGCGCATCAGCGTCGTTAAGCTGGTCGAGCGCTACCGCGGGCACCTCGAGCGCCCCGCCACTCTCACGAAGATCGATGGGCACCTCCGCAAGCACATCGGCCCGGACCCGATCGCCCGCCGGCGGATCAACGCCGTGACTGTCGTGGCCGCCAACGACTACCTCCAGCGGCTGCGGCGGAACGGTGCCGGCGAGGGAGCCATCGAGGAGGTCCGCGGGACGCTCCGGGCAGCTTGGAACCTCGCCATCGAGGAGGGGCGGGTCACCGAGAACCCGTGGGCCAAGGCCCGAAGGCACCGCGGGGTCCGGCGCAGGCCGGAGCGGTTCACGTTCACCGAGGAGCAGCTCTGGCGGGTGGCCGATAAGGCCGGAGAGCGGAATGGCCGCGTCTACCGGCTGCTCACCTTGTTCCTCGGCTACGTGGGCCCCAGGATCGGCGAGGCGGTCGCACTACGAGGCAGGGACCTCGCGCCCGCATCCCTCCCCCGCCATCAGGAGACGTACAAGGTCACGATCGGACGGACGGTGGTGAAGGACCGGACCGGCCATCTGACGGAGCAGGAGACGACGAAGACGGGAGGGGTCCACACGACGTGGCTCCCGCCGTTCCTGAAGTCCGAGCTCGAGGAGTACTGGCGACTTCGCCCGAAGGGAGGTAACCCGCTGGACGACCCGGAGGTCCTCCTGTTCTGCAGCCCCCAAGGCGGCTACGTCCATCCCGACACCTACCGATCCCGCGTCCTGGCAGGAGTGTGCAAGGAGCTCGGCATCACGAAGCGGGAGCCGTCGAAGAACGGTGGGACGAAGTACCCCACGCCGCACGACCTGCGACGGACGGCGGCAAGATTCGCCGCCACGATCGCCAACAACCCCAACGTGGTCAAGGACTACATCGGCCACGAAGACATCGAGACCACGTTCGAGGCATACGCGTCCGCCCAGGAGGGCGACGTCGTCGACGTCGTCATGGCCCTTGCCAAGCAGGCCGCCGCAGCCGGGGTCAGGTACAAGCGCGGCGGCAAGTAGCGTCTCTTCGCTGGCTACACTTCCGCATACCACTCGGGGCGGATCGTCACTCGCTCCATCTCAACTCTCTCGACGTTGAGGCCGAGCCGGTACTCCTTCATGAGCTCGCACAACTGCTCACCGTCGATGAGGTCGATTTGCGTGGCGCCTTCCCGTCGGGCTTCTCGTTCCGCCTCACGCGTGAACGTCCCGGTCGTGATGAGCACACCCTTGTCGCCGCGCCCGGCCATCGCTCCCCGGAAATCCCTGACCTTGTCGGGACCGACGCTGCCCCTCCACTTCTTGCACTGGAAGTACATGGGGAAGCTCATCAATGACAGCCGCAGGATTCCGACTCCGTCGATCCCTCCGTCGCCGCTCCTGCCGGTCACTTGAACGCTGATGAATCCGGCTTCCCGAAGGAGGCGCTGGGCCAGCCGCTCGAACCTATCCGCGGGAAGCTCTTGAAGCGTCTCGAGGAGAGCTGTCTTCCAGTCGGAAGATTCGACCTCTGACTCTTCCTCTTCCGGCTCGGCAGCCTGCTGTTGCCGCCTTGCTCTTGCGCTGGCTCGAGCGTTGGCGGGAATGGCGTCCATGTCGGCTTCGGTCAGACGTCTCCCCTCGTCCGTGATGGACCACACGCCGCGAGCGCTGTTGTCAAGCGCTCCCACTTCCTTGAGGTAGCTCCGAGCCCATGCCAGACGGTAGTTGATCTCGGTCCCCGGACCGTCCCCGTGCAGTACGGCCTGCTGTTCCTCGGAGAAGTTCTCGATCTCTTGGACCTTCGCCTCGATCTCCGCGATGGTTCCGGAGCCGCCGAGTGCCTGGATCGCCTCCAGGGTCGGCCACATCAACTGGTGGTACTGAGGAATCGTCACTTCCGGCATCGCGGCGGAAGTCTACGTGACGTGCTGCTCAACGTAGCACTCGCCGTCGTACCCGGGACAACACACAGCCCTGAGCAGACCGAACCCGCCGGCTGGTAAACTCTCGCTGCCCTGAACGGAGGGAGGCTCACGTGCCTCCCCGGAGCAACTGAAGGGAGGAAGTATGAAAGTTCTCACCCGCGTTGACGTGGCCTTCGAGCGCGTTGCGGTCAATGCCCACGGGAATGCTGGAAGGGTGCATCTCACCCTGAATCGAGAACCGCTCTGTGGCGCCAGCGACTTCAAAGGCTACAGACCGAAGGGCGTCGAGTTCGCAGATCCCGACGACTTCGCCGACGAGTACTGCGAGCGGTGTCACAGGATGTTGAGTCCGAAGGAGTAACGGAAACGGGGCCTGAAGCTCAGAACCGGTAACGTCGCTCTCGACTCGACAACTCGATCTTGATGCCGTGGTCTCTCAGCGTCTTCTCGATCGCGTAAGGAAGCTCCGCCATCGAATTGAACATGATCGGCCCGGCGGGCTGGATGCCATGCGACGGGTTCCTCGCGACACGAACCTCGCCGTTCGCGTGTCCGTGCTTCGGCATGATCTGCCCCTTCGGCGCGTGACCATCGGTGAAGAAACGCACCCTGACTTCGATCATCTTCTGCCCCTGTGGGGCTCGGCCAGCGGGACCAGCGTGGCTCATCTCCCCTCCCTCGGTCGAGACAAGACAGAACTCTAGGCGGTCCCAGACTCGAGCCCCACGATCAGGTCCAGGAGGCCGGCTGCTTCCCACGCCCGGTTCCTCGCGGACTGGCTGAGCGGGAGCAGAATCCCGGCGTCGGCGAGTTCCTGGATCGCGTTGGTGATGGCCGGGCGGGTCCTTCCCGTTGCAGCAACACCGATTGGGGTGGTGATGATCGGATGAGCCGGGAGGACATCGATGATCGCCCAGGCGGCTGCATCCGCTCGAGGGCTGGAGTGTTCGCGGAGGCGACGGCGCCAGTCAGCCTGGAGCTCGGAGACTCGGCCCAGGTAGGAGACCGCGAGCTGCGCGGCCCGCGCCGCGGCGACGGCGAAGATCTCGACCCACTCCGCGATCCGGTCCTCGCGGAACAGGGTCAGGCCCCTGATGTATCGAGGCTTCTCTCGGGCGAGGACAACGCTGATAGGCGGGACGAATCCCGGAGCGACATCTCGTCGGCGAAGGATGATCTGGACGAGGGCACGTCCCGTCCGACCGTTCCCATCCTCGAATGGATGGATCGTCTCGAACTGGGCGTGCGCGAGTGCGGCCTGAACGAGCGGGGGAAGACTCTCGTCCGCGCAGAACCCGGAGAGGTCGTCGATGAGAGGCGGGACCTCCTCGGCAGGCGGAGGGACGAAGTCGGCGCCGCATGGGTTGTAGTCGTTGCCTCCGATCCAATTCTGGGAGTCCCGGAACTCGCCGCGGCGCCGAGCGCGCGTGTCGTGCTCCATGAGGACCGCATGGATGTCTCGGATGTCCTGGGCCCCGATCCCGTGCGCGCCTGAGGCACGCTCGATGGCGAGCTGCATGGCGTCGATGTTCGCGAGGATCTCGGCGGCCTCCGGGCCGACGGATCGCCCCGTCTCCTGGTTGGCCTCGGCGCGAGCCAGGGTCCGAGCGTCGACCTGCATCCCCTCGATCTTGGAGGACGCGATCGACTCGGTCCGGAGGAGGAGGCGAGCGAGCGGGTTGAGGGCGGGGCCGGCGTCCCGGTTGAGAGTGGCGATGGCCTTATCCGCGTCGGACACGGCGCCGGCCACTTCGCCCGGAAGAACGACGTCGACACCCGCGATCCTGTCCGGGACGAAGGCCTCGTACCGGCAGGCGCGGCGGTACCTGGCCGGCGCGTAGAGCGTCGGGTTGTGCTCCCAAGTCTTGGCCACGAGTCGCCCTCTCACAGCGGTTCCTTTCGTTCGGGCAGGCCCTTCGTAAAGGATCGGCCGCATCCCTTCGCTAGCGCGAGGCGCATGCCATCCTTGCACCTTCCGGGACGTAAGTAAAGGATAGCGGTTATCCTTTACTTAGCTGTTCCCTCTGATGCCGGCAACTGGACCTTCAGCGGCGGGCCGAGTATCGGTGGATCAGTTGGTGCCAGGACCGTATCATCATGATACGCTTCTGCCCTGGCCCTTCTTGCCACTAACGTAACATTCTGATACGCTTTTGGCATGCCTGGACGCGTGTACATGGAGCTGCTCGAAGCGGCGACGAGCCAGTATGGCTACGTCACCGCCGACGACGCACGGGCGGCCGGAGTCGACCCTGTGCAGCTCCGGGTCATGCATCACCGCGGTTTCGTCGAGCGTGTGGCCCGCGGCGTCTACCGGTTCCCCATCGTCCCCGCCACGGCCCTGGACCAGTACATGGAGGCCGTCCTCTGGCCGCGTACCAAGGCGGCGCTGAGCCACGAAACGGCCCTCGACCTGCATGGGCTGTGTGATGTGAATCCTGCTCGCATCCATGTCACTGTCCCCGCCGACTACCGGCTGCGCCGCGACGCTCCCCGCGTCTACCAACTCCACCGCCGCGACCTCGATCCCGGCGACGTCGCGCTCCACGAGGGCATCCCTATCGTGACTCCCTATCGGGCGATCCTCGATGGGATCGAGGCCAACCTCGGCGGCCATCTCATCGACCAAGCGATCAGCACCGCTCAGCGACGCGGGCTCATCGCCCCCGCGGAGCTGCGCCTCCTCAAGCGTGCACGACCTGGTCGGCGGCCGGGCCCTCGCCCCCGCCCCCGCCCCGAGACCATCGCGGCTCACCGATGACCTCGCAGCGCAAGCCGCCGCACAGCGTCCAAGTCCTCCAGAGGTGGGGCGGCGAGCTGGCCCGTGAGGAGGGCATCGCTCCGGGCCGCGTCCAGCGCTGGATCTCCTTCATGGTCGTGGCGGCCATGCTCGACCACGCCCGCGACGAACTTCCCCGGCCGGGGCGCGCCGTACACGGCCTCTGCGGTTGCGCTGGAGGCCGCGTTCCATCCCGCCATCCTCCGAGACAGCGCGTCCGCTCCTCGCTGCATCAGCGCTCGATGCGGCCCGCCCCATCCCTGGGAGCGCCGCCATCCACCCGGCTCGCCGGTCCCGCAGGTGCTCCGCGAGATCCTCGCGCGGGACCCGCGCCGCCGGGCCTCCAGCAGGTCCACCAGCCCCCGGTCCAGCTCGT
>Ga0137375_10002053_pt1 | contig 23680 bp, 18 predicted proteins | sample SagtaG_24_FD_104936 | JGI IMG/M metagenome (GOLD analysis project Ga0137375, IMG submission 104936) | Vadose zone soil microbial communities from Sagehorn Ranch, Mendocino, California, USA - Sage1_R_113_16 metaG | ecosystem: Environmental > Terrestrial > Soil > Vadose zone | place: USA... | reverse complement strand
CGGACTCATAATCCGTTGGTCCCTGGTTCGAATCCAGGCGGGCCCACTCAAGAACGGCTGCATCGTCGCCATTTTCCGGCTGGGCTGTAGGTGCCGCTTCGGCGTCTTTGTCCCGAGCGTGTCCCGAGACCGGTCGCAGGCGGGGCACGGACTCGGCCGCAGCGACAAGGCGACTGAGCCGTTCGGCGGCGTCGAGTCGCGGGACGTGGTGGACGTAGACCATGGTCGTGGCGATGTCTGCGTGTCCCATGTAGGCCTTGACGTCGGTGAGGGGGAAGGCCTGGACGGCGAGCGTGCCGAAGGTGTGGCGGAGGTCGTGGAGGCGGAGGCACGGTAGCCCGGCGCGTTCGAGCGCGGCGTGGAAGCGGTTGCGGAGGCGCCAGTCGTTGATGTGCCGGCCTATCTCGTCTACGAAGACGAGGTCGCCGACGTCGGTGAACCGTTCGCGGCGGCTCAGCGCGTCGAGGGGTGCAGCGGCCTGGTCGATGAGCGGCACGGAGCGGACGCGGCCCGACTTCGGCGAGCCTTCCGCGCCGTGCGTGTAGCCGCGGCGGACGTGGACGAGGCGCTTCGCGAAATCAACGTCGCCCCAGCGCAGCGCGCGGAGCTCGCCGAGGCGTAGGCCGGTGAAGGCGGCGACGCGAAAGATGGCGGCGTCCTGTTCGTTCTCCGCTGCGCGGGCGAGCGCCTCGACTTCAGCGGGTTGCAGCACCGCGAATTCGCCGGAGCGTCGGAGCGGCTGCCGGTCGACGAGCGCAGCGGGGTTCGTGCGCAGTCCATAGACGCGCATCGCACGACGGAGGATCCCGTGCATCACGACGAGCCGCTTGTTGATCGTCCGCGGCGACAGTCGACCTTCGTCGATGAGCCGCGCTCGATAAGCATCGATCCGCTCGGGAGTGATCGCTTCGAGCGCCAGATCACCGAACTCCGGTTCGAGGGCATGCTTGAGGACGCCCTTGTAGTCGGCGAGCGTCGAGGGCCGTCGCTTCCGGTCGTGCTCGACGTAGCGCAGCCATTCGGCCGCCGCGTCGGCGAACTTTGCGCCGGTCGCGACCGCGCCCGCGAGCGTTCCGCGGCGGGCGTCCGCGAGGATCGCTGCGAGTGCTTGCTCTGCCGTCTTTAGCGTGAAGTAGCCGGCGGGCGGACGGCCCTTGCCGGTCCACGCGGGGCCGAGTCTCTTCCGCACTTCGCGTGGAAGCCGGGCTCGGTAGTACCAGGACGACCCGCGCGCGCCCTGTCTCAAATAGACATGGCCGCTAATCGGGCCGACAAGATCAGAAGGCGGCGTCACTTGACCCGCCGCTTCTGGGTTGCGATCCAGGTGTCGAGATCGCCCCGGTCGAACCTAACGTACTTGCCCAAGCGGATATGAGGGATGCTGTCCTTCCGAGCCTGCGCGAGCAACCACGTGGGTGGGACTCCGAGCAGCTCACTGGCGGCCTTCGCATCGAGCAAGTGGGACGTCATCGTTTCCCTGGCCACGTCAGCATGACTTGAAGCGAGGCAGATTAGCATAGGTACCGGATGGAGCGTCTGATCGGGTAGAGTCGCGCTCGTGCGTTTGCGTCCGGATACGGTGCGGAGCGCGGCTTTGTTGCGCGAGGCGCGCTTGCGAGCTGGGTTCAGCCAGCAGGAGTTAGCGGAGGTGAGCGGCAAGGACAGAACGGTAATCGCGCGTTACGAGCAGGGAGTGGTCGCGCCGAGCATCGACACGCTGATCGTGTTGCTGCGTTCGTGTGGGTTCGATATTCCGTTGGAGATGGTGCCGTACGACCCGGGCCCGGACGAGCAGGTGAGGGAGATTCAGATGTTGTCGCCGGAGCGGCGGTTGGACCGGTTGATCGAGCGGCGCGGGCGCGAAGGGGGCTAGGTCGTGCCTGTCGATGATGGGTTTGACCCGCGCGGGTTGTTGGCGGCGCTGGATCGCAACTATGTGGGCTACGTGCTGATCGGCGGCTTGGCGCGGGTAATTCGTGGCACGGACGAGCTCACAGACGGGGTGGACGTCTGTCCCGGCATGCGGTTCGAGAATGTCGATCGGTTAGCGCGGGCGCTCGATGAGTTGGAGGCGCGGCGAGCGGACCGGCGACGGCTGGTGGTGGACGAGGACACCCTCGCGCAAGAGCCGGTGCTGGATTTGCGCACGAACCGGGGTCAGTTGAAAGTCGTGGCCGAGCCGGCGGGGACGCGCCGCGGCTACGAGGACCTGCGCAAGGCGGCGACGCGCGAGCACATCGGGGAGGGGTTGCGGCCGCGGGTGGCCTCGGTAGCGGATTTGGCGCGGATGTCGGCGGCGATGGCGCACGAGCGGGAGCGGCAGGAGCCGAGCGCGCGCGTGAGCGCGCGCGAGCTCGAGCGGTTGCGCGAGGTGGAGATCGAGCACTCGCGCGAGCTGCGCCGGATCTTGGAGGTGGAGATGTCGATGCAGCGCTCGCTGGGGATCGAGCGCGACATCGGCATGGACATCTGACGTTTAGAGGTCGATGCCGCGACTGAGGCTGCGTTCGGGCTGGAGGCCGCGTTCGAGGCGGTGCTCGCGTGAGAGGCCCCGGTCAGTTCGAGAACGGGTGCGGGCGCGTTCGAGCGCATGCTGGCGCGCTTCCCGGAGCTCGCGGTCGACTCGTTTGCGCTCTTCGTCAATGCGAGCGAGCGCTTCCTCGCGTTCGCTGATCTGAGCGCGGAGGGTGCGCCCGTGGCGGGCGCGGGCGAGGGCGCCCATGCCGGCGAGCTCGCGTGTCGCTGCGTGCAATCGCCGCGCCGCCTCGCTGCGTTGTTCGTCGAGGTCTCGCGCATGCTTGCTGAGCCGGCGCGCTTGCTCGGCGGCCGGAGCGGCGCGCGGGGTGCGCTGTGCGGGTGGCGTGTCGAGCGCGAGTGTCTGGGCTGCGGGGCGGGCCAGAGCGTCGGCGAGCTGGTCGAGCGGCGCGGCCGGCTCGGGCCGATGGGGTGAGGCGTCGGGGTCGGGGTCGTTGCCGCTGGTGTAGAGGCGTGTCTGGTCGCGGGCGCGGGAGAGGGCGACGTAGCCCCATTCCTTCAGCTGCCCGTGTCCGTCGGCGAGCACGAACGCTTGCTCGAGGGTGAGGCCTTGGGTTTTGTGGCCGGTGAGCGCGTAGGCGTGGGTGAGGTGTCCGGCGGCGAGGTAGGCGCGTGGGAGCTCGAGCCGGCGGTGGTCGTCGAGCTCGATCTCGATCTTGCGCGCGTGTCGATCGAGCTGGACGATGGTGCCGCGGCTGCCGTTGGTGATTCCGAGGCGGCTGTTGTTGCGGGTGCAGAGGACGCGGTCGCCGAGGGCGAACTCGCGTCCGTCCTCGAGCCGTAGGCGTTCGCGGCCGAGCCGTCCTTCGCGGTCGAGCAGGGTGCGGGCGGCGGCGTTCAGCTCGGCCACGTCTCGGCGCCTGTAGGCGATCATCACGCTGCCCGCGAGATCCGTCGAGGCAGCCTGCCACCAGTCGGCGAGCAGCTGTGCCTTCGCCTCGATGTTGCTCGCGGCGACGGTGAGGCGACCGGAGGCGGCCTGGTGGGTGAGGTAGTCGCGGCTGTCGCCGTCGCGGAGGAAGGCGAGCGCCTTTCGCTCTGGTTCGCTTCGTTGTCGGTGGTTGTCGCCGAGTTCGATCGCGCCGTGGCGGTGGACGAGCGCGGTGAAGAGGCCGCCGGGTCCGACGGGGGAGAGCTGGGCCGGGTCGCCGACCAGGACGGCTTTGCCCTGGGCGCGTTCGAGTTGGAAGAGCAGCCGGGTGAGGCTGCGGGTGTCGGCCATCCCCGCTTCGTCGACGATGAGCAGACAGCGCGCCGGCAGCCCGCCAGCTTGTCGGGTTTCGTGGAGCAGGCGGTGCAGGGTGCCGCACTGGATGCCGGTTTGGGCGGCGAGGTTGGCGGCGGCGATTCCGGAGGGAGCGGCCCCGATCGTGGGGTGCCCTTCGTGTTGGTAGGCGTCGGCGAGCGCGGCCAGCGCGCTCGTCTTGCCGGCGCCGGCGTGGCCGACCACGCAGACGATCCTGTCCCGACTGGAGGCGGCGCTGCGCAGCAGCGCCGCCTGCTCCGGAGCGAGCTCGCGGCCGCGTTCACGCAGAACGCGTGCGATCGTCGTGGGCGAGACGCTTGGCGCGTCGGCGTTGCGGCCGTGTTCGGCGAGCTCGAGCGCGACCCGCTCGTGACGCAGCAACTCGGCAGTGGAGTACACGGCTGGCCGTCCTGGCGACGCGGGCGCGACGGGCGTGACCTGCTCGTTGGCGAGGAAGTGCTCGGCGAGGGAGAGCACGCGGTCCGCGGGTGCTCCGGCGGTGTGGGCTTCCGCCCAGTTCATCACCGCCTGCGCGCGGGTGAAGGTCGATCGTTTCTCGGTCAAACCGTCGGGTCCGAGCAGGCGCGCCGCGATGGCGGCGACGTCGCGCTCGTCGGGCTCGTGCTCGATCGTGCGCTGGAGCAGGCGCTTGAGCTCGCGGCGGCCGAGGCCGTGTTCGGCCGCGCGTGCCTGCCACTCCAGGCGGAGGCGGCGGAGGTCGACGGGCTCTTTGCGTTCGCGTGTGGCGAGCGCGGCGACCTTGGCGGCGTAGAAGCCGCTGCCGCCCTGCTGCTCGAGGTGGTCGAGCAGCTGCGCGCGCCGCTGCGAGAACGCTTGCAGCGCCCGCTCGGGGATGCCGGCGAGCTCCGCCATCCCTTGCCGCGGCTGCTGCCACTCGACGCCGAGCGAGCGGGTTAGCTCGTGTCGGAGCTGGGTCTGGTACAGGTAGCCGGCGGCGAGCCGGTAGTGCTTCAGCAAGGGCTCGCCGTCGAGCGCGCGCCAGGCGCCGTCGCTTGGTGCCTTGGTCATGTTGGCGACGATCACATGCGTGTGCAGGTGTGGGTCCTGGGCGCGCGAGGTGCGGTGCTGATACGCGGCGGCGACGAACCCGGTGCCGTGTTCGCGGATGCGGCCGTTCTTGCCGCGGCGGGTCACGCAGGCCTCCCGCTCGAGATAAGAGAGTGCGGCCTGCCAGGCGGCCAGGTGCGCCTGGTCGACCGCGTGCCGCACGTCGTCGCTGCCGAGGGCGTGGAGGAGGCTGACGCTCTTCGGCGGTGAGAAGACGAGGTCATAGCCGGCGACCGGCGCCAGCGTCTTCTCCTCCAGATAGCGCTCGCCGCTGGCCGGGTCGATCCGCTCCACCGTGATCCGCTTCTTCGGCGCATGCGAGCGGAGCAGAGTGGACGTGCGCGGATGCTGTCCGGAGATCAGCCGGCCGAGCTCGCCCTCGCCGGCGACGCCGTCAAGCTCGAGCCCCGCTGCGCCCCGACCGACCCAAACGCCGGGTGACTCACCACGGCCCGCGTAGTAGTCGTCGATCCCGTCCGCGACCGAGCGCTCGTAGTAAGCCTCCTGCCCGGGCGACAGCTTCGCCACCGAAAGCACCGAGACACTTTAGCCTCGCTACCGGACAGAAAACGACGAGACATAGATGCATCCAGATGCCAAATCTGACCAGAGTTTGTGTATGGTCTCGGCATGTCCCGCCGTCGCGCGAAGCGGAGAGGAGCGACGTCTCAAGCGCCGCGTCTTTCGGAGACGCGCGCCGCGCAGCGTCCGATCCTGCGCGAGGCCACTCGTGTCGAGCGGCTTGTCTATACGCGCACCCAGGCCGCCGAGGCGCTCGGCTTAGGCAGGTCAACCTTCAACCGGCGAGTGCTGCCCCTCATCGAGACGGTCGAGATGCCGTGGGGCACGAGGCTGATTCCGGCCGACGAGCTGGAGCGGCTGATCGCTGAGCGACGACGCCCGGCTCGAGAACACGCACAAACGCCGGGGAGACCGGGCCGGCCGGCCGCAGTCTCGCCGGAACTCGTCGACGAAGTCCGAGCGAAGCGTCACGCCGGCCAAAGCCTGGCGCAGATTGCACGCGCGCTGAACGCGACTGGCACACCGACTGCGCACGGCGGCATGCGATGGTGGCCCTCGACGGTGCGAGCCGTCCTTGACCGCCTCCCGACCTGAGAAAACACGCCAGGTGCTGCCACGTACGGGCGTCAGGCGGGAGGACGCTCGCGCATGCATTCGTCCTGACGTCCGAGGGTGATTAGGTGCGTTCTTGTGGGTAGACGGTTTCGCCCCGGGAGAGCATCTCGACAAACTGTGTGATGCGACGCTCTCGTGTCTCCACCCGCTTGGCGGTGCCAATCCGATAGAGGATGGCGTAGCGGTTTTGGCGGCTTTAGCTTTTCGAACATCTTGTGTGCCTTCGGCTCAGCTGCCAGCGCAGCTTCGAGATCGGGAGGCACTTCGATGCTGGCAGAACCTGCGTAGGCGGCTTTGGACCGGCCGTCAGCTCTCGCGCGCTCCAGCTCCGCGATCCCCGCGGGATGCAAGGGCAAAGGAGCGACCGCGCAGCCGCACGGCGGTCGCTCCTCGCGAGCTTTCGCAGCTTGAGCAGCGTCCGAGCCTGCCGGCCGCCGTCGCCGACCTTCCATCTCGACCGGCGCCGCTGCGAGAGGAGGTCGTCGATCCGCTGCCGGGAGCAGCGGAGCAACTCGGCCGCCTCCGGGATCGTCACGAACGGCGACACGTCACGTGCGCGCGCGCGATCCGGCGAGCCGACGTCGCGGCGCAGGCGCGAGATCGATTTTGGCACCCGAAGCCGTGTCGGTTCGCGTAGAAGGCGAGGGTGCTCGCGGGTGCAATCGGGATTCGCGCGTACCCGGAGAGAGCCTCGTGACGATCAACCTCTCAGTTTTTTGGCGTGATCCGTCTCGTTTACGGATGACGCCAGCCGCGGAGGCACAACTGTCGTTTTGCAGGGAAGATCGAGTTTGTGCACCCACGCCCCTCCGACTGTCGCGGCTCAGGAGACCTGGAAGCGGCCGTTCATGATTCCGGAGTGCGGGTCGCAGACGAAGCGGTAGCTTCCTTTCTTCAACTTCAGCACGAAGGTCTTCGTGCCGGTGAACTCGACACTGGTCAGGACCCTGTTGAAGCCTGGTCCGCTCAGGTGGAAGTCGTGGATGCTCGAGCGGTCGCTGATGACGAAGCGGTATGCCGTCCCAGTCTTCAGGTTCGTGACCTTCTTGCCCTGCATCGTCAGCCCGATCGTGAAACCGGGGCCGACCGTGCCGTTGACGGTCTTCGCCGGGGCAGCCGAGCCGCTGCCGGTCGTAGCCAGCGCTGCTGCGGCGACTGCGCCGAGTACCAGAGGTCGCGTGCGCGTCATCCTTCTCATGTCATTGCCTCCGTTCGGTGATGGGCGCGTGGTCGCGCTCAGGATCGGACCGCCCGATCCTCGAAGGCCGGGACGGCGATTCGCATCGTGGAGACCCCCCGGACTTTCGATCGGGGCACTGTCAGTCGACGTGGAGCACGGCCTTGCCGCCGATGCGCCGCTTCATCAGGGCGTCGAGCGCTCGGGCCGGTTCGCGCCATGAGCCTTCGAGCTCGATCTGGCCGTCGAGTCGCCCCTCCGCCATCAGCGTGCAGAGGCGGGCGAGGTCGCTGGTTCCGCTCGCGTGGGAGGCGAGTTCGTCGGGCAGGTTTAGCGTGTAGATCCTCGCCCCCTTCGCCCGGTCGAACCGCGCCGCCCGGAAGGTGACGGTTTCGTCGTCACTTTGGGTCGCGATGTTGACGACGATGCCACGCGCGGCGACGTGCTCGATGGCGAGGGCGAACGTGGGGCCTCCGACTCCGTCGAGGATCAGGTCGAAGTCGCCGGCGATAGTCTCGGCGACGTCGGCGGCGCCGAGGCGGCGGAGGAGCTCTTGCGATTCCGCCGCGTCGCGGACCAGTGCGGTGACGTGGGCGCCGCTCTCGCGGGCGACCTGGATCGCCATCCGTCCAACGCCGCCCGTTGCGCCCGTGACCAGCACGCGCTTGCCGAGTACGAGGCCGGCGACCTCGAGCGCCCGCAGCGCCGTCAGCCCGGCGGTGGGCAGCGTGGCGGCTTGCGCATCGGAGACGACGTCGGGGATCGCCGTCAATCTGGCGGTTGGGATTGCGGCGAGCTGCGCCCAGGCGCCTGCTCGGACCAGTCCGACGACGCGCGTTCCCTGTCGAGGTCCGCTGCCGTCGGCGGCGGGTCGTTCGACCACGCCTGCGGCATCCGAGCCCGTGACCGACCCCTCGCGACGATGCGGCAGGTCGCTGACCTCGCCGCGGTTGAGCGAAACGGCTCGCACCCGCACCAGTGCCTGATCGGGGAGCGGCACGGGGTCGGGCACGCCGTCGGTCAGCCTGAGGTACGGGGCGGTCGACGTGGTCGTCAAGGCCAGCACGGTTCGCTCCTGTCGACCTGGCGGGTCATACCGACTAGGCCTGCGCGGCTACGGCGCGATGTTGTGGTTCAGATGGAAGACGTTGTCGGGGTCGTATCGCCGCTTGACCTCGCGGAGCCGCGCGAAGTTGGGGCCGTAGGCTGCGCGGATGGCGTCCTCGGCCTGGTCGTCGCCGAGGTAGTTGAGCCAGCGGCCCGTCCCGAAATGCGGTCGCATCGCCGCGAACGTGTCGCGGCTCCAGGCGATGTTCGCCTCGCTGTCGGCCCGGTGGGCCCAGACGGAGGGGATGAGGAGATTCCAGCCCGGGTCGCGGTGCGGCACCGCGGTCTCGGTCGCCCCGACACGGGCGACCGCGCCGTGGAAGTGCTCGAGCAGGATCGCCGACATCGCCGAGGGGACGGTGGCGAACCGCTCGACGGCGATGTCGATCAGCTCGCCGGGCAAGCCGCGCGTGAAGCTCGATAGCCAGTAGTTGAGCGATCCGGCCGGAAAGCCGGCGTCGAGGATCGTGTTCATCACCGGGTACGGCATCGCTCCGACGTCGACGAGCAGGGGCGACCCCCACGTCTTGAACGGTGCGAGCTCGCGTTCCGCCTCGTCGGGGTCTCCGGCGTGGAAGACGACCAGCGCTGCGAGCTTGGCGCCGGAGCCGTCTGGTGCATGCACGAGCCCCGCGAACACGGTCAGGTCGTCCGAGGCGCTCGCCACCGCGTCGCGGTAGAAGCGCAGGAGGCGGGGTGCAGCCTCGATCGGATGGGCGATCAGCCCGCCAGTGATCGTCCGGACCGGGTGCAGTCGGTAGGTGAACGACGTGGCGACTCCGAAGTTCCCGCCGCCGCCGCGAAGCGCCCAGAAGAGATCGGCGTGTGCCGCGGCGTCGACGTGGAGGATGTCGCCCTCTGCCGTGACGAGCTCGACCGCGAGCAGGTTATCCGCGGCGAGCCCGTACTTGGCCATCAGCCAGCCGAGGCCGCCGCCCAGGGTGTAGCCCGCGATTCCGGTCCCCGAGACCGCGCCTCCGGTGACGGCCAGCCCGTGCTCTGCGGCAGCGTCGTTCAGGTCTCGCCAGAGCACGCCGCCCCCGGCCGTGGCGGTCGCCCGGTCGGGATCGATCGCGATCGCCGTCATCTCGGAGAGGTCGATCATCACGCCGCCGTCGGTCACGGCGCGGCCGGCGACGTTGTGGCCGCCGCCGCGGACCGAGACCTCGAGCTTCGCCCGGCGTGCGAGAGCGAGCGCTGCGACCACGTCGCAGGTCGTCCGGCATCGCACGATCAGTGCGGGTCTGCGGTCGATGAGGCCGTTGTGCACGGCACGGGCTGCGTCGTAGCCCGCGTCCTGCGGGGCGAGGACGGATCCGGAGACCTCGCCGGCCAGGTCGGCAACGAGCGCGGCGTCCAAAGTTGTGCTCATCAGATCTCCTTCACGTAGGTGGTGTTCTCGTGCCGATCGTGGAGGCGGCGTGCGAGCGTTCGCACCGTGGCGACCCCCTGTTTTTTGCAGCGGCGCGCGTTCGGGCCGCGGGCAGACGCACCCGGTGAGCGATCGGATATCGGCTCCCTGGACTTCCGGACGCGATTCCGTCGTTGTAGCGCGCAGATGGACGAGAGACGTTGACCGTTCCGCTCCAGCACGCAATGACGCGTCACGGTCTTCTGGCGCCGTCGCACTCGGCGGAAGCCGACGACTTTCCGCGCCTCGTCGGTCCCCTCGACGCTGAACGTGCTGCGGCGACCGGAACGCTCCTCGAACGAAGTGAGGAGCTGGCATGGATCGACCGGGCGTTGGCCGAAGCTCGCACGGGCCGAGGCAGGTTCCTGGTAATCGAAGGGCCGGCCGGGATTGGTAAGACGGCGGTGTTGACTGCGGCGCGAGCGGCGGCGGCAGAGAGCGGGATGCGCGTGCTCCGGTCGCGCGGGACCGAGTTGGAGCGCGATTTCGCCTTTGGAGTAGTGCGTCAGCTTTTCGAGCCGCAGCTGGCCGAGGCGTCGGAACTCGAGCTCGCCGATCTGCTCCAGTCCGCGGCGGGCGTGGCGGCAGGCATCCTCGGGCTTCCAGGCGCACCTGCTGCGGGCGGCCCGCACTCGTCGGCTGTCGATCCCTCGTTCGCGATCCTCCACGGCCTCTACTGGTTGTGCGCCAACCTGGCCGCCGCGGGCCCGCTCTGCATCGTCGTCGACGACGCGCACTGGATAGACGCCCCCTCACTCCGCTACCTGGCGTTTCTGCTTACGCGTCTCGAAGAGCTGGACGTTGCGCTCGTCCTGGCGACCCGCCCTTGCGAGGCCGGCACCGACGCTGGGCTGCTCGCAACGGTGACGAGCGATCCCGCGGCCGATGTGATCCGTCTCCTCCCGCTGACGAGCGCGGCCGTCGCTCAGCTTGTCGAGTCGAGGCTCGCCGGAGTTCCGGATCCGGTCTTCGTCGATGCCTGCCTGCGTGCAACGCGCGGGACGCCGTTCCTGATGCGCGTCCTCGTGGACGCGCTCAGCGAGGGAGGCATTGCTCCGACCGCGGAGGCCGCGCGCCACGTCGAGAGGATCGGGGCACGAACGGTCGGTCGCTCGATTCGGCTCAGGCTCCGCCGGCTGCCGGAGCATGCGGGGCGGCTCGCGCGGGCGCTGGCGGTCCTCGAGCACGGCGATGTTCTCGAAGCGGCGCGACTCGCAAGCCTCGACGAGGCCGAGGCAGCCGAAGCAGCCGGATTGCTGACGACCGCGGGAATCCTCGAGCCCGGCCGGCCGCTGACGTTCATCCACCCGATTGTCCGTAGCGGTATCTACTCGGAGCTCTCCGGACCAGAGCGCGCCCAGGGCCACCGCCTTGCCGCTCGAGTTCTTGCCGAGCAACCGGGCAGGGACGAGCGCGTCGCCAGGCACCTCCTCGTCAGCGAGCCCGCCGCCGATCCCTGGGTCGTCGAGCGGCTGATCGAGAGGGCCTGCGCGGCGGGAAAGCAGGGCGCTCCCGAGTCGGAGGCCGTCTTCCTGCGCCGCGCGCTCGCCGAGCCACCGCCGCCGGGCGACCGGCCGGCATTGCTGCTCGACCTCGGAATGGCCGAGGCGAGCGCTGGGCTGGCCGACTGGCCTGAGCACTTGCAGCAGGCCGTCGACACCGCTCCGAAGGCCGAAGTAGCCGGTGTGTACGCCCTCGTGCTCGGGCTTGCGCTCAGCCGCGCCCAGCGCTTCGGGGAGGCGGTCACGGTGCTCGATCGGGCCGTGACGTCGTTCGCCACTCCCGACTCGGACCTGGCGCTGGCGCTCGAAGCCGCAGTCGTCGTCTCCGCGCTCAACGATCCTTCGACCGCGCCGTCGGTCGCCCTCCGACGCGAGTCGCTCGCCCGCGCCGCGGATGGTCCGGCGGCGCCGCCCGAGCTGCTGGCGGCGGCCGCGTTCATCTCCGTCCTCTCGAACGAGCCCGCCGAGGTCGGGGCCGACCTTGCCGCCCGTGCGCTGCTCGCCGGAGGGACTGCGCCGCCGCAGTCGGGGATCCCGCCGTGGTTCGCGTTCGCGACGTGGTTCTCGCAGGCGACGCTTTCGCTGCTTTGGGCCGAGCGGGACTCTCAGGTTCGGCCGTTGCTCGATGCTTCGATCGCGCAGGCACGCGCGTCCGGCGACGGCGGCCGGCTCGCTGTGGGCCTCGCTCACCGCGGCTGGATCGCGCTTCGCCGCGGCGATCTGATCGCCGCCGAGGGAGACGCCCGGACGGCACTTGTCGCGTGCGAGCTCCCCGCGCCAACCCTGTACCGCGTCCTGAACGCCGGTGTGCTCGTCGAGACGCTCGTGGATCAGGGCGAGCTCGACGCGGCCGAGCTGGCGCTACCGCTCGACTCCGAAGCAGAGAGCGGATCGATCACGGCTGCAGTCCTTCGCGTCGCCCGCGGCCGGCTGCGCGTCGAACAGGGACGAGTCGCGGAAGGGCTGGAGGACTTCCTGGCCGTTGGCCTGGCGCTCACACGAGCGGCGATCACCTGCCCGAGCTATCTCCCCTGGCGATCGGAAGCCGCGCTCGCGCATCTCGCGCTCGGCGATCGCGAATCGGCGGGACGCCTCGCAGATGAGGAGCTCGAGCTCGCCCGGGCATTCGGCACCCCGCGCGCGCTCGGCGTGGCGAAGCGTGCCGCCGGCGTCATTGCCGGCGGTGACCGTGGAGCGTCTCTGCTCCGCGAAGCCGTCGACGCGTTCGAGGAGGGCGACGCAAGCTTGGCGAGAGCACGCGCACTCGCCGACCTCGGCGGGCTGCTCCGGCGGCGCAACCGGCGCACCGAGGCGCGCGAGCTGCTCCGCGAGGCACTCGACACTGCTCACCGCGCGGGCGCCAGACCCCTCGCCGCGTACGCCGAGACCGAGCTCCGTGCAACCGGTGCGCGGCCGCGCCGCGTCGTTCTCAGGGGGCTCGATTCACTGACGGCCAGCGAGCGCCGCGTCGCCGAGTTCGCCGGCCGGGGCCTCAGCAACCGCGAGATCGCCCAGACCCTCTTCGTCACGGCGCGCACGGTCGAAGGTCATCTCACGAGCGTCTACCGCAAGCTACAGGTCGACTCGAGAGACGAGCTTCCCGGCGCACTCGCAGGGCGCGCTCTGGTCCCGGCGTAGGGGATCAGCGCGCGTCTACGCCGACGAGCACGGCGGCCATCGTGCAGGGGCTGTCGCTCTTGTTCCGCCAGGCGTGTCTCGTACCGTTCTGAACCACGCAGTCGCCCTCCCGAAGGAGGACCTCCTCAGCGTCGAGTTCGAGCCAGATCTCCCCTGACAGCACGCAGATAAGATCGACGGTCGGCGTACGGTGCATCCCGTCCTGCGCCGATTCCATGTAGGCGGCCCGTCCGGGAAGCCGCTCTTCGAGCTCTCGCTCGTCCTCGCCCGAGAGCGTTTGCGAAGGCTGGGAATGGTATGGGGGGACCGTATAGACGTGGTATCGAAGACCGCCGGGCGGTGGGAAGTGCGCCGGCGGACTGTCGAGTTCGGCGCTCGTCGGGTCGCCGGGTCGACGATCGAAACCCCAGAGACGGTGCCACGCGTAGCCGGGAAGCGGCGCGACGGTGACGGCCTGGACGAGATCGTCTCGGACAACGTGCGAACGGCCGTCGATCGTGCCCGTCACAACCCGGCGAACAGCTCTCCCGCTCACGGCGACGATCCTATGCACTCCCGGTTCGCACCATCTCGAGCCGGACCGGGTTCGACGTTTCTCGGAACGCCGCGTCAGTCGGCTGCGTCGCGGCCGATCCTTGCTCGAGCGCGACGCCCGCGCTGAGCAAAAGACAGGGGGGTCGCCACGGTGCGAGCGCGCGGCCGCCGCTTCCACCATCGCTTGGACAACGACATCTCCGAGCCGCACCGCGGCTCATACGAGAGGAGACCTGCACAGATGAAGCACCTCGTTCGAATCACGGAGTTGCGCACTGCGCGACTCGCGGCTGTGCTCGCCGGGGCGGCGGTCGCAGCCGGCGCAATCGGGATCGCGGCCGCGCAGGGAACTGCCAAACCGGCCGTCTCTTCCGAAAAGCCGACGCATCCGCTCAAGCACGACAAATTCAAGCGCCCGAAGCTCAAGCACGGGGCACTGAAGATCGAGGGCACAAACGCAAGCGAGAAGATCGCGCTCCGCCTTCGGGCCGGCGACGCGGGCAACCTCGAGGTCGACGTGGACGAGGACGGCTCCGCCGACTTCAGCTTCGAGCGCGACCGCGTCGCGGAGATCGAACTGGACGCCCGCGCGGGCGACGACCGGGTGCGCGTCGACGAGAGCAACGGCGTTTTCACCGACACAATCCCGACGACGATCGACGGCGGCGACGGCAACGACACGCTGCTCGGCGGCTCCGGTGCGGAGACGCTGTTCGGCGGCGATGGGAGCGACTCGATCGACGGCAACCGCGGCGACGACGTCGGATTCCTGGGCGCCGGCGACGACACGTTCGTCTGGGATCCGGGCGACGGCAGCGACATCGTCGAGGGCCAGGACGGCACCGACACGATGCTCTTCAACGGCGCCAACGGCCCCGAGACCGTTGACGTGTCTGCGAACGGCAACCGCCTCAGGTTCTTCCGCAACCCCGGCAACATCGTCATGGACACGGCCGGTGTCGAGCAGGTCGACTTCAACGCGCTCGGTGGTGCCGACACCGTCAACGTCGCCGACCTCACCGGCACCGACGTCGACACGCTCACGCTCGACCTCGCGGCCGCCGCGGGCGGCGGCGACGGCCAGATCGACAGCGTCATCGTCAACGGCACCGCGGGCAACGACCGCATCACCGCCACCGGCGTCGACGGCTCGGCACGGGTGAGCGGCCTCGCTGCGACGGTGCAGGTGACGAACGCGGAGGCATCCGCCGACACGCTCGCGATCGACGGGCGCGGCGGCGACGACTCGGTCGACGCATCTGCACTCGCAGCGAGCGCGATCAAGCTCATTCTCGCCGGCGGAGCCGGCGTCGACACACTGGTCGGCGGGAGCGGAGACGACTCGATCGACGGCAACGCCGGCAACGACACCGCGTTCCTGGGGCCCGGCGACGACACGTTCGTCTGGAACCCGGGCGAGGGCAGCGACATCGTCGAGGGCCAGGACGGCACCGACACGCTGCTCTTCAACGGCGCGAACATCGCCGAGAAGGTCGACCTGTCGGCGAACGGCAACCGCCTCAGGTTCACGCGCGACATCGCCACCATCACCATGGACACCGCCGGCGTCGAGCAGGTCGACTTCAACGCCCTCGGCGGCGTCGACACGATCACCGTCAACGACCTGACCGGAACCGACGTCGACAAGGTGAACCTCGACCTCGCAGCCACGGGCGGCGGCGACGGCCAGCCGGACCACGTGATCGTCAGCGGCACCAACGGCAACGACTTCATCGCGGTCGTCGGCAACCACGGCGTGGCCAGCGTGCTTGGCCTCGCGGCCGCGGTCAACGTCGCGAACGCCGAGCCCGTCAGCGACACGCTCCTCGTCAAGGCCCTCGACGGCTCCGACCTCATCGATGCAGGAGGATTCGCGGACAACTCAGTCGCGCTCACGCTCGACGGCGGCGCTGGCGACGACGTCCTGCAGGGCGGTGCCGGGGACGACGTTCTACTCGGCGGCGACGGCGACGACATCCTGGTCGGCGGCCCCGGTCTCGACATCCTCGACGGCGGCACCGGCCTCGACATCCTGATCCAGGACTGACCCACCGACCACGCGAATCAGCAGGGGGCCTCCGCGGAGGCCCCCCTGCCCTCGAGGAGCTGATCAGCGACACCGCAGGTCGAATCCGAGAGCCGGAAGCGCTGCGAGGAGCGCGAGTACGGCGATGGCAGCCGCCGTCCATGCGAGCCATGAGGCGGACGAGTCGCGAGCGTCGCAGTCGGAGTGCGAGCGCAGCGAACGGGAGCCGTGCTGGCGTTCGTGCTCTGGCCGTCGGCGGCTAGTAGGCCGTCGAGGCCCTCCGACCCAAAGGAGACCGGCATTGCTGCAACAGCGTCGACTCGACGAAACGACAAAACGCCCGCCTCGGCGAGCGTGCGCCCGAGCGTCACGGGGGCAGGAAGACGGACGCCTGCGCGAGGTGCTTGTGCATGCCGCGCGGATCCAGCTCGCCTCGAAGGGCTCGACGGCTCTCGTCCACCACTAGGACGTCGGCTTCAAAAGACAGGGGGGTTGCCACGGTGCGAACGAAACCTCGCGGGCCGCACGATGTCGTCTCGCTTACTCGATGACGGAGGTGAACACGAATTAGAGAATGGAAGGTGACTGCACTAGTGCCCGTCGTACTGACGGCGGCCGTCGCAACAAACCCCCCACAAGGCGAATAAGGAGAAATCAAAATGTCGTATAGGACTTTGAAGTCAAAGTTGTTCGGAACGATCGGAGGTTTGGCCGTAGCAGGCATGGTGTTGGCGGGAGTCGCCACTATTACGGCTTTCACGCCCTCGTCGCCGCAGGCGGCCACGACCGGCGCTATTACACCGCCACCCCTGCCCGTCGACATGGCGCCGGTGCCAGCGGGGAACAAGCTGTTCCTGGGGACTCACGCTGTCGGCACCCAGAACTACGTCTGCCAGCCCTCAGGCGCCGGCGTCGCCTACGTACTCTTCACGCCGCAGGCCACCCTCTCCGGCGAAGACGGTGTGCAAATCATCACCCACTACAACAGCCCCAACCCGGATGAACCTAACGCTGATCCAAAGGTGGTGGCCGATGGCATCATCCGCGCCACGTGGCAGGACAAGGACACGAGCAGGGTCTGGGCCAAGGTGCACCAACCCAATGGAGCGGTCACCGTCGACCAGGAAGCGATTGCCTGGCTCCTGCTCGATGCGGTTGGACACCAGAACGGACCGACCGGTGGCGAAAAGCTGGCGAACACCACCTTCGTCCAGCGGCTGAACACCACTGGAGGGCTCGCACCGAAGACGGGCTGCAGCTCGGTAACAGACGTCGGTAATAAGGCGTTTGTGCCTTACACGGCCGACTACTTCTTCTACCAGCCGACCAAGTAAGTCGCCTTCCTCGCGTCGATCCAGCATCGGTGGAGGCGCGGCGGAACCGCTATCGCGCGCCGCGCTCTAAAGGATCGCTGGACGGCCTCCGGCCGGTCAGCCCGAGAGGTTGGCCGCCGGAGGCCTGCCGGGGGCGCTCTAGGGGCCTGTCCGTAAACGGGTTCTCGATGAGGTCAGTTGAGGCACAGGCTCACGGTCCAGACGAGTGGTTGGTGACTGAGTTGGATCGTCGGGTGCTGAGTGACGCGCTCGCGCCGATCGCCGGCGCTGCTGATCGCCGCGCTGGCCGCTTTCGGCGCTGCGGCGACGCCCTGGTGCGCGTTGGGCGCGTGCTTGGCGAGCCGTTTCAGGTTGATCGCGGCGCAGCCGAGCAGCAGTTGCGCGTGGAAGGCGGGGGTGCCGCGGCAGCGGACGCGGTCGAGCCCGTGCTGGTTCTTCAGCTCGGCGATCACACCCTCGGCGTCCGCCATCCGCTGCCGGTAGGCCCAGATGCCGGCGTCGCTTTTCGCGCGTGCGCGGGCCTCGAGCGCGAGTCGCTGCGCGTTCGTGCGCGGCTCGCGACCGTCGCGCGGCAGCATCGTCTTCTGCGGTGGGATGTACGCAACGATCTCTCGCTCGGCGGCGTCCTGCCAGACGCGCTCGGCGGCGAAACCCTGGTCGGCGCCGACGCTCGCGAGGTCCGGCAGCACGAAGCGGACGCGGTCGAGCAGCGGTGCCAGCGCGTCGCCTTCGTAGCCTTCCGCACGCTCGCCCAGGCAGCCGGCGACGCAGCGCTTCTTCGGATCGACCGCGACCTGGCCGCGGTGGACGAGGTGCGGGCGCTGCCCCGGCTTCCCCTTCAGCCGCGCGTCCGGATCGCTGGTCGAGACCGCGGTCGCGTTCGTCGCCTTCCGTTTCGGCGTCGGCCCCGAACGCGGCTCGGCCAAGCGCAGCTGCGGCGGCTCGCTCGCGGCCTCGTATCCGGCTCGTGGCTCCGCCTCGGCTTCCCCGGCGAGCGGCTCCAGGCTCGCGCGCAGACTCCGCAGGGCCGCGTTCGCCTCCGCGTGGAAACCGTCAACGGAGAGGTGGCTGCCCTCGATCAACCCGTGCTGCTTGCACAACGCGACCGTGCGCAGGAAGAGCCGCTCGAACACTTCGCCGTCGGCGAACCGCTGCGTTTGCGCATCCGAGATCGTCTGGTGCGCGGGCAGCCGCTCGCCCAAGTCGTACCCGAGGAAGAGGCGCAGATCGAGGCGCAGCTCCGCGACCCGCAAGAGCTCACGCATCGAAGCGATCCCCTCCAACGCTCCCGCCAGCATCAGCTTCAACAGCACCGTCGGATCGATCGAGGAACGGCCGATCCCCTCGCTGTAGTAGGGCCGCGCCGCCTCGCGCACGAAGCCCCAATCGCCAACCAACTCATCGATGCGCCGGTAGCGGTCGTCCACGGGCACCAACTCGTCCAAGCAAACCATCGCGATCTGCCGCGCCGACTCCCTCGTCCGTGCCTCACCCATCGCCACCGCCCAGCCCTCCTCGCTCGACGACAGAAACGCTCTGCCGAGCGTAGGACCTCGACCGGACCGCAAACGACGACTTTCCGGACGCGCCCCTAGGGCTGCCTGCAGCCTCGGGCTCGAAACAGACGCCCGACCCGTGGGCCGCATCCGGGTCGGGTCCTGTTGCTCGCGTGCTACGTGACGCCTACTCGGGGCGGTCGAAGCTCAGGCGGTACTGCGGGAAGTCCGTCGCCATCAGCCCGAGGTTCACGATCTGATCCTCGTGGCTCGCGCTCGGCAACATTCGGTCCAGCCGTTAGGGGTCGCCGCCGTTGCGGCCTTCCGGCCGGCACGACGCGTCGATCAGAGTGCGGCCAATCTCCGGGGTGAGAAGGGTGCTTGGACGCGTAGCGCCCGGGCGTTCGGATCGCCTGTGGGGTGCCGATATTCGCGTCGCGCCTGGCATCTGCTTTTCCGAACAGAGCAGCGATGCCGCGTTCAGGTTGTCGGGACGATGAACCTCTGCCCGTTCGCCACTCGATTCGCCAGCCAGCAGCACCTCATCGCGAGCATGTTTGCTGACGAGACGACGCCGCTCTCCGGGCGTCGGCGGAGGCACACCAGTCAAACCTTGGCCAGGGGCGTTCCAGCCCCGAGCTCCGTTCTCCCTCGTGATCGTTTCCACTGCTTACTAGGGCCACTTCGAAATAGGCCGGACGGCCGATGGACAACGCCGCGTACGCCGCCACACAATGGGCGCTGTGGAGCCAGGGGGCGCCGGGCCCGTGTAGGGCGAGCCGTCAGCGTCCCAGCCGCATCGGACTGGAAAGGATTGCGGCTTTCCCCCTGGCTCCGCGCACACCTACCCTGGCTCCGCGCACACCTAACCGGGCCAAAGGTCGCCACACCGACGGCGTCGTTGCTCGGCGCGCTGCGGTTCCCCTACTCGACGACGAACGCGCCCTTCATGCCGTCGCCTCCGACCAAGCTCGGAGACACGGTCAACACGGCCGTCGGCGAGACTTGCCCGTCGCTCTCGTCAGACGCGCAGACGTTGTACTTCGGCCGCACTCCGCGGCCTGAAGGGATGGGCGACATCTTCGTTTCGACCCGAGACAAGCTCAAAGGACCGGACGACTGAGTGCCGCCCGAGCGGTGACGCCGCGGAGGGGGCCGGTCACGCGGCCCCCTCTCCTGCAGTTACTTCGACGCGAGAGCGCCTGACGATCCACGTCGCGTGCGACGTCGGCCACGTTCGGGCCGGAGCAGCCACCTGGAAAGAGGCCTCGAGCGCGTACCTGCTCGCAACGGCGACGCGCACACCACGCGCACACGAGGTAGTCGTGCGCTGTCGTTCCGGTTCGGTTCTGGTCGCAGCTTTCGGCCTAGCCGCGCGGCATGCACCGGCCTGACGCGACAGCAAACGAGCTCGTTCCTTCACTCGTAATGAAGGGGTCCGCGGTTCGAATCCGCGCGTCGGCTTGAGTTCATTTGCAGGCTGAATCGTTGGAACTCGGCAGTCCTCCGCGACGGGGCTCGGGGAATACTGCCCTGCAAAAGCGTGTTCCAACGAACCGCCGTGCGCAGCAGACGGCGAACAGGCCGGACGCGCCTTTGCTTCAGCCTGGACGCGGGCTGCAACGCACCTGACAGCGATCCAGACCCGTTTTTCCTGGTTGCACGGGCTCTACGCCCTTGGCCGGCTCGAACGAAGCGGAGTCCACGCAGAGGGTCGCGTCGGCGGCGCCGTCCGCTGCAAGCGATCGCGGACGCGCCGCCGGTTCCCGGCCGAGGAGATCCTGATCGGGGGCCTGGGTCGAGCGCTCGGCTGGACTCGCCCACGCACTCATGGCGCGCACACGCCGCCGCTTCGCACTCCCTGTCTGGCGCGTGGAAGAGTGCTCCCGCGGGCTGCTTGGCGCTCACTCCGAAGGCTCGCCGCCGCCGAGCGGCGAGAGAAAGGATGATTGTGCGCGTGGTCGATGCACAGCAGCAGGTCGCTCTCGTGACCGGAAGCTCGCGCGGGTTAGGCCGGTTCATAGCACGACGGCTGGCGCGTGACGGCTTGGCCGTGGCCGTTAACGGTCTCCACGGCGGCGGGGATGAACTCGAGGTCGCCCGTGCGATCCAGGACGAAGGCGGCGTCGCCGGCGCCTTCGTAGCCGACGTTACCGACGAGCAACAGGTCACTGACCTCGTAGCTTCAGTCGTCGCTCGCCTCGGCGAAATCTCGGTGCTCGTACTCAACGCGACCGGCCCCCAGCCGGAAGCACCATTGCGCGAAGTGGGATGGGCCGATCACCTCGCGCAGCTCGAGTTCTTCGTCAAGAGCCCCGTTCTTCTCGGGCGCGCAGTTCTTCCCGCGATGCAGGCGCGAGGGTTCGGTCGCATCATCCAGATCGACTCCGAGGTCGTCGACCGACCGCCGCCCGGAAGATCGGCCTACGCCACTGCGAAGGCCGCGCAGATCGGCCTCACCCGCAGCTGGGCGCGCGAGCTTGCCCAATACGGCATCACCGTCAACACGATCGCGCCCGGTTTCATCCCTGTCGAGCGGCACGCAGCTGTTTCCGACGAGATCAAGTCCGCCTACCTGGCCACTGTCCCAGCCGGCCGCATGGGGACGCCCGAGGACATCGCGGAGGCGGTCAGCTTCTTCGCCTCGAAAGGAGCAGGCTTCATCACCGGCCAACGGCTTGTCGTCGACGGCGGGAGAGGCCTGTCCGATTAGGGATCGAGTTTGCGCTGACCCGCGATCGCCGAGCGTCCCTGCGGGAGTCGCTCGCGCGACAACAGCTGTCGATGTCGGTGGACAAAAGAGGTGCGTTGGCAAAAGCACTTTCTCGTCAGTGTCTTCTGCGGCCCCTGGGGCCTCCATAAAGGCTCCGGCTCCATCCGCGGCCTCTGCAAGTCTCGAACCGCTTACCTACCCATCGGCGCGGCGAAGGCAGCGGTCGATCAGCGCATGGGAGAGCTGCTGTTGCGGCTCGCGAGCTCGAGCCGGTTCGACTCGAGTTCGTTGCGGCCGGCGCCGCGCTCGTGCAACGCCTGCCGCTTTGCGACGAGCATGTGGATCGCTTCCTGTAGGCCTTGGACGCTAGCCATCGACGATCGTCGTCTCGGTTCGGACTACGCGGTGAGAGTTCTCGCGCCTGGCCGCGTAGGCGTAGGGGTGGTAGAACGCGTCGATCGCGTTGGCCGGCGCGACCTCAATGCGAAAGCCCGGGTCGGTTGCCATGTCGCGGACGAAAAGCTCCAGCCGGTCGGTCTCGGGGTGCCAAAGGAGCAGGACTTCGAGGGTCCCGCTGAGCCGCTGAGCCAGTTCTCGCGTCGGCGCGATCACGTATTCGCCCGTTGCGGCCGACGGGCCGTCGTCGCTGGCGACGGCCCGTGCAGGGTTGGTGGCTCTGTCAGCCATCGGACTCGATCTTCTTTCCTGCCGGTGAGAGCACGTCCCAGCCGGCGCCGAACGCCCGTGAGCCCTGGCCCTTGGTCTGGCCCGGCTTCACGTCTTGGACGAACCGGTAGAGCGGATGGCCGGCGTAGGTCACCTGTTGGCTGCCGTTTGCGCGCCGGGTCGTTCCGAGCAGCGACTGCTTCACACCGGCGCGAGCCACGGGCTTGCCGTGGGTGAGCAGCGGCGGCCAGTACGTTGCGCACTGTCCAGAGCAGGCGCTGCGACGGTTCTTGTCCTTCTCGAACAGGTAGAGCGTGCGGCCGTTGCTGTCGACGATGATGCGGCCCAGCGGCGGGTTCGCGACGCCGACCTTGGCCGCGCCGGCCACGCCATTCGGGACGCTCGTCTTGTCGGCAGAGCCGTAAGGCGCTGAGGAATACGGTGAGCCGCTCGCAGAGCCGCCGCAGCCGGCGGCGGTTAGCGCGATCCCCAAGGACGCGGCGGCGGCGATGAACAGTGTGATCTTGCGCTTCATGAGAGTTCCTTTCTGAAGTGGGTCAGTGGCCGGCGGTTGACTGTCGTGTTGAAAGCGGCGAAACGAGCCACACGGGCGCACGGTGCGCGACCCTTTGAGTCGAATGAGGTTCTTCATCTGTGCATGTCTCCTTTTCGTGCGCCGCGGGCGGCTCGGGGATTTGGTTTGTCTGGGCGATGGTGGAGACGGCGGGCGCGCGTTCGCACCGTGGCGACCCCCCTGTCTTTTGCGGCTCGGCCCCGGGAGGGCAGGCACTCGTCCTGCTGGAGGTGCGTCAACCGCGACGCCTACACCGTGGACTCGCGCTCCGGCCGCCCGGAACGCCACAGCTCAAACCACCGCCCGGCGGCGATGTTCACCGACGCGATCGCCTCGGCGGGCCTCGTGTACGAGTACTACAGAGCCACGGTATGAGTGAACGTCGTTTTGACTGCGATCCTTCACGCACCCATCGCGCCACCGGCCGGTCATCGTGTCGACCATGCGCAAGCGCGAACTCGACCGGCAGCGCTCGGTCTACTCAGCTCGCCCTCTTCACTCGATCAGCAGAAGACCGCGAGATTGAACGACCGATCGAAGAGGCTGTTCTCGGCATCGAAGATCTCGACGTTTACCGTGTTCGTGCCGGTGCGGCTCGTATAGAGGTGGTAGTCCTCGAAGAGCGAACCAGCGTCCTGTCCGCCGGTCGCGAGGTACACGCAGTTTGAGATGTCGGTGTTGAACGCGATGCGGTAAACGCCGGCGCCGACTCTGGCGGCCAATGTCGCACCGCTGTTCTTCAAGAGCGTGCCTCCGGCATCCATTGCAACAAAGAGCTTGGCCGCGGACTGACCCGGCGCTCCCTGCACACCCTGCACACCCTGCGCTCCCTGTGCTCCAGTCGCGCCCGTCGATCCCTGGGCGCCCTGTGCGCCCGCTGGGCCTGTCAGTCCCCTGTTGCCCTTGAGCGTCTTCCGCGCTGTCGCGCTCAGATCTTTCGTCTGCAGCGACCCGTCGATCACTTGCTTCGTGCCGACGCTGTTCCTCGCCAGGAGCGCGTTACCGGCCGCGAACGATGTCCCACCGAGCGCAAAGAACAGTGCAAACAGCGCCAGGTGATGGCGATTGATGTAGGACGCGGTCCTCCTCAAAATGGTTGCCGTGCTCTTCATCTGTGACGTCTCCTTTGCGTGAGCCGCGGGCGGCTCGGGGATTGGTTGTCCTGGCGATGATGGAGACGGCGGGCGCGCGTTCGCAACGTGGCGACCCCCCTGTTTTTTGACCTCGGTCTATCGGGACGCTAGGCCGGGACTGGAGCGCCGCCGGCTAGTGCGGCAGGAAGCTCGTCTCGCGAGTCGACCCGCAGCTTGCGGAAGATGCTCGTGAGGTGACCCTCGACCGTGCGTGTGGTGATGAAGAGTGTCTGGGCGATCTCGCGGTTCGTGAGGCCCTGGCCGGCGAACTCGGCGATACGGCGCTCGCTGGCCGTCAGCGAGTCGAGTCCCGTGAGAACGACCCTGCGCGGGCGTGCGCCGGTGGCGCGGAGCTCGGTCTCGGCCTGTTCGGCGAGCGGTCT
>Ga0137375_10002031_pt1 | contig 23760 bp, 17 predicted proteins | sample SagtaG_24_FD_104936 | JGI IMG/M metagenome (GOLD analysis project Ga0137375, IMG submission 104936) | Vadose zone soil microbial communities from Sagehorn Ranch, Mendocino, California, USA - Sage1_R_113_16 metaG | ecosystem: Environmental > Terrestrial > Soil > Vadose zone | place: USA... | reverse complement strand
TATGCCCGAGCAGCGCGCCGATCATCGGGAGCCCGAGCCCAGCGGCCGCGCCGACGGAGGCGTGCGTATGCCGCAGATCGTGCAACCGCACGCCGTCGAGCCGGGCGACCCGCCGCAGCACGCCCCAGGGTTTCGACAGGTTCACCAGGTGAGCGCCACGCCGCCCGCCGACAATCACGTAGGGATTGCCGACCACGTGCGGGAGCCGCTCGAGGATGGTCTTCGCACCGGAGTTGAGATAGACGACGGGCGCCCTGGTCTTGCTCGAGGCCAGGCGGAGCACGCCGCGCTCGAGGTCGACGGCCGCCCACCGGAGCTGGAGAATCTCGCTCACGCGGGCGCCGGTCAGCGCTAGGAGGGCGATCGCGGCCAGGGCATAGGGCGACAGCGTGATCGTCCGTCCTGACCGCTTCTTGCCGCGAGCAGGCACGGCCAGCGGCCCGCGCGCGGCCAGGGCCAGCACGCGCCCCAGGTAGCCCAGCTCCTCGGTGCTGAGGAAGCGTTCGCGCCGGCGTTCACGGTTGCGTTCGACGTGCCGGGCGGGGTTCGTGCCGTCCGGCCGGAGCCCCCAGCGCTCGGCTAGGTTCATCATCTTCGACAGCACCGCCACGACGCGGTTCGCCTGCATCGGCGTCGTGCGGAGCTGGTGATGTAGCCGGGCCACGTCTGCGCGCGCCACGTCGGCCACCGCGAGGCTTCCGAGCGCCGGGAGGATGTGGAGCCTCAGCAGGCGCTCGTACTCGCTTCTGGTGGCCACCTTGCGCTTGACCAGGTGCTCTGCGCGCACGCGCTCGGCCAGCTCGCGGACGGTGGGCGCGGTGCGGCCGGCTTGCTTGGCCGCCGCGGGATCCACGCCGCTCGCCACCAGGGCGAGGAGGCGCAGCGCTTCCTTGCGGGCCAGGTCCGGCGTCCACGGCGCGCCGTGGCGCCCGATCGTGTAGCGACGGAGTCGGCGCCCGAGGCGGTACTGGATGACATAGCTCTTGGCGCCAGCGGGCGTGACCTTCATCCCGAAGCGTGACAGCTCCCGATCCCAGAGAAACGCATCCACACGCCCCGGCCGCAGGGCATCGACTCCGCGTTTCGTGATGGCGCCGACCATGGCTAGCAATCATGGGGCAATCACGCGGAGGGAAACAAGGGGAAACAGCGGGAGACACCCGATGAGCCAAGTGCGCGGAACTAGAGACAACCGGCAACCCACGGCAACGGGCGGCAACCGGGGCGATGCTTTTCGTAATCAGTAGGTCGCGGGTTCGACTCCCGCCCCCGGCTCCATTCAAATTACACTAGGCGAGCGTCGTAGTGGGCTTTGTATGGCCGAGCTGGGCGGCCACGTACGTGATCGGAGCACCCTGCATGAGCAGGTGAGTAGCAAATGTGTGGCGAAGGTCGTAGAGGCGAAATCTAGGGAGACCAGCGACCTGGAGTACTGATCGGAATGTCTTGGCGACAATCGAAGGGTCCATCGGTGTGTCTGCAGTCGACGGGAAGATCCACGGGCTCGGCCGTTCGCCGACAAGAAGACTCTCCGCTTCTGTCTGTGTCTGCAACCTAGCGAGAGCGTCGGTAAGGCGTGGGGTCATGTCGACCACGCGATTCTCGTCTGTCTTGGTCGGACCCACCTCCCCGAGGGACACTGCCGGCTCAATCGCGAGCGTCCGCCCCTTCGCGCACCCGCGCCTGTTCCACCCGGCGGACTCGCCGGGGCCCGCCCCGCCTTCGGCCAACCTACGCGTCAGCCGTCCCCTCCCATCAGTAATCCGTCCCAGTCTCGGCGTCGGACCTCTGCCCCTGCGGGACGCTGCAGGACGCGTCTGCAGGACGCGTCTTGACTGCCTCGCGGGCGCCGTGCACGATCGCAGTTGATGACTAGTCCGGCTGAGGGATCGGTGATGCGGGCCGCGTGGCTCTCTCGGAGTACATGGGGCGCTCGGCCGATGCCCGCGAGGGCGTCACCGCGTTCCTCGAGAAGCGTCCGCCGCGCTTCGCGATGCGCCCGAGCGCGGACATGCCGCCGTTCGTTTTACCCGTGGGGGATGAGCGGGCCGTTCTCGCCTTGAGCAGCACCGCGCTGCTCTGCTTCATCAGCCTCTGCAGCTGCTTCTCGATGGGCGCCTTCAGCCCGCTGCTGCCCGAGATCGGCCGCGCCGGCGCGCTGGCCGACTGGCAGCTCGGCGTCGTGGCCGGGGCGCTGGGCTTTGCCCGCATGGCCACCGCGATCCCCGCCGGCTGGCTGGCCGGCCGCTACCTCGGCACCACACTCTGCGCGTCGCCCGCGCTCATGCTCGCCGGCACCGTGTTGCTGGCTGCATCATCGTCCTTCTCCGTGCTGGTCCTCGGGCGGCTGATCCTGGGCTTCGCGTACACCCTCGGCACCGTGAGTGGGCTCATCGCGCTGCTGCTCGGCGACCGAGGGCCCGGGGCCTCCGTGCGCCTGAACATCTTCGAGTTCTCCGCGATGATCGGCGTCCTCGGCGGGCTCGGCCTCGTCGGGCTGCTCCCCGGCCACTGGGGCTGGAGCCTCTCGCTGCTGATCGCCTCGTCGCCCCTGCTCCTGATTCTCGCCGCGATCCCGAGCATCCGCCGGCGCTTCCCCGACGCCTCGAGGGCGCCGGAGATGCGCGCGTCGCGGACATCGGACGCGGGCCGCGGGGATCGGATGTCGGTCACGCTGTGGACGATGTTCGCGGTGGGCATCGTCCTCGCCCTGGCGTGGTCCGCGGTCAGCCAGTTCCTCCTGCCGCTCCGGGGGACGCGCGAGTTCGGCCTGGACCGTGGTGGCGTCTCGGGCCTGCTCATGCTCGCGCAGCTCGTGGACCTCGTCGCGCTGCTGCCCGTGGGGCGCCTCGCCGACGGCCTGGGGCGCACGCCCGTCCTCGGCTTCGTCATCGTGGTGCTCGGGCTGGGCACGGCCGCTGTCGGCCTGGGGTCGTTCCCGTGGTTTGTGGCGGGCTGCGCGTGCTTCGGGTTCGGCCTCGCGGGCTGGATGCTGCCGGTCGGCGTGATCCGCGAGCACACGCGCGCCGAGCACCTGGCGTGGCGGATGGGCCTGTACCGCGTCGGCGTCGACGCCGCAATGTTCTTCGGCCCGTTCGCGAGCGGCCTTCTGGGCGAGGAGAATGCGGGGATCTTCGTGACCGCGGTGGGTGGGCTGGCGCTCGTCGTCGGCGGGCGCCTGCTCCTCACCCCCACCGGCCGCCGCGCCGCCGAGGTCTAGTCCATGATCTGGTCGGCGCGGCTCAGGACGGCCTTGGCGCACGCGCACGCCGAGCGCCTGCCTTCAGGTTGACGACGAGCTGTGCCGTCGACTCCTGAGGCGGCCGGCGTCCGAGTCTAGGAGGTTATGTCACGGGGACGGGCGCCACGGGGGGAACGACCGCTGCCGATGCGCTCGTAGATAACAAGGGCCACGGTCTCGATGGACAGCAAGGACTTCTTCAACGACTTGCCGCATACGTCGAGTAGCCGTACCTCTTCGTAGTCTTCGAGCCAGCCGATGCGTCCTTGTGGTTCCTTCTCCAGGCGAATCTTCGGCACCAAAAACAATACCTCCCACTCCTCGACCGCCAGCCGGAGCAGGCAACGGAGCAGCGCCAGCGGGCGGTTGACGGCAGCAGCGGGCAACGAGCGCTCGGTGCGCTCGCTCTTCTTGCCGAGACGGTCTGCCTTGTACGCGCTGATCTTGGCGGCAGTGATCTGCGACACGCGCGTGACGAGGGAAGAGGAAGGGAACATTATGGCTCTAGCGCGAAGATGGCTGTCGCGCGGTCGCGATGGAGGAGGCGGGCGTCGCCGAGGGCCTGGAGGGCGATCTCCTGGCTCGGTCGCTCGCCGGATCGGCCCGGGTGAGGCTGGCGCAGCACGACGACAATCTTCGCGCCGGAGTCCCGGAGGTTGGCGCGGAACGTGGCGCGATCGACCGTCAGCTCGCCCGGTTCCATCGCGTCGCCGATCGTTCGGGTCGCCACGCGACCGTCGCGATCTACCCGGAGTGGTACCAGATGATGACGGGCACCGAAGACCGGATAGATCCACTGGTCCCCGAAGACCGCCACGCGCGTGCCGGCGGATTGCTCGTCCAGGACGCGTGCTGCGGCGCCGAAGAGCGGATCGCGATGGATCGCCGCAGCGGTGGCCGTGGCCTTGGCGTCATGCGAGATGGCGACGAGGCCGCCCAGCGTGAGCGCCCCGAGGCTGACGGCGAGGAGTGGGCCCTGACGCGGGCGCCACCGCCAGGCGACCAGACGACGATTGGCGAGCGGAAGTAGCCCGACCACGACCGCCATTCCGAACAGGTACAGCGGCGAGGCAAGACGCGCGTGCCCGGACGTCAGCAGCGCGCCCACACTGATCAGCACGGCCGCCAGCATTCGCCAAGGCGCGGCGCCGGCACCACCGTCGATCACGAATCCCAGCGCGGCCCAGCCGATGAGGGGGAGCAGCGCCACGTACCGCATGCTGTCCCAGTGGATGAAGCCGGAGCGGAACGTCATCGCGTTGCCCGCGGAGTACGGGGTCGAGGGCAACAGGACCAGGATCGCCGCCGCCAGAGCCAAGCCGCCCCATGCGAAGTACCGGGCCGGCCGCGTCACCGCACCTCGTTCAAACGCGAGGGTTCCGGCCAGGCCGGCGAGTCCGAGCATCCCGAGCGTGGCATGCAGTGCCGGCCAGTTTAGATAGACGCCGGACGCATCTGCCAGCGCCCGGCGCAGCCCATAGTGGCTCGCGTACTCGCGCAGTGTCGTCTCGGGGAACCTCGTGCCCGGCCAGAAGACGAAGGCGGCAGGGTACAGGGGGTTGCCGGTGTCCAAGAGGTTGCGTGCGTACCAGTAGCCGGCCGTCGCGGCCCAGGAGACCGCGAAGATCGCGGCCGTCGCGACCATGACACGTCGCCCGCGGTGCACCGTCGAGGCACCGCCGCGCGCGCGCAGCACCATCATGGCGAGAACGATCAGGGCGGCCGGCGCCGAGCTCACCTTCACGCCGAGCGCCACGCCCGTCAGCAGCGCCGCATACCACGAGTCGGCAACGACGTCCGCTCGCCCTTCGGTGCCGTCCCGGGGCACCGCGAACACCAGCGCGGCGAAGAGCGCCGTGGCGTTGGCGAGATCGGCGTCCGAGAAGCTCGAGGCCATGATCGTCGTCCGCGATGACGTCGCGAACAGGACCACGGGTACCGCCCAGGCGCCGGGCCGACACCGCAGGCGGGCGAACAGCTCGGCGACGCCCGCGACGAAGAGCCCCGCGTAGAGCGGGCCGGTCAGGCTGACCCAGGCCAGCGCCTCGGCGCGCGTGTCGGCATGCGGCGCCATGAACCAGGTGGCAACGACGCTGGCCGAGAGCGGATACCACGCCTGCATCGTGAACGCGTGGGCGGGCGCCGGCGCGGCGATCGCGTGCTCGCGCAGCCAGAGTGCCGGGTACACCATGTGATATGTGTAGTCGTCCCACACCCAGAACCGCGTCGCTTCGAACAGGTGGGGCCACATCCAGGCGAGCAGCGCGGCCGTGGCGGCGAGTGGTGGGAAGAGCGCCACGGCGTTGAAAGGCGCCCGGCTCTCCGGCCGCTCAAGGCGGCGGGGCTCTCGCTCAAACTCGGCCAGCCAGGTGGCGATCAGGAAAACGACCGTCACCACCGTCGCGAGCCCGCGCACGCTCAGGTGTCCGGCCAGGCCCGTGAGCAACACGGTCGAGTGGACGATGACGAGATAGCCAGCGAGGGTGGCCAGACAGAGCCGGCTTGCCTGGCCCCCCGCTTCGGATGCCAGCGCGAAGGCCACCGCGCCGGCCAGGGCGACGGCGTTCAAAGGCAACATGACGCGCTATATTGGCATCCCCATCGCTTACAACGCTTGGTTCCAGTGCATCAACGGGTGCCCCGGGGAGTTCGACCTCCGCGAGGTCATCTACCGGTGCCCCACGTACGGGGATCTGCTCGAGGTCCAGCACAGCAGCATCGCTGGACGAGGAGGCACATCTGGTGCCCTTGCCTGCACCTTCGAATACCAAGCCATCCGACTTGCCCACGATGACACCTTCGCGTAGCCTGCCCTCGATCGCTGGCGGTCGTGACGCTCGTGAGAGGCAAGGAGAGCCCGATGCGTCGGGGTGCCAAGCCCGCTAAGGCTAAGGTCGAAGCCAAGCCCTCTGTCGCCCGCAAAGCGCGGAAGAGCGAGGGCTCCAGGGTGCACGACCTCGAGAAGCGCCTGGCGGAGGCGCTGGAGCAGCTCCAGACGCGCAACCGCGAGTTGGTTGAGGCGCTTGACCGCGAGACCGCCACGAGCGAGATCCTGAGAGTCATCAGCAGCGGGCCCACTGACACGCAACCAGTGTTCGGCGCGATCGTGGAGAGCGCTGCGCGCCTCTGCGGTGCTCGCGACGTGAATATCCGCCGCCTGGAGGGCGACGGGCTACGACTGGTCGCCCACTATGGCCTCATCCCAGTGTCCAGCTCCGTGATCCCCGTTGTGCGTGGCACCATCGCGGGGCGCGCTGTGCTCGAGCGGCGGGCGATCCATGTGGTCGATCTCCAGGCCGCGGCGGATGAATTTCCGGAAGGCGCGACCCTTGCCATGGAGTCCGGCTACCGGACGATATTGAGTGCTCCGCTGATTCGTGACGGGGCTCCATTAGGCGTGATCCAACTTCACCGCGCCGAAGCGAACCTGTTTACAGACAAGCAGGTTGCCTTGCTGCAGACCTTCGCCGACCAAGCGGTCATCGCCATCGAGAACGTACGGCTCTTCACCGAACTTCAGGAGAAGAACCGGGCGCTCACGCAGGCTCACGCCCAGGTGACCGAGGCGCTGGAGCAGCAGACGGCGACGGCGGAGATCCTCAGCGTCATCAGCAGCTCACCCACCGAAGTCGAAGCGGTCTTCCGGACCATCCTGGCCAGCACGAACCGGCTGTGTGAGGCCAGCTTTTCCGTCCTGTTCCTCTGGGATGGCGACACGCTAACAGCGGCGGCTTCTGAGAATGTATCGCCGAAGTTAGCCGGACGCCTTCGGACGGCGCGCGTTCGCCCGGGAGCGGGCGGAAGCCCAGTCGCACTGACGGCGCTGGAGCGCCGCGTAGTGCACGTGGCGGACATCCTCGCCGACCCTCGGTTCTCTCCGGCAAACGTCCCGTCATACTCGATCGAGGGGGCGCGCAGTATCTTAGTGGTGCCGATGCTCCGCGAGGGCAACCTGGTCGGCGTGATCAACACCTGGCGCCTGGAGCCCCGGGCCTTCACGGACAAACAGATCGATCTGTTGAAGACCTTCGCCGACCAGGCCGTCATCGCGATCGAGAACGTCCGCCTGTTCACCGAGCTGCAGGCTCGAAACCGCGACTTAACAGCGACCAGCCAGATCCTCCAAGTGATCTCGCGCTCGCCGACCGACGTGCAGCCAGTCTTCGAGGCCATCGCCGACAGCGCTATGCGTCTGTTTGACGCGCTGGGGGTGGCGGTCGTCCGATACGACGGAGAGCTGATCAGCATGGCAGCGGCGCGGGGTGGCGCGCCGGGAAGCGCTGCCGCCGCCACCGAGCGGTTCCGGGCGCCCCACCGGCCCATCACGGGCTTTCCTCCGGAGCAAACCGTGCTCACGAAGACGATGTACCACGTAGCCGATGTCGAGACGGATCCATCGTGTAGCGACGAGTTCCGGCGTCACGCACACGAGAGGGGCTTCCGCTCGGTCCTTTCGATGCCGATGCTCCGAGGCGGTGACCCCGTCGGGGTCATCGTCGTGAGCCGCACACAGCCGGGCCCCTTCTCGACGGCCGAGATCGAGCTGCTCCACACGTTCGCCGACCAGGCGGTGATCGCCATCGAGAACGTCCGCCTTTTCAATGAGACCAAAGAGGCGCTGGATCAACAGACGGCCACGAGTGAGATCCTTCGCGTCATCTCGGGCTCCCCGACGGACATTCAACCGGTCTTCGACACGATGGCGGAGAGCGCCGCCCGCCTATGCGAGGCGCAAGACTCCCAGATCTTCCGTCGCGACGGCGACCGTCTCCTTCTCGTCGCTCATCACGGCCCGCTCGAATCTTATTCCGTCGGCCAGTTCTCACTCCCGCTCGACCGCGGAACGGTCAATGCACGCGCGGTACTCGAAACACAGATCATTCATGTAGCTGACCTGCAGACCGAAGTCGACGACTTCCCGGACGGGAGCGCGATCGCGCGGCAACTTGGCCACCGTTCGACCCTGAGCGTTCCTTTGATCCGAGACGGCATCGCCATCGGCTCAATATGCCTCCGTCGCTCTGAGGCCAAGCTCTTCAGCGCGCGGCAGGTCGCCCTGATCCAGACCTTCGCCGACCAGGCCGTCATCGCTATCGAGAACGTCCGCCTCTTCAAGGAGCTGGCGGCGCGGACGGGCGAGCTGACCCAGTCGGTCGACAAGCTGACGGCGCTGGGCGAGGTCAGCCGGGCGGTCAGCTCGACGCTCGACGTCGAGACGGTGCTCGACACCATCGTCTCCCACGCGAGCCAGCTCGCCGGCGCCGACGGCTGCTCGATCTTCGAGTACGACGAAGGCGCCGAGCAGTTCGCGCTGCGCGCCACCCACAACTTCAACACGGAGTTCGTCGAGGCCCTCCGGGCGGTGCCGCTTCGCAAGGGTGAAGGGCTCATGGGGCGCGCGGCCGAGATGCGGGAGCCCATCCAGATCCCCGACATCACCCAGCCCGGGGCCTACCAGAGCAGCGTGCGGGGCACCCTCCTCCGGTTCGGGTACCGGGCCCTCCTCTCCGTCCCCCTGCTCCGCGAGGACCAAATCATCGGCAGCCTGTCCTTCACCCGGAAGGCGCCCGGGGAGTTTCCCCCGGAGGTCGTGGACGTTCTGAAGACCTTCGCCACCCAGTCCGCCCTGGCCATCCAGAACGCCCGGCTCTTCCGGGAGATCGCGGACAAGAGTGCCCAGCTCGAGGCGGCCAGCCGCCACAAGTCGGAGTTCCTCGCCAACATGTCGCACGAGCTGCGCACCCCGCTCAACGCCATCATCGGGTTCTCCGAGATCCTGGCCGAGAAGATGTTCGGGGAGATCAACGAGAAGCAGACCGAATACCTTCAAGATATTCTGGAGTCGGGGCGGCATCTCCTCTCCCTGATCAACGACATCCTGGATCTCTCGAAGATCGAGGCGGGGCGCATGGAGCTGGAGCTGGCGGAGTTTGACCTGCCGAACGCAGTCGACAACGCCCTCATCCTGGTGCGGGAGCGGGCGAGCCGGCGGGGGATCCGGCTGGGGAGCACCATCGACCCACGGCTCGGGATGATCGGGGGCGACGAGCGGAAGGTGAAGCAGGTGCTCTTGAATCTCTTGTCCAATGCCCTGAAGTTCACCCCCGAAGGGGGGCGGATCGACGTCGGCGCCCGGCTGGACGGCGAGCTGGCCGAGGTGTCCGTCGCCGACACCGGCATCGGCATCGCGCCGGAGGATCAGGCGGCGGTGTTCGAGGAGTTCCGGCAGGTGGGAACCGCGGACAAGAAGGCGGAGGGTACCGGACTCGGGCTGGCCCTCTCCCGGAAGTTCATCGAGCTCCACGGCGGCAAGATCTGGGTGAAGAGCCAGGTCGGCGCAGGTTCGACGTTCACCTTCACCCTGCCGTTGCGGCGGTGAGGGCCAACCCGATCATCGCTCAGTGGGGGCGACTGACCGGGTTCATAAACGAAATGAAGCAATCAAGGCCAGACAGGGAGCGCCGACGCGACAGTAAACTCGCGTCCCCGCTGTCTCATTCTTGTGAACAGGCTTCGCGGCATGGGTAGGCGCGGACGGCCCTACCGATGGCGCGAGCCCACCAAGCTGCGACTGGCCATGGAAGATGAGAAGCGAGCGAGCGGCGTAGTGGTTCCAGCTTGGTTCCAACGCAGGGCGACGAACCAAGACGTATCAAGACGCGGCCTCATCCCTGTTGCTCGGCTTCACAGGAGGATACGTCGTCTTGCTTGCGACCGGGTCCATGAATTTCGCCCGAATCGCGGTCACGCCCGCCGCGCCCGAAGATGTTCCCCCGGGTCTGCCGTGCCACAGCCCGCCAGCAGGAAAGCGACTGCGCTTCGCATGGTACGATTCTAACCGCAATGGCGATCCGGTTCCTCCTCCTTTGCATCCTGCACCTCATACGACGCGATCAAGGGGTGATCGGGGAATGCGGTCGAGTCAGGGGTAACCTCCTCAGAGCTGCCGCACGACATGGTGCGATTCTTCTCGCCATTGTCGCCGCGGGCGGTGTCGCGGACATCGGCGGCGCGCAGCAGTCTCCTGTGGCCCCGCCGGCCCTGCGCGCGCCCGATGTGCGCTACGAGCCCACGCCGATGGAGGTGGTGCATGCCATGTTGCGGCTGGCCAAGGTGAACGCCAGCGACGTGGTGTACGACCTCGGGTGCGGCGACGGACGCATCGTCATCACCGCGGCGCGCCAGTTCGGCGCGCGCGGCGTCTGTGTCGATATCGATCCCTTGCGCATTACCGAAAGCCGGGAGAATGCGCGTCAGGCAAACGTCATCGATCGCATACGGTTTCTGAACGAAGATCTCTTCGTAACAGACGTTGGCGACGCAACCGTGGTCATGCTCTTTCTCTCGCCCGAGATGAACCTCGCGGTGCGCCCGAAGCTGCAGCGCGAGCTCAAGCGCGGCACTCGCATCGTCTCGCATTGGCACCACATGGGCGACTGGAAGCCGCAAGAGACCGTGCGCGTTCGAAGCGAAGGCCGCGAGAGTCCTATCTATCTCTGGACCGTCCTGGAACGCTGAGACCGTAGATAACATAACCCCCGCTCTCAGTCCTGCCCCGACGCGCCCGCCGTCAAACCGTAGCCCGTGAAACAGCACGGAGCCACAGGACGTTCCCCGGGCCGGGGCCACGTCTCTCGGCTGCGCAGTTCGTGAGAGAATGACTCCGAGCGCTTCTCGAGTTTGTACGACGACATTGGTATGCCACCGCGTGGGTGATTTCGATCGTTTACCTGGGCGCCGCGTACTTCATTCAGTTCAATCCTGAGGAGTTTCTCGGTGTCGAGCGAGTACCGAGGCGGGCGACCTGCACCGGATCATCAGTCTGGCGAGATGTTGTAGCGGGCTGTCAGATTTCCATTCGGCTAGGTCCGAATAGCTCTGCGCGTAGATCAAATCCGGCGGTCGTGGTGACGGACGGTTCCCGGGCGCGGGGCAGTGTCATGCCTAGCGAAGCCGGAGCGAATCGTCGTCACCGGGTCGGTCTTTCTCTCCGGTTCGGCGAACCACATAGAAGCGGTCGGGACGGCTCCAGACAACGGGCACGAGCACGACCTTCTCGACCACGTATCCGGCGAGCGGGGTGGTGGCCAGGGTGTACGGAGAGGACCGCCGACTGGTGACGAACGGGACATCCTCCTTGTCGACGAGGTCATGGGCGTAGAGCCACCAGCCGTTGAAAACGTAGCCGGCGTCGATGTCCTGCGGGCGCACACCCCGCGAGAGGAGCTGGGTGCGCTCACGCGCGAGGGCCTCGTTGAATCGAAAGGCGTCGATCGTGCCCGTGATGGCGACGGCGCCAAGGCTCCCGGTAACGAGAACCCCCGCCACCACCATCCACGTCCGGCTCGGGATCACGCGGACGAGACCGAAGATCAGGGCAGGCAACAGCGGAAGATAGTAGCGATCGTGAATCAGCAGCGCGACGGCGGCCGCGCCCACATGGGCCAGCATGCTCGTGATGAGCAGCCCGCCGACCCTATTGCGTCCGGCCAGAGCCGTGGCCCCGACCGCTACGGCCCCGCTCACGAACGAGGCGCTCGAGATGACGGCGATGATCGTCGTCGAGAATGGCGGCCACGGATCAGCCGCCCTCCTGATGAGAGAGCGGCTAAGTCCGAGCTCGGCGGCGCTCAATACCTGTCCGGAGTGCAGGGGATCGGGCAGGCGGCCAACTGCGACCAGCGCGGCGGCCGCCACGGCCGCAGCAATCGCCGTCCAGCGCACGGCGCGGTGTCGCGTGGCGGCGAGGGCCACCATCGTCAGCGGGGCGAGGACTAAGCCGGTGGAGACGAGCAGGTGAAGCACCAACATGAACGCCTCGCCCCAGGCGTCGGAAGTGAGCCACCGGGCTGGCGAGACACGTGTGGCGACTATAGAACTCATCTCGGCATATTTCCACGACACCCCCACCACGCGCTGCATGCCCCACCAGGCCGCGATCGTGAGCGGAATCGGGATGGCCGCCGCGAGCAACACCGCGGGCCGCCGAAGCAGGGCGGGCCTGGAGAGCATGAGGTGGACGACGGGGACGAAGAGAACGACCAATCCGACCTGGCGCACGAGAAAGGCCGCGATTCCGAAGAAGCCGCCCAGCACGAGCCACGATAGTCGAGCGCGTGAGACCCAGAGGGCGTAGCACAGGAGAGTCAGGTTCACGGCAGCGAGGTAAGGCACGTCGGTCATGAAGGAGTGCTCGAGGAAGAAGAAAACCGGGGTGAAGAAGAAGGCGAGGGTTCCGACGAGGGCGGCTGGTGTCGCTACGCCACCAACCCGCAGGATCGCGAAGAGCGCGAGTGAGGCGACCCAGCCGAGCAGCAGTGTCGAGAGCCGGAGGGCGACGAAGGAGAAGCCGGACACGGCCACGAACGGCCACGCCCAGAGGATCTGCGGGAACGCGTAGTGGACGCTCCACGGGAGGACGGCGAGCCTCCGCGTCTGTTGCAGATGCTCGACGCTCCAAGCGTACGTCCAGTCGTCGATGAGGGGGACGTCCTGGACAGGACGGACGAGCAGCGAGGCGCCGGCGGCCAACGCGAGGAAGGCGAGGACGGCCAGTACGTCGGAGCGTCGTCGCGAGACGAGGGAGGAGCTTGCGCTGACTGGATTCACCAGAGGCCTTCGGAGTGCTTGCCAGCTACGGACTCACGCACGACGACCGCCCTGAGCCGCTTCGGGCCCATGATCGCCACCGCCTGGAGATCGGCGACTTCTTCGGTCGCCTTGGCCCTCGCGTGCGCCTTCGCCCGTTCCCAGGGCAGAGCCGCTATGCTCTGCCAGAGCATCGTCTTGCGTGGCTTCTTCGCGCGGGAGATGGTGGCCCTCCCGCGAGGGCTCCGCCGTGCCGTAGCTAGCGCAGCCGCGGGCCCGGGTCCATGTTCAGGAGGACCCGGCCGCCCATCGGGTACCACTCCGGCGCGAGCGTGACCGCCTGGGCAACGACGTGGAGATCACGCCAGCACTCGGCCAGACGGCTCTCGCGCTGAAACGACGTGCTGCCGCCGTGCCTGTACATCAGATCCATAGCCTTGCGAGCGCTGTCGGTGGCGTAGACCGCGGCCAGCCGGCAGCGGGCCCGTTGCCCGAGGGTGGTGTCCTCGCCGGCCGCGACGGTGTTCCAGAGCTCGGTGATCATGGCGGTGCGGTACACGCGACCGGCGTTCAGGATCGCGTCGGCCCGACCGACGGCGTCCTGGACCTGTGGATTCTCGCAGAGCCGACCGGTCCGGCCGCGTGGCGTCTTCTCGCCAGCCAGCTCGATCAGCGCGTCGATGCCGGCCCGGGCGATGCCGGTGATCACGGAGCTGTGGTGGGGCCCGACCCAGGCCTGGGCGGGCAAGGCGTACGACACCCCCGGCCAGCGCTTCCACTGGTTGTCGAGCGGCACGCCGGCGTGGACCATGGTCCGTCGCTCCGGGAGGAAGACCTCCTCGACAGTCCAGTCGAAGCTGCCCGTCGCACGTAGCCCGGACACGTCCCAGCTCCCCTCGACGATCTGAGCTTCCGAACGCTGGAAGACCCCCCGCCAGTAGACGGAGGCGCCATCCGGGCTGCGGCGCGGCTGGTCGCCATCGAGAATCTGGAAGCTGCCCAGCATCCAGGAGCTCTCCTGGCAGCCGCTGCCGAAGGGCCAGCGACCCGTGACTCGGTAGCCACCATCGACAGGCACGGCCCGCCCGCCCCCCATCACGGCGGTGCCGGCGATGACGGTGTCGGCCCCGTGCGCATAGACCTCGCGGACGCCCGCGTCCGGCAAACCGAGCGTGACGAGCTGGCCGATGCTGTTGTTGGCGAGATTCCAGCCGACCGCGCCGGCGCCCTCGGCCAGCAGTTCCACGACGCGCAGGTAGGTCAGCGGGTCGGCCTGGAGGCCGCCCAGTTCGCGCGGGATGACCAGGCTGTAGAAGCCGGCGGTATGGAACTGCTCGACCAGCGCTTTCGGCAATCGCTGCTCGCGCTCGATCTCGTTGCGATACCCGCGGATGACCGACCGCAGAGCGGCGGCAGTCCGCACCGGAGGCTGAGCGTCGACATCGGCCGGTAGACGGTTCTCTTCGGCGATTTGCCGCATCAGGCAAGGATGTTCTGCTGGCGAGGCGGAGGTGTCAAGAGGCACCGATTTATCAACATCACTCCAAACGGCAACGGGTTCCAAGTTTCGTTGCTCGCCGGCTCCTCTCCCGTGCGCTGGCGTGCGGTGGCGAAGGATGGCGAGGACCTTCCGCCTGCGCAGGCGATCGAACAAGAGGCGCGGCTGGTGGTTGCCGTTGGCGAGACATATGATTTCGAGTTCGAGCCCGCCACAAAGGGCGACCTGCGCCTGGAAGTACTGCGTCCCCGCAACCGCACTTGGGCGGTGGCCGAGGTGCAGGTTCGCTGAAAACGTCAGCGCCGTGAGTTAGAGTAGCGGCTACTCTCTGAGGGAGGAGAATCGCCATGGCGTTCTACGGAAGAGGACCCGTCCGCATCCACTACGAAGAGGTAGGTTCCGGCTTCCCCCTGCTGCTCATACCGGGCGGCGGGCTCAATTCAGCCCTCTCATCCTGGCAGACAGCCTCGCCCTTCAACCCGATGGAAAGATACAAGGACGACTTTCGCTGTATCTGCGCTGACCTGCGCAACGCCAACCCCGGCCAGTCCAGCGGCCCGCTGGAGATTGACCGCCCCTGGGACGCCTACGCCGACGACCAGCTCGGGCTGATGGACCACCTCGGCATCCGGGAGTTCCTGGTCATGGGCTTCTGCATCGGCGGGCCGATGATCCACAACCTGATTCGGCGGGCTCCGGAGCGTGTCGTCGCGGCCGCGATGATGCAGCCCAGCGGCTTCAGGCCTGAGATCCCGGACCTCTTCTACCAGAACAACATCAAGGGCTGGGGGCCGTCACTGTGCGAGAAGCGCCCGGACGTCACGATGGACATGGTCCATGACTTCCTGACCAGCATGTACACCAACCGCGCCGACTTCGTTTTCACCGTGTCACGCGATTTCGTGCGCTCCATCCGGACGCCGCTGCTGATCGCGCCTGACGACGTGCCCGCTCACCCGTACAAGGTCGCGATGGAGGTGGCCAGCCTCGCCCCGAATACCGAGGTGACCATCTATCCCTGGAAAGATTCGCAGGAGCACATCGACGAGGTCGTGGAGCACGCGCGGCGCTTCCTCAAGACGCACGAACCCGTCGCAGCCGGACGTTAGACTGAACGAGGGGTTGCCGGAGCCATTTCGTCGCGTCTCTCTGGCTGAACTAGCTGTGCCGTGACCTCAGCGGCCTCGACATGGGGAGTATCCGATCGTGGGGTCGATCCCGCCGCTCGACTCTCAGGGCGCTGGTATGGCCTCCGAGGGCAGACCGCATCCTCGCTCACCCGGAACAGCTACGGGATCCAACAACCTTCCGTTGGCGGTGCAATTCTCGAGGGAACCACTGAGCAGACCGTGACGAGCCGATTGTGCCGCCTCGCGAGCGGGAGGTTACGCGGGGCACAATGCCTGGAGGCGAGCCGGCCGTTGTGACGCAGGCGGGCGGTCCGAGGAGGCGATCATGACGCTCGATGAGTATGTGGCCTGGGCGGCGGGTACCGGCGTGAACCAGAACCAGCCCGCGGGCGTGCCTGAAGACCGCACGCTGCCCGAGGTCGCTCTCGGGTTCGCCAGCGAGATCGGTGAGGTCGCCGGAGTGCTCCTGAGGTGGCTCCGTGACGGCGAGCGGCGGCGCGATCAGTTGGCCGAGGAACTGGGTGACGTGGCCTACTACTGGGCGCGACTATGTGTCGTCACCGGGCTGGTGCCGTCCACGCTGCTGGCGCGGAGCCAGGCGCATATCGAATGGCGGCGGGCTGGCCGACCGGCGGGGGGGCCGGCGCCCGGAGCCGCCGCGCTGACACTGGAAGAATACGCTGCGTGGGCGGTGGGAGCGGGCGATACCGGACGGGCGAATCGACATGACGACCAGTCGCTGTGGGACGTCGGCTTGGCTTTGGTAGGGGACGCCGGCGAGGTCGTCGAGTGCCTCCGGAAACTCGCGCGAGAAGGGGAACGGCAGCGTGAGCGCCTGTCCGGTGAGCTGGGCGATGTGTGGCGCTACTGGACGCGCCTGTGTGTCGCCAGCGGCATTACCCCCGCCGAGCTGCTGATGCGAAGCCGGGCCAAGATCGAGGGGCGGCTGTCTCGTACACCTTCTTGATGCGGCCAGTTGTGGACAGGCCCGAGCTTACCGCGTCGGAATGACTCGATGGTCGATACGCGCGGGCCTGGGGTAGAGAAAAGCCCGTTGCTTCGGGAGAGCGCATGTTTGGCATCGTGCTTGCTCGTCTCTTGCTCGTCCATAGACTCCGTGCCGGCTCGCATCCGGAGATAGACACGCATCCGGGGAGAGAGAGGACATGCCATGGCTAGCAGAGCGATCTGGACAGGGTCTATCGCCTTCGGCCTCGTCAACATCCCGATCGAGCTCCATCGCGCCATCCGCGAGACGCGGCCGCGGTTCCGGCTCCTTCATGCCAAGGACAAGTCTCCGGTTCGCTTCGAGCGAGTCTGCGAGCGGGAGGAGCGTGCCGTGGCGTGGGGCGAGGTGGTCAAGGGCTACGAATACGCGAAGGGCAAGTTCGTGGTGCTCACTCCGGAAGACATGAAGCGGGCGGCGCTCGAGAAGACGCGGACCCTCGATATCCTCGATTTCGTTCCCGGGGACGACATCGACGACCGGTTCTTCGAGACGCCCTACTACGTCGTGCCGGGCAAGGGGGGCGAGCGCGCCTACGTTGTCCTGCGGGAGGCTCTCCGGGAATCCGGCAAGACCGGGGTGGGCAAGATCATGCTGCGTGAGACCCAGCACCTGGCCGCGCTCGAGCCCATGGGGGAGGCTCTCGTGCTCACCATGATGCGTTTCCCCAACGAGCTCGCCGATCTTTCGGACTTTCGCTTCCCCGCCACTGCCGCGCAGCGCCCGAAGGAAGTCCAGATGGCGAAGGCGTTGATCGATCAGCTCAGCGCCAAGTGGTCGCCTGACAAGTACACGGACGAATACGACGCCAACCTTCTCCGCGTGATCCGCGCCAAGCTCAAGGGCACGTCGCCCCGGCTCACAGACGAGCTGGCCGGCGCGCGCCACGGCAAGGTCGTCGACTTGATGGAGCGCCTGCAGCAGAGCTTGGCTGGTTCGCGGTCCGGGCGGAAGGTCGGTGCGCCCCCGTCGGCGCGAGCGGCCCGGCGCGGCTCCGCCACGACACGGAAAGGCAGGCCGCGGAAGATCGCCTGAGTCAGCTCCGCCCTCTCCCGTTCGTTGCTCGTTCTCTCCGCGTGCTCCTGGACGTTCCGCGACGCTCTCAGCGCAGCTCGTAGCCCGGGGAGACGTCGGCCTCCATCTCCGCCGGGGAGGCGGGGCGCCCGTCGAAAAACACCGCGACCTGATCGCCCAGGGAGCGCTTGCGGTTGATGCGGACGAGGATGTTCCATTCGTCGTGGGCGCCGCTCGAATAGGCGCTCGAAGCACGGAGCGCATAGTAGCGGAGGAACGCGTTCCGCCGCACGGGGTCGGCGGCGACGGCCCGGCGAAGCTTCTCGTCCACCCCCGCGCGCGCGGTGAGCCAGCGGTCGAGGCAGCCCGTGACGTCGTCACGGCCACAGCCGAAGAAGGTGCGCATATCCAGAGGTCCCGTGAAGTGGACCATGTCGAAGTCGCGCCCCATGCCGTCGTCGCCCGCGAGGACGACCGTCCACATCACCATGTACTCCGCGCCACCCGGGGGCTTTCCCGCGACGTCCGGCAGCTGGTAGCGCCCGGGATCCAGGACCCACACGGCCGCGCCATACTCCTTCTCGAGCCGCGCCTTGACGGAGGCGGCGATCTCGAGGTTGACGTCCATACTGCCGCCCCCGCGCGGGCTGATGGGGGTGCTCGCGTAGACAACGAGCTTGCCGGACTGGCGCTGGGCGCGGAGGTCCGCGCGGACGATTTGAAGCCGGGTCGCGATCGCGGCGTCGAAGGCCGGATCCACGCAGTACTTCATGCCGACGATGGTGGTTACCACCGCCTTGGGCGCCGCGCAGTCCGCCGCGCGCACACTCGTAACGAAGGCGGGTAAAGACAGGGCGACAAGAACGAGGCCGACCAGCCGTAGCATGCTCAGGCGCCTCCGGGCCGGTGAGAGTGAGAAGACTGACCGAGGGTAGTGGCAAGGAGCGCGGGGCGTCAAGGCCCGCGAGGGCACGAGCCCGGTTGCGTTCGGCAGGGCTTCTTGGCAGAGTGGCAGAGTCACCGACCCTCCTGATCAGGAGCGACATCCATGAGCCAGACCGAGTCGATTCGAGGACACGCGGTTGTCGTGCAGCCGGGCGAGGGCCCATCGTATTGGCAGCCCGTGCCTGCCAATGGGCATGCCGACCCCGCGCTCTTTCCCGGCCGCACCGGCTTCGACGGCCTCTCCATGGGGTTCCAGACCATCGCGCCGGGCGGCCGCATCCGCGAGCACTCGCATGGGGAGCAGGTGGAGCTTCAGATCTGCTTTCGCGGCCACGGCCGCGTCATGGTCGATGGCGCCGAGCATCGCCTCGTGCCGGGCACCGCGTGCTTCCTCGGCTACGACGTCAAGCACGAGATCATCAACGAAGGCTCGGACGATCTGGTGATGATCTGGGTCGTCACGCCGCCCGGGCTCGAGAAATTCTTCCAGGCCATCGGGCGGCCGCGCGAGGCCGGGGCGCCCGCACCCGCGCCCTTCGAGCGGCCCCTGGATGTGGTGGCCATCGAGCGGACGCTGGGCATGAACGACACCGTCCGCTGACGAGGGGAAGCGGCCAGGCCGCCGCGCTAACGCGATCGGCCGCTCGTGGTGTAGGCTGGTCGAGTCTGATCAGGAGGGAGCCATGAAGCGTCGCATCGTGCTGGTGTCGCTGGCATTATTCTTCGGCGTGGCGGGCGGGCCCGCGTGGGCGTACTGGGGCGGAATCGACAGCCTCGCTGATCGCATCGATGCGTTGATCACCATCGAGGCGCTGCCCCTGAATGCCGAGGTCCGGCTGAACGGGGCTCGCCTCGGCACGGCTCTCGAGATCTCCAATCAGGGCCTGGCCGTCTTCGGCCAGCGCGCCTATACGATCGAGATCACCGCACCGGGATTCATTCCCCGCAAGCTGACCCTGATCTCGAACTCCGCGATGCCCCAGCGCGTCTTCGTCGACCTGGTTCCCATCCGCAAGCCCTGATCGCCCCCGATCCTGGTCCGGGCAGCCGGGCGACGGAAGCCATCGACCAGTATCGTCAGGCGCTCGAGCTCTCGCGGGACAAGGCGCCGTGGTACGAAGTGCTCGGATGGCTCTACGCGAGCAGCGGCCGCGCCGCCGAAGGACTCCCGCTCCTTCTCGAAGCGCTCCGTCTCGAGCCGGACGATTCAACGCGCGCGAAGCCGTGCGCCTGCTCAACCTGCCCCCGCCACCCGAGTTGGAGGGCTGCCGCCGGCCCACCTGACTAGGGGAGCCGGGCGAGCGCCGAGGTCATGCGCTCGAGTCCCTGCACGAGGAGGGCGCGGGGGCAACCGAAGTTGAGCCGAACGAAGCCCTCGCCTCCGCGACCGAACGTCATGCCGTCATTGAAGGCGACCCGGCCGGCTTCGAGGAAGAAGGTGAAGGGGTCATTGCCCGGAATGCCCGCCTTCCGGCAATCCAGCCAGGCAAGGTAGGTGCCTTCGGGGACGCCCATCTCGATCTTGGGGAACTTGGACCGGACGTACGTCACGAGGAAGTCGCGATTGCTCTCGAGATAACGCAGGAGCTCGTCGAGCCACGGCTGACCGTCCCGGTACGCCGCGAGCATCGCGGTGTAGCCCAGGATGTTGCCGGCCTGGACCATGTCCGCGCGCGCGGCCACGAACTTCTCCCGGAGCGTCCGGTTCGGCACGACGGCCAGGGAGCTCTTGAGGCCGGCGAGATTGAAGGTCTTGCTCGGGGCGAGGAGGGTGATGGTGCGCGCCCCGATCTCGGGATCGAGAGAGGCCATGGGCACGTGGCGGTAGCCGGTGTAGATCAGATCGCCGTGGACCTCGTCGGCGCAGATGATGAGGTCGTGGCGGAGGCAGAGCTCCCCCAGGCGGAGCAGCTCCTCGCGAGTGAAGACGCGGCCCACGGGATTGTGGGGATTGCACAGGAGGAGCATGCGCGTGCGCGGGGTGATGGCGCGCTCGACGGCATCGAAGTCGATCGTGTAGCGCCCGTCCGCTCCCCGAACGAGACTCGCCCCGTCCCGCGACATGCCGACATTGTCGGGCAGGCGGAGGATGGGCGGATACACGGGCAGCATCATCAACACGCCGTCGCCGGGGCGGGCGAAGGCGCGGCAGGCGGTGTTGAAGCCCGGGGTGACGCCGTTCATCAGCACCATCGCCTCCGGCTCCACCGTCCAGCCGAAGCGTTTGAGGAAGCGATCGTGCATTACCTGGTGGAACTCGGGCTGCTCCACGCCGTAGCCGAACACGCCGTGCTCCACACGCTCGCGCAGGGCGCGGATCACCGGCTCCGGCGAGGCGAAATCCATGTCGGCGACCCAGAGGGGCAGGACGTCCGGCGGGTACTTGTGCCATTTGTTGCTTTCCGTGTTCCGGCGCTCGATGATGCGTTCGAAGTCGTGGGGCATGGGATGGGAGGATAGACGAGGGGCGGACATCGGGCAAGAGTGCGGAAGGCTTGACTCGCGCGGCAAAGATGGGCATAAGTGAGGGGTTGCCGCAGCGCGGCAGGCGGTATATCCCCACTGGTCGAGGAGATCTGACTCATGAGCGGATTCGACGAAACGCACCGGCGCGCCGTTTGGGTCCTTCCAGCGCTCCTGGCTCTCGTACTCATCGCCGCGCTGGCGGGACCGGTGCTCGACACCGCCTGGGCCCAGGCGGCCCCCCCTCAGCACCAGGGCGGAGGCGAGGCCAACCTCAAGATCCCGGATCTGGCCCAGATGAGCTTCGGCGGCATGACCGGTCGGTCGTTGCTCCAGTGGGGCCTGCTCGTCTGCCTTCTCGGCTTCGCGTTCGGGATCGTGATCTACCGACAGCTCAACCGTCTGCCCGTGCATGAGTCCATGCGGGAGATCTCCGAGCTCATCTACGAGACCTGCAAGACCTACCTCGTCACCCAGGGCAAGTTCCTGATGATCCTGTGGGTCTTCATCGCGGTCATCGTGACGTTCTATTTCGGAGCGCTCCAGCACTTCACGGGCCAGCAGGTGGCCATCATCCTCTTCTTCAGCCTGGTCGGCATCGGGGGCAGCTACGGGGTGGCCTGGTTCGGCATGCGCATCAACACCTTCGCCAACTCGCGCACCGCCTTTGCCAGTCTGCGGGGGCTCGCCTTCCCCGTGTACGCCATCCCGCTGCGCGCCGGCATGAGCGTGGGCATGCTGCTGATCAGCGTGGAGTTGCTGATCATGCTCTGCATCCTGCTCTACGTCCCCGGGGACTACGCGGGCCCCTGCTTCATCGGCTTCGCCATCGGCGAGTCGTTGGGCGCCTCGGCCCTCCGCATCGCGGGCGGCATCTTCACCAAGATCGCCGACATCGGCTCGGACCTGATGAAGATCGTCTTCAACATCAAGGAGGACGACGCGCGGAACCCCGGCGTCATCGCCGACTGCACGGGCGACAACGCCGGCGACTCGGTCGGCCCCAGTGCCGACGGCTTCGAGACCTACGGGGTCACCGGCGTCGCCCTCATCTCCTTCATCCTGCTCGCCGTGCCCAAGGAAGTGGTCCAGGTCCAGCTCCTCGTCTGGATCTTCGTGATGCGCGTCATGATGATCGTGGCCAGCGGGGCGTCGTACTTCATCAACGACGCCGTGGCGCGGGGCCGCTACGCGCACGCCACCAAGATGAACTTCGAGCAGCCCCTGACGAGCCTGGTATGGATCACCTCGATCGTCTCGGTGGTGCTGACCTATCTCGTTTCCTGGTGGCTGATTCCAGGCCTGGGTGATGGCACGCTGTGGTGGAAGCTGGCCACCGTGATCACCTGCGGCACCCTCGCGGGCGCCATCATTCCCGAGTTCGTCAAGGTGTTCACCTCGACCGAGTCCGCTCACGTGCGCGAGGTCGTGACGTCTGCCCGCGAGGGCGGAGCCTCCCTCGACATCCTCTCGGGCCTGGTGGCGGGCAACTTCAGCGCCTACTGGCTGGGGATCGTCGTGGTGGGGCTCATGGGTATCGCGTACCTCGTGAGCCGTCAGGGCCTGGATGCCCTCAGGGTCGCCCCCGCCGTCTTCGCCTTCGGCCTCGTGGCCTTCGGCTTCCTCGGCATGGGACCCGTGACGATCGCCGTGGATTCCTACGGGCCGGTTACGGACAACGCACAGTCGGTATTCGAGCTCTCCGTCATCGAGCAGATCCCCGGCATCAAGGGGCAGCTCAAGAAGGACCACGGCTTCGACGTCAACTTCGAGTCCGCCAAGCACATGCTGGAGGAGAACGACGGTGCCGGTAACACGTTCAAGGCGACGGCCAAGCCCGTCCTGATCGGCACCGCGGTGGTGGGCGCCACCACCATGATCTTCTCGATCATCGTGGTGCTCACCCACGGCTTGACGCAGAACCTCGACAAGCTCTCGCTGCTCCATCCGCCGTTCCTCCTCGGTCTGATCACGGGCGGGGCCATGATCTACTGGTTCACCGGGGCCTCCATCCAGGCGGTGAGCACGGGCGCCTACCAGGCCGTGGAGTTCATCAAGGCCAACATCAAGCTCGAGGGCGTCACCAAGGCCTCGGTCACCGACAGCAAGAAGGTCGTCGAGATCTGTACCCAGTACGCCCAGAAGGGCATGTTCAACATCTTCCTGTGCGTGTTCTTCGCGACGCTGGCTTTCGCGTTCCTCGAGCCCTATTTCTTCATCGGCTATCTGATCTCGATCGCCCTCTTCGGCCTCTTCCAGGCGGTGTTCATGGCCAACGCGGGCGGCGCATGGGACAATGCCAAGAAAGTGGTCGAGGTCGATCTCAAGGAAAAGGGCACCCCGCTTCACGCGGCGGCCGTGGTCGGCGACACGGTGGGTGATCCGTTCAAGGACACGTCGTCGGTGGCCATGAACCCCATCATCAAGTTCACCACCCTCTTCGGCCTGCTCGCCGTCGAGCTCGCGGTGACCCTCACCGCCGAGCGCGGCGCCGTGTTGAGCCGCAGCCTGGCCGCGCTGTTCTTCGTGGTGTCCGTGATCTTCGTGTGGCGCTCCTTCTACGCGATGCGCATCAAGGTGGGCGGCGCCTAGTGCCGGACCAACTTGACTTCGCCAGATCTACCCAGCCCTCGTCTCGCGGGTGGGCCGCTCAACTCGAACGGCCACGTTCTCGGTCGGCCGCAGCCCTCACCGTACGACTCACTCGGCCCTCGCCTCGTGGCAGGGCCCCTCGGCTCGAATGGCCACGTACGCCTCGTCTGGCTCGCAATTTGGCCCGGCACTCTGCGGGGTCACGCGAGGTGTGGGGAATACTCGTTGGAGGCGCACTACTCGTTGGAGGCGCACTAGAGGAGGTGCCTCGGTGAACGTGGTC
>Ga0137375_10002023_pt1 | contig 23791 bp, 26 predicted proteins | sample SagtaG_24_FD_104936 | JGI IMG/M metagenome (GOLD analysis project Ga0137375, IMG submission 104936) | Vadose zone soil microbial communities from Sagehorn Ranch, Mendocino, California, USA - Sage1_R_113_16 metaG | ecosystem: Environmental > Terrestrial > Soil > Vadose zone | place: USA... | reverse complement strand
GAGCCCGCGATGATCACGTCGTCGCCCTGCTGCCAGTTCACAGGCGTCGCGACCTTGTGGTCGGCGGTCAGCTGGAGCGAGTCGATCACGCGCAGTACCTCGTCGAAGTTGCGGCCGGTCGTCATCGGATAGACGAGGATCAGCTTGATCTTCTTGTCCGGGCCGACGACGAAGACGTTCCGCACGGTCTGGTTGTCGGCCGGCGTGCGCTCGGTCGGGTCGCCGGAGGTGGCGGCCGGGAGCATCCCGTACAACTTCGACACGTTGAAGTCGGCATCGCCGATCATCGGGTAGTTGGGCGCGTGGCCCTGCGTCTCCTCGATGTCGGCCGACCATTTCGAGTGATGGTCGACGGGGTCGACCGAGAGTCCCATCACCTTGACGTTCCTGCGCTCGAACTCGGGCTTGATCTTCGCCATGTAGCCGAGCTCGGTGGTGCAGACCGGCGTGAAGTCGCGCGGGTGCGAGAACAGGACGGCCCACGAGTCGCCGATCCAGTCGTGGAAGCGAATCCGCCCTTCGGTTGTCTCCGCCTCGAAGTCCGGTGCCGTGTCGCCAATTTGCAGAGCCATCTCTCCTCCTAGTCGTCTGGTGCGATGAGGTGTCTACCAGACGGGACCCCGCTTGTGTTTCTTACTAGCTCAGGGTGCGCGGCGTGCCTCGCCGGCGAAGCGCGGATCCTATGATCGTCGCGATGCTCCCGACGACCGAGCTCGGCAGCACGGGTCTCGAGATCACCCGAGTCGGCTTCGGCGCCTGGGCGATCGGCGGTGCCGCCTACGACTGGGGTTGGGGGGCGCAGGCGGACGATGACTCGATCGCGGCCATCCACCACGCGCTCGAGCGCGGCGTCAACTGGATCGACACGGCCGCGCAGTACGGCTTCGGTCACTCGGAGGAAGTCGTGGGCCGGGCGCTCGAGGGCCTGGACGAGCGTCCGCTCGTGTTCACGAAGGGTGGACAGCCCGAGGGCCCGGGGCGGACGACCCTGCAGAGCCTGGAGCGCGACTCGCTTCGCCGCGAGGCGGAAGCAAGCCTTGCCCGTCTCGGCGTCGACGCGATCGACCTCTACCAGATCCACTGGCCGATTCCCGACGAGGAGATCGAGGAGGGCTGGTCGACGCTGGTCGAGCTGAAGGAGGAAGGCCTCGCCCGCCACATCGGGGTCTCCAACTTCAGCGTCGAGCAGCTGCGGCGCGCGCAGGCGATCGCACCGGTCGAGACGCTGCAGCCGAACTACTCGCTGATCGCGCGCGGCGTCGAGGACGAGATCCTGCCGTTCGCCGAGCGTGAGGGGATGGGCGTGATCGTGTACTCGCCGATGGGCTCGGGGCTGCTGACCGGAAGGATGAGCCGAGAGCGGATCGAGAACCTGCCCGAAGACGATTGGCGCAAGCGCGACTCGCGCTTCCGGGAGCCCCTGCTGTCCGAGCATCTTGCGATCACCGAGCGATTGCGGGCGGTCGCCGACAAGCACGGCACCACGCCCGGAGCGGTCGCGGTCGCGTGGACGCTCCGCAATCCTGCCGTCGACGGAGCGATCGTGGGTTTCCGCCGGCCGGACCAGGTGGACGGGATCGTCGAGGCGGCCTCGCTCGAGCTCACCGACGAGGACGTCGCCGAGATCGAGGGCTAGCGCAGCTGGTCGAGGTGGCCCTCGCCGAGCTGCGCCAGCGTCCACTCGCGCACCTCCAGGTGCCTGGGCGTGCCCGGCTCGCCGAAGAACTCGCCGGTGAGCACGAAGGCGTCGGCGTTGCCCATCACCGTCTCGCAACCGAGCGCGGTCAGCCGGTCGAGCGCTCCGCGGGCTGCGACCCGCCCTGGGCGACGTCCCCGAGACAGACGATCCGGTCGACTCCGATCCGCTCGATGTCCTCGACGACCCTGCGGAAGGCGACGTCGTTTCCGTGCTGATCTGAATCAGGGCGACTCGCAAGCGCTCACCGCTCCTCGCCGCGCGCCAGGTAGTCCTGGACGAACGGGCAGAGCGGAACCACGCGAAGGCCGGACTCGCGGACGTCCTCGACCGCGCCGGCCACGAGCGCCGTCCCGTAGCCGTGCTCGCGCCTTGCTTCCTCGATCTCTGTGTGGACGAGCACGCGCGAGCCGTCCCGGTCGAGGTAGTCGAGGACGCCGACGAGCTCGCTCCCCAGCCGGAGCTCGTACCGGTTTGCCGCGGGGTTGTGGACGACGCCGGGCTGAGAGCTCACGCGCAGAAGAGTGCCACTCCTCCCGTGCTAGGGTCGCCGGGGTGGACGACGAGCAGATTCATGCCCGGATCGAGGAGCTGGTGGCAGAGGAGCACCGGCTCTGGGAAGCCGAAGGAAGCGGTGAGGCGACCGCGGATGAACGTCGCCGGCTGGAGCGACTCAAGGTGAACCTCGACCAGTGCTGGGACCTGCTGCGGCAGCGACGGGCGCTCCGGCAGTACGGCGAGGACCCCAACGCCGCGCGCACACGTGACGAGGAGACGGTCGAGCACTACGAGCAGTAGGCGTGCTGTCCGTGGTGTTCACACGAGAGCCATGGCACGAGTCCTCATCGTCGACGACGAACGGTTGATCCAGTTCCAGCTCGACGAGGCGCGCGCGAAGGTCGCCGACGCCCTCGCGCGGCGCGCGCCGGGGTAGCTGCTACGTTGGCCTCAGTGGCCGAGGCCCCCGCTTCCGAGGAGACCTTCGAGGTGACCTGCCCGCATTGCGGCAAGAGCTTCCAGGCCGAGCTGATCCCGGGCTCCGCGCCCCGCTATGAGGGGTTCAAGTGCCCGCACTGCCGACTGTTCGTCCCGTACGAGCGGGCGGACGAGCAGGACCTGGTCGAACCCGCCTAGAGGTAGCACGCCCGGACGCGAAGGCGGGCTTTGCTCGCCTTCGCTCACACACATTGGATCTCAGAGAGGGGGTCTTTCCGCCGGCGAAAATTGGAGCGGCCGCGCAGCGGTCGCAAGATTTTCGCCGGAGAACTAGGCGGAGTCGCGGAGGCCCTGGGCCTCCGGCAGCGTCTCGAGTTTCTTGAGCGTGTTGTTCTCGATCTGCCGGATCCGCTCGCGCGTGACGCCGAAGGCCTGGCCGACCTCCTCGAGCGTGTACGGCTGCTCGCCGCTCAGGCCGAACCGGAGCTCGATCACCAGACGCTCGCGATCGGGCAGTGAGTCGAGCGCGCGCTGGACGTCCTCGCGGCGAAGCGAGAGGGTTGCCGTGTCGAACGGAGACTCGGCCTGGTCGTCCGGGACGAAGTCCCCGAGCTCGGACTCCTCTTCGCCGATCGGCTTCTCGAGCGAGACCGGGAGCTGGGACATGCGCAGGATCTCGCGCACCTCCTCGGTCGAGATCTCGAGCTCCGCGCCGATCTCATCCGGGCGCGGTTCGCGGCCGAGCCGCTGGACGAGCTGCCGCTCGATGTGGACGACCTTGTTCAGCTTCTCGACCATGTGGACGGGGATGCGGATCGTGCGCGCCTTGTCCGCGATCGCCCGCGTCACCGCCTGGCGGATCCACCAGGTTGCGTAGGTCGAGAACTTGTACCCCTTGCGGTAGTCGAACTTCTCGACCGCGCGGATGAGGCCGAGCGAGCCTTCCTGGATCAGGTCGAGGAAGGAGAGCCCGCGTCCGAGATAGCTCTTGGCAATCGAGACCACGAGCCGCAGGTTGGCCTCGATCATCTCGGTCTTCGCGCCCATGTCGCCGCGTTCGATCCGCTTCGCCAGCGTCACTTCCTGGTCGGCGGTCAGCAGGTCGACCTTCCCGATCTCACGCAGGTAGAGCCGGAGCGAGTCGAGCGACGGCTCGACGCTCAGATCGAGCTTCGGCCCCTTCTCCTCGGCTGCCAGCGCCGGTTGCTCGTGGGGCAGGTGCTTGTGATGCTCGCCCTCCATGAGCTCGATCGAGTGATCGATCAGATACGTGTAGAAGTCGTCGATCTGCTCCTTCGAGAGGTCGACGTCCTCAAGCCCCGCCGCGATCTCGTCGTAGGTGAGGAATCCCTTCTCCTGGCCGTCGAGGACGAGCTTCTGGAGCTCCTCGACGTCCGGCAGGGAGATGTCGACTGTCAGCATTCGGTGCAGGGCCCTTGAAAGGGGCCGAATCTTATACAGGAATTTGCGAAAAGAAAAGGGATTTTTTCTGGCGATTGGTACTAGATAGTCACAAGCTCTCCCACGATCTCGCCGCGGCTGTTGTCAACCGGGACACGCTCGAAGTCCGGAAGCGCGAAGCCGAGCGGGCCGAGGAAGGAGGCGAGGGCCGGCCGGAGCGCGCGGTAGGCACCGTCCTCGGCCTTGAGTGCGATTCCGAGCCCGTCGGGGCCCGCCACGCAGATCAGGCCCTCGGCGCCGCCCTTCGCCGCGAAGCCGTCGAGTGCGCGCATCAGCTCCGTGTCGGTCGCGCCTTCACCGGCGATCAGCTCGGGCCGGGCGCACATCGCCGCCGCGATCCGGCTCCCCTCTTCGGAGGCTTCGAGCCGGGAGAACATGAACGCCATCCGCTCCAGCGGGAGGGCCCAGGTGACGACGCCGCAGCCGTCCGTCGCCGTCCGCAGTCGCTCCTCGTCGACGCCGGCCGCCGCCGCCACGTCGGCCTGGTTTGTCCGCTGCATCCGATGGCCGGGGAGGCGATAGCCCTCCGTCCGCCAGCCGCGGGCGCGGCACGCGGCCAGCATCCCTGCGTGCTTGCCGGAGCAATTGTGGTAGACACGCCCCGGCGGCCGGCCCTCCTGCGAGCCGCACTCGAGATCGTCCTCCTTCGCACCTCCCTTTGCGAGCAGGGCTCGGACCGCCTCGATCTGCTTGGGCTGGGCCCGGTGCGAGGCGGATGCGATCGCGAGGTCGCGCTCGTCGAGGTCGTCGCGGGCGCGTGCGAGCTCGAGCGCCTGGAACGGCTTGGCCGAGGAGCGGAGGAAGGAGACGAGGCCCGGATCGCCCGCCGCGCCGACCCGCTCGCCGTCCTTGACCGCGACCGCGTGGACTCGATGGACGGCCTCGGCGATGCCGCCGCGGAGGACTGCCACATTGATCGGCCCGCCCACCATGCGCGGAGCCTAGTCGGCTCCGCGCTAGCGGCTACCTTCCCCACCATGCCGGAGTTGCCCGAAATGGAGGCGTTGAGGCTTGAGCTGGACGGTCCCGTGCGCATGTTCCCGATCGCGCGTGCCGGGCCCGCTCACATTGCGACCCTGAAGACCTTCGATCCCCCGCTGCGGGAGCTCGAGGGCAAGCGCCTCTCCGGGGCCGAGCGGCGCGGGAAGCGGCTCCTGTTCCCGACCGAGGACGGCCGGCTTGTCGTGCTCGTGCACCTGATGACAAGGGGACGGCTCCGCTACCTGCGCCCGGGCGAGGCCGGCCCGAAGAGCCCCGCGTTCCGGCTGCTCTTCCAGGACGGCGCCCAGCTCGTCCTGACGGAGGCCGGCTCGAAGAAGCGGGCCGGCGTCTGGCTGCTGACGCCCGAGCAGGCAGAGGCCGAGCTCGCCCATCTCGGGCCCGACGCCTTCGAGGTCGACTCCGAGCGGCTGGCGGAGATCTGCCGCTCGGACTCGCGCAGGCTCCATTCGCTGCTGCGCGACCAGCGGGCGATCGCCGGGATCGGGCGCGGCTGGGCAAACGAGATCCTGCACGCCGCGCGTCTCTCGCCGTACGCGTTCTCGACGCAGCTGGACGAGGACGAGATGGAGCGGCTCGCGCAGGCGATCCACGAGGAGCTCGCCCGCGGTCTCGAGCTACGAGAGCGCGGGAAGAACGACAAGCGCACGTACCGGGTCCACGATCATCTCGGGGAGCCCTGCTACGTCTGCGGCGCCCCGATCGCGCGCGTGGATTTCGAGGAGCACACGATCTACTACTGCCCACACTGCCAGACCGGTGGCCGCCAGCTCAAGGACCGGCGGCTTTCGCGTCTCCTCAAGTAGCCGGCAACCCCACCACCAGTGCTCCGCCGTCGAGCTCGACCGAGCCGCCGATTGCCTCGATCACACGACCGGCGACGGCCGCTCCGAGATCGCGGAGCTCCTCCCCGAGCAGGATCGGCCCCGAGGCCGGCGTGACCGGCGAGAACCGGACCTCGGCGCCCGCGACCGCGATCGAGAGGCGGTCTGAGTCCCCGTGCCTGATCGCGCACTCGGCATAGGCGGCCAGCGAGCGCTCCGTCCAATCCCTGTCGACCACGACCGCGGCACCTTCGCCGTCGACGTCGGCGCTCCCGGCCTCCACCTGCATCGCGGCGGCGCGTGCGAGGTCGAGTGAGTCGACGCTCTGCAGGTTCGGCTCGTAGCGACCGCCCTCGATCTGCGCGACGAGGGACAGGCGGTCGAGCAGATCCGCCATCTCCGCCGAGGCGGCCGCGATCAAGCCGATGTAACGCCGGGTTCGCTCCTGCAACGGCTCGAGCCGGTCGAGCGTACGCGCGAAGCCGTGCACCGTTGCAAGCGGCGTGCGCAGGTCGTGACACGCGAGCGAGACGAGCCGGGAAAAGGTCTGGTCGGCGGCCACCGGAGTCCCTGAGAATAGTCTTCGCTCCATGACCGACCTTCGCCGTTTGCTCGACCACGACCTTCAGGCGTCTCCGTCCGAGGTGCGGATCGGGCTCTCGCGCGTGGGCGTGACTGCCGTCCACAAGGCGATCCGGCTCAGCTACGCCGGCGCGGAGAAGCTGGTCTCCGCGGAGATCGACTGCACCGTCGACCTCGATCCGGCGTTGAAGGGGGTCCACATGTCGCGCTTCCCCGAGCTGTTCGGTGAGGCGATCGACGAGGTCGTGATCGGAGAGGCGTTCCTTGTCGAGGAGCTAGCGGATCACATCGCCCGCCACGTGCTCGCGCGCCAAGAGGCGCTCCGGGCCGAGGTCAAGATCGTCGCCTCGTACCCGGTCGAGCGCGAGACCCCCGTGACGAAGCTTCCGACCCAGGAGCTGATCTCGATTATCGGTGTGGGGGCGGCCTCGGAGGCCGGCGTCCGGCGCCTCGTCGGCGTCGAGGCGACGGGGATCAACGCCTGTCCCTGCGCGCAGGGGCTCGTCCGCGGGAGCGCCCGCGAGCGTCTGCTCGAGGCCGGCTTCGACGAGGCGGACGCGGAGCGGATCTTCGAGCTCGTCCCGCTCGCGACCCATAACCAGCGCGGGAAGGGGATGCTGCTTGTCGGCACCGAGCAGAAGCTGAACGCCGAGCGGCTGGCCGAGATCGTCGAGCGGTCGATGAGCTCGCCGATCTACGAGCTCCTGAAGCGGCCGGACGAGCTGTTCGTGGTCGAGCACGCCCATCTACAGCCGCGCTTCGTCGAGGACTCGGTCCGGTTCGCGCTCAAGGGCGTCCTCGACGCGTACCCGGAGCTCGCCGACGGCGATTTCCTGCACTCGCGGCAGCGGAACATGGAGACGATCCACAACCACGACGTCGTCGCCGAGCGCTTCGGGACAGTGGGGGAGGTGCGCGCCGAGCTCGAGCGCGGCGCCCGGCTGACCCGGCACACCGAGCTGAGGGAGTGGCTGAAGTAGTCGTCGATGCTGCCGAGCTCGCGCGCAAGCTGGAGGACGCGCGCGAACAACAGCGCGCGCTGAGCCGTGTTCTCAGGGCGGTTGCGCGGGCCGAAGGCCTGCAACCGGTCCTGGACGAGATCGTCGAGTCGGTCACCGTGCTGAGCGGCGTCGAGAACGGAAGGCTTTGGCTCGTGAGGGAGGGCCGGCTGTATGCCTTCGCCAATCATGGACTGGACGAGACGTTCGGGTACGACAAAGAGCACCCACATCCGATCGATCGGACGTCGATGGCCGGCCGGGCCGCGCTTGATCGGGCGCCCGTACACATTCCGGACATCGATGACGATCCCGAGTACACGTATGCGGGGCCACGGCCCTACCGCGCGGGGCTCCACGTTCCGATCCTGCACGAGGAGGAGCTGATCGGCATCATCGGAATCACTCGGCAGACCCCGGGGCCGTTCCCCGAGCAGCAGATTGACCTGGTCAGTACGTTTGCCGACCAGGCCGCGATCGCGATCGCGAACGCGCGCCTGATCGACGCGGTCGAGCGTCAGCTGGAGCAGCAGCGGGCGATCAGCGACGTCCTGGGGGCGGTTGCCCGATCCGAAGGGCTCGACGCCGTCTTTCACGCCGTCGTCGAAGCCGCTGCGCGGCTGTGCGACGCCGAGTACGGCGAGGTCCACCTAGTCGAAGGGGACGTTCTTCGGCTTCGGGTCGGTCACGGTGGCCCGCCAGAGCTCTACGAGTACGAACGAGAACACCCGCACGTTGCAGACCGAAGAACGGTGACCGGGCGTGTTGCGCTCTCGCGAGACATCGTTCACATCCCGGACATTCTCGAAGACCCCGAATTTGCCTGGAGTCCTGCGACGGATGCGGGCATTCGCGCGCTGCTCGGCGCTCCCATCATGGTCGAGGGGAACCTTGTCGGCGTCTTCAACATCGTGCGGACTGCTCCGGTGCCGTTCTCCGACGAGCAGATCGAACTCCTCCGTACTTTCGCCGACCAGGCCGCAATCGCGATCGCGAACGCGCGTCTCCTGGACGCGGTCGAGCGCCAGCGCACCGAGCTTTCCCGCTTCGTCTCGCCCCAGGTCGCTGAGCTCGTCTCCTCCGACGAGGGCGAACGCATGCTGGCCGGGCACCGCGCCTACATCTCCTGCCTGTTCTGCGACCTGCGCGGCTTCACTGCCTTCGCGGAGACGGCGGCGCCCGAAGAGCTGTTCGAAGTCCTGGGCGAGTACCACGCCGCCTTGGGCGAGCTGATTCCCGCGCACGAGGGAACGCTCGAGCACTTCGCGGGCGACGGCGTGATGGTGTTCTTCAACGACCCGCTCCCGGTGGACCAGCACGAGCTGAAGGCGATCAAGCTCGGGCTCGCGGCGCAGGAGCGCTTCGAAGCCCTCGCCTCGCAATGGCGCCGGCGCGGGATCGAGCTCGGGCTCGGGATTGGCATCTCGGCCGGCTACGCGACGCTCGGGCGGATCGGCTTCGAGGGCCGCTACGACTACGGCGCGCTCGGCCCGGACACCAACCTCGCCTCCCGCCTGAGCAATGAGGCAAAGCCGGGCCAGATCCTGATCAGCCAGCGCGTGTTCGCAGCCGTCGAGGAGTCCATCCAGTCAGAGCCGGTGGGGGAGGTCGAGCTCAAGGGCTTCGGCCGCCCCGTGGTCGCCCATGAGGTGCGCGGACTGCCGTGACAATGGACACGAGAGACAGCCACGACGCCATTGTCGAACGTCTGCGCGAGCAGCAGCGTGCGGTCAGCGGCGTGCTCCGCGCGGTCGCCCGTTCCGAAGGGCTGCAGCCGGTATTGGACGAGGTAATCGAGGCGGCGACGCAGCTCTGCGACGGCGAGTACGGCTCGCTCCACCTCGCGGAGGGAGATCTCTTTCTTGCCGTCTCCCACAGCGGCAGCTTCGCGCAGTGGGAGTACGACAAGCATCACCCACACACGCTAGACCGGACTACGCTCGTCGGTCGCGCCGCGCTGACCCGGAGTCCCGTTCACATTCCCGACGTCCAGGCAGATCCCGAGTACGCTTATTCAGGGCCACGTACCGGCCTTCGCGCAGGGCTCGGGGTTCCGATCCTCATCGAGGACGACTTGATTGGCGCGATGTCGATCATCCGCAAGCTCCCGGAGCCCTTTGCCGACGAGGACATCAAGCTCGTCCAGACGTTCGCCGACCAGGCGGCGATCGCGATCGCCAACGCGCGCTTGATTGACGCGGTCGAGCGCCAGCTGGAGCAGCAGCAGGCGATCAGCGACGTTCTCCGGGCCGTCGCCCGCTCGGAGGGACTGGACGCGGTGTTCGGCGTCGTCGTCGACGCGGCGACGCGGCTCTGCCGCGGGGACTACGGTGCGCTGTATCTCGCCGACGGCGATGTCCTGCGGGTTATGACGCAGCACTATGGCCAACCCGAGCTGTACGCCTTCGAGCGGGACCATCCCCACACGATCGACCGCACCTCGGTCATCGGGCGAGTCGCCCTCACTCGGGAGGTTGTCCACATTCCGGATACGCGTTCCGACCCCGAGTACTCGTGGGGTGGGAGGGGGGTCACGGAGTACCGGGCTCTTCTCGGCGCCCCGATCCTCGTCGAAGACGAGCTGATCGGTGCGATGAACGTGGTCCGCATCGCGCCGGAGCCCTTCGCCGAGGAGCACATCCAGTTGATGAAGACCTTCGCCGACCAGGCCGCGATCGCGATCGCGAACGCGCGCCTGATCGACGCCGTCGAGCGCCAGCGGACCGAGCTGTCCCGCTTCGTCTCTCCGCAAGTCGCCGAGCTGGTCTCGAGCGATGAAGGGGAGAAGCTGCTCGGCGGCCACCGGGCCCACATCTCCTGTTTGTTCTGCGACCTGCGCGGCTTCACCGCCTTCACGGAGACTGCGGATCCCGAAGAGCTGTTCGAGGTCCTGCGCGAGTACCACGGCGCGATCGGGGAGCTGATCCCGCGTCACGAGGGGACGCTCGAGCACTTTGCCGGGGACGGGCTCATGGTCTTCTTCAACGACCCGCTCCCGGTCGAGGATCACGAGCTGAAGGCGATCAGGCTCGCGCTCGCAGCCCAGGAGCGGTTCGCGGAGCTCGCCTCACAGTGGCGCAAGCGCGGCACGGAGCTCGGCCTCGGCATCGGGATCTCCGCCGGCTACGCGACCCTCGGCCGGATCGGCTTCGAGGGCCGCTACGACTACGGCGCGCTCGGCCCGGTCACCAACCTCGCCTCCCGGCTGAGCACGGAGGCAGAGCCGGGACAGACGCTGATCGCACAGCGCGTGTTCGCGGCCGTCGAGGAGGCCGTCGAGGCCGAGCCGGTCGGGGAGCTCGAGCTGAAGGGGTTCGGGCGGCCGGTGCTCGCCTACGAGGTCCGCGGCCTGCGCTAGGCCTAGTCACGGCCGCCGCCTGTCAGGCGGCGGCGGTGCGGCGCCGGAACGCGAAGCGGCTCTCGGTCCCCGCCCGCAGGCGGGCGATGTTCGCTCGATGCAGGAGCACGATCCCGACCGCCGCCACCGAGGCGAACGCCAGCACCGGCCACGGCTCGCCGAGCAGGACGGCCGTTATGGGGAGTGAGAGAGCGGCGAGGATCGAGGCGATCGAGGCGTAGCGGACGAGCAGGAAGGCGAGAATCCAGACGCCGGCGCCGATCCCGCCCACGATCGGCGCTACGCCGAGGAATGCACCGCCGCAGGTGGCGACCATCTTCCCTCCCCGCTGAAAGCGGAGGAAGAGCGGGCGCCAGTGGCCGAGCATGGCGGCCGCGCCTGCGAGCACGCCGGCGAGATGTCCGACATAGATCGTCGCAAGCAGCGCCGGCACGAAGGCCTTGAGGACGTCGAGCAGGGCCGCGGCCAGACCGTAGGGCGGGCCGAAGGTGCGCCACACGTTCGAGGCGCCGATGTTCCCGCTGCCGACCTTCCGGATGTCGACGCCCTTGAGCACCCGAATGAGCCAGTACCCGAACGGCATGCTCCCGGCCAGATAGCCGGCCAGCGCGAACAGGGCTGTGTTCACGGGCCAGCGCCTTTTGGAACTCGAATGCAGGCGGTCGACTTCAACAGGCGTCCTAGCGCGTCTCTGGGGCGCCGCTGGCGGTGCGGTGCCGGAGGGGACAGTATTTCAATACGGACCCGGAGAGCACCGTGCCGTCAGCGGCGTCAGGCGATCCCGGAGGCCGGCTCCGCCGGCCGGGAGGGATCGCCGGCCAGGGGCGTGCTAGGGGTTGATGCCGTACTTCTGGACCCAGTCATTCACCACTGACCAGTCGAGGTTGTGGAAGAAGGCGTCGATGTAGGACGCCCTGTCGGTCCGGTAATCGAGGAAGTAGGCGTGCTCGTACACGTCGAGCGCGACGAGCGGCGCCGCGTTCCAGATCGGGTACGTGTTCTGCGTGTCGCCGACGTAGTTGAACAGTCGCTGCTCGTCCCAGTCGTACGCCGTCCAGGCCCAGCCGCGGCCGGCCATGCCGCTCGCCTTCAGGTCGGCGCGCCACGCGTCCACCGAGCCGAAGTCGCGGCGGATGAGCGTCCCGATCGGGCCGTCGGGATCGCCGCCGTCCCCGCCGAGATGCTCGAAGTAGATCTCGTGGTTCTTGATCCCGCCGATCGCGAAGCTGAGCTCGACCTTCAGCGCCCTGATCTCGGAATACACCTGGTTGGCCGCGGAGAGATCGACCCCGCCGAGCTTGGAGAGGATCTCGTTCCGCTTCGCGACGTACCCCTCGTAGAGCTTGTAGTGAGCCTCGACCGCCTCGCGCGAGATCCCGTCGAGCTCGAACAGGCTCGGCTTCAGGTCTCGGGCGACGATTTCCTCGTGATTGAACGCAAGCGTTGTCATGGCGCGGAGGATAACGGCGCCCTGATCGCCCCGCCTGCAACGTAGTATCGGCCAATCCACAACATGCCTTTTCACGTAAGACAGATGAGCGATGGAGCTTGTGCTGAGCCCTCCCGTAAAGACATTCGTGCCGGTGCGACGCCGCGTACCCGTCCCCATGCCCATGGCCGAGACTGAGCCAAGCGACGCCGAGCTGATCCGCCGGGTCGGCGACGGTGACCGCGACGCGTTCGACGCTCTCTACGAGCGGTACGCGAGGCCGGTCTACGGGCTCGCCCTCCGCAGGCTCCGCGACCGCGGCCATGCCGAGGACGCCGTCCAGGAGACGTTCACGTCGATCTGGCGCTCCGCCTCGAGCTACCGCCCCGACCGCGGGCCGGGGGCGCCCTGGCTCTATGCCGTCGCCCGCAACGCGATCGTCGACCGGATCCGCAGCCAGGCTCGATCGGCGGCACGAGTCCCGGACAGCCCCGCATCCGAGCCCGGCCCCGAAGAGCACGCCGAGACGGGCTGGATCGCCTGGCAGGTGCATCGTGCGTTCGTCGAGCTGCCGGACACCGAGCGCGCCGTGCTCGAGCTCGCCTACTGGGGCGAGCTCTCGCAGAGCCAGATCGCCGACTTTCTCGGGATCCCGCTCGGGACGGTCAAAACTCGCACGCGGAGCGGGCTCTCACGGCTGGCCGATCTGCTTGGCGAGGAGGATCTCTCGTGAGCGACGAGCGGCGACCCGATCTGCGCGACCTTGTGGGAGAGGACGTCTCCGGCCCGGAGCTCGAGCAGCTCCAGCGCGTCCACGACCTCGTGCTCGCAGCGGGGCCGCTCCCGGAGCTTCCTCCCTCCCTCCAGCACCCACCCGTGGTCGAGGACGACCGCCGCGACTCGTCGGCCGCTTTCGCGCTCCTGCCGAGGCGGAGCGGACGCGTGCTGACGTTCGCTGCGGCGCTCGCGGTGATGACGCTCGTGATCGGCTACATCGTCGGCAACCGCCACGCCGGGTTCAACACCGATTTCAAGATTCCGATGTCGGGCACCGCGGCCGCCCCCCACGCGGTCGGGCTCATCCGGGTAGGCCACATCGACTCGGTCGGAAACTGGCCGCTCGAACTCCAGGTCGTGGGGCTGAAGCCGCTTCCGAAGGGGAGCTACTACACGCTCTACCTGACCCGGAAAAAGAAACCGGCGGCCTCTTGCGGGACCTTCCGCGTGCACGAAGGCCAGACGGTCGTGCGGTTGAACGCGCCGTACCACTTCAAGGCGTACGACGGCTGGATTGTCGTTGCGCACGGGCCCGGCGAGCGCGAGGGGCCGACCCTGCTCGCGCACTACTTCTCGTAGCTACGGCGCGACGCGGTCGTTGGCGACGAAGGCCTCGTACGTGACGGGCATCTTCTCGGCGAAGAACGTCTCGACCACCTCGGCGTAGTACCGGATCTCGCGCTGGGCCATCTCGGCGTTGCGAAGCGATACGAAGTTCATCAGCGAGCGCGCGTTCACCGTCCAGTAGAACTCCGTGTAGGCCCCAACAGGGAGTGCACACCGCGCGATCTCGCGCGCGACACCTGAATCGACGAGGCGCTCGTACGTCGCGAACGCCTGCTCGTAGACGGCCGTCAGTTCCTCGCGGGTCTGCTCGGCGACCTCCGGGGAGACGGGCTCGAACGAGTACGCGCCGGGCTTGCCCACCTGGGTGCGGACGTCCTCTGTCGCAGGAAGATAGAAGTCATCGGTCGCCGTCGCGTAGCGAAGACTGAACTCGTTGAAGCTCGACCAACGGTGGCGCATCCATTCGCGCGCGACAAAGATCGGGCAGCGCACGTGAAAGCGGAAGACTGCGTGCTCGAAGGGGCTCGCATGTCTCTCGCGCATCAGGAAGCGGATCAGGCCGGCGTCCGAGTCGTCCATCTCCTGCTTGTGGCGGGCAAAGCTCACCCTCGCGCCGTTCACGACCGAGAGATCCGTTGCCATCGAGTCGTCGAGGCGGACGAAGCCGTGATCCAGGACGCGAACGGTGTTGTCCGGTATCACTTCGGGGACCGTGGCCACGCGGGCGAGTCTAGCGAGGCTGTATGTCGGAGCCTCCGGGTTCTCGTACCCCTCCTGGAGGGGCGGCTTCTACCCGGAGGGCTCCCGGCCGGGCGACTTCCTTCGCCTCTATTCCGAGCGGCTTCCGTCGGTCGAGCTGAACAACACCTTCTACCGGCTTCCCTCCGAGGAGCAGCTGGCCAAGTGGGCCGGCACGGTCCCGCCAGGCTTCCGCTTCGCGGTCAAGATGAGCCGCCGGATCACGCACTTCGGCGGCCTCGACCTGATCGGGACCTTCTGCGAGCGTGTGCGCGCGCTCGGCGAGAGTCTCGGGCCCGTCCTCGTCCAGTTCCCGCCCACCAGGACGAGGGACGAGGGGCTCCTGCGGTTCGTTCTCGACTCGCTCGACCCCGCCCTCCGGTACGCGTTCGAGTTCCGCCACGAGTCGTGGGCCGGCGTGGAGGGGATGCTCGACGACGCCGGCGCGGCACGCGTCGGCTCGCTCGAAGGAGCGGCCCGGTTTCGCTACCTGCGCCTGCGCGAGCCGCCCTACGACGACGCGGCGCTCGAGAAATGGGCCGCGCGGCTCCGGCCGCTCCTCGCCCAAGGGATCGACGTTTTCGCGTACTTCAAGCACGAGGACGAGCCAAGCGCACCCGGTTACGCGAGCCGGCTGCTCGAGCTTGTCGGCGAAGGTCACCCGCAGCTGCGGCTTTAATGATCGCCTCGTGGCCCGCAAGCTGCTCGCCGTCGCCGTCTTCCTCGCTGCCCTCGCGGCCGCGCCGTCGGCGCTCGCTTACGGCTGGCCGCTGAAGCCGTTCAACCAGGCTCACCCCATTCGCGGCAACTTCGGAGACCCGCGCACGGTGTTCCAGAGCGCGTTCCAGCCGGACGGGCTCTTCGGCGAGGGCGCCTTCTCCTTCCACAACGGCCTCGACATCTCGGCCGCGCCCGGGCAGGCCGTCTACCCGGTCGTTTCCGGCGTCGCGCACGTGGCCGACATGGCCTCCGTGATCGTGAGGTCGTCGCAGGGGCGCGTGTTCAAGTACATGCACATCACGCCCGTCGTCTACGACGGCCAGTGGGTCAACGCCTACAAGACCGTGCTCGGCCACGTCGACGGAGTCGCCGGGCACGTTCACTTCAGCGAGATCGACCGTTCCATCGTCGTCAATCCGCTCGGCCTGCGCCATCTCCAGCCCTATCGCGACACGACGAAGCCGAAGGTTGCCTCGGTGCTGCTGCTCGGTCCGAACGGCCGCGAGCTGAAGAGCCGCGGCGCCACCGGGACGGTTGAGCTGGCCGCGCAGATCTTCGACAGCCCGGCACTGCCCGTCCCGGGATCGTGGTTCGGCTATCCCGTCGCGCCGGCCTACGTCTACTGGTCGCTCGCCAGCTCGACGGGAAAGTTCATCGTGTTTCCGAAGACGATCGCGGACTTCAGGTACACGGTCCCGCCGAACGGCGCGTTCTGGCGGGTGTACGCACGGGGGACGTACCAGAACAAACCGAGGTTCGGCAACCAGCAGTTCCGCACGCTCCCCGGCCGGTTCGAGTTCCGGCTGACGCAGAAGCCGCTCGACACTCGCAAGCTGCCCGACGGCGCGTACTCCGTTCGGGTGGTCGCCGAGGACACGGCGGGGAACCGCGCGATCCACACGGAGACGATCACGGTCTGCAACGCGGACCCGCCGTCCTGCACGACCCAGCAGCCGTAGGGACCTGTCGTACCCGCGCGCCCGTATGCGAGGCGTGCGGAAGATGCTCCTGCTGCTCGCCGTCGCCCTCGTTCTTCCGGGGAGCGCGGCGGTCGCCCGGCCGGCCGGCGGGACCCCGATCGCCCTCGTCACGGCTGAGACTGAGAACCAGCTGATCGCCGTCTCGTTCCCGGATGGGCGGGTGCTGCGGCGCGTTGCGCTCCCGGACGACCCTCAGAACGTGGTCGCGAACCAGAAGGTGATCGTGGTCGTCAGCCCAGGCTCGGGGGCGGTCTCGCTGCTCGGGGCACGCTCGCTGAGGGTGACGGAGGTGCTGCGGGGGTTCGGCTCGCCCCACCTTGCCGCGCTCGCGCCGCAGGGGAAGTGGGCGTACGTGACGGACGACCCGCGAGGGCAGCTCGACATCGTCTCGCTGACGCAGAAGCGCGTCGCCAAGCGGCTGTATGTGGGGATCGGCGCGCACCACCTCACCGTCTCCCCCGACGGTCGTAGGCTCTGGATCGCTCTCGGCGAGCATGCACGGGCGATCGCGGTCGTGGACGTCAGGAGGCCGGGACGCCCTCGCCTGCTCAAGCGCTTCGACCCCGGGTTCGTGGCGCACGACGTCGCGATCAGCCCGAACGGTGACCGGCTCTGGGTGACATCGTCCGAGGACAGCCGGGTGAGGGTCTTCGACTCGCGCACGCTGAGATACCGCTTCTCCGTCCGGGTGGGTGCGCCGCCGCAGCACGTCGTGTTCGGCGAGTTCTCGCGCACCCCCGCCTATCTCACGAGCGGATACGCGAGCCGGATCGAGCTCGTCGACCCGCACAAGGGCCGGATTCTCCGGATTGCATCGGTGCCGTATGGCTCGTTCAACCTCACGACGATCGGCGGCAACGTGGTCACCTCGTCGCTGATTCGGGGAACGGTTACGACACTCGATTCCGAGCTACGACTCCGGCGCACGGTGCGGGTTGCGCCCGCGGCGCGCGGGGTTGCGGGGGTTGTCTGGCCCTAGAAGCGCGCCGTTGCGCCGGGCTGGCGCTCGTAGGCGCCCGACTCCACGATCTCCGTTATCTGCTCGACGGCGAAGCGGAGCTCGTCGTCGGTCGTGAAGAAGTGCGGGCCGAGGCGTAGGCCCGAGTCGGGGCGGAAGTCGCACAGGACCTGGCGCTCGGCGAGCTCTCCGTGGACCGCCTCGAATTCCGGCGTCCGCACGGTGACGGTGCCGCCGCGTCGGGTGCGGTCGCGGGGGCTGGTGACATCGAAGCCCGCCTCGTCGAGCAGCCCGACGAGGAGCTCTGACTGGTGGACCGAATGCTCACGGATGCGCGGGACGCCGATCTCCTCGATCAGGTTGTAGCCGGCCGTGGCGGCGTAGAGAGCGGGGACGTTGGGCGTTCCGGTCAGGAAGCGGGCCGCACCGGTCGCGTATTCCATCTCCGGCTCGAACGAGAAGGGACGGGCATGTGCCTGCCAGCCCGTCAGCGCCGGCTCGAGCCGTTCGGCCAGATCGGGCCGGACGTACAACCAGCCGGCTCCCGGACCGCCGCAGAGCCACTTGACCGAGCCGCCGACCGCGAAGTCGACGTCCAGCTCCGTCACGTCCAGAGGGACAGTCCCCACGGACTGGTACGCGTCGAGGACGACGTGGGCGCCGACCTCGTGCGCGCGGGCGACGATCGCCTCGACGTCCTGGATCTCGCCGGTCTTGAACAGGACGTGCGTAACCGGGACGAGCAGTGTCCGCTCGTCGATCGCGCCGGCCACGGACTCCCTTTCCGGCACGACCACGATCTCGGCCCCGCGGTCGGCCTGCGCCTGGTACAGGTAACGGACGGAGGGAAAGTTCCCCTCCTCGTAGACGATCCGCCGGCGCTCGCCCTCGAAGCGGAAGCACGAGAGGACGACGGCCTCGGCGATCGTCACGTTCTGGTGCATCGTCGTCGTGCCCGGCGGGGCGCCGACGATCCGGCCGATCTGGTCGCCGACCGTCAGCGGAAGCTCCCACCAGCCCTCGCTCCAGGCCCGGATCCCGCGCGTTTTCCAGGTGTGCGCGTAGTCCGCAAGCCGGCGCTCGGCGTCCACGGGCATGGCTCCGAGCGAGTGGTTGATCAGATACGTGGTCTCGGCCAGGATCGGGAACTGGTCGCGGTAGTCGCGTAGCTCCCTCATCGTCGGCGAGTATAGGAGGGTGACGCAGGAGCAGTTCGACAGGCTCTTCGACGAGGGCTATCTCGACGTCTACGCCCCGCGCCAGACGCCTGAGGAGGCCGAGGAGGAGGCATTGGCGGCGGCCCGCTTTGCGGGCTGCGAGCCGGGCGCGGAGATTCTCGACGTCCCCTGTGGCTACGGGCGCTACACGATTCCCCTCGCGCGGGCCGGCTTCCGCGTCGTCGGCTCCGACCGCTCGCAGGTGCTGCTGGACGAGGCCCGGCGGCGGGCGGAGGACCTCGAGCTCGTCCAGGCCGATTACCGCGAGCTCCCGTTCCCGGACGATCGCTTCGACGCGGTGCTCAACCTCTTCACGTCGATCGGGTACATGGGCAAGGACGGGGATACGCAAGCACTGCGCGAGTTCCGGCGGGTGCTGCGGCCGGGCGGGCGACTCGTCGTGGAGACGATGCACCGCGACCGCCTGGTGCACATCCTGCAGCCGCACCGCTGGGAGCGGCTCCCGGAGGGCTACCTGATCGAGGAATCCCGGTTCGATCCGGTCGAGAGCGTGCTCGAGAACACGATCACGCACCTGCCCGACGGCGGCGAGCCTCGGGAGTTTCCCTACGCGCTCCGGGTCTACACGGCCACGGAGCTGACCGAGATGGCGCGCGAGGCAGGCTTCACGGACGTGGAGTGCTTCGGCGGGTTCGAGCGCGAGGAGCTGAGCACCGACAGCAGGCTCGTCCTGGTCGCCGTCTGATCACCACACCCCTTTGACCAAGTAACACAGTGTTACTTGGAGATTCTCGGCGCTGTTCTGTGATGAAGAGGCGGACATCCAGCGGCCACACTCACGGCATGCCATCCGCCGCACCTCGACTGAGCAGCCGACTTCTTGCGGCAATCGAACGCCTCGACGATCCGCGAGAGCCCATTGCGGAGACGAACCGCCGGGTCGGCGCGATCGCAGAGGTCATCGGGCTTCACCGGCCCAGCTACGAGGAGGTCCGCCGGACCGTCCACGAGCACCGCGCCGGACGTCTCCGAACCGGAGTCAGCAGCGTTCTGCTCGACATCGCTTTCCGAACCGCGCCGCCCAGCGCGCTTCTGGACCACCTCACCGACACCGGTCCAACGCCGGTCCGTTCCAAGTAACACTGTGTTACTTGGTGATGGAGGTGGAGGCCTTCGTGGGCTGAGGTGCCGGCGCCGGCGGCGGTTTGGAGTCGACCAGGATCGCCGCCAGCAGCAGGATCGTCATCGCGACCGCGCCTTCGCCTAGGAGGCTTCTTCGCACCCAGGTCGCCCGGTCGAGTCGTGGGGCGACGACGAAATGGTGGAAGCCGCCCCATGCGAGCGCCGCCGATACGAGCCCGAGCTTCACGAGCAGCACCTGGCCGTACCCCGCGCTCCAGAGATCGCTCAGGTGCGGAAGCCGCAGGATGCTGAGATAGACCCCGGCGGCCACGAGCAGCGCGATCAGAAGCGGAGCAAGCCGGGCGAAGCGCAGGAACGCTTCGCGTCGCAACTCGCGCGCGAGCGGCCAGACGCAGACGGCGAGCTGGACGAGCCCGCCGACCCAGAGGACGGCGGCCGACAGGTGGACCCAGTCCGCCAGCTGGGAAAGCCAGGAGGAGCCGCGGTCGGCGGCGGAATGGCCCGAGAGGGACAGCCCGGACGCAAGGCCGACGCCGAGCAGGAACGCCGGCCACAGCAGCGCCCGGCGACCGGTCAGCCAGGAGAGGAAGAGCAGCGCCGTCACCCAGGTGAATCCGAGGGTCATCGCGATGAACGCCTGGCCGAACCGCGTCCCGCTCGCAACCGGTGACAGGTCGCCGTAGAGCAGCTTCCCAAAGGGCAGCTGGAGCGCGTCCTCGGCGCGCAGGATGAAAGCGACGACGCCGACGTGGATGACCGCGATCGCTCCGATCCCGGTCACGATGTAGAAGCGCCGCTCGAGCGGCGGCGGAATCCGGCGCGGCAGCACCAGCAACCGGAACCCGATCCCGCCGACGAGTAGCGCGAGCGCCGCGAAGTACAACCAGCGGACGACGTGCTCGCTCGTCGTCGGGCCGGATGCCCCGTACGCCTCGGTCGGCGGTGGGGCGGCGATCCGCACGCCGAACGTGTAGACGCCCGAGACGACGTGCCCGTCGCTCGAGAGCGCGCTCCAGCGGACGGTGTAGGCGCCCCGCGGCAACCGCCGTACCGGCGCAACCATCGCGCGGGGATCGGAGGCATTGCGTGCGGGGCCCGAGACCACGTTTCCGTCCACGGTGAAGACGTGGATCGAGCTGGGCAGCGCCTTCACGCCCTGGTCGAACCGGAGGACGACCCGTGCCGGCGAAGCCTCGAGCCGCTGCCGGAACCCCGGGCTCTCCTGTTTCAGCGTTGCGTGCGCGAAGGCGGCTCCCGGCAACACGAGCGCGGCCGCCGATCCCACAGCGAGGGCCACGCGCCTCATCGCTGCGGCGTCCCCGCGAGCGGAGAGAGATGCCCGAATACCGGGGCGACGTCGCGGTCGCAGTAGAGCATCACCGCGACGACGACGAAGGCGAGCGCGAAGCCGCTTGCGAACACGGCCGAGCGCGGGCGCAGCGCGCGTCCGAGCGGGAAGATCGCGGCGGCGAGGAACGTCCAGCCGAGCAGGTGGTGCAGGAAGGTCGACCGCTGGAAGAACCACGGGTTCTGCTCGTGCGCGAGGAAGGCGATCCCGCTGACCACGAAGGCGAGGAAGATCGCGAGCCGCCAGAGCGGGCTCTTCAGCTTGCCGGTTACGAGCCCGAGCTCGGCGGCGCCGGCGAACATCATCACCTCGGCCCAAGCCCCATGGGCGATCATGTGCAGGGTCGAGCTCGTGAAGAAGACCATCACGGGCCACATCGCGAGCCCGAGCACGAACATCGTGGTCGGCCAGAGGTAGGCGCGCCACGGCCGCATTCGCCAGACCTCCCGCCCGACGACCGCCTCTGCCAGCAGAAACAGGCCGAGGGCCAGAAAGCCTGTGGCAAACAGCCAGTGCACGTGCTCCGGCGGAGGCATCATCGCTCCGGCTCCTCCCCGAGGTCCTCGAGCAGGCCGGGCAGGACCAGGAAGTGGAAGAGAACGCCGACGAGGACGACGAGCAGCTGCGGCTCGATGAGCAGCCACCAGAAGCCGTGCTCCCGCGGGTGGAGGATCGTGAGCCGGTAGGGCTGCAGCAGCGCCCAAGCGATCCCGGCCGTGACGGTGACGGGGCCGAGCGCCGAGAGCGTGTAGACGCGCACCGATCTGCGCCTGCGCGCCTCGGGACGGACCTCGGTTGCGATCTGAGTGCTCATGCTTCCTCCGGGCTGGATCGGGACCGGACCAGCCCGCGGGGAACTTCGGTGTGCCGCGGGCTAGGCCGTCAGTGGAGGAGGCCGGCACTCGAAGGCGAGGCCGAAAAGGCGGCGCGGCGCAACCGTCCAGTCTTCCGCCATCCAGGCGGGAGCGGCCTGCGCCGAGGCCAGAAGCCGAGCCTGGGCGACCAGTTCGTCGGCGTACGACTCGTACTCCGAGAGCCAGGCTGCGATGGCGCGCCAGACGAGCGCCATCAGCACGGCGATGACCGCGAACACCGGCAAGGCGGAGCCGTGCAGCCACGGCGCGAGCAACGGCCAGCGGCCGGCCGACAACTGCTCGACGTCAGTCTGGACGAGGTAGAAGCCGGCTGTAAGCAGGAAGCAGCCGAGCCAGAGCCGCGGCGACAGCGCGATCCTGACGCGCGGAGTTCGCTGCGGCTCCACCCCAACAGCGGTCAGGAGGCGGCGGCTCGCCCGGGCGGACGCGCGGGCGCGGACGAAGCGCCAGAGCAAGCGCGCGAGCATCAGCGCCACGGCCAGCTTCACGGCGACCAGCAGCATCGGGTAGTAGTCGGCTTCCGCGTAGCTCGGGGTCGCGACGTGGCGTCCGAGATCGAAGCGGTGGGTGAGGCTACGGCCGAGCAGTTCCGCAGCAAGCGCGAGCAAGCCGAAGGCGAAGGCGGAGAGCAGTCGCTGATGGCGGCGGGCCCGCGTCATCGTTCCACTCTGATTGTGCTCCTTTCGCTTGACGACTTCAACGCTCGACCTGCCGTGTATGTTCCCGCCGTGCGCCGCTTCCTCAATGACTAGCTAAGCCGACTTGGTAAGCAGCGCTTCGCCCTGGCGGACGTAGACGCTCGCGCCCACGATGCGGTAGAAGTCGAGCGCCCGCTCGACCTCGGCCGGCTCGCCCGAGCGAAGTCGCGTGTACGCCTCTTCCGGCAGTGCGCCGATCGTGCCCAGGATGTCGGCGGCTCGGCGCGGGTCACCGCTCGCAACGGCGCGCGCCGCCTCGATCCAGGGTGTGTCGGGGGTCCGCTCGAAGGCTTGGAGAAATGTCTCTTCCCTGCCGAGCGCGCACGAGAGCCAGGCGCATTCGGTCAGCCCCATGTGCGGGAGGCCGGGGCCGGATGCGAGCCACGACTCGATCAACTCCGTCCAGAGCGCCTCCGCTTGCCCGCGCTGTCCGGCTCCCCACCAGACGTGGCCGCCGATCGCGAGCATCGGGTAGACGACCTGCGGATCCTGGGCGGCGCGGGCAAGCTCGAACGCCCGCTCGACGTCTGCGGTGGCTCCCGGCTCGCCCCGGGCCATTCGGATGGCGGCGCGCTGGTAGTACGCCTGGGCTGCCATGTAATGCCCCGAGCCCGCCTCTGCCTCCTGGATGAACGACTCCTCGATGCGAAGCGCTTCCTCCCAGCGGCCGCGCCAGTAGTAGGACTTCGATACGTTGCCCTCGGCCCAGCGGATCCCCACGGCGTGGCCCGCCTCGCGGGAGACCTTCTCCGCCGCCTGCTCGAGCTCGTAGACACGGTCGAGCTCGCCGAGGGAGCAGAGAGCGTTCGCCAGATTGAGCAGGCCCCGTCCCTGCTCGTCGAGCAACTTCGCACCCGCGGCGATATCGATACAGCGCTCGAGATCCTTCAGCCCTTCGAAATCGCCGGAGAGAACTCGAACGCTTCCGATGTTGTTCAGCGTTGCCGCGCGGACGCGGTCGAGCCCGAGCTCGTCGGCCATCTGCAGGGCCTCTCGACCGACGGCCAACGCAGCGTCGCCTTCGCCGCCGAGCATGTGGAACCGCGAGACCTGGCTCAGGACGTTGGCCTTCGATTTCGAGGTCGGCAAATCCTCGACGAGCGCCTGCGCGGCGGCCAGGTGCTCGTAGGAGAGACTGCGCTGCCCTCGGTACCAGTAGTTGTCCTTGAGCAGGATCTCGGCCTCCGCCGCCAGCGTGCGGTTTCCCTGCGCAAGCAGCGCATCGCGGGCCTCCGTCGCGCGCTCGGCGACGCCGGCGGCGCTCGTCCACCAGGTCGCCTCTGCGGCGTGGAGGAGGAGCTCCGCATGGCCGGGGTCGTCGGCCGGCCAGAGCTCCAGAGCCGCGTCGTAGAACCGGGACGCCGCGTCCATGGCCGTGAGCGCGTAGGCGCGGTCGCCGGCCTCACGCAGCGCCAGCCGTCCGCGCGAAGCCAGCTCGGCGGTGTCCTGGCCGGCCGCGTGCGCGTACTCGAGCGCTGCGAGGTAGTGGTAGGCGAGCAGCTCAGCTCGCTCTTCGCCTCGCTCGG
>Ga0137375_10002017_pt1 | contig 23823 bp, 18 predicted proteins | sample SagtaG_24_FD_104936 | JGI IMG/M metagenome (GOLD analysis project Ga0137375, IMG submission 104936) | Vadose zone soil microbial communities from Sagehorn Ranch, Mendocino, California, USA - Sage1_R_113_16 metaG | ecosystem: Environmental > Terrestrial > Soil > Vadose zone | place: USA... | reverse complement strand
TCTGGGGCGTCCTGGCCCTGGTCGCGGCGGCCGTCCTGGCCGGCCTGTGGGCGTTCGGCGGCAGCCGGTCGGCCGCGGCGGAGGAGAAGTGGGCCCAGGTCGAGCGGCAGGACCTGCTCCTGGGCGTCGAAGTGAGCGGCACGCTCGCCGCGGTCGAGAGCGTCGAGCTGGGACCGCCGCAGCTCTCCAATGTCTGGAACTTCAAGATCGCCTTCATGGCGCCGGAAGGGAGCGACGTTCACCAGGGGCAGCCGGTGCTCGGCTTCGATACCTCGGAGCAGGAGAACACGCTCTTGGAGATGATGTCGCAGCGCGATTCCGCCCAGAAGGAGCTGGAGAAGAAGCAGGCCGATCTGGAGATGGCGCGCGGCGAGGACGAGCTGCGCCTGGCCGAGGCGAAGGCCAAAGCCCGCCGCGCCGGTCTCGAGGTCGACGTCCCGCCGGATCTCGTGGCCGCCAAGGAGCTCGCCGGCTCGCGCGCCGACCTCGCGCTGGCGCGGCGCGAGACCGCCTATCTGGAGAGCCGCCTCGCGCTGCAGGGCAAAGAAGCGGGGGCCGAGGTCGCGGCCCTGCGCAACAAGCGAGACCGTGCCGCGGAGCGCGTCCGCGAGGCCGAGGAGGCGATCCGCCAGATGACCGTCCTCGCACCGCGCGACGGCACCGTGATCTACCTCTCCGACCCCCGCCGCGAGCAGGAGAAGAAGAAGATCGGCGACTCGATCTGGCGCGGCGAGAAGGTCCTGGAGATCCCGGACCTGCGCCGGATGCGGGCCGAGGGAGAGATCGACGAGGCCGACGCCGGCCGCGTGGCCGTGGGGCAACGGGTGACCCTGCGCCTCGACGCCCACCCCGACGTCCTCTATACAGGCCGGGTGCGCACGATCCACGGCGCGGTCGAGAAGCGCTCGCAGGGCGATCCGGTCAAGGTGGTGGATCTCGACCTCTCGCTCGACCGGACCGATCCGCAACGGATGCGGCCGGGCATGCGCTTTCTGGGGACGATCGAGCTCGACCGCGTGCCGCGCGCCCTGGTGGTGCCCGCCGAGGCGGTGTTCAACCGGCCCGAGGGCCCCGTCGTCTACCGCCGGACACGCTGGGGGACCGAGGAGGTCCACCCGCGGCTCGGCCGCCGCAACGACCGCTGGGTGGAGATCCTGGGCGGTCTGTCGGAGCGGGACTCGATCGCGCTGCGCGACCCGCGGGGGGAGGAATGAGGAGGAGGGCCCTCACCCCCGGCCCCTCTCCCGCGAGCGGGAGAGGGGTGAAAAGCTCCCGCCAGGCGGTCGTCCTTGGCGTCCTTGCTGTCCTTCTGGTCCTTTCCTTCCTGCCCCTCACCGGCATGCTGGCCAGCCGGGCCTCCGAGGTGCCGGTCGTCCGCGCGGAGCGTGGGCTCTTCGCCGTGCGCGTTCCGGCTCAGGGCAACCTGCGGTCGGTGCGGGCCACGCCGGTCTCGGTCCCCGCCGGGGTGCCGGGACCGTTCCGCATCGCCTGGCTGGCCCCGGACGGGGCCCGGGTGCGCGCCGGCGACGTGGTGGTGCGCTTCGACTCGACCGAGCTGGTCAAGCAGCTGGCCGACGCCCGGGACGATGGCGCGAGCTCGACGCTCAAGATCGGCAAGCAGGAGGTCCAGGGCCGCGCCGAGATCGACAAGCTCGACCGCGACTCCGGTCTCGCCCGCGAGGAGCTCGCCGCCGCCAGGCAGTTCCAGAAGAAGGACGAGACCATCTACTCCCGCCACGAGATCATCGAATCGGACATCGATCAGGACCTGGCCAGGGACAAGGCGGAGCATGCGCGCGGCGCCCGCCACACCCGCGAGAAGCTCGACGCGACCGAGCTCCAGCTCCTGTCGATCGAGCGCCGCCAGGCCGAGCTGAAGCGCAACCACGCCGAGCAGGGTCTCCGCGCCCTCGAAGTGACCGCTCCGCACGACGGCGTCCTGATCCTGAAGCGCGACCACCGCGGCGAGCCGGTGCGGGTCGGCGATTCGGTGTGGAACGGCCAGCCCCTGGCCGACATCCCGGACCTGGCGGAGATGGAGGCCGAGGTCTTCGTCCTCGAGGCCGACGCCGGCGGGTTGGCCCCGGGCAAGCGCGCCGCGGTGGTCCTGGAATCGCGGCCGGACGTGGTCTGGCCGGCCGAGATCCGCCGCGTCGACCCTCTCGCCAAGCCGCGCCTGCGCGGCTCGCCGGTGCAGTACTTCGCGGTGACCCTGAAACTCGCGACGACCGATCCCAAGGCGATGAAGCCGGGCCAGCGCGTGCGTGCCACCCTGCTCCTCGAGGAGCGCAAGGACGCCATCGCCGTGCCGCGCCAGGCCGTCTTCGAAGAGGACGGCAAGAAGATCGTCTACCTGCGCCACGGCGCCACGTTCGCCGCGGCCGAGGTCACCCTGGGGCCGGCGAGCCTGGGGCGGGTGGTGATCGAGAAGGGGATCGCGCCCGGCGACGAGGTGGCGCTCATCGATCCCACGCGGCCCGGCCGGGCGCGCGACGACGAGCGCGACGGCGCCGGGTCTGGCGGCGAGACGGCGCCGTCCCCGGGCACGCCGGGAGCCTCGCTGTGAGCCCGCGCGAGGCCCTGCTCTCCGCGACCGACAGCCTGGCCTCGCACAAGCTGCGCTCGGCCCTGACCATGCTCGGCATGATCTTCGGGGTGGGGGCGGTGATCGCCATGCTGTCGATCGGCGAGGGGGCGGAGCGGCAGGCGCTGGGCATGATCGAGCGGCTCGGGCTGCGCAACGTCCTGGTGCGGGCGCGGGAGCTCCCGGAGCAGGAGGCCAAGGAGATCCGCCAGAAGTCGCTGGGGGTCTCCTCCCGTGACGCCGCGGCGATCGCCGAGGCCGTGCCCGGGGTGGAGCTGGTCGCGCCGCGCATCCAGATCGAGCCCTACAAGGTGATCTCGGCGGCCGGCAAGACCACCGCCGCCGTCTACGGCGTCTCCGCCCCGCACGCCGCGCTGGCCCACCTGGAGCTCGCCGAGGGACGCTTCCTCGATCCGCTCGACGAGAAGAGCCATGCCCAGGTGGCGGTGATCGGACCGGGCGTGCGGCGCGACCTGTTCGGCTACGGCCCCGCCCTGGGGCAGGTCCTCAAGGTCAACGACGTCTGGCTGGAGGTGGTGGGCGTGCTCGCTCCGGTGGGGGAGGGCACGAGCTTCCAGGGGGTCCAGATCGGCTCGCTGGCGAGCGAGATCTACATCCCGGTCACCACCGCCGAGCGGAAGTTCGACCATCCTCCCCTCGACTCCCCGCTCGACGAGATCGTGGTCCGCCTCAAGGAGGGGACGGACACCCGGGACGCCGCGCGGCTCATCGACGAGCTGCTGGCGCGGCTGCACGGCGGCGCGAACGACTACCAGCTTGTCGTCCCCGAAGCCCTCCTGGCGCAGAGCCGGCGGACGCAGCGCCTCTTCAACGTGGTCATGGGCTGCATCGCCGGCATCTCGCTCCTGGTCGGCGGCATCGGCATCATGAACATCATGCTGGCCACCGTGCTGGAGCGGACGCGGGAGATCGGCGTCCGCCGGGCGGTGGGAGCGCGGCGGGGCGACATCCGCTTCCAGTTCGTGGTCGAGTCCTTCGCGATCAGCCTGCTCGGCGGCCTGATGGGGATCGCGGTCGGCCTCGCCATCGCGCGCGGTGTCGCCCTCTACGCCGGCTGGGAGACCGTGGTGACCGGCACGGCGATCCTCCTCTCCACGGGTGTCGCCATGGCCGTGGGCCTCGCCTCCGGCATCTATCCCGCCACGCGGGCCGCGGCGCTCGACCCGATCGAGGCGCTGCGGTACGAATAGAGTCCCGGGCTTGCACCCTGTCCGGGCCTGCGGGAGAATGGCTCGGCAGCTTCCCCCTTCCCCGGCATGATCGACACGCTCCCCCAGCAGAAGGCACTCCCGTACAGCGAGGAATCGGAACGCGCTGTGCTCGGCGGCATCCTGCTCGATCCGGCCGTCCTGCCGACCATCACGGGCCGCCTGCGCTCGGAGGACTTCTACGTCGAGCGCCATCAGGTCCTCTTCCAGGCGATGATCGACCTGCAGGAGGAGCAGGTGGGGATCGACCTGCGCACCCTCCAGGCCAAGCTGGAGCAGCGCGCCCAGCTCGAGACGGTCGGCGGTCTCTCCTACCTCGCCACCCTGGACCTCGACCTGCCCGACATCGGCCGGGTCGACCAGTATGCCGAGATCATCAAGGAGAGATCGGTCCGCCGGCGGCTGATCCAGGCGTCCAGCCAGATCATCCGCGACTGTCTCGACGGCGGGCTGACCGCGCAGGAGGCGCTCGGACGGGCCGAGCAGGCGGTGCTCGGGCTGGGGGAGGAGGCCGTGCAGCGCGGCTTCACCCACCTCAGCCAGGTCTTCCACAACACCCTGGAGGAGCTGGAGGAGCGGTCGGGGAGCCTGCTGACCGGCATTCCCACCGGCTTCACCGACCTCGACCGCATCACCCATGGGCTCAACCGAGGGAACCTGATCATCATCGCGGGCCGTCCGGGCATGGGCAAGACCAGCCTGGCCTTGAACGTGGCCGCCAACGTGGCGATCAAGGAGGGGAAGACGGTGGGCATCTTCTCCCTGGAGATGAGCCAGCAGGAGCTGGCCCTGCGCATCCTCTGCTCGGAGGCGGACATCTCCTTCAGCAAGCTGCGCGGCGCCCACCTGTCGAGCAAGGAGTGGACGAAGATCTACCAGACCGTGCGCAACATCGGCGAGGCTCCCCTGTTCATCGATGACTCGCCGAACCCGAGCCTCTTGGAGGTCGCCTCCAAGTCGCGGCGGCTCAAGGCGGAGAAGGGGCTGTCGCTGGTCGTCCTCGATTATCTGCAGCTGATGCAGGCGGGCGGCAAGTACGAGAACCGCAACCTGGAGATCGCGGCGATCAGCCGGGGGCTGAAGCAGCTCGCCAAGGAGCTGGAGATCCCGGTCATCGCCCTGTCGCAGCTGTCGCGCCAGCCCGAGCGGCGCGGCAGCGACCACCGGCCGCAGCTCGCCGACCTCCGCGAGTCGGGGTCGATCGAGCAGGATGCCGACATGGTGGCCTTCGTCTATCGCGACGAGGTGTACAACGCCACGGAGGACAACAAGGGGCTCGCCGAGCTGATCATCGCCAAGCACAGGAACGGCGAGACCGGCACGGTGGAAATGGTCTTCATCGGCGAGACGACGACCTTCAAGAGCCGGGCGCAGGATGGCTATGGTGGCGACTATGCGACGGGCGCACCCTTCTAACGATCCGGTCGACCTGGAGGCCGCGCTGCGGCCGGCCTGGGTGGACGTCGACCTCGAAGCGCTGGAGCACAACCTCGGAGCGATCCGCCAGCGGCTCGGCGATCTCTCCGGCGCCAAATGCATGGCGGTGGTCAAAGCCGACGCCTATGGGCACGGTGCGGTGGGGGTGAGCCGGGTTCTCGAGGCCGCTGGCGTCGACTGGCTCGGCGTCGCGCTGCTCGAAGAGGGGGCGGAGATCCGGCGGGCCGGCGTCCAGCTGCCGATCCTGGTCCTGGGCACGGCGCGGCCCGCCAAGATCTCTCTCTACCGGCGCTACCGGCTGACCCCCACGGTCTCCAGCCTGACCGAGCTGGCGCTCTGGTGCGAATGGACGGCCGGCTGCCGGGGCGCGCGGCAGGCGATCCATCTGAAAGTGGACACCGGCATGGGCCGGCTCGGCGTGCAGCTCGCGGAGGTGCCCGCGGCCCTGGAGATGATCCGCCGGCATCCGCATCTCCAGCTGGCGGGCCTGCTCTCCCACTTCGCCGAGGCCGACGACCTCGAGAGCCCGCGCAACGCTCTCCAGGAGCAGCGCTTCGCGGGCGTGGTCGAGCTCCTCACCGAAGCCGAGCGGCGCGGCGCCGTCCTCCACATGGCGAACAGCGCGGCGGCCCTGCACCGGCCCGGAAGCCGGTATGATCTGGTGCGCCTCGGGCTGGCCATCTACGGGCTCGATCCGGTCGAGGCGGGGGGGGAGCCGCTGTTTCCTGTGATGTCGGTGCGTGCGCGGATCGTCCAGCTCCGGGAGGTGCCGGCGGGTACGCCGGTCTCGTACGGCGGGAGGACGGTGGTGCCGCGGCGCAGCCACATCGCGGTGGTCCCCGTGGGGTACGCCGACGGCTATGCCTGGCGGCTCACCGGGAAAGCCGAGGCGCTGGTGCGGGGGGTGCGGGTGCCGATCGCGGGATCGGTGACCATGGACATGACGCTGCTCGACGTCACGGACACCGGGGCCGAGCTCGGGGACGAGGTGGTCCTGCTCGGCCGCCAGGGGGCGGAGGAGATCACCGCGGTGGAGCTCGCCCACCATGCCGGGACGATCTCCTGGGAGATCCTCTGCCATCTGGGTCTGCGCCTGCCGCGCCGTTACGTGCGCGCGGGTACGGTGGAGGAGCTGGTCTCGCGCTTTTCACGGGAGGATGCGTAGAAGGATCATGAAGCTGCCGGACGCGGTCGAGGGCTTTTTTCTGAATCTGGGGCGTTTCTTCCAGCTCATGGGGCAGATCTTCGCCTGGACGCCGCGGCCTCCCTACGACTGGAGTGAGCTCCTGCGCCAGATGGTGCGCGTGGGCTTCAACTCGATTCCGGTCGTCTTCCTGACCACTCTCTTCACCGGCGGGGTGATGGCGCTCCAAACCTTCACCGTGCTGCGCCGTATCAACGCCGAGAGCTTCGTGGGCTCGGGGGTGGCTCTGTCCATGGTGCGCGAGCTGGCGGCGGTGCTCTCCGGCCTGATCGTGGCCGGCCGCGCCGGCTCGGCGATGGGCGCCGAGCTGGGCACCATGCGCGTCACCGAGCAGATCGACGCCCTGGAGGTGATGGCTACCGATCCCGTGCACTACCTGGTCGTACCGCGCGTCTGGGCCACCACGATCATGCTCCCCCTGCTCGTCGTCATGGGCAACGGCGTGGGCATCCTGGGCGGGTACATGGTGGCCGTGGTCATCATGGACGCCAACCCGGTCAGCTACGTCGACAAGTCCTTCCAGTTCATGGACGTGAACGACCTGTTCTCGGGACTGATCAAGGCGGCGGTCTTCGGGTTCCTGCTCGCCGCCATCGGCTGCCAGCAGGGCTTCTACACCTCGGGCGGCGCCGAAGGGGTCGGGCGTTCCACCACCTCCGCCGTGGTGGTGGCGAGCATCGCCATCCTGATCTCGGACTTCTTCCTCACCCGGCTCCTCTTCTAGGGCTCGCCCGAAGGTCCCCCTTCCTTATCTATAGGTCGAGCATGAGCGAGCCCCCCAATTCCGGTCGATCCAAGATCGCCATCCGCGATCTCCACAAGTCGTTCGGCCCCAAGCTGGTGCTGGACGGCGTCGACCTCGAGGTGGCGCCCGGGGAGTCGCTGGTGATCATCGGCGGCTCGGGGACCGGCAAGAGCGTGCTCCTGAAGCACGTCGTCGGCCTGCTCAAGCCGGACACGGGCACGGTCGAGGTGGACGGCATGGCGGTGGAGAAGCTGGGCAACCGGGAGATCACCGAGTTCCGCCGCAAGTTCGGCATGGCGTTCCAGGAGGGGGCCCTGTTCGACTCGATGACGGTCTGGCGGAATGTGGCCTTCCCCCTGCAGCGGCTGACCCGGATGTCCAGCCAGGAGATCGGCGACCGGGTGAGCGAGTGCCTGGGGCTGGTCCGCCTGGAGGCGGTGGAGGAGAAGCTGCCGTCGCAGCTTTCGGGAGGCATGCGGCGCCGCGTCGGGTTCGCGCGCGCGATCGCCCACTCGCCGGAGATCCTCCTCTTCGACGAGCCGACCACCGGGCTCGATCCGGTGACCACGGCGCTGATCGACGAGGTGATCGTCGACTTGAATGGCCGGCTGAAGACCACGACGCTCACCATCACGCACGACATGGAGAGCGCGTTCCGGATCGGCGACCGCATCGCCATGATCCACAAAGGTAAGATCATCGCGTCGGCGCCGCCTGCGGAGTTCCGGCGGCTGGAGGATCCGAGAGTGCAGCAGTTCATTCACGGCCACGCGGAGGGTCCCCTGTCGGAGGACGATCCGCAGGCACAGAAGAAGCCGAGCGAACAGGAAGCGGGGCCGGCCCTCGAGGAGATGCCATGGCGCAAGCGGTGAAAGTGGGAATCTTCGCGGCCATCTGCCTGGTGGTGCTGGCCGTGCTGATCTGGAAGATCGAGGACGTCAATCCGTTCGCGCCGAAGCAGCGGACGGTGGATGCGGTCTTCGACTCGGTGGCCGGTCTCGACGAGAAGGCCACGGTGCGGGTGGCGGGCGTGCGCGTGGGGCAGGTCGAAAAGCTCGGCCTGGGACCGAACGGACGCAGCGCGCGGGTGACCATCCGGCTGGAGAAGCCGCTCGACCTGCGGGCCGGGACCATCGCGCGCGTGGCCAACCTGGGCCTCCTGGGCGAAAAGTACGTCGAGATCCTCCCCGGGCCGGCGGGAGGCCCGCCGCTGCCCGACGACGCGATCCTGCCCGGCGAGACGCCGGTGAGCCTCGACGACGCCATGGCCGAGCTGGGGGAAATCGGCAAATCCATCCAGAAGGCGACCGGCTCGTTCGCCAACGTCGACCTCGGCGGCTCGATCGAACGCCTGGTCAAGGACCTGGAGCTGACCAGCCGCGAGATCCGCCTAGTCGTCGCCGAGAACCGGGCGACGGTCAACTCCACCCTGGACAACTTCAACCAGGCGAGCGCCACCCTGGCCCGTGAGCTGCCTCGGCTGGCCGAGCAGATGGACCGCACGCTCGCCCAGATCGACAGCGTCCTGGCGGAGAACCGCGCGAACGTGGCGGGGAGCACCGCGAACATCCGCGAGCTCACGGGGAGCCTCCAGACCTCGGTGGACAACCTGAACAAGATCTCGTCGAAGATCGCGAGCGGCGAAGGGACGATCGGCAAGCTGGTCAACAGCGAGGAGGCGCACGACGAGCTGGTCAAGACGCTCGACAGCATCCAGGGGGGCGTCGAGAGCCTCTCCGGCACCCTCGGAGCGGTGAACAAGTTCAAGCTCAACCTCGACATGCAGGGCGCGTATCTGCCCGGCATCGACGAGGAGGTCGGCCCGCGCTCGCGCACGCAGTTCGTGGTGGACATCGACCCGCAGGACCAGTTCCGGCTCTACCGCGCGGGCATCGTCACCACGCCCCAGGGCAAGCGCCGCGACAAGACCCAGGTGGTGACCGTCACCAATCCGGACGGGACGGAGGAGACGACCACCACCAGGACCGTCTCCCGGGAGAGGAGCAATCAGGTCTCGGCCCTGTTCGGCTACCGGACGCCGCAGGACCTGCGGCTGTGGGCCGGGCTGATCGAGAGCAGCGGCGGCGCGCAGGTCGAGTACCCGGTCTTCGACAAGCGTCTCTGGCTCTCGTTCGAGGCCTACGACTTCAACCGTCCCAACGACGAGGCGCCGCACCTGCGCCTGACCGGCCGCTATCAGCTCAACCCCAACCTCTACCTGATCGGCGGCTACGACGACTTTCTGGAAGGCCGGTACGACTCGCTCTTCCTGGGCGGCGGCGTCCGCTGGAGCGACGACAACATCAAGTACCTGCTGGGGGCGGTGCCGAAGTTCTGACCTACAGCGCCGGCTCCCGCCCGGTCAGCCTGCGGAAGGCTTCCATGTAGCGGTCGCGGGTGCCCAGAACCACGTCCTTGGGCAGCACCGGCGGCGGCGACTCTTTGTCCCAGCCGGATTCGTCGAGCCAGTTGCGGACGAACTGCTTGTCGAAGGAAGCGGGCTCCTGGCCAGGGAGCCAGAGGGTCACGTCCCAGTAGCGCGAGGAGTCCGGGGTGAGCACCTCGTCGATCAGGAGGAGCTGGCCGTCCTCGGCGGTCCCGAATTCGAGCTTGGTGTCGGCCAGAATCAGGTCCTTCTCGGCGGCATGGGCCGCGCCGATGCGGTAGAGATCGAGGGTGAGGTCGCGCAGGGTGGCGGCGAGCTCGGGGCCGAGGGCGGTCTCGACCGTGGCGAAGTCCACGTTCTCGTCGTGGCCGGTCTCGGCCTTGGTGGCCGGCGTGAAGATCGGCTGGGGGAGTGGGCTCGCCCTGTCGAGGCCGGGGGGGAGCTCGATGCCGCAGATCCGGCGGTCGGTCCGGTACTCGCGGAAGCCGCTGCCGGCGAGATAGCCGCGCGCCACGCACTCAAAGGGGACGACCCGCGCCTTGCGCACCAGCACGGCGCGTCCGCGCAGCTCGTCGCGGTGGCGCTTCAGGACCTCCGGGAAGTCCTCCGGCTCGGTGGCCAGCAGGTGGTTGGGGATCCTCGCGGCGAGCCGCTCGAACCAGAAGTTGGAGAGCTGGTTCAGGATCTTCCCCTTGCTCGGGATCCCGGGCTGCAGCACGTGGTCGTAGGCCGAGAGCCTGTCGGTCGCGACGATCAGCAGCTCCGTCCCCAGGTCGTAGACGTCGCGCACCTTGCCCCGCCGCGGCGGCGGCAGCTCGGGCAGGTCGCTCTGCCAGAGGATGTCGTCCATGGAGGTGATCCTATACTTGAAGCGGAGCCCGCCCAAGGACAACAAGGACAGCAACGACGGCAAGGACCTGCCGGCCCTGTCACACCCCGGTCAGCGCGTTCGCGAACTCCCGGTCGAGGGCGGTGACCAGGAAGGAGCCGTCGGCGGGTGCGAAGGTGCCGGCGTCGAGGGTGTCGGCGTCGACGATCTCGTAGACCGCCAGCTTCTCGAGCCCCTTCAGGTGCGCCATGCCGAGCTTGCGCACGCCGACGAGCAGGCCCTCCGTCCCGGGCAGCTCGAAGATCACGTAGCGCCGGTCCCCGGCGGAGACCCGCTGCAGCGGGCGGGGACCGATCTCCTTCTCCAGCCGCGACATGTAGGGCTGCGTGGCCACGATGCCGTTGTTGTGCAGTGTGCCGTTCTGGTTGAGATAAGCGTAGAAGCGCCGCGCCTCCTCGCGCTTGTCCACCACGTCCACGTTCCTTTCGGAGAGCGGCGCGAAGAAGCGGTGCACCTCCATGCCGTCGAACCCCTGGTTGATCAGCATGGACTTGACCTCGTCGACCTCCTTCGTCGCCTTGCCGGTGGTCAGCCGCGTCAGCTCGACCAGGCCGGGGCCGAAGAACTCGTAACGCTCGCCCTCCTCCGGACCGCCGGAGAGGGGGATCAGGCGGTAGGAGCCGTAGTTGAGCGCGATGCGCATCCCGCGGTCGAAGGGGAGCCCCTCGGCGACCGCCTGCACGTAATAGCGCTGGATGTGGACCGCGCAGATCAGCAGGTTGAGCGCCTCGCGGCTGGAGAAGAACGCTCCGTCGCCCAGGTACTTCTCCATCTTCGTACGGTAGTGCAGCGCGAGCTGGTTGACCCGCCGCTGGAAGCGGAACATGGTCCGGAACGCCTCGTCCTGGCTCTCGTTGCCCGCCCGGTGGAGCAGCGCCAGGGTCTGCGAGAAGTCGCTGATGTCGTAGATCATGCCGAAGCGCTCGACCCGCGGGTCCACCACCCAGGGGGCGAGAAAGTCCATCGGCCGGGTGGCGCTCGACAGGTTGAACTGGCCGCGGCCGACGGGTCCCAGGCCGGGCAGCTCGCGGCAGAGGAAGGTCCCGTCCTCCCGCGGCTCCACCGCGATGAGCCGCTTGCGCAGGGCGTGCAGGAGCTCGAACTCCTTGAGCTTGAGGAGGAGGTTCTCCCAGACCGGCACCAGGGCCGGCGGCAACAGCTTTGCCGCGCTGTACCCCTTGAGCGTCGTCAGGAAGGTCGTGTAGCCCGGCCGCAGGAGCAGCTCGCGGGACTCCGGCGGATTGTCGCTTCCCAGCAGGTGGACGGCAAGCTCGCGCAGCTCGCGGTCGCGGGCGAGATGGTCGGCGTGCCAGCGGGCGAGCTCCTCCAGGCGCTGCCGCAGGTCGCGGCCGTCGATGCGCAGGGAGCCGTTGAAGTAGCTCCCCAGCTCCCCCAGGTCGCGCCCGATGTAGTCCTCGGTGAAGATGAGGACGTTGTCGCGCATGCTGGTGAGCAGGCGCGGGAACAGCTCCTCTTCCACCTCCTCGATGTCGCCTGCCATCTTCTGCACCAGGTCGTAGGTGGTGGACAGCACACGGTCGAGGAAGCGGTCGAAGATCCGGTATTTGAGCGCGTCGCCGTGGCGGCGGCCGATCTCGCTGTCGGTGCGCAGGATGCGCTTCGGGGTGTCCTTGAGCAGGCGCGCCACCTCCAGCGAGTGGTGGAGCCAGAAGATGGCCGGATACTGCCGGCCATAGCTCGAGATGGTGACGTTCTCCACCGCCCGCGCCAGCAGGGCTCGGTAGCGCTCCCAGGCGGCACCGTAGGGTTTGAGGTCGTGGGTCTCCCGGCGGAGCGCCGCGACCTGCATCGCCTCTTCCGCCAGGATGTACTTGTGGAGCGCGTCGCGCAGGGACGCCATCCCTTCCGAGGCGAGGATCGGGAAGCCGTGCACCGGCGTCGAGCTCTCGTCCTCGAGAAAGATGGCGCGCGGCATGGGCAGCGTCCGTCGATGGTCGGGGAACAGGCGCCGGACCTCTTCCGGGTCCGGCCGGAGGAAGTTGAAAGGGCCGCTCAGCAGCTGCACGAGAGACGTCGGTTTCATGCGGTCGCGCCCGGTTCCTCTGGAAAAGAGAGAGGTAACGTACCATAGGTTTCCCCTGCTAAGATCTGCCGCCGGAGGCTGGCTCCAGGAGACTTCGAGGAGAGGTTTGCATGACGGATGTGGCATCGGTTGTCGTGGTGGCTCGCGAGCACCCGGAGACGGATCTGGTCCTGGCTGGATGCTTCGAGCGCGAGGCACCCGACGTGGAGGGGCTCCCGCACGAGGTGAGCTCGGCCGTAGAGCGCCTGGCGGCGCGGGGAGGCTGGACGGGCAAAGATGATCAGGTGGCCCAGGCCGAGGTCCCCGGCGGGCCCGTGGTCTCCCTGTTCGGGCTCGGCAAGCGCAACGACTTCTCATTCCAGAAGCTTGCGCGGTGGATCAGCCGCGCTTCGGAACACGCCCGCGTGGGCGGCGACCGGCGCCGGATGTTCCTGCTCCCCCGGCATGGGGAGACCACGGGAGCGCCCGCGGCGGAGCGCATCCTGCGCACGATCGCGCTGTCGACCTATTCATACGACCGTTTCCAGACGCAGAAGGAGCAGCCGCCGCGGCCCGAGGCGCTGACCGTGGCGCCTCCTTTGGGTGAAGAGGAGACCTATCGCGCCGCCGCGCCGTTCGCCGCCGAGGTGGCGGCTGCGGTGGAAACCGCGCGCGACCTGGCGAACACGCCGCCGAACGAGGCGACGCCCGCCTGGATGGAGGAGCGGGCCCGCGAGCTCGCCGCGGAGCGCGGCCTGGAGGCCACCGTGCTCGATGTCGACGAGCTGGAACGTCGCGGCATGGGCGGGATTCTCGCCGTGGGCGCCGGAGCGGTCGTCCCGCCGCGCCTGGTCAAGCTCTCCTGGGGAGAGTCCGGACCGGTGCTCGCCCTGGTCGGCAAGGGGGTCACGTTCGACACCGGCGGCATCTCGATCAAACCGGCGGCCGACATGGACGAGATGAAGTACGACAAGGCGGGCGCCTGCGCCGTTCTGGCGGCGGCCCGTGCGATCGCCGGCCTCGGCCTGCCGGTGCGCCTGCGCGCCTATGCTCCGCTCGCCGAGAACATGCCCGGCAGCAGAGCCTACCGGCCGGGGGACATCCTCCGTATGGCTAACGGAAAGACGGTCGAGATCACCAACACCGACGCCGAGGGGCGCCTGATCCTGGCCGACGCGCTGGCCCTGGCGGTCGAGGAGGGAGCCGAGGCGATCGTCGAGCTCTCGACCCTGACCGGCCACTGCGTGGTCGCCCTCGGCCATCTGGCGGGCGGGCTGTTCACCCCGGACGAGGCCTTCGCGGACGAGCTGCTCGCCGCTTCCTCGGCCGCGGGAGAGCGGCTCTGGCGCCTCCCTCTGTTTCCCGAGCACACGGACGAGATGAAAGGCACCCATGCGGACCTCAAGAACGCCGCCGGGCGGCCGGGCGGCGCGAGCACGGCCGCGGCCTTTCTGTCCGAATTCGTCGGCGGGCTCACCTCCTGGGCGCACCTCGACATCGCCGGCACGTCCTGGCTCAAGACGGAGAAGGACGGCGAGCCGGCCGGCGCCACCGGCTTCGGCGTGGCTTCGGTGGTGAGCTGGGTGCGGCGCCGCGCCGTGTCCTGAGAGGAGATCCAGGTCCGATGACCCTCGCTCCGGTTCCCGCTCCCCGGGAGGACGTCTCCGCCCCTGCGGCCCCGGCTCCGCTCCTCGCGATCCGGGACCTGGAGGTGTCCTTTCCCCGGCAGGGCTCCGGCGGGGAGGGCTGGCTGACCGTGGTGCGCGGAGTCTCTCTCGACGTTGCGCCCGGCGAGATCGTCGGGCTGGTGGGGGAGTCCGGCTCGGGCAAGACGCTGACCGCCCTCTCGGTCCTCCGCCTGCTGCCGCCGGCGGCGCGCATCTCCGGACGGATTTATCTCGCCGGCTCCGGCGATCTTCTGACCCTGCCCGAGCGGGAGCTGCAGCGGGTGCGCGGCGGCCGCGTCGGGTTCGTCTTCCAGGAGCCGATGGCCGCCCTCGATCCGGTCTACACGATCGGCTTCCAGATCGCCGAGGCCGTCCGCGCCCACCGGAGAGTCTCCCGGCGGGAGGCGCTCGCCGAGGCCGCGCGCCTCCTCGACCGCGTCGCCCTTCCCGACGCCCGCCGGCGGATCGGCGACTATCCGCACCAGCTCTCGGGAGGGCAGCGCCAGAGGGTCGGCATCGCCATGGCGCTCGCGGCCGGCCCGGACCTCTTGCTGGCCGACGAGCCCACGACCGCCCTGGACGTCACCCTCCAGGCGCAGATCCTCGAGCTCCTCGACGGCCTGCGCGCCGAGCTCGGCCTCTCCGTTCTCCTGATCACCCACGACCTCGGCATCGTGGCCGAGCGGTGCGACCGGGTGGCTGTGATGCGCCAGGGGGAGGTGGTCGAGACGGCGGGGGTGGAGGAGCTGTTCGGCGCGCCGCGGCATCCTTATACGCGATCCCTTCTCGCCGCCCTCTCCCCCGGGGAACCTCACCCCCCTGGCCCCCCTCTCCCATCGCCCCCCCACCAACCGGGAGAGGGGGGAACCCCCGCGCCCCTCGTCCAGGCCCATCAGATCTCCAAGTCCTTCCCCGTCCGCCGCGGGATCTTCGGCCGGCGGCTCGGCGCGGTGCGCGCGGTGGACCGGGTCGACCTGGAGGTCCGGCGCGGCGAGTGCCTGGCGCTGGTGGGGGAGTCGGGAAGCGGCAAGACGACCCTGGGACGCTGCCTGATCCGGCTGATCGAGCCGACCTCGGGGCGGGTGCTGTTCGACGGCGAGGACCTCCTGGCCCTCGGCCCCCGCGAGCTGCGGGCGCGGCGGCGCCGGTTCCAGATGGTCTTCCAAGACCCCTGGGGCTCCCTCGATCCGCGGCAGCGGGTCGGCGCGATCGTGGCGGAGCCGCTGGAGGTCCATCAGCGGCTGGACCGGCCGGCAGAGGACCGCCGGGTGGCCGAGCTGTTCACCGCGGTGGGGCTCGGTCCGGAGCTCGCGGAGCGCTGGCCCCACCAGCTCTCCGGCGGGCAGCGGCAGCGGGTCGGCATCGCCCGCGCCCTCGCCGCCGGGCCTGAGCTGCTCGTGGCGGACGAGCCGGTCTCAGCCCTCGACGTCAGCATCCGGAGCCAGATCCTGGACCTGCTCGCCGAATTGCGCGAGCGGCTCGGCCTCTCGCTCCTCTTCGTCAGCCACGACCTCGGGGCCGTGGCGCGGCTGGCCGACCAGGTCGCGGTCCTCTATCTCGGCCGGGTCGTCGAGCTGGCGCCGGCGGCGGACCTCTTCCGCCGGCCGCTGCATCCGTATAGCGTCAGCCTGCTCTCGGCCGAGCCGATGGCAGACCCGGACCACCGCCGCGACCGGATCGTGCTGCCCGGGGAGCCTCCGAGCCCGCTGGCTCCCCCCTCCGGCTGCCCGTTCCACCCGCGCTGCCCCGTAGCCCGCGCGCGTTGTGCTGCGGACATCCCGCCGCTGGCTGCTGTGGAAGGAGAGGAGCCGAACCGTACGGCCGCTTGCTTCTATCCGGGTGAGCTGAGATATGCAAAGAATGTAAACCCCGAGGAGGGAGCGTAAACCTTTGCGGGGAACGCGCGTACAGTGTCCAGAGATGGTTGAGGACGCCGCGCGATTTCGCATCTGTTTGAAGACGTCACATCAACCGATTCAGGTGAGAGGCCATTCGATGAAAAGAGAGCACTTCCGATTCCCTGCCCCGCTGACCTGGGGCCTTGCTCTGCTCGTCCTGTCGGGCCCGTTGGCCGCGCAGGTCCAGGTGAACACCCAGGCGGCCATTCCGGCGGGCGAGGTCCCGCTCCAGGTGAAGGACGGGGGCGTCGATCTGAGCCTGAACGACGCCGTGGAGATCGCGCTGCGCCGCAACCTCGGCCTGGTGATCGAGCGCTACACGCGCAACCAGGCGCGCCTCGGTGTCGAGCAGGCGCTGGGGATCTACGACCTGCTCAGCTCCGTCGACCTGCAGGCGAGCGACATCCAGACGCCCGGTGCGACGCGCATCCAGGCTGCCTCGTCGAAGTCGCAGCAGCTCACGTTCGGCTTGAACCAGCTGGTTCCGATCGGCGGCACGGTCGGCGTCGGCTGGCAAAACAGCCGGTCGGACAGCGATCTCAACGGCTCGGTCAACCCGCTCTACCGGTCGAGCCTGAGCTTCACCCTCACGCAGCCCCTGTTGCGGGACTTCGGACGGCTGCCCACCGAGCGGCAGCTCCTCATCGCCCAGAACCAGAGCTTCTCCAGCAGCCAGGAGTTCTCGCGGCAGGTCATCACGACCCTCCAGCAGGTGATCAACGCATACTGGGATCTCGTCAAGGCGCGCGAACAGCTCAAAGTGGCCAAGGAGAGCCTGGCCTTGGCCCAGCAGCTCCACGAGCGCAACCGCATCCAGGTGGAGGTGGGAACGCTTGCACCGCTCGAGCTGGTGCAGAGCGAGGCGAACATCGCCACCAACGAGGAGCAGATCATCAGCGCCCAGACCGTCCAGGGGAACGCCGAGGACGAGCTGCGCCGCCTGCTCAACCTGCCCCAGGGTCCGCTCTGGCAGGCCGAGCTCCGGCCGTCCACCAGCCCCGAGGTCGAGGCGCCGCCGGCTCCGGACGTCGAGGCCGCGATCCATACCGCCCTCGAAACCCGGCCGGAGGTCAAGGCGCAGCAGCTCGCAGTGGAGCAGGCGCGGATCAACTCCGCCTTCTTCCGCAACCAGAAGCTGCCGAGCCTCGACCTGAACGTCACCTACAGCTTGAACGGCGCCAGCGCCGTCATCACCGGCGTCGATCCGGACACCGGCGAGCCCGTCGTCGGCGCGGGCAGCTTCAACGACGCCCTTCACCAGGTCACCGGGATCGACTTCAAGGGCTGGTTCCTCCAACTCACGCTGGGCTATCCGCTGCAGAACCGCGGCGCCCGCGCCGCCAGCGCCATCGCCGACCTCACCCTGGAGAGCGCGCAGGCCACGCTCGCCCAGACCGAGCAGCAGGTCACCACCGAGGTGCGCCAGGCGGCCCGCCAGGTGGAGAGCGCGGCCAAGCAGATCGAAGCCGCCCGCGCCTCCGTCCACTTCGAGGAGCGCAGCCTCGACGCCGAGAAGAAGCGCTACGAGAACGGCATGTCCTCCAGCTTCGAGATCACGCGCATCCAGCAGGACCTGACCGGCGCCAAGAGCCGCCAGGTGACCGCGATCATCGCCTACCGCACGGCGCTGACCACGCTGCAGCAGGTCACCGGACAGCTCCTGTCGACCTACAACGTCGCCATCGACGACCCCGAGGCGCCGGTCGACCGCTTCGAGTTCAGCTTCTTCGGCGGCCACAAGTAGGGGACGAAAGGGGCTCTCCATGCACGAGTCGGGCTTCGGCCGGGTGATCGGTGTGCTGGTTTCCCCGGACAAGACGTTCCAGTCGATCGCGCAGCGGCCCTCCTGGGTCGTTCCGCTGCTCCTGCTGACGCTGTTGACCGCCGCGGTCGGATGGTTCGCGGGCCACCGGATCGACTACGAGCAGACCATCCGTCACGAGATGGCCGAACGTGGCGAGAAGGTGTCGGAGGCGCAGATCCAGCAGGCGGTGAATCTGACCACCCGGTTCGGCTGGCTCTTCGCCCTCCTCCCGGCGGTCTTCGCGCCGGTCGTCTACCTCCTGATCGCCTTGGCCTTCCTGGTCGCCCTCCGCCTGTCGGGCTCGGAGCTGGGCTATGGCCAGAGCTTCTCGGTGACGCTTCACGCCATGGTACCCTGGGCGATCCAGGCGCTGCTCAGCCTGCCGCTGATCCTGCGCCTGGACACGATCGATCCCGAGGTCATGAAGCGCGGCGGCGTCCTGATGTCGAACCTGGCCGCGCTGGCGCCCGAGGGCTCCGGGAAAGTCCTGCTCGCCCTCCTGGCGAGCTTCGACCTGTTCACCGTCTGGGCGCTCATCCTCCTGGTCCTCGGCTATCGCCGGGTGGCGCGGGTCTCCACCACGACGGCCACGGCCGTCACCCTGACTCTCTGGCTGCTCTACCTGGCCGGCAAGCTGGGCATCGCGGCCGTTTTCGGCTGATCTATGAAGAAATTCATCATCGCGGGCCTGGTTGTCGCGGCCCTGGCCGTGATCGTCGTGCTGAGCCTCCGGGGGACGCACCGGCAGAAGGGGACCAAGGTCCACGTCGAAGCGGCGCGCCAGCAGCCGCTCGGCCAGGTGGTCAAGGCGAGCGGCGAGATCGATCCGCGCGTCAAGGTCAACATCTCCGCCCACGTCATCGGCAAGATCGAGAAGCTCTATGTCAAGGAAGGGGACCGCATCGACAAGGGGCAGCCGTTCCTCCAGCTCGAGCAGTACGCCTTCATTGCCGAGCGCGACCGCTGGGAAGCCCAGCTGCGCCGGGCCAGGACCGAGGTGCAGCAGTCCGAGGTCTCGCTCGCCGACTCGCGGCTCAAGCTCGATCGCGCCAAACGGCTGCAGACCGAGGGGATCACCACCCGCGAGCAGCTGGAGGCGGCGCAGCTCGCCGAGACCTCCGCCCAGCTGCACCTCCAGGATTCCCACGAAGCCCTCGAACAGGCGGAGACCAACCTCGTCAAGGCCCGCGACGACCTCGGCAAGACCACCATCTACGCCCCGCTCTCCGGCCGCGTCGTCGCGCTCAACGCCGAAGAGGGGGAGGTGGTCGTCTCGGGCACCATGAACAACCCGGCCTCGGTGATTGGCACCATCGCCGACCTCTCCGAGATCCTGGCCAAGGTGGATGTCGATGAGACCGAGATCGTCGAGGTGCGGCCGGGGCAGCCGGCCACGGTCCGGGTCGACGCCCTGCGGAATCGCGTCTACCACGGCCACGTCGTGGAGATCGGAAGCTCCGGCTTCAGCAAGCCGGCGCAACCCGACGTCACCTTCTTCCACGTCGAGATCCTGCTCGACGATCCGACGGACGACCTGCGGCCGGGGATGTCGCTGCGTGCGGAGATCCAGACGCGTCCGCCGGCGAGCACGCTGGTCGTGCCGGTCCAGGCCGTGGTCCAGCGCGAGCCGCCGGACAAGGGCAAAGCGGCCGAGGCGCAGCAGGACGGGGAGGACGACGAGATCAGCGTCGTCTTCGTGGTCGACAAGGGCAAGGTCCTGCAGCGGCCGGTGCGCACCGGGATCTCGGACGAGACCCGCGTCGAGATCCTCGAGGGCTTGAAGGCCGGCGAGAAGGTGGTCACCGGGCCCTATCGAGCGCTGCGCGATCTCGCCGACGGAGACGCCGTCCAGATCACCACGCCGGAAGAGGAGAAGAAGACCAAGAAGGACGGGGAGAAGGCGGGGGCGTCCGTCGAGGTGGACTAGGGAGAGACACCGGATGGCTTTGATCGAGCTGCGCGACATCCGCAAGACCTACATCATGGGCAGCGAGGAGGTCCACGCGCTCAACGGGGTCAGCCTCGGCATCGAGCGGGGCGAATACGTGGCGATCATGGGCTCGTCGGGGAGCGGCAAATCGACCTTGATGAACCTGCTGGGCTGTCTCGACACCCCCACCTCGGGCTCCTACAAGCTCAACGGCACGCCCGTCGAGGACCTGAACGACACGGAGCTCGCGGCGATCCGCAACAAGGAGATCGGCTTCGTTTTCCAGACCTTCAACCTGCTCGCCCGCACCGATGCCCTGCACAACGTCGAGCTGCCGCTCATCTACGCCGGCGTGTCGCGCGGCACGCGGCGGGAGCGCGCCCGCCGCGCCCTCGACCGGGTGGGGCTCGGCGATCGCATGCACCACAAGCCCAACGAGCTGTCGGGCGGCCAGCGCCAGCGCGTGGCGGTCGCCCGCGCCCTGGTCAACGATCCGTCGATCCTCCTCGCCGACGAGCCGACCGGCAACCTCGACTCGGCGACCTCGACCGAGATCATGGCGCTCTTCGACGAGCTGCACACCCAGGGCAACACCGTGGTGCTGGTGACCCATGAGGCCGACATCGCGGCGCACGCCTGGCGGCAGGTGCAGCTGCGCGACGGCCAGGTCCTCTCCGACCATCTGACCGAACGGGCGGCCGCCGGAGCCCGCTGACCTCTCGCGAGAGCACGCCGTTGATCTTCGTCGAAAACTTCCGGATCGCCTTCTCGGCGCTGCGCTCCAACCTGATGCGCTCGATCCTCACCACCCTGGGGATCATCATCGGCGTCGGGGCGGTGATCGCCGTGGTCTCGATCGTTCAGGGCCTCCAGTACATGTTCAACCAGCAGTTCCAGGGCGTGGGGGCCAACTTCGTCATGGTCCTGCCCGACGCGGGGCGCAACAACAACACGTCGGCCCGCCAGGTCCGGCTGACCTGGGACGACGGCAAGGCGATCCGCGACGACGTGCCGGGGATCCGCCAGATCACTCCGGTGCTGACCGGCGCCGCCGAGGTCAAATACCGCGACCGCCATCACCGTCCGGACGTCATCTTCGGGGTCAACAGCGACTATCCGGATGTCGCCAACCACGCCGTCGACCGCGGGCGGTTCATCTCGCAGATCGACCTGGAGCACCGGCGCAAGGTCGCGGTCGTCGGTCAGGAGGTGGCAGACGAGCTCAAGCTCGGCGACAACCCGATCGGCAAGGAGATCTACGTCGGCGCCATGCCGGCGATGGTGATCGGCGTGATGGAGGAGCGCGGACAGTCGCTGGGGCAGAACCGGGACAACCTGGTGTTCGTCCCCTTCGACGCCGCCCTGTCGCTGTTCGGCCGCAACGCCGGCGACCGGGTGAGTCTCTACATCAAGACCTCGGGTCCCGAGGTGGTCGACGAGGCCAAGGACGGCATCCAGCGGGTCCTGCGCCAGCGCCACCACATCGGCAAGGAGGACCCCGACGACTTCCGGGTGATCAAGCAAGACGAGATCCTGCGGATCACCAACACCTTCCTGAACAGCGTCACGGCCGTGGTCGGCGGGGTGGTGGGAATCGCGCTCCTCGTGGGCGGCATCGGGATCATGAACATCATGCTGGTCTCGGTGACCGAGCGGACGCGTGAGATCGGGGTGCGCAAGGCCGTGGGTGCGCGCCGGCAGGACATCCTGATCCAGTTCCTGATCGAGGCGGTGACCCTGTCGCTCCTCGGAGGCGCGATCGGCCTGCTGGTCGGTTGGGGTCTGGGAGCCGCGGTGGCGAGCGCTCTGCCCGGCGACTTCCCGCCGGCCCGGGTCCCGCTGTGGGCCGCCGGCCTGGCCTTTGGCTTCTCGGCACTGGTCGGGGTCTTCTTCGGGATCTATCCGGCCGGCAAGGCCTCGCGGCTCGATCCGATCGACGCTCTGCGGTATGAGTAGTCCCTTCTGGTGCCGGAGGTGGGAGTCGAACCCACACGCCCGCAGGGGGCGGGGGATTTTGAGTCCCCTGCGTCTGCCATTCCGCCACTCCGGCGTTGAGAGGCGAGGGCGAATATCCTAGGACTGCTCTCGAAGAGAGTCAACTATTTTCCGAAAACCGACTCCTTCCCCGGGTTTTTCCCGACTCTTCCTGCTCTGGGGGGTTGACGAGGAGCCACCCCCCGGTGTATAAAAGGGGCCTAAGCGAAAGTCCCTCAGTGACTTACCGCCTTAGCTCCATTCATCCGAATCACATCTCAAGGGGGTCGACGTGACATTCAGAGTCGGTCAAAAAGTGGTTTACCCCAACCACGGCGTCGGTCTGGTGGAGAAGATCGAACCCGGGAGGATCGACGGGGTGGAGCAGCTCTACTTCCATCTGAAGCTGCTCGGCAACAACTCGCGCGTGATGGTGCCCAAGGCCAACCTCGAGCTGGTCGGGTTGCGCCCGCTGTGCCACAACAAGGAGGTTCGCGCCCTGTTCGACATCCTCGAAGACGGTAACATCGACACCTACAAGGACTGGAAAGGCCGCTACAAGCAGAACCTGGACAAGATGAAGACCGGGCGTCTGACCGACGTCGCGGAGGTGCTCAAGAACCTCCGCCTCGTCAGCCAGCGCAAGAGCCTCTCGTTCCGGGAGAAGAAGATGTACGAGCGCGCCAAGTACTTCATCGTGAGCGAGGTGGCGCACGTCCGTTCGATCCCGGAGCGGGAGGCGGAGGAGCAGGTCGAAGCGGCGCTGACGTCCAGCCTGGCCAAGCGGCAGCGCACCGGCACCAGCGCCAGAGCTGCCTGCTGAGAGCTGCCACGCGGGGTACCAGGGAAGGGCCGCCCTTTGGGGCGGCCTTTTCCATCGTCAGGACAAAGCGGGGCCGCTGCTACAATCCGCTGCATGATTCGACCGGCCCTCCTCCTCGCCATCGCCGTGCTCTCTCCGGTCTCGGCCCTCTGGTCCCAGCAGGCGGCGCCACCTGCCACCACGGCTTCCACCCAGCTCCAGACCGATCTCCAGCTCGAGCGCAAGCTCCTCGCTCTCGACCTCGTCAGCTATCGCGAGGCCCGCGGCAAGGAGCAGGTGGCCCGGGACAGCGTCGCCGCGGCCATGCAGCGGCTCGACCAGGCCCTGGGAGGCGACTCGCTCGCCCTCGCCACCCTGGAGTCGCTGTTCAGTGAGCTGTCGGCGGCGCGGGCGACCGCGGCTGCCGCCGCCGAGCAGATGGACTGGCAGGTGCGGACGCTCCAGGAGAGGATGCGCCGGATCAGCTTCCTCGAAGGGGAGGTCGGAGGGAGGGGGATGCGGGAGGCCGGCGTCGCCGGCCGCTGGCAGGTGCAGATCTCGCCGACGAACCAGACCGGGCTCTTCGTCCTCCAGCTCAGCGGGACGGCGATCTCGGGCACCTATGCGATCCAGGGAGGGAGCTCGGGGTCGCTGCGCGGCGACGTCGTCGGCAACCGCCTGCAGCTCCAGCTCCTCGACGCGGCCGGCGAGCTCGCCAGCACCTACACTGGAGCGTATGATCCGGCATCGCAACGCATGGGCGGCACCTGGCTGGCCACCGAGCTGGCCGCCGGCCAGCCGGCCCAGGGCGCCTGGAGCGCCACGCGCGCCGCCACCGGAATAGAGAGGCAACCGTGAACAAGGACAACCTGATTTCGGCCGTCTTCGGCATCCTCCTCGGCTTCATTGCGGGCTACCTGATGCACGAGGTCATGGCCTCCCGCCAGCCCCCGCGATTCGCCGGAAACGCCGCGGGGGCCCAGAGCCCGATGGCCGGCCCCGCCGGCATGCCGGACACGCCGCCGGCGCCACAGCAGCAGCAGCAGCAGGAAATCGCCGCGGCTCAGGAGCGGCAGGAGATCCAGCAGCTGGAGCAGTTCCTTCAGGAGCATCCGAACGACGCGCAGGCTGTCCGGCGGCTGGGAGACCTGAACTTCGACCTGGAGCAATGGGGACAGGCGCGGGACCTCTACAGCCGCTTCCTCCAGCTGCAGCCGGGCAACGTCGACGTGACCTCCGACCTGGGAGTGG
>Ga0137375_10002004_pt1 | contig 23862 bp, 25 predicted proteins | sample SagtaG_24_FD_104936 | JGI IMG/M metagenome (GOLD analysis project Ga0137375, IMG submission 104936) | Vadose zone soil microbial communities from Sagehorn Ranch, Mendocino, California, USA - Sage1_R_113_16 metaG | ecosystem: Environmental > Terrestrial > Soil > Vadose zone | place: USA... | reverse complement strand
GTGCCTGGCGCTGCGATCCAGCCCCGAGCAGGTGTACCGGCGTGCCCTGCGCCAGTTCAGCGTGGAGGAGATCAGCGAGGGTTTCGCCGCCGCCCGCGGGCTGGCGCTGCCCTCGCAGCTGCGCCGGATGCTGCGCGCCCAGGGCCGCGACCTGCACGCCGAGTTCGTCGGGCTGCTGCCGACCCCGCCCCGGCCGATCCGGGTGCAGCGCTGGAGCGCCCGCCGGATCGGGCTGCTGGCGCTCGTGGCGGTGCTGCTGGCGTTCCTCGGGAACACCATCGCTGGGAGCGTTACCAGCAACGAGGCCACCAAGACGCCGCTGTACATCGGCAACCTCGCCTGCACCGATTTGGAGCCGCTGTGGCTGCAGGCCCAGTCGGTGCCGTCGGCGTCGCTGGTGCCGTGCCTACGGCCCATACCGGCCGGCTGGAAGCTGATGAACGTGACGGTGAACGACGGCCGGTCCGTGCTCACCTTCGACAGCGACCGGGCCGGCACTGGCGCGATGGTTGTCCGGTTGACCGCGGGCTGCGCTGCCGGGAGGGGAACCGAGGTCGCGTCCGACCACCTGGGAGTGCGGCGCTACATGCTGATCGAGCAGCAGGCACCGCGTTTCGTGGCCACCCGATATGACGTGTTTGTCGGCGGCTGTGTCACCACGCGGTTCAGCATCCCGGCAGAGACCCGGGCCCAGCTCACCGCTGAGGCGGCGACGCTGCTCGACTTCACGACCCGCCAGGCGCTCCAGCAGACATTGGAACAGCGTTCCGACGGCCGGCTCCATCTGGATCCCGTGGAATCACGATGAGCCGGCAGGCCTGGAGCGGCCATTGGGCCGGTCACCCGAGGGCTGCAGATCCCGGTCGGCGTCGCCTGTGGCCGGCCGCGACCTGACCGAGCATGGCGACGGGCGGCCGCGCGTCGAATCGTCTCGGTTGCCTGGCCAGCGGCACCGCAAACGGGCTGGCGAAGCTGTCGGTGCGGCGCCGCAGGCCGCCGTCGCGATCTCAAGCGCGATCGACCGCCACAGCCGCAGGTCGGCGAGGAGGCTCCCGTCCCAGCTGGTCAGCGCCAGCAGCAGCGCGATGGAGGCTGCGGAGGCTGCCAGGGCGACGGTGGTGCTGAGCAGGAAGCTGGCCACTACCGTCGCCGTGGCAGCAGCTGCCGTCTGCCTGGAGGGCGCTCTGCGCCGGAGGGCCCGAGCCGTTCGGGCCACTCGCCTCTCCGGGAGGGCGGTGGATGGGGGCATGGTGCCATCAGGGGTCCTCGAGGCCGCTTGGATGCCGGACAAGTCCGGTGGAGAGGCGTGGTCGGGATGGGAACGGCAACCGTGCTGGTGGTCGACGACGAGCGCAAGATCCGCGACACCGTACGGCTGTTCCTGGAGCGGCAGCGCTACGCGGTGCTGCTGGCCAGCACCGGGCAGCAGGCGCTGGACGTGGCCGGGCGGCTCAAGCCGGACCTGGTGGTGCTGGACCTGATGCTGCCCGACCTCCCCGGCGAGGAGGTCGCCCGCTCGCTGCGGACGATCTCGCAGGTGCCGATCATCATGCTGACCGCCAAGGCCGAGGAGGCCGACCGGGTGGCGGGGCTGCGGCTTGGCGCCGACGACTACGTGGTCAAGCCGTTCAGCCCGCTGGAGCTGGTCGCCCGCGTGGACGCGGTGCTGCGGCGGGCGCGTCCCGGCGGCGCCGAGGGGGTGCTGTCGTTCGACCAGGGGCGACTGGTACTGGACCAGGCCGCCCGCGAAGTGCGCCTGGACGGCGTCGAGGTGGTCCTGACCCGCAGCGAGTTCGACCTGCTGCTGGCACTGGCCACCACTCCCGGCCGGGTGTTCTCCCGCGCCGAGCTGGTCGCGCGGGTGCACGGCTACGACTACGAGGGCTATGAGCGCACCGTCGACGTGCACGTCAAGAACCTGCGCGCCAAGCTCGCCGACGACCCCAAGGCGCCACGCTATGTCCTGACGGTCCCAGGGGTCGGCTACAAGTTCGGGATGCGGCCCGATGGCTAGCCAGCCGGTGCCGCCGCGCGGACTGGGCCGCCGGGGGTGGCTAGCTCGCTCGTTCGCGCTGCGGCTGGGGGTGGGGTTCGCGCTGGTGGCGCTGGTCGGTGCAAGCGTGACCGCGGTGGTGGTCAACACCGCCTTCGCGGCCCGGTTCGACCGCTACCTGGCCCAGCAGCAGGCCGCCGAGCTTGGCCGGATCGCCACGGCGATCAGCCGCGCCTATACCGGGCAGGGCCGGTGGGATCCGACCGCGCTGGCGACCCTGGTGCCCACGGTGGGGTCGGGGACGGTGCGGGTGGTTACCCCAGCCGGCCAGGACGTCTGGCACTGGGATGGCCACTCGATGGGCTGGGACGACCGGTGGATGGACCACAGCGGCCGGGATCGCACGGGGCGGTCGTCCCAGTCGGGCGGCTGGGACAGCGGCAACCACGACGGCCAGCAGGGCAGCACCGAGCGGCCCACCCAACCCACCAGCACCAGCGGCTGGGACGGTCAGGGATCGGGGTCGGGCTGGCCCGACCTGGGCTGGTCTCAGGGTGGCCTGGCCGCCGCGAGTCTGCCGCTGGCGGGCCGCACGCCGGGCCTGCCGGCCGTTGCCGCGCCGACGACCACGCTGCCACCCACGACCACCACGGCCGGGCTGGGCCCGGTGCAGCGCATCCCCGTCCAGGTGGGCGGCACGGTGGTGGGCACCGCCCTGGTCCAGCTGCCTCAGCCGACCGCGCTGCCGGCCGCGGTCGCGTTCCGCGCCCAGGTGATCCGCCTGCTGCTTGGGGGCGGCGCGCTGGGGGCGCTGCTGTCGCTCGGGCTTGGGATCGTCTTCGCGCGGCGGGCCAGCCGGCCAGTCCGCCAGGTCACCGGCGCCGCGCGGGCGCTGGCCGCCGGCGACCGCGCGGTGCGGCTGGACCCGGGACGCGCAGATGAGTTCGGGGAGCTGGGCCGCGCGTTCAACGCCATGGCCGACGCCGTCGCCGCCCAGGAGCAGCTGCGACGCGGTTTCGCCGCCGAGGTCGCCCACGAGCTGCGCACCCCGCTGACGATCCTGCGCTCCCAGGTGGAAGGCCTCCGTGTGGGGGTGCTGGAGCCGACCGGCCAGGCGCTCGGGTCGCTGGACGAGGAGGTCGGCCGCATGACCCGCCTGGTCTCCGACCTGCAGGTCCTCAGCGCCGCCGACGCCGCCGGCTTCTCCCTGGACCGCGCCACCACTGAGCTTGACGGGCTGGTCAAGCAGGTGGCCGGCGAGTTCGCCGGGCTGTTCGAGGGCGCCGAGGTCGGGCTGGAGACCCGCCTGGAGCCGGTGACGGCGTGGGTGGACCGGGGGCGGGTCGGCCAGGTCGTGGCCAACCTGCTGTCCAATGCGCTGAAGTTCACCCCTCAAGGAGGGCTGGTGCGCGTGGAACTCCAAGCAGGCGACGACCATGCGGTGCTGCAGGTCGCCGACTCCGGCCGTGGCATCCCCGCCGAGGAACTGCCGCATGTCTTCGACCGGTTCTGGCGCGGCCGCACGGCGCGGGCATCCGGCACGGGGATCGGCCTGACCGTGGTCCGCGAGCTGGTTCAGGCTCATGGCGGCACGGTGGAGGCATCCAGCCAGCCCGGCCACGGCGCCACCTTCACCGTCCGCCTCCCGCTGCAGGCGACACGGCCTGTTGGAGGCATGACTGCCTGACCATCAGGGCTGGGCCGCCGGCAGTGCTGATTGGTGATGGATTCGTGCTCGCGGGCGGAGCGCGGCAGGATCTGGTGGTTCGGAAACCAAAGGACCCTCCCCAGTGAGTGGCGTTCCGGGAGGCGCCAAACGGGCAGCGGCCGAACTCACCCGCGACTGACCCACTCACCCACGACGCCGGCCAACACCGAGCCGGCGTCGTGGTGTCCCCGCTGACCGCCCGGACCATGTGCAACCGCACCGCCAAACGATGCGCGGTCATTCATGCCAAACCATGGTCAAAAGCCCTGCCGGCGACACCGCCAGACAACCGCTTCCACACAGCTTCCTCACAGCCTCGTCCTAGCGTCGGGGCGTGAGAGCAAAGGAGGCGGTCACCATGAGGAAGCGGTCGATCTTCCTGGCGCTGGGGACGGCGCTGGCACTGGTGGTGCTGACCGCGGGACTGGCGTTCGCCAGTGGCCGCTGGGACGGCCATCACGGGTCGGGCTACGCCACCGGCCGCCAGGTCAGCACCTCGATCCAGCCCAAGGCGCAGCAGTCCAGCGGCGCGGTGCAGTCCACCGGCTCGCGGACCGGGCGGGACTGGTGTGACCAGAGCGGGGCGCGCGCTCGGATGGCCGCCAGGACGGCCATCGGCTACCCCACCTGCGTCGCCCGCACCAGCGACCACCGTTCCAGCGGCGTCCACAGCGTGCAGGCCACCACTCGCGCGACCGCCACGACCAGCGTTCGGTCCTCGTGCCAGCCGCGCTACGGCACCACCAACCAGCGGTACGGTAGCGGCAGCCAGTGGTCCTACCACGACGGGTGCTGCAGGCACGACTGGCGCTAGCCGACTCAGCATCCCAAGGTCAGGGCCGCCCAGGAACCGGGCGGCCCTGCGTGTATCGCCGTGGCACCAGGCCCCTCGTCACGGCTCGCGGGTTAGCGTCCGCGCCGCCGCCGGCCACCCATCCACCCGGGGCGGGCGGGTCAAGCCGGCGGAGATCAACCCGCGCTTCCAGCAGTACCGCACGGCGCTTGGACTCCCGCCGGAGCCTGGCCCGCACTGCCTGCGCCACTCGCATGCGACCCACCTGATCGAGGACGGCGCCGACCGGACCTTCGTGCCAGGACCAGGTCGGCCACCGGTGGGCTCGACCACGGCCATCTACACCAAGGTGAGCGACGACCTCATGAACACGATGCTGCGCGGCGCGCTCACCCGGCGCTGGGTGGCCCGCCGGCAAGCCAGGAGGCCTGATGGCGCGAACGCTTGCGGCGGCTGGGCGCGACCTGCTCGACCACCCGGCGCCGCACCTGACAACGGTCCTGTTGGCCGGCTCGGCGGTGCTGACCGACGGCCGCTCGAGTATGCCCAGGGCGGTCGAGGAGCTGGTCAGGGCGCTGATCGGCCGTGGCGCCACCGGCATGGCCCTGCCGCGCTGCGGTGAGTGCGGCAAGACCAGCCTGCTGCACGGCCGCCGCGGCCAGGTGCGCATCTGCAGCGTGTGCGCTGGCCGGCAGGCCCCTTGCGGCAGGTGCGGCCGCCACCGACGAGTGGCCTATCGCGACCGGCACGGGCAGCAGCGCTGTCGGCGCTGTCCGCCGACGACCCACACAGGAAGGGTGCCCTGAGCATGGCCACCGCTGTCAGCCCCGAGCCGCCGTCCACCCCTGCACCCGCGCCAGCGCCGCTGCCTCGCCCGCAGGCGTCCCGGCCGCTTGCTCCTGACCTGGTGCGCGCGGAGTGGACCAAGCTGCGCACCGTGCGGTCCACCTGGTGGGCCCTGCTGCTGACCGCGGTGGGGATGGTCGGGCTCGGGGCGCTGTTCTGCGCCCGCTACGGTATCGGCGGGCTCAGCCCGGCTGACCGGGCCGGCTTCGACCCGGCTGCCTACAGCCTGAGCGGCTTCTTCCTGGCCCAACTGGCGGTCGGCGTGCTCGGCGTGCTGGCGATCACCAGCGAGTACGCCAGCCGGTCTATCCGGGCGACCTTCGCCGGCGCTCCTCAGCGTCGGGCAGTGCTCGGCGCCAAGGCGGTCGTGGTGGGGACCATCACCGGCCTGGTCGGGATCGTCTCCTCGTATGCCGTCTTTGTTGTTGGCCACGCGGTCCTGGCCAACCGGGGCCTGCAGGCCCACCTCGGCGACCCCGGGGTTTTGCGGTCGGTGCTCGGCGCCGGGCTCTACCTGGCGGTGCTGGGCCTGCTGGCACTTGGGCTTGGTACCCTCATCCGGTCGACCGTCGGCGCCACCGCCATCGTGGTCGGCCTGGTCTTCATCCTCCCCGGGATCGTGGGTGCGCTGCCGTCCTCGTGGGAGCGGGCGGTCACCCCCTTGCTGCCGTCCGACGCCGGCCAGGCGCTCATCGGCCGCACCAAGTTCGCGCCCCAAGGCCTGCACCTGCTGTCGCCCTGGGCGGGCTTTGCGGTCGTGTGCGCCTATGCCGCCGCCCTGGTCGCCGCCGCGGTGTTCCTGAGCCGCTGGGACGCATAAGACCGGGTCGTCGTGGCCTCAAAGTCGGCTGCCCGCGAGCGGATCGAGCAGAGCTGCCACATCCGCATCCATCGCGAGCTGCCCACGAGGTGCACGCCTGACCTGACGGTGCGACCGCCCGGCCGAGGCCGGCCTGGCGGTCCAGCCGGGATCGGCGGGCTGGCGGCCGCGTTCACCGCTCGCAGCGGCCCCGGTCTGCTGCGGATAGCGGCAGGGCGCCGACCTGGCCGGAGGTGATCGTGGGGCCGGTGGGTGGTGGGTGGCCAAGCCGCGCCTGGTCGGCTGGCGCTGGTGGGCGGTTGGACGGGGACGATCCGCAGCCGGCCAGCACCCTGCACGACCGCCAGCAGGCCAACCCCGGCCAGCGTCCAGCCTCGCCGCATCGACGACCTCCCCGTCCTCAGCTGCTTCACTGTTTCACGAGACAGTGTAATACTGGGCCGGGAGGTGCACCGCCATGGCAACCGCCACGACCACGATCACCACCTGCGCGCCCAAGCCCGCCCTGCAGGCCCGTCCGCTGCTCAGCCCGCCCGAGGCGACGCGGCTGGCGGCCACGTTCAAGGTGCTGGCCAACGACACCCGCCTGCGGCTGCTGCACGCCCTGGCCCGCGCCGGCGAGTTGTGCGTCACCGACCTGGCCGCCCAGGCGGGCATGCGTGCCCCGGCGGTCTCCAACCAGCTCGCCCGCCTGCAAGACCAGCGCATCCTCGCCGCCCGCCGCGACGGCAACCGCATCTACTACCGCATCACGGACCCCTGTGTGACTCAGCTGCTGGAGCTTGGCTGGTGCCTGGCCGAGGACACCGCCGCGGTCGTCGCGGGGGTGGCGCGGTGAGCCAGCCGACCACCAGCCCGATGCCAGCCGGGGCGCCAGCGCACAGCCGCTTCCGAGTCGCCGAGGGCTGTTTGGACTGCGCCGGCGACCTGCAAGGCCTACTTGGCCGGCTGCCCGGGGTCAGCGCCGTCGAGGTGCTCGGCGCCGCCGGGATCGTCACCGTCGCCCACCAGGGCAACCTGGAACCTGCCATGGTCAGCGAGCAGGCCGGCCGGCTCGGCCTGCGCCTGCTGCCCGCCGACACCCCGCCCGCCCGCCAAGCAGCATCCAGGGCTGGGCGGGGGTGGTGGCGCACCCCCAGGCTGCTGGCCCTGGCCGCCGCCACCGTGCTGCTGATGGGCGGCCTGGCCGCCAACTCTCTCGCCCCCCTTGAGAGCCTCGCCACCGCCCTGTTCCTGGCCACCGTCGCGGTCGGCGGGATCTTCCCGGTCCGCACCGCCATCGGGGTGCTGCGCCGCCGCCGGCTGACCATCGGCACGCTGCTGGTCATCGCCACCGCCGGGGCGCTGGCGCTAGGCGTTATCGAGGAGGCCGCCCTGCTGGTGGTGGTGTTCTCCCTCGGCGAGGTCCTGGAGGACTACGTCTCAGACCGCGCCCGCGGCGCGATCCGCGCGCTCATGGCCCTGGCCCCGCCCACCGCCCACCGCCAAGCCCCCGACGGCTGCCTGGAGGAGGTCCCTGTCCAGCAGTTGCAGCCCGGCGAGCTGGTGCTGGTGCGGCCCGGCCAGCGGCTGCCCACCGATGGGCTGGTTGTCGCGGGCGGCTCGGCGGTGGACCAGAGCCCGGTCACCGGCGAGTCGCTGCCCGTCGAGGTCATGCCTGGCACGGAGGTGTTCGGCGGGACGATCAACGGCACCGGCGCGCTGACCCTCAAGGTCACCAAGCCCTACCAGGACACGGTGCTGGCTAGGATCATCCGGCAGGTCGAGCAGGCCCAGACCCACAAGGGGCGGGCGCAGCGCTTCGCCGACCGCTTCGGCGCCACCTACACCCCGCTGATGGTCGCTCTCGCCGTCCTTGTCGCCACCATCCCGCCGCTGCTGGGCGGCGACTGGCGCGGCTTCCTCTACCGCGGCCTGGTCGTGCTGGTCGTCTCCTGCTCCTGCGCGCTGGTCATCTCGGTGCCCGTCGCGGTGGTCGCGGCCATCTCCCGCGCCGCCCGCGACGGGATCCTGATCAAGGGCGGCGCGCACCTGGAGGCGCTGGGCCGGGTGCGGGTCGTTGTGCTGGACAAGACCGGCACCCTCACCCGTGGCCACCCCCGGCTCACCGACGTCGTCCCCCTGGACGGCCAGGACGCCGCGCAGATCCTGGCCCTGGCAGCGGCGGTCGAGGCGACCAGCGAGCACCCGCTGGCCAGCGCGATCCTTGCCGCCGCCACACAACGCGGCCTTGCCTGGACACCCGGCGAGGGGCTGCAGGCCACGCCAGGCGCGGGAGTCACCGCGACCGTCAACGGCCAGCGGCTGTTCCTCGGCCGCCCCGACGCCGACGGCAGCCGCAGCACCCTCACCGGCCAAGCAGCCCAGCACCAGCAAACGCTGGAGGCGGCCGGCAAGACCACGGTCGTGCTTGCCGCAGGCGACCGGCCGCTGGGGCTGCTCGCGGTCGCTGACCAGCTCCGTCCCGAGGCCACGCGCGCCGTCGCCGACCTGCACCGCCTGGGCCTGCGCACGGCCATGCTCAGCGGCGACCACCAGCGCGTCGCCCATGCGATCGCCCGCCAGGCCGGCATCGACGACTGGCGCGGCGGGCTGCTCCCCGAGCACAAGACCAGCGCCATTGAAGACCTGCGCCAAGCGCACGGGCCGGTGGCGATGGTCGGCGACGGCATCAACGACGCCCCCGCGCTGGCCACCGCCGACGTCGGCGTCGCCATGGGCGCGGCCGGCGCTGACGTCGCCTTGGAGACCGCGGACCTTGCGCTGATGGCCGACGACCTCGCAAAGCTCCCCCAGGCGGTCCGCCTGGCCCGCCGGGCGCTGGCCAACATCCGCCAGAACATCATCCTGTCACTGGTCGCGGTCGCCGTGCTGGTCGCCGCCGCGCTGGCCGGCACGTTGTCGCTGGCCGGCGGGCTGCTGCTCAACGAGGGCACCGCGCTGCTGATCATCGCCAATGGCCTGCGCCTGCTCCGCCCGACCGGGCCGACACCGTCCATGCCACGCGACCCACAACATCTGGGAGGTGGCTGACATGGGGTGCGGCTGTGGAGGCTGTGGCCTCCTCGACAACGCCGGCCCTGCCCCCGGCTGAGTGAGCACGGCCAATCGGACGCTTCATTCGTGCCGTCGTAGAGGCATTCAGACGGTTGGGATAACCGCTTCTGCCAGCAAATATAACTTGCGCCGACGGCCTCGCGGGGTACGCCGTCAAGCCTCCTACGGCCGTTGTCATCTCTCCAGGGCGAGACAGTCGGCAAGCGCCGGGACCATCGGCCCGGTGCGGTGAGGTCGTTGGACTGGTGTCCCGTGCGCCGCTGGCCGCGATGCTGGCGGCCGGCATGCGAAGGCTCATCGGGCAGGAGGTGGGAGTTTGCGACGATGGTGGCTGCTCGCCTTGGTGGTGGGCGCGCTCATGGCGGTGGCGGTGCCGGCGGCCGGCGCGACCGCGCAGGCCACATCGACCACGCCGTACTCGTTCGAGCTGGCCACGCCGAACACGGCGGTGGCGCCGACCGCTGGAATGATGGCGATGGCCGGTGACTGGATCAGGCTGACCGGAGGCGGCGAGTTCGACCCTGTGGCTGGAACCGTGGGCGCGAGCGGGACCTTCGTCCACTACAACGCGGACGGCACGGTGCACTGCAAGGGCACGTGGAAGGCGACGGCCCTCAGCGGCTGGACCGACTTCGGCGGGAACGCCGACGGCGAGCACGGTGGGGTGCTCTCGCTGGTCGTGACCCACTTCTGCAAGACGATGGGCATTATCCACACCGGCATCCCCATGACCGTCACGTCCACACTGAACGCCCCGGATGGGTCGAGCTACACCGAGGGGACCACGACGGGCGACTTCACCAAGCCGACCGGCGGCGCGGTCGTCATCCAGCAGGAGTGGTAGGGCGTCAAGCGCGGGCATGGTCACGGCGCCCTCCGGCCGGGAGCCGGCGGAGGGCGCCGTGACGGCCGCTGCTGGGATGGCTGGCGGTAGCCGACCCGCGTCCCGCCAGCGCCACGGGCCGCCCGGCAACCGGGCGGCCCTGCTGTGGGGCTCTTGGTCCCCATCAGGTGGGGCCAACGGCCCTGGGGCAGCGCGGGCGGCGGCGGGGACACTGGCAGGGGCTGGCCGGACGCCGCTGCGGCGATTGGCCTTGTGGGCACGGAGACCAGGCGGGTGAGAGCAATGATGTGGGGCTACGACTGGGGCTGGGGCGCTTGGCTGGTGATGAGCGTGATGATGGTGCTGTTTTGGGGCCTGGTCATCGCAGGGATCGTCGTGCTGATCCGCTACCTGACCGGCTCTGGCCAGGCTGGCCCGCCGGTCTCCTCCTCTGACCGGGCGCGGCCGAGCGCGGAGGAGCTGCTGGACGAGCGGTTCGCCCGCGACGAGATCGACCAGGACGAGTACGCCCGCCGGCGCGAGCTGTTGCGGGCGGGCCGGTGAGCCCGGTGCGCCGCCCCAACCTCCAACTGATCGTGGCGAGCACGGCGGCAGTGATCGTGCTGGCCGCCGGGTCGACGGTCGCCCTCGCCGCCGCCAGCGGCGCCTTCCGCGGCACGGCACCTGCGCCGGCCGGAACCCGCTGCGCCGCCCCCACACTGGCCGGCGCGGTGGTCGACGTCACCCTGGCCGACATGGGCGGCATGATGGGCGGCCAGTACGGGCCCGGCCAGATGATGGGCGGCCGCTGGCGGGGCATGGCCCGCGTGTTCGTCAGCCCTGACACGGTCAGGGCAGGGACGGTGTCGCTGCGGGTGGTCAACCATGGCGCGCTCACCCACGAGCTGGTCGTGCTCCCCCTGCCAGCAGGTCAGGCCATTGGGACGCGTCCCATCAGTGCGGACGGCCAGGTCGATGAGACCGGCAGCCTCGGCGAGGCGTCGCGCAGCTGCGGCGCGGGAGAGGGGGATGGCATCAGCGCGGGCGCGACCGGCTGGGTCACCCTGTCCCTGCAGCCTGGCCGCTACGAACTGCTGTGCAACCTGCCCGGCCACTACGCGGCCGGCATGTACGCCCAGCTGGACGTCACCTGACCGCCTCACCCACCGCGACCCGCTGGATCCGGCGGAAGCTGCGTTCCAGAGTGGCTCGCGGTGCGCGGCGACGGGAGTCGGCGTCGCTGAGCCGAGCCTGGCCGCCATGACCGCCAAGGCCATCGACTTGTTGGGCGCCAACACCCACGGCCGGGGCGGCGACCGCGGGTTCTTCCTCCAGGTCGAGGGCGCCTCCGCCGACAAGCAGACCAGGCCGCCACCCCTGCGGGCAGATCGGCGAGATGTAGCTGCTTCGAGGTCGCCGGGACTGCTCGACGTCATGCCGTGGTACAGGGCGGTAGCGGTGATGTCGCTGCGACCATTCGTCACCTCACCGGCACCCATATTGACATTTGTCGATGTCTCTGGCACCGTAACTACATCGAAGAGTTTCGATATGACCTCGGGGGAACCATCATGCGCATCCTCCGCACAGCGCTCCGCCACCAGCCCAGCCCGGTGGAGTTCTGCGACCGCTGCTCGACCGTCTGCGACGCCCGTTGCCGCACCGAACGGCTCCGCGACCAGGCCGTGCTGCGCGCGCTGACCGCCGGTTCCAGGCCATGACCACCATCACCCCAGCTACCACGGCGGCCGCCTGCTGCAGGCCGCTGGCAGCCCCCACGCTGTCCGACACCGAGGCCGCCGCCACCGCCGGGTTGTTCAGGGCGCTGGCCGATCCCCACCGGGTGCGCATCGTCAATCTGCTGGCCACCAGCCCCGACCCGATCTGCGTCTGCGACCTCACCGCGCCCCTGGGCCTGTCGCAGCCGACCGTCAGCCACCACCTCAAGAGGCTCGTCACGGCCGGGCTGCTCACCCGCACCCGGCGCGGCCCATGGGCGTATTACGCCCTGGACCCGGGCGCCCTGGCCCGCCTGGCCGCCATCACCGACCTCAGCTCGCCCGAGCCGCAAGGAGCCAATCCATGACGGAGCAGACCACCAGCCCCTCCACGCCCGAGACGCTGCGCGAGCAGGTCCGCGACCGCTATGCCGCCGCCGCCCGCCAGGCCAGCGCCGGCATCCAGGCCAGCGACTGCGGCTGCGGCCAGCCAGCCGACTGCGGCTGCGCCAGCTCCTGCTGCGGCGAAACCGCCACCAGTGGGCAGGCCAGCTTCGGTGCGGGCCTGTACGCCGCCAGCGAGAGCGGCGAGCTGCCCTCCACGGCGCTGCTGGCCAGCCTCGGCTGTGGCAACCCCACCGCCGTGGCTGACCTGCACGAAGGCGAGGTCGTGCTGGACCTCGGCTCTGGCGGCGGCATCGACGTCCTCTTGAGCGCCCGCCGGGTCGGTCCCACCGGCAAGGCCTACGGGCTGGACATGACCCAGGAGATGCTCGCCCTGGCCCGCCGCAACGCCGCCCAGGCGCGGGTCGGCAACGTGGAGTTCCTCAAGGGCCAGATCGAACAGATCCCCCTGCCGGCCGGCACCGTCGACGTGGTGATCTCCAACTGCGTGATCAACCTGTCGGTCGACAAGCCCGCCGTGTTCGCCGAGATGCACCGGGTGCTCAAGGCCGGCGGGCGCATCGGCGTCGCCGACGTGGTCGCCGAGGACCACCTCACTCCCGCGCACCGGGCCGAGCGCGGCAGCTACGTGGGCTGCATCGCCGGCGCGCTGTCCAGGAGCGAGTACCAGCAGGGCTTGGCCGCGGCCGGCTTCGAGCAGGTCTCGGTGACCTTCACCCATCAGGTCGCCGACGGGCTGCACAGCGCCATCGTCAAGGCCAGCAAGCCCACCGGCGGCACCACCACCTCCAGCGCAACCGTCCCGACGGTCGTATCGGCCGGGCGGGCGACACTGCCCCTGGCCGGCCAAACCGGCTGCTGCTAAGGACCCGCGCCTGAAACGGTGACCGCCATCCCCACCCCAACTCGCCTACCTATGTGCCGGCCAGCGCCGACCCGGCGGTTGCGGACGAGGGCCGCGGGTTCGCCTTGTTAGCCCTAGCCGACACCGCCGGCAGCAGCGCCGCTTCGATTGCCGGCGTCATGCTCCCTCCGACCGGATCGTGGGCTGGACCGGGATTGCCCGCCGCCAAGGCGGTGGCACCAGTCGACTGGCTGATCGTCTGCCCTTGGGTCCGTGACAGCTCTAGGTCAATCGTGCTCGCCGTCGCCTCAAGGCTCCCAGCCACGACCTTGCCCGGTCGGGCTGGTCTGCAAAGCAGGGCACCTCCTCGCCGCTTGGCTACATGGATTGCATCTCGGGTGCCACCCCGCCCAACAGGGACGCACCCAGCAGCACCACGCCGCCGATGATCATCAGCACCATGCATCACCCCCAGCCGCAGCGCCCCGGCCGGCCCCTGGCGCCAGTGCTGCAGCAGGAAGAACAGCGGACAGCTGCAGCGGACATGGCAGCGCCGCTTGAGCGGCGTGAACTGGTAGCTGCCACCCACCACCAGGAGTGCGGCTGGCAGCACAATCCCTAACGACCCTACAGGCTCGACCAATAGGCTGTAGGCGTAGACCGGTATCCCTGCGGCTGCCCAGACGGCAAGGTAGCCCGCAAGCAGCACTACCATGCTGATCTGGGACTGGGTTGGACGACGGTCGTTGCGGGCGGTGGTGCGGTACAGCAGGATCAACGGCAGGGTTGCGGGCACCATCATGGCCGTCATCATCGCCGTCCAGCCAACCAGGAAGACGACGGCCCCTCCCGTGCCGCCCATCGCCATGCTCGCCATGCCCGTGGCACTGGAGTGGGAGGCGACGTAGCTCCACCCCGCCGCGGCCAAGGCCACCAGGGCCAGCCCCGGCACGAGGTTCTGGCGCTGGCTCCAGCCGCGTAGGACCGTCGGCGCGAACGCGCTGCCGCGTTGGTCCATGTTGCCTGCTACGCCGCCCAGGAAAAGCGCGTCGAGTCCCCGAACTTCCCCTCGCCGGACAACTCCAGCCCGAAGGCGTTGACCCGCGAGGTGATCGCCCGGGCGAGGTTCACCGTTGAGTTCACCGGGTGCAAGATGCCCGTCAGCTTGTAGATCTCGCCCTTGTACTCGATGGGGTCGATCTCTTCCGGGGTTTGCGGCGCCGCGAAGTCCTCGACCTCGATCTCTCCGAAGTTCCCGATCCGCACCCGGTGGCGGCGTCCATCGTCGGCCCACTCGATGGGAACGACCTCCATGCCCAAGTTCTCCCCGACCATCCGCGCGAACCATGCCATCGGTCCGCCGAGCTGGCCGGAGAAGACCCCGCCCAGCTTGTCGGCCTGCTCTTTGGAGGCGGCGGCGTCCATGAACATCCCGACACGCCCGTTGCCGTCGTTCATCACGGGGGGCGTGTCGCCGATCATCGCCACGTTCAGGCCGCTGACGTCCACACCCTCGATCTCACCTGAGTCGACGTGGAAGGCCAGGACCATGTGGCAACGCTCGACGTCGGCTGGCATCGTGAATCCTGAGGTGATGCAGGGACACACCCATGTCGCAGGGACAGGCCTCGAGGAAACCCCCTTCCACACGCCATGCCATGCGTCATCCCCCCTCGCCCTCGGCGATGACCAGTCCGCCAGCTCGCTCGGAACGCTCGATCAAGAGTGACCGGAGCAGACTCGTGCACCAGGGCAGGCTCCGCAGTAAAGCCATTTACGGCCAATACGCCTTGACAAGCTGATATCGCTAAGCAGAGCAACCATTCCCGACGGAGTACTGCTGAACTTGGGCGCTGCGGTCTCGCAGTAACAGGGTGTATCCGTTGCGCCCGCCCATTCGTCCTGCACGATGGATCCATCGGCCAAGAGAGGCGACGCAGATGCTTCATCGGAATGTGGGAGGGTTGGATCGGGCCCTCAGGCTGGCGGCCGGGATCGTCCTGTTGCCGCTTGGGCTGTTCCTGTTCGACGCCGTGGCAGGCGGGATCGTCGGTCTCGTCCTCGCCGGCATCGGAGCGTGGGCGCTGGCAACCGGCGCCGCCGGGTTCTGTCTCCTGTACCTGCCGTTGCACATCTCCACGGCACGGCAGCGGCAGGCCGCACCGGCGCTGTGACAGAAGGAGGTTTTCGATGTCCGAGAGCAAGCCTGGTGATCAGTGGCAGAGCCCGGGATCGGGCGAAGGCCCGACGGGGCGGACCTCGTCCATGTGTGGTGAGGGCATGATGAGGCGCATGGCCCAGGCGTGCGGTTGCGGCCCGACGATGGCCGAGCAGGCAGCCTCTCAAGAGCAGCCGGGCGGGCCAATCGACGCCTCAGATGCTGGGTGCTGCGGCGGTGAAGACACCGGCGTGGTGGCCGGGCCTGATAGCCACGACCAAGTCTTGGCCTGATCGCGGGGCGGGTCGAGCGGCCGGACGGGCGCGGGACACCGCGCACCGGACGCCCGGGAGCTCCTTGAGGAGCGCTTTGCCAGAGGCGAGATCTCCGAGGAGGAGTTCCTGGGACGAAAGCAGGTTCTGGCTCGGCAGCGGCTGTAGGACGACCACGAGAACCACGGGGGCCGCCGGGACCGACTGGCTCCGGCGGCCCCCTCGTCGTGTACCTCCGGGAGGACAGACCGGGTAGCTGCCCGCTGCGGTTTGGAGGCGGCTGGGTCCCGACTTCGTCCCGACTCCAAGGGGACCGTAGGCCCTTCTACAGCCAGTCGGGATGCGCCTCTCATAGGGCCTGACCGGCGAAAGGGGGCTCGCTGTGTTGTCTGAGCAAGGTCGGGCGCGCTCGCAGGTCGCCGGTGACCGCGAGAGAGGGGGCGGAAGAGCATCAGGCGCCGCCGCCGGCGTGTCGTCTGCGGATCTCTTCGCCTCCTACCACGCCAGCATCCGCCGGTACATCCTGAGCATGGTGCACGACCCGGTGGAGGCCGACGACCTTACCCAGGATGTCTTCCTGCAGGTTCACCGCAATCTCGGCTCGCTCCGCGACCCCGACGCCGTGGTGTCGTGGCTGTACCGGATCGCTACGCATGTCTGCTACGACCGGTTTCGTAAGTCCTCGCGGCAGCCGAGGACCGAGCCGCTCCAGGCCGGCGACTCGGTCGGGGCGAACTCCCGGGGCGACATCGCGGACCAACTGCGGCTGGATCGGGTCCTCGAGCAGGCCGACATGAGCGCCTGCGTCCGCAGCTACATCGAGGAACTGTCCACCGACTACCAGCAGGTCATCTTCCTGCACGACCTGGAGGAGCTGCCCAACCCGGAGATCGCCCGGATGCTGGGCGTCTCCCTGGACGCGGTCAAGATCAGGCTCCATCGCGCCAGACGCAAGCTGCAGGACGCCCTGTCGAGGCACTGCGACCTGTCCCTCGACGAGCAGGGGGTGCTCGTCTGCGAACCGCGCGCCGCGGCGTCCGCGACCTAACACGCTCTGGCGCAGGCCGCTCCAACCGAGGGTGTATCCCTCTCGCGCGCCTGATCGTCCTGCACTACAGGAGCAGCGGCCTTGGAGGCGCTGCCGGAGCAAGGAGGTGGGGACGATGATGTGGGGATGGGGGGCCGGATGGTGGCTGGTCGGCGCCGTCTTCATGGTCATCTGCATGCTGATGATGGGCCGAATGATGGGCGGGATGGGCCACGGCCATTTGCGAAACGCCGACCCCAGCTCCAGAGACGACCCTGAGCGCACGCTGGCTGACCGCCTGGCCAGGGGCGAGATCGACATCGAGGAGTACCACCGGCTTCTGGAGGCACTGCGCCACACCGATCACCCGGCGCGAGCATAGGAAGCCCGCAATCTCGACCCAGGGCGACGGGCACGCCACGTCCACGTCGTCCTACGGGTCGACCAACCCATCAGAGGGGAGGTGACGAAGATGTTTGCGAAGAACGAAGGGCCCGCCGACCGGATCATCCGGGTCGTGGCGGGTGCGTTGCTGATTGCAGTCGGCCTGGTGCTGCTGGGGGGACTGGAGGCCAGCGTCGTCGGGATCGTGGTGGCCGCTTTCGGCTTCTGGTTCATCGTGACCGGCGCCATCGGGTTCTGCCCCCTGTACGTGCCGTTTGGCATCAGCACCCTGCCGAAGAGCCAGCACGTGCCGAGCATCCATCGGAGCAGGCACGCCGCATGAGCAGGGATCGCTCCAGGCGACAGGCAAGGACGCCGGCTTTGGCAGGCAGCGCCCCTCGGCTTGCACCGAGCGGAGCCGCATGGATCTTGCGTCCGAGTCGTGCTGGGGGGTGGCTTCAAGGGACCGATCGCCACCCCCCCGCGCGGTCCGTCTGGGCCGCTTGCAGCCGTGACGCAAGCCCCTCGGCGAGATCTGTGGGACGCCAGGCCCATGGGGTGCTCAGAGGATCCAGGGAGGAGGGACCGAGATGAAGAAGACCATCATCGGCGCCGCGGTCTTCGTGGCGGCCCTGGCCGCACTTCGCCGCTTCGGACCGGCGCTGGGCGAGCGGGCCATGAGCAAGTGCCAGCAGATGTTCGAGCGCATGCCCGAGGAGTTCCCGCCCAAGCGGATGATGCGCAGCCTCGAGGAGATCCGGGAGCAGAACACGCGAATCCTGCATCACCTCGAAGAGGTCCGCGAGCGGCCGGCAGTGGTCGGGACCGACTGAACGGCCACCGAGGACAAGGGGCCACGGATGCCAGCGATCGAGATGGTTCCCGAAGACCAGGCCACGGGTCGGGTCCGGGACATCTACGAGGAGATCAAGACCACCTTTGGGATCGACTTCGTTCCCAACATGTACAAGGTGATGGCGCCCAACCCCGCCTACCTGGAGGCGAACTGGAACAAGGTGAAGGCGGTGATGATCGATTCCGGGAAGCTCGACCGGCTGACCAAGGAGATCATCGCCGTGGCGGTGTCGGCGGTCAACAGCTGCGACTACTGACTGCAAGTCCACACTTCTGCGGTGCAGAAGCTGGGATTGGACGACCAAGGGGTCCTTGAGCTCATGGCGGTCGTCGAGCTGTTCAGCGGTTTCAACAAGCTGATGGACGGGCTCCGCGTCGAGCCCGACGAGAAGCCCTGGTACGGCTGAGGCTCCAGCGCATGAATGCCGTGGGCATTCACTGAATCGCACGTGAGATCGAGCCAGGCCGAAGGACTGGAGAGGCAGAGGGGCCGGGAAGGCGTCTCGTGGGTTCCGGCGTCGAGGCCCGCCTGGTGACGGGAGAGACCCACCGCTACGTGAACCTGAACTACGCGGCGAGCGCGCCTCCGCTGCGTGAGGTGGCCGAGGCGCTCCTGGCGCTGCTTCCCTGGTATAGCAGCGTGCACCGGGGGCCGGGTTCAAGTCGGTGGTGTCCATCGGAGCCTACGAGGAGACGCGCACGGCCGTTGTGGAGTTCGTGGGCGCCCGCTCGGGTGACGCGCTGATCTTCACCCCCAACACCACCGACGCGACCGACCTCCTCGCCCGGGCGCTCCCCGCCGGTACCCGGGTTCTCAGCTTCGACGCGGAGCACCATGCGGACATGCTGCCATGGCGTCGGGGCCAGGTCCGCTACCTGCGGACGCCGGATGCGCGCTCCGACGTCCAGGCTCGTGGAGGATGCCAAGGAGCGCCGGGCGGGCGGCCCGAGCACCCCCATGCTCCTCGCCGTGACCGGGGCCTCGAACGTCACCGGCGACGTCTGGCCGGTGGAAGACGTGACAGACCGGGAAGAAATCCAAGCCAACGCCTTCGCGGCCGCGCTCCTGATGCCCGAGCGCCTCGTCCTTGAAGCGGTGAGCCGGCTTCTCACCGCCGACCACTACACCCCGGAGACGCTGACGGTGCTCCTTGCCAAGGAGTTCGAGGTCAGCGAGGCCGCCATGGGCTACCGCCTCATCAACCTCGGCATCACCACCTAGGCGCACCGGCCGAGCCTCAAGGCTCTGACCAGAGCTCCAGGGCTGACCTCGCGTTGTCAGAACGTTGTCACGGTCCTGTCAGACCGGCTCACCAAGAAGGTGACACCGACCGCGGGACGCTCGACGGCGACTTCCACAGATCGCCAGGCCAGGCCGTCTGTGCTATCACCGCTGCTCAGAGCGCCAGCGTGGTGGCGAGGCGCTGGTATCCGAATGGTTCGTGTCGGAGGGCCGACTGGACCACTGGGCCTACCGGGGTTCACCACGCCGGTGGCGGTGTAGCACGATCTGGCAGCGAGTCGATCCCGCTTCGCGAGGCCGAACCATGCTGCTCGATAGCGGCCAGATCCGATGCACCGGCGTATGCGATGCCAGCGATTTTGCAGGTCGCACCAGCGGCTCCCGGTGAGTCCCTTCCCATCCCTCCCAGTCCCGATCATCGGCCCTGACGTGCGTAAACGACTGCCCGACAGCTTCGGCCGTCGCCCACCTTCAAGGTCGGATCCTCGCCCGGCAGCCCGCTCACCTGCACCAACAGCCGCACCTCCTGGAGGGGGCAGGCACGGCGTGTCCGACGCCGAGACGCATCATTAGCACAAGTTGACGTCGATCAGGAGCACGGCCAGGTGTACCCGGCCGGGACGTTGGTGACGGGCGTCCGGCGCGGCGGCTTGATCACGTAGGAGGCCTCCGGGTGCGGTGGTGATTGCGAAGTCAGTCACCACCAAGATGACCGGAACCGCGCCGGCCGGTGAACAAACTTCAGCCGATTCGAGAAGTTAGGGTTGGCTAACCTTATTTCGCCGTGTGGCACCGAATTCTCACTCGTGAGCACCACGAGTTGCTGGGTGGCCCGGGTCATCGCGACGTAGCGGTCGACCGCTCGTTCGATCCCGTCGCCGAAGGAATCCGGGCCGACGAGGACGACGAGGTCGAACTCCAGTCCCTTCGCCAGTTCCGGGGTCAGGGAGCGGACGCGGGGTGTCGCCCGGAACGTGGGATCGCCGATGACACAGGCGATTCCTTCGGCATGCTCGGCGAGCCAGGCGTCGAGGACCGGCCCGAGGTCCGCAACGGATCCGTGCAGGACGGGGAGACCGCTGCTGCGGATGGACGTCGGCACGTTGGCGTCCGGCAACGCGGCCAGGATGACCGGCTCGGCCTCGGCCATGACCTCCTCCGGCGTCCGGTAGTTGATGGTCAGCGAGGCCAGGGTGATCCGGTCGATGCCCACCCGCTCGAGCCGCTCCTCCCACGACTCGAGGAATCCGTGCCGGGCCTGTGCACGGTCACCCACGATCGTGAAGCTCCGCGAGGGGCAGCGGAGCAGGAGCATCTGCCACTCGGCGTCGGTCAGCTCCTGGGCCTCGTCGACGACGATGTGCCCGAACGGGCCGGCGAGCAGGTCCGGCTCCGCGCCGGCCACCGCGGCGTCCGAGACCAGTGCGTCCCGGAGGTCCTGCCCGCGCAGCATCGACATCACCTGCATGTCGGAGTCGTCGGTCGCGACCAGGTGCTCGACGACCTGGTCCATCTCCTCCCGCTCGGCCGCCAGGGCGGCCGCTCGCCGGCGCTTGCGCCGGGACGCTTCCGGGTCGCCGATCCGCTGCCGTGCCGCGTCGAGGAGCGGGAGATCGGACACCGTCCAGGCGTGGGCATCGTTGCGCTGCAAGGCGAAGAGGTCGTCGCGGCTGAGCGAGGGAGCGCACTTCCGCAGATAGACGGGGACGGTGAACAGGTCGCCGACGATCTCGGTCGGTTCGAGCAACGGCCAGGCCCGGTTGAGCGTCGAGCGCAGCTCTCGGTTCTGCTGCAACGACCAGCGGAGCTGGTCGGGTGAGACGTCGTCCTCGAGGTCGTGCTTGTCCAGGAGGATCTCCACCAGCTCGTCCATGATCTGCTCGCGCGCCTCGTTGTGCGGCGTCACGGGACCGGGCGCCTCGAACTCCTCGGCCCAGTCGGCGGCGGTCACCCGGACGTCGAACCACGGGGTCTCGACCGTCGTCCCCTTGGTAGGCGGCTTCTCGTAGAGCCTGACCGCCGGCTCGATCGCCTTCACCAGCTCCGCGGACGCCTTCAACGACGCCACATGCGGGTCCGCCTCGGGCGGGGCCGTGGCTCCCTCGGGGACGAGGTCCCGCAGCGTGCAGGTCTGCACGCCCTCCTCCCCCAAGCTGGGCAGGACGTCGGAGACGTAGGCCAGGTACGGCCGGTGCGGACCGACGAACAGCACGCCGCCGCGGTGGTGACCGAGGTGGGGGTCGGAGTAGAGCAGATACGCGGAGCGGTGCAGCGCGACCACGGTCTTGCCCGTACCCGGCCCGCCGTCGACGACGAGCGCACCGGCGGATCCCGCGCGGATGATGGCGTCCTGGTCAGCGTGGATGGTGCCGAGGACGTCTCGCATCCGCGGCGACCGGCTGCTGCCCAGGCTGGCGATGAACGCGGACTGGTCGTCGAGCGCGGCGGCGTGCCCCTTGAACCCGTCGGCGGTGAACACTTCGTCCCAGTAGTCGCTGATCCGGCCGCGGGTCCAGCGGTATCTGCGCCGGCTGGCCAGCCCCATCGGGTTGCCGTGCGTCGCGCCGAAGAACGGCTCGGCCACGGGTGAGCGCCAGTCGACCAGCAGCCGGCGGCCCTCCTTGTCGGTGAGGCCGAGCCGCCCGATGTACACCGGCTCGGCGCCGTCCGCGCCGACGATGCGCCCGAGGCACAGGTCGAGACCGAAGCGGCGCAGGGTGCGCAGGCGAGCGGTCAGCCGGTGCACCTCCATGTCCCGGTCCATCGCGGCCTGGCCCGCGCCGCCCGGCGCCCGGCGCGTGGCCTCGAGCCGGTCCGACAGCTCGGAGATCGAATGCTCGAGACTCTCCGCGATGGCCGCCAAGTGCTTCTCGTCGGCGGCGATCAGTGCCGGGTCGGCCTTGGCCGCGAGGCGGTCGGGAAGGTCGAAAACGCTTGTGCTGAGAGAATTCACGTCAGCCTTCCCGCTCGAGCAACAGGTTCGCGGCCACCGTCGTGCCGTCGGTTCGGATCTCGCCCGCCACGGCGCTCGCTCGTTCACGGGTCGGGGAATCCAGGGCCACCTTGAGCGCGGCCGACAGCGACTCGGTGGTCGGCTTCGGCCCGTCGTGCGCCGCGCCGATGCCCAGCTCGGCCACCCGTGCGGCCGTGTACGGCTGGTCCACCACCTGCGGCACCACCACCTGCGGCACGCCCGCCCGGGCCGCCGTCGTCGTCGTACCGCTACCGCCGTGGTGCACGACCGCGGCCACGCGGACGAACAGGGCCTGCTGGTTGACCTCGCCGACCGTGAGACAGTCGTCGAGGTCGTCGATCAGCGCCAGGTCAGCCCAGCCTCGGGAGAGGACGACCCGACGGCCGTGCGCGCGAACCGCCGCGATCGCCGCCCGGTCCACACCTTCCGCGCCCTTGAGGGCCATGCTCCCGAAACCCACGTACACCGGCGGTTCTCCGGCGTCCAGAAACGCCACGAGCTCGTCCGGGAGCGGGCGCTCGTCCGGCAGGATCCACGCGCCGGTCTGCACGACATCGAGGTCCGCCGGTGTCCGCCACGGGCACAGGAGCGGATCCGCCGCCAGCCACGGGTGATCGGTGAGGACGTGATCACGGACGTTGTCCACCGGCGGCAGCCCGATCCGTGCCCGATGGTCGTTGAAAGCCTTGCCGAACAAGGCATTCATGTTCTCGACGTCCAAGTCCCAGAGCACCCGGTTGTCGGTCACGTCCGCCGGCAGCGGCCGCCCCGGCCACTCGAACGGCCGGCGGTACGGCGAGGGCAGCCCCACCTGGTGAAAACTCGCGTGCGCGTAACGGATCCCGAGCGCGTCGGTCACCGACCGCGCGGCGGCCGAGGACGGCATCGAGCCGGTCGCCACCAGCGCGTCACATCCCTCGGCCGCCGCGACGAGCGTGGAGTGGTGCGTCTCCATCATCACTCCCACGCGCGCGAAGAAGTCCCCCGGCTTCGCCTCGGCCACCATCTGGCGGATGGGCTGCCCGAGCGGCACCAGCCGCACCCCGGCACGGTCGAGCAGTTCCGCGAAGTCCGCCGGCGCCGCCACCGCCACCTCCGCGCCGAGCTCCCGCAACCGCATCGCGAGCCCCGCCATCGGTTCGACGTCCCCGCGCGATCCGTACGTGGACAACAACAAACGCAATTCGCGACCCCCTGGGTCTCCGTCAGGTACGGCCGCGATTTTGCGCCACGACAGGGGCCTTGCCGCAAGACCCCCGGTGCGCTATAAATTAGTAGTGGCGAGGAACAGCAATTCCTCGCCTTTCGCTTTGCCCGGGTTGGGATCACCTGCACGCGACGTCGCCGCCCTGGCGCAGGACCGGCGACGCCGCGTGACACGAGGATGCAGCCCGCCTAGGGATAGCGAGCGACCTCTTACCGCCGAGTAGACCGAACCACGCTGAGGGGGTCCCGTAGGACCCCTCGTTGGGTTCGGCATGGCATGGCCTCCGGGTTGCTGAGACCAAGGAGGCACAGATGGCCGAGTATGCCACCCTACTCCGCGATCAGGTGACGCTTGCCTGCCGCTGGATTGACCGGATCTTCCTGCAGGGCTATGTGCCCAAGTTGCAGTCGGTGGGCTGGTGTGCCGGTTTCTGCGCTGGCAGCGCGGGTTTGCGATCCTGTCGTCGGCGGCGTTCGGCAAGATCGGCCAGGCCTGGGTGGAGCAGGTGCACCGGTGGGCGAAGGCCAACGACATTCCGGTCCACTACTTCGCCAAGGGCGAGAACAAGGAGCAGTTGGCCCGTCCCTGCTGGAGGCTGCCGCCCGGCAGGGTGGGGATGGCGGGTGGTGCTGGTCGGGATCGCGCAGGAGCGGGCGTCGGTGTGGCGCTCGTGAAGGCCAAAGGCCACCAGCATGCGGCGCACCCGCAGATGGAGTGGGGCCGGCAGATGGCGTT
>Ga0137375_10001999_pt1 | contig 23911 bp, 16 predicted proteins | sample SagtaG_24_FD_104936 | JGI IMG/M metagenome (GOLD analysis project Ga0137375, IMG submission 104936) | Vadose zone soil microbial communities from Sagehorn Ranch, Mendocino, California, USA - Sage1_R_113_16 metaG | ecosystem: Environmental > Terrestrial > Soil > Vadose zone | place: USA... | reverse complement strand
TGCAGGACCGCGTCCTCCACGTCCCGCAGCAATGGCTGCGAGGTAGGCCTCTTCTTCCGGACTCGGAGGCGTGGCCTTCAGGCTCACGACCTTGGTCGTCGCATTGACGTCCGCCTTCGCGGCGATCAACGCGCGGACGACGTCCACGCGGCGGTTCGCGGCGGCGAACATGAGGGCGGTTTCGCCGCGCGTAGGTTCCGCGGCGTTGACGTCCGCGCCGCGCGCCAGCAGCGCTTTCACCGCGTCGACCTGGCCGGACGCACTCGCGAGCATCAGCGGCGTGACTCCACCGGCGGTTGTCCCCTTGATGTCCGCGCCAGCGGCGACGAGCAACTCGATCGCGGCGGCATGTCCGGTTTCGCTCGCCACGAGGAGCGGCGTGTAGTTCCCCAGCCTCGTCGTCGCCCGCACGTTCGCGCCGGCCGCGATGAGCATGCGGACCATGTCGGTCTCGCCGCGCCGTGCCGCCCAGTGCAGCGCCGTCATCCCATCCCCCTGCGCCGCGTTGACATCTTCGCCCGCCACGATCAGCGCGCGCACGGCTGCGACGTCCGCCTGCATCGCGGCATCCGCCACGCGGGTGCCTTCGGACGCAGCGTGCAGCCCGATGGTAAACATCGCCACCACGCCGATCCGACTCGCGATCCTCAACGTCATAGTGTCGTCGGTACCGAATTCAGATCCATCGTCCCGGTGCTGTCGCCGAAGGTCTTCATGTCGTCGAGGCCGAGGCCGTGGAGAACCGTGAGCATCGCGTTGGCCATCGGCGTGCCGTCGGCCGCCTTGACGTGGAGGTTGCCTTTCAGCATCCCGTTGGCGTGGCCGGCAAGGAACAGCGGGCAGCGTTTGTGGTTGTGCGTGTTCGAGTTCCCCATCGGCGATCCATAGACGATCAGGGTCTTGTCGAGGAGGTTCGAGTCTCCTTCCTGGATGCTCTTCAGCTTCTCGAGGAAGTACGGCACGAGGCCGACGTGGTACTTATTGATCTGCGCGAACTGGAGCACACGCTGCTCGTTCTCGCCATGGTGCGATGCCGGGTGGAACGGCAGAGGCGCGCCGCTCTCCGGGTAGACGCGGGCGGAGCCGTCGCGTCCGAGCTTGAACGAGAAGACGCGCGTGATATCGGCGGCGAACGCGATCGCCTGCAGGTCGTACATCAGCTTCACGTGCTCGCTGAACGAATCGGGTACGCCCATCGGCGCGCCGGGCAGATCGCGCGGCTCGCCGCTGGAGTTGTACGACTCGACGCGCTGGATGCGACGCTCGATCTCGCGAATCTCCGTCAGGTACTGATCGAGGCGGACGCGATCCGCAGGCCCGAGGCCCTTCGCGATGCGCGCCACTTCGGCAGTGACCCAGTCGAGGATGCTGCGATCGGTGCGGCGGTTCGTGGCGCGCTCGGCCGGCGTCGCGCCGACGCCGAACAACTGGTCGAATGCCGCGCGCGGATCGCGCACCATCGGCAGCGGCGCATCCGGCGCCGCCCAGCTGATCGTGTCGGTGTAGACGCACGCGTAGCCGTAGGCGCAGCCGCCGGCCTGGTCCACGTTCTCGATGCACAGCTGCATCGACGGAATCGGCGTGTCCTGCCCGAAGCGCTTCGCATAGATCTGATCGAGCGACGTGCCGACGCGCACGTCGGACCCCTCGGTCTGCTTCGGATGCATCTGCGTGAGAAACACCGCGCTCGACCGGAAGTGATCGCCGCCAATCTCGGGGGTGGTGACCGCCTCGGCTCCCTTGCAGTCCGTGTTGCTGATGATGGTCAGGTAGTCGCGGAACGGTTCGAGCGGCGACAGACTGCTCGGCGACAGGTCGAAGTTGCGGCCGACTGCGGCGGGCGACCAGAGGTTCTTCGCGAGGCCGATCTGCGTACTGCCCGCCGCGCCGTGCACCTGTTCGATGCACGCCAGCCGCGTCTTGCCGGAGGCTGCAGTATTCGCGAGGAGCGTTCTCGCCGGCACCATCGCGTCGAGGAACGGCAGCGCGACGGTCGCGCCCATGCCCCGGAGAACCGTCCGCCGCGAGAGGTGTTTTTTCTTCAGATACATGTCAGTTTTCCTGCGTGGTGGCGTCGGCCCGGCTCATGCGGAACGCGGGACTCTTCACGATGCCGAGGACGAACGACGAGAAGTGGTTCTGGTTCGCCCCGGCGTCGCGTACGACGTGGCGGACGACGGGCATGTCGTAGTATTCGAGACGCCGGCCGAGGCCGTACGCCATCAGGTTCTCCGTGAAGGTGCGGAGCACCGTTTCCTTGTGCTTCATCATCGCCGCGCGCAGCCCGAGCGGCCCCGCCAGCGTGGTGCCGTCGTAGAGCGTGCCCGACGGATCGATCGGCGTAGAGCCGTCGCGTATGCGCCACATGCCGACGACGTCGAAGTTTTCCAGCGCCAGACCGATCGGATCGATGACGCGATGGCAGGACTGGCACTGCGGGTTCGCGCGGTGCTCCTCCATGCGCTCGCGGACGGACAGCAGGCGCGAGCCGTGCGTATTCTTTGTCTCCTCGAAGCCGGGCACGTTCGGCGGCGGCGGCGGTGGCGGCATGCCCATCAACACTTCGAGCACCCACTTGCCGCGCAGCACGGGCGACGTGCGGTCGGCGACGGAGGTCATCGTCAGGATGCTGCCCTGGCCGAAGAGGCCGCGGCGGTTCACGTCCGCGATCGCGACACGTCTGAACGCAGGACCCGCGACGTTCGGAATGCCGTAGTGACGCCCGAGCCGGTCGTTCACGAAGGTGTAGTCCGCCGACAGCAGGTCGAGCACGTCGCGATCTTCGCGGACGATGCTCTCGAAGAGGAGTTCGGTTTCGCGGCGCATGCTGCCGGCGAGCGTCGCATCGAACTGCGGGTACAGGCGCGCGTCGGGATGGATCTTGTCCAGGTCCTGCAGGCGCAGCCATTGCGACGCGAAACGCGTCGAGAGCGCGGAGGCGCGCGGGTCGGCGAGCATGCGCCTGGCCTGCTGTTCGAGACCGGCGGCCGTCGCCAGCGCACCCCGTGATCCGGCGGCCATCAGCTCCTCGTCCGGTCCGCTTCCCCAGATGAAGAACGAGAGACGCGACGCGAGGTCGACGCCGTTCAGCGCGTATGACTGTCCGCCGCGCACGGTTGGGGGCGCTTCCTCCAGCCTGAAGATGAAGTGAGGGCTCGCGAGCAGCGCCTGCAGCGACGTGCGGATGCTCCCCTCGAAACCGGCGCGCTCGCGCTCGTTCAAGTAGAACTTCAGCAGGCCGTCGACGTCGGCCTTCGACACCGGCCGGCGGTACGCCTTCGTTGCGAGCGACGTCAGGATCTTCGTCGCGCAGCCGATCTCCTCCGACGCGGACAGCGGGCGGCACGTAAACACCCTGCGGCGGCTCGGCGTGTCGGAGACGCCGGTCACGCGCGTCGGGCCAACGACGGCGAACTCGCGGAGGTGCGGAACCGTCGTGACGCCCGAAATGCCGCTGCCGATCTGCGTGTCGGCGAGCGTCTGCTCCACGGGCGCGAGCAGGTCGTCGACGGGCGCCTCCGAGCGCTGGATGAAGACGGCGGAGACGCGCTGCGGACCTGCCTTCACCGCGATCGGCGGCGTCTGCAGGTTCATGCCGTTGGGATCCGACTCGCTCATCCGCGGATTGATGTCGATGAGCGCGGCACGCTGGCCGTTGATCGACACTTCGATCTGCTCGCCGCGAACGCCGCTTCCATACAGCTGCCCTGTCGGGATCGAGTGCAGCATCATGCGGAACGTGTACTCGCCGTCGGCGGGAAAGTTATGGACGAGCGAGATGCCGCCGCGCGTACCGAAAGGCGCCCCTTCGACGTGCGCCAGCTGCGACGCCATGCGCGGGAGCTTGTATATCGTGGAGTTGGCCGCCGCGTCGGGATCGCCGACCGCGAGCTTGCTGATCTGCGCGGCGGCGCGCAGGTAGCCCTCGAGCAGCGTCGCCGAGATCGACTGGACGTCCGCGATGTTGTCGAAGTTATGGCTGATCGTGTCCGGCGGAAGGAACGCGGCGACGTCGACGTCGAGCGCGAGCAGGTCCTTGATTGACTGCGCGTACTCGGCGCGGTTCAGCCGCTGAAACGTACGGCGTCCGGGATTCGGATGCGCCTCCGCTGCCGCATCGAGCTTCGTTTCCAGCGTCGTCGCGAACGCGTCGAGCGTTTCGGCCGGCGGCCGTTCCTTGCCCGGCGGCGGCATCATGCCGGCGCGAAGCTTGCGCACGATCTTCTCGGCGATCTGTGGGTGGGCGTCCGCCTTCGCCGGATCGAACGCCTCGAGCGTCAGCTCCCCCTTCATCTTGTCGTTGTCGTGGCAGGTGAGGCAGTACTGCTCGATGACGGCGCGCGCGGCCGTGGGCGCGAGCGGCGCCGGGCCGGACGCGCGCACGGGGGTGGGCCGCAGCCCGGATGCGGTCGTGGTCGACGAAAACGCGATGGCGGCCATGACGCCGCCAACCCCGCACAGGGTTACGAGCGAATTGCGCATCCTGACAGTGGTCCCCCTCCAAGCCGGAAGCTTCGGAGAGTATACGGTTCCCGGGGGAATGCCCGCTTACCTATTTCTCGCCTTTCTGGCTCGCGAGAAAGCCCTGGATCTGCCGCACGGCGTATTCGATTTTCATGTCGAAAACGCGCTTGCCCAGCTCGGCGGTCGAGGCTCGGCCGTCGCCGCTGACGCCATTCGGCGGCTGCCCTTGCGGCGGCGTCACCGCGTTCTTGATCTCGTCCTTCCGGACCCACCCTTTGTCTCCTCCGAGGTAGAGCATCTCGGACGTGTCGCCGATGGTCGCATGGCCGCCCGCCGGCAGGTTCTGAGACTTCAGGTAAGCGTCGAAGTCCGCCATTCGCTTCGAGTACACCTCGTCGCAGTAATACACGTGGATGCCCTGGGGCGCGTACTTCTCATCGAGTTTCTTCGCCACGTCGCGATACACGTTTGGCTGGCGCTCGCCGTTGCCCTGACCGCCGCCGTGGTCGCCCATCAGGATGATGTTCTTGAAGCCGGTGACGATGGCCTGCTCACTGATGCGCTCGAGGATGGCCGCGAGCAAGTCATTAGTCAGGCCGATCGTGCCAGGCAGCGTCGCGCTGGCGTTGTTCGGCGTGTACGGGAGCACCGGCAGCGCGATCGCGTTCCCAAGCTTCTGTGCGATCGCCTTGACCGTCTCGCGCGCCATCAGGTTGTGACCGCCGTTGACGTTCTGCGGGCCGCGATGCTCGGTTCCGCCGGTGTAGACGAGCGCGGTCGTTTTGCCGGAGGCCAAGGCACCCTTCACCTCGGGCCACGTCATCATTTCAAATTCGACGTTCTTGGCAGCGTCTTGGGCGAACGCTGGCGCGGGCAGCAACAGGAAGACGGCGGCAAGGGCGGCAAGGATTTTCATGCGGCGTAGCTTACAATGCGCCGCAATGAAGATCATGTTCGCGCTCGCCGGGGCCGTTTTTTGTGTCGCCACGGTGGCGAGCCAGGCGCCGCAGGCGCCGCCGCAGGGGCGCGGTGCGCAGCTACAGCCGATCGTGCCGGTGGCGGTCAGCGTGCTCGCCGCAGCGCCCGATCGTTTTATCGGCAGCACTGTCACGTTGACGGCCGCCGTGGAGCAGCGCTTCGGCGCGACGGCGTTCTCGATAGATCAGGACAACACGAAAACCGCGCCCGACGTGCTCGTGCTGGCTCCCGTGCTTACGGCGCCGGTCGAGCAAAACGCGTACGTGACGGTGATCGGCGAAGTGATCCGATTCGATCTCGCGCAGGTCACCGCGAAAATGAAGGACGCGACGCCGGCGCTTTCGGCCGACGTCGTCGCCAAATACCGCGGCCGTCCTGCCATCGTCGCCACCTCGGTGATCAACAACACGATGACGGATCTGGCGAAGCGCCCGCCGCCGCCGATGACGCCGGAAGAGGAAGCCTTCAGCAAGCTGATGAAACAGATCGGTCCCGGCTTCAACGCGCTGCGGCAGGCGGTCACCGCCTCGAACGGGGAAGACGTGCGCGCTCAGGCGCTCGCGTTGAACAGGCATTTCACCGAGGCGGCCGCGTTCTGGAAGAACAAGACGCATCCCGACGCTATCCAGTGGACGGAAGATGCAAAGCGCGAGAGCGACGCCATCGCTGCTGCCGCGAGCAAGAGCGACTGGGACGCCGTCAAGGCTTCGGTGCCGAAGCTCCAGGCCGCGTGCGGCAGCTGCCACGGCGCGTATCGCGAGCGCCTGGACGACGGCACGTATCGTTACAAGGCTCGCTGACGCCTGCCCCTGCCCCCTGCCCGACAGCGAAGGCTCCTGGGCCCGACTACTTCTCGCTCACCTGCAGCAACTCGATCAAGTGCTGCTTCCACACAGCAGCGAGTGTGTGCGTGCCGTGGCCCGCGGTGCGATCGCTCAGCGGAATCATGATCGCGCGCCCCTTTTTCACACGCGGGATCTCCCTTTCGAGCAGGCCGATCTCAGGTGGATTGACGAGATCGTCCGCTGAATTCACCGCGAACAGCGGAGCGGTGACCTTTTCGAGGCCGGGACCGGGGTCGTAGTCGAACGATGCTTCGAGCGCGTAGAGCTGATCGTTGGCGTCCCCGGTTCGCAGCCAGTTCGCGACGTAATCGTCGATCTCCTTATCGGTCTGCGCGAGGGTCGGCGAGCGGCGCTGGCGGATCATGGGATTGCTGCTCACGAGCCACAGCATCTGCGCCGCGGTGCGCGCGCTCTGCGGCTGCTTCGTGTAGTTGCCTCCCTGCCATTCGGGATCGTTGCGGATCGCGTCGATCACCACGCGCCGCCAGACGCGGTTGCGTCCGGAAATCTGGCCAGGGACGCTCGCAAGCGGCATCAGCGCGTCCATGAAATCCGGCCAGCGCTCGCCCCACAGCCAGGTGTGCATGCCACCCATCGAGGTGCCCATGACGAGCCGCAGGTGGTTGACGCCGAGCCCCTCGGTGAGGAGGCGGTGTTCTGCGGTGAGCATGTCCTGGTAGCCGTAACGCGGAAACTTCGCGCGCAGGCCGTCGCTCGGCTTGCTCGACTTGCCATGACCGATGTCATCGGGCAGCACGACGAAGTACTTCGTCACGTCGAGCGGCTGGCCCGACAGGAACAACTCCCCCGCGAATCCACGCCCCATGAACTGGCCGCCCGATCCGCCGGTGCCGTGCATGATCAGCACGGCGTTGGTGACGATGCCCTGCGCGTTTTTCTTCGGCGTGCCGAGCGTGCGGTAGTGAATGCGGAGCTCCGGGAGGACCTCTCCCGAGTTGAACTTGAAATCTTTGACAACGAAGTCCGCTTCCGTCGACTGCGGAAGCGGGGGCCCCGGTTGCGCGGAGGGCTGCAGCAGGACCAGGTTCAGCAGCAGCGCGGCGAGCGTCACCATAGACCCACCTTTCTCGTCACCGACGCAATGAGCTTCGCGGGATCGAAGCCGACGCCCTGCTTGAAGACCGTCTCGACCTTGCGCACGTCGGCGATGTTCTTCGATGGATCGCCGTCGATGACGACGAGATCCGCCTGCTTGCCAGCCGCGATCGATCCGACCCGGTCGGCGCGGCCGAGATACGTGGCGCCATTCAGCGTGCCGATGCGGATCGCCTCGACCGGGGTGAAGCCCTCTTCGACGAGCAGCTCGAGTTGCCGCTGGTTCGAATAGCCGGGGATGACACCTCCGCTGCCGGTCGGATCGGTCCCCGCGATCAACAGCCCCCCGGCGCGCGCGAACGCGCGCTCGAGCACGAGCTCTTTCGGAAACAGCGTCGTATAGAGCGACTGCTGATTCTGTGCGACGCGCTGATAGGTCTGCTCGAACTGTTCTTTCAGCTGCGGCAGCAGGACGTCCAATCCCGGCGGCATCGGACGGCCCGGCGTGAACGTCTCGAACACCGTCAGCGTCGACGTCAGTGCGATCTTCCGATCGATCAGCTTCTTCACGAGCGCCTTGAAGGGCTCGCCGTTAGGATCGAGCGCCGCAATCGTGCGCTGCCCGTTCTGCGGTCCCGGGCACACATCCGGCTGCTTGTCAGCGACGAAATCAGTCGATGCCAGGAAGCCGTGTTCGAGGTTGTCGATGCCTATTTCTGCGGCCTCCGCATACGTCACCGAACAGAGATGGCCAGTGACCTTGAGCCCGCGTTTGTGGGCTTCGTCCACCGCCGCGCGCAACTGATCGCGCGAAATCTGCATGTAGGCCTTGAACGAGGTCGCGCCCATGTCGGCCCAGTAATCGACGTGACGGCGGGCCTCCGCGGCGTCCTTCATGTCGCGCATCTGCTGAAACGTGTTCGGACCGTTCAGATACGGCGCCGTCGCATCGATCGCGGGACCGGCCTGCTGCCCCTGATCGATCAACTGTTTCAGCTTCAGGTCCATGAAGCCATTCACGTTCCCGCCGGTCCTCATCGTCGTCACGCCGCCCGCAAGATAGAGCCGCACGAAGCTGCCACCGAGCTGCCCGTAGACCCCAGGGCCGGTCGGGTAATAGAGGTGCTCGTGGACCATCACGAGGCCGGGCAAGACCGATTTGCTGGCGAGATCGATGACCATCGCGCCGTCCGGCGCTTTCAGTCGCGCGCTGTCACCGAGCTCGGCGATGTTGCCGCCGCGGAGGATCAGCGTCTGGCTCTCTTTCGCTGGTCCGCCGGTGCCGTCAATCACCCGCGCATTCGTCAGCGCGATAACTGGGGCGTCGACTTTGATGAAGGCGTGGACCGCGTTGCTGAACTGCGGCGGCTGGGCCGCGGACACCACGACGGTCGCGCCGGCGATCAGCGCGGCGAAAAGCGGCCGCATCACTTCTTGTTCGCCTGCGCGCGTGCCGTGGACGGCGGCACATGTCCCTTCAGCCGCATGTACACCACGAGATTGCCGTAGTGCTCCTGGTTGTGGGTGGTATTGAACATCAGCAGCATGCCGCGCGCGGTCTCGTTCGTACTCGGCGCCGCGACCTTCACGAGGGTCTGAAAGTTTGCGTCGGTTGTCTCGTTGTAGACGGCGTCACAGTAGGCGAGCGAATCGGTGAGCGCCTTCAAGAGAGCCGTCTTGTCGGTGACCTTTTCATAGTTCTGCGTGCCGGGCGACTTCTCGCCCTTCACCTGCGCGCAGAAGAAAAAGTTCGCATTGACGACATGGCCGACGACCTCGCCGAAGCTCCGCACCGCGGGCGTTGGCTTGAACGCGTACTCGTCGGCGGGCATCGCTTCGGCGGCTTCCGCGAGGTTCCGGCGGACGGTCGAATGCATCACCTTCGCGACTGAGGCCATGGACGGCGAAAGCGTGTCAGCGTAGCCGACGTCGGTCGTCTGGGCGCTGGCCGGAAGAGATGCGGCGGCGAGGACGAAAACCAGAGTACTGACGGGTCGAATAGGCTTCCGCATGGACGGGATGTTAACGTAAAAGCATGTGTCGCAACATCAGGCCGCTGTTCAACTTCGATCCGCCGGTGACCGATGACGAAGTGAAAGCGGCATCACTCCAATTCGTACGCAAAATCAGCGGCTTCACGAAGCCGTCGAAGGCGAATGGAGAGGCGTTCGACCGCGCCGTCGACGAAGTGGCCGCGGCGGCCCGCCGCCTGGTGGATTCGCTGGTGACGACGGCGCCGGTGCGCGATCGGGAGATAGAGGCCGCCAAGGCCAAGGCGCGCGCCGCCGAGCGTTACGCGCGCTGAGTGCGCCAGGCGACGACGCGCGAGCGGGCGAGCGAGGCGCCACAGCGGCGAATCGTCCTGACGTCTTCCGTGGACGCGCGCAGCGCTCTTGCCACGATCGACCCGGGCGTCAACGCCGATCCGCTCTTCGCACCCGGGTCGACGCCAAGCGCGCGCTCGCCCGGTGTGGTCCCGCCAATACCGCCAAAGCAGACGAAGTACGCGACTGCGAGCAGCACACCCATGACGCCGAACGCGGCCGCGGTGCCGTTGAATGCCGAAATGCGCACCGCGAGCGCGGCGGCAGCCGAAAGCACAACCGCCAGGAGCAGCGTGACAATCACCGACGCGTCCACGACCGCTGCCGCAAGCCGCCGCCACACGGGAACTGTGTCGCTCGTCGGGGCGACGGGTTGGCCCGAGGGAATTGGTCGAACTTCCGGTGTGGACACTCGCAGGCCGCGAGCCCGCGCCAGGCCGGCGATCGGATCTTGGGGCGCAGGCAGCAGCGCGCCGCAGGCGGCAAGGATCTCCGCGGCGTCGCAGCCGCACGCGATGGCGACAGATCTCACGGCGGCCCGCGCGTAGATTCCCGGCGGCAGCTCGTCGAACCGGCCGTCCTCGATGGCGCGCAGGTGCTCTTTGCGGACCCCGACCCGCTTCGCGAGTTCCGGAAGCGCTTCGTGGCGCGCTTCGCGCGCGAGTCTCAGCCGTTCTGAAACGAGCGATTCAGCCACTCGCTGACCTTATCGGTAGCCCGGTGCCCGCCGTTCACTCAGCAGTTTCCGAATTCGCCTATGCCTGCGGCGCGGGCACGCGCGCCTATGCCGCCAGGAGCGCGGCGCATCACCACGTCAGAACGACGCCCGCGGATCCTTTTTCACCGTCAGCGGCTGCGTGAAGGTGCGGCCGCCGGCGGTGAGCTTCACCGTGTAATTGCCAGGCGGCACGATTGGCGCGGCGGCGCCGCGCCCGCGTCCTCCGCCGGCCGGCGGCGGCCCGCGAAAATCCCACAGCCATCGATGCATGCCCGCCGTCGCGGGCAGCGGCGAACCGGACGGCGCCCATACGGTCTGCACGTTCAGCGTGTTCGGATCGCGTGGCTGCGGACGATCGTCGCTCGCGAACCTGCGCACGACTGTCCCCGAAGCGTCGGAAATTTCGATCACCACCGGACCGCTCGGCGCGCCCTTCAAGTAGTAGTCCACGATTGCGCCCCACCGCGCGTTCTCCGCCGCCGGTTCGTCCTTCGGCAGCGGCGTTCCCTGCTCGCTCGGCTCGGGCACGAGGACCGCGTCCGCGGGTTTGAAGAGGAACGCATCAGCCGCTACCGACGCGGCATCGATCTGGCGCAGCGGCGTGATGTTGTCGAGAATCCAGAATCCGCGGCCGTGCGTCGCCACGATCAGGTCGTCATCTTTGATCACGAGATCGCGCATCGACGACGGCGGAAGGTTCAACTGCAGCGGCTGCCAGCGATCGCCCGCATCGAACGAGACGAAGACCCCACGCTCGGTGCCGCAGAACAGCAGTCCCGGCTTGACGGGATCTTCCTTCACCGTCTGCACGTACACGCCGGCGAGCAGACCGTTCGTGATGGCCTGCCACGTCTTTCCCGCGTCGCGCGTGCGATAGACGTGCGGCTCGTAATCTTCGAGCTGGTGGCGCTCCGCTGCCGCATATGCCGTGTTCGGATCCGTGTGCGACGCCTCGATCATAACGACCTTCGTCCACGGCGTGAGATCACGCGGGGTCACGTCGTGCCACGTCTGACCGTCATCCTGCGTGAGCTGGATCAACCCGTCGTCCGTGCCGGTCCAGATCACGGGCGCGCGCACCGGTGAAGGCGCGAGCGTATAGACGACTCCGCGGCGCTTGTACGCCGGGGCATCCGCCGCGGCCGTGGGATCGAGGTTCGGAGGAATGCCGGGATCTTCGCGCGTCAAATCCGGACTGATCTTCGTCCACTTCAGGCCGCCGTCGGTGGTCTTGTACACGAACTGGTTGGCGAAGTAGAGCGCCTTTGGATCCGCCTGGGAGAACACCAGCGGTTGCGTCCACGCGTGCCGATACGTGACGCCGGGTTCGGGTACCTCGGGCGTGACGTTCTTCGTTTCACCGGTGTTGACGTTGCACTTCTCTACCGTGCCGCCGAACAGGATTTCGGGATGCAGCGGATCGGGCGCTGTGTATCCGCTTTCTCCGCCCGCGCACAGCCCGGTCCAGTGGTGCATCGAGAGCACCGAGAGCCAGGTGCGGCTCGGCGTGCCGACCGCGCCGCTGTCCTGCTGCGCGCCGGTGAGCCAGTACGGGAACCTGTAGTCCGCCGCCACGTGATACAGCTGCGCCGTCGGCTGGTTGTACCAGGAGCTCCAGGTCTTCGCGCCGTCAACCGACACGATCGTTCCCTGGTCGCCGCCAATCACCATGCGACCTGGATCGTCCGGCGCGATCCACATCTGGTGATAGTCGTCGCCGCCGGGCGACGCCTTGATCGGCGCGCCCCACGTGCGGCCGGCGTCTGTGGACTTGTAGACGCCGGTGTTCGGGACGTAGACGATGTCGGCGTTGCGCGGATCGACGGCGACTTTCGTGAAGTACCAGCCGCGCTGCCAGATGCGCTGATCGCCTGACGTCTTCGTAAAGGTCGCGCCGGCGTCGTCCGATCGGAAGAGCCCGCCTTCCTTCGCGTCCGCGATGACATAGATGCGCCGCGGGTTCGACGGCGCAACCGCGATTCCCATGCGGCCGAGACCTTCCGTCGGCAGGCCGTTCGTCAGCTGGTTCCACGTGTTGCCGCCGTCGGTGGACTTGTACAAGCCGCTGCCGGGCCCGTTCGCGGGAGCGTAAATGAACCATGGAGGACGCCGCACGGCCCACATGGCGGCGTAGACGACTTGCGGGTTCGCGCTGTCGAACGCGAGATCGATCGCGCCGACGTTCTCGTCCTTGAACAGGACCTTCTGCCAGGTCGCGCCGCCGTCGCGGGAGCGATACACGCCGCGGTCGGGGTGCGGCCCGTAGACATGCCCGAGCGCGGCGACGTAGACGATGTTGGGATCGCGCGGGTGGACGATGATCCTGCCGATCTGCCGCGTGGATTCGAGTCCCATGCGACGCCACGTCTTGCCCTGGTCGGTGGACTTGTAGACGCCGTCGCCGAACGCGATCGAGTCGCGCAAGTCCGCCTCGCCGGTGCCGACGTAGATCACGTCGGGGTTCGACGGTGCCACACCGATCGCGCCGATCGAGGCCACGCCGGTGCCGTCGAAGATTGGCGTCCACGTGCGGCCGATGTTCGTCGTCTTCCAGAGGCCACCGCCAACCGATCCGAAATAGAACGTGTTCGGCTGTCCGACCGCTCCCGAGACGGCGTTGACGCGCCCCGCCCTGAAAGGTCCGACATGCCGCCACTTGAGATCCGAGAACAGCGCTGCTTCCGTGGCGGCTGGCTGGCTGGCAAGGCCTGTCACGTACGCACTCATGCAGAGGCAAAGCACGCCGAGTAAATACATTTGTCCTTTGAGGGCTCTGCGCCCTCCGCGTGAGTACGCACGTGACACGTTATTTCTCCTGTTGTGAAGTGCTTGAAGTCGATTCCCCGAAGATGTACTTGTCGAACCACTCGAGGTTGTGCTGCATGACGGCGCGGCTCGACTTCGGTTTCGAGGGTCCGTGGCCGACGCCTTCGAAGCCTTTGTAGATGATCAGCTTCGACGGCACGCCGACGTCCTGGAGGCCGCGATAGAGCTCGAACGCGTTCGGCGGCGGTACGCGCTGGTCCGTCGAGCCGTGCTGGATCAGCGTCGGCGCTTTCGCGTTCTTGATATACGTGATCGGCGACGTCTTCGCGTAGATCTCGGGGTCGTCCCACGGCGTCGCCTTCAGGTAATGCCGCGTGAACTGCGTGATATCGGTGTTCACGTAGTACGTCATCCAGTCGGAGATGCCCGCGCCAACCGACACGGCCTTGAAGCGCGCGCTGTCATGCGTCGTCAGGTAGGCGGAAATATATCCTCCCTGGCTCCATCCCATGGTGCCGACGCGATCCGGATCGGCGAGTCCTTCCTTGATCAAATAGTCGATGCCGGAGAGCACGTCCCACGCGTCGCCGACCCCAAGGTTGCGGACGTTCAGCGATCGAAACGCCTCGCCGTAGCCGGCACTGCCGCGATAGTTCGGCTCGAGCACCAGCGCGCCTTTCGCGGTCCAGATGTCGATCGGATAGATCGACGTGCTGGAGAAGGCCTGGGGGCGCGAGGTGCCCGTCGGTCCACCGTGGATCACGACGAGCAGCGGATACTTCTTCCCTGGCTGGAAACCGACGGGCTTGTGGAGAACGCCTTCGATCGCCGCGCCGTCCTGGCTCTTCCAGGAGACGAGCTCGATCGCCCCTTTCGACCAGCTCGTGGTCTGGGCCGTCATGTCGGTCAGCTTCCGCGCCTTCATCGCCGATGCAACAGGCGCCACGTAGATCTCCGCCAGCGTGGATGCATCAGACCCTGAGAAGGCGACCCATTGGCCGTCCGGCGTCAGGCTGAAGCCGGAGCCGATCGACTGCTCCGAGGGGGCGAACTTTCTGATCGCCTTCGTCGCGGGATCCACGCTGAAGAGGAACGACCACGTCCGCTGCGATGCGCTGAAAAAGAGGCCGCCGCGATTCCAGTCCACGATCGACGGATTCTCGTCGAATGCCGTCGTGATGTAGTCGATGCGACCGCCCACCGCGGGAATCACGCCGATGCCGCTATTCAGGAACGAGAACTCCTTCTTCATTGCGGACCCGAAGGCAATGCGCGTCCCATCCGGCGACCAGACGGGACCGGCGTCGGCGCCGTCCTGTTCGACGAGCTTTCGCACGGTGCCGTCCGCTACTGTGACGACGGAGATGTCTGCAGTGGCGCCGCTGGTGTTCGCGGAATTGACGCGGTGATCAAAAGCGATTTGCCTGCTGTCAGGTGACCAGTTGAACGATCCGACCGTGAACGCGCCGCTGGTGAGCCGCTTCACCTTCTTCGTCGAGAGGTCGAATACCCAGAGGTGCGACATCCGGTAGCCTTCGCCAAAGACGTCGAATTCGCCGAACTTCTTTTCGCGTTCTTTGTCGGCGTCCGTTTTCGGCTCTGTCGATGTGAAGGCGATCGACTTTCCATCGGGTGCCCACGCGAAGCTGCCGATCCCTTCCTCGACGGAGGTCAGCTTGTGCGCTTCGCCGCCGCGGGGATCGATGAGGTACACCTGCCGCTTGTCGTCGCGATCCGTGGCAAAGGCCAGCTTCGTGCCGTCGGGCGACCAGGCGGGCGACGAGCTCGATTTCTTCGCGTTGCTCGTCAGCTGCCGCAGTTCGCCGGACTTCACGTCCGCGAGCCAGATTTCGGTGTGGTAATTATTTTCGTCCCAGTTCGCTTCTCTGACGGTGTAGGCCACCCACTGCCCGTTCGGCGAGATGGCCGGCGAACCGGCACGCTTCAGTCCAATCAGTTGATCGATGGTCGGGACCTGGGGTTGCGCGAACACGCCAGTGGCTGTGAAGAGCAGCGCCGCAAAGACGAGTCGTGCGCGAAACATGGGGCTCCTTACCAAAGCTTTGTGACGCTAGTTAAGCACAGAGGCGCAAAGGTCACAAAGACGCAACCTGGAAATGACATACTTCGCATCGGAGGATTCGTCGGCATGAGAAAGCTTGTCTTCTTTATAGCGGCCGCCGCGTTGTGTGCCGGGGGCGCGATACCGGTAGTCGCGCAGCGGAGCGCCATGACCGCTGCGGACTACGCGCGCGCCGAGAAATTCATGGCCTACAACGTCACGCCGCTCGTCTATCGCTCCGGGGTCCGCGGCAACTGGCTGCCGGACGATCGCATGTGGTACCGCGTGACGACGGAGAGTGGGAGCGAGGCGGTGCTGGTGGATCCGGTGAAAGGGACGAAGAGCGCGTGCGACCTGCCGCAATGCGCCGCCACAGAGGGCGAGCGTGGGGGCCGCGCGGCACAGACCGCGGGTGGCGGCCGCGGCGGAACGCGGATCGACGTTTCGTCGCCGGACGGCAAGCGCACCGCCTACATAAAAGACTGGAACCTCTGGGTGCGCGACCTCGCCACGGGCAAGGAGAAGCAGCTCACTACCGATGGCGTGCAGGACTTCGGCTACGCGACCGACAACGCCGGCTGGGCGAAGAGCGACCGTGCCATCCTGCTCTGGTCGCCCGACTCGAAGACGATCGCGACCTTCCAGCAGGACCAGCGCAACGTCGGCGACCTCTATCTCGTCACCACGCAGGTCGGCCACCCGAAGCTCGAGGCGTGGAAGTCTCCGCTCCCCGGCGACGAGAACGTCGCGCTCATCCATCGCGTGATCATCGACGTCGATACTGCCAAGGTGACGCGCCTGCTCACAGGACCGGATCAGCATCGCTCGACACTGTGCGACAACGTCGCGTGCCGTGGCGGCGAATGGGCGGACGTCTACTGGGCGCCCGACTCCAGGACGATCGCCTACGTCGCGACGTCGCGCGATCACCGTCAGGAGAACCTCCGGATCGCCGAGGTCGCGACCGGCGAAGTCCGCGAGATCCTCGATGAAAAGGTCTCGACCTACTTCGAGTCCGGAAACGGTGCCGTCAACTGGCGCTACCTTCCGGCCTCGAACGAAATCATCTGGTTCTCCGAACGCGAGAACTGGGGGCAGCTGTATCTGTACGATCTGAAGACCGGAAAGCTGAAGAACGCGATCACGTCCGGCGAGGGCAACGTGACGCAAGTGCTGCGCGTCGACGCGAAAGCGCGCGTCATTCACTTCCTCGGCGTCGGCAAGGAAAAGGGTCGCGATCCGTACTTCGTGCACCTGTACCGCGTCGGCTTCGACGGCAAGGGGCTGCAGCTCCTCACGCCTGAAGACGCGACGCACGACGTCTCGCTCTCACCGTCCGGCAAGTACTTCACCGACAGCTACTCGAAACCTGATGTCCCGCCGGTCGCCGTGCTTGGCGACGCGACAACCGGTAAACAGATCCTAGAGCTCGAAAAGACCGACATCTCGAAGTTGCAGGCAACGGGCTGGCAGCCGCCGACGCCGATTGTCGTCAAGGGACGCGATGGGCAGACGGATCTTTACGGGCTGATGTTCAAGCCGGCGACCCTCGATCCCGCGAAGAAGTACCCGATCATCAATCACATTTATCCCGGCCCGCAGAGCGGCAGCGTCGGCGGACGCAACTTCAACGCGGCACGCGGCGACAACCAGTCGCTCGCCGAGCTCGGCTTCATCATCGTCGAAATCGACGGAATGGGAACGCCGTGGCGCTCGAAGAAGTTCCACGATGCGTACTACGGCAATCTCGGCGACAACACGCTGCCCGACCAGGTCACTGCGATGAAGCAGCTCGCGCAGAAGTTCCCATACATCGATCTCGAGCGCGCCGGTATCTGGGGACATTCGGGCGGCGGATATGCGACGGCCGCCGCGATGTTCAAGTACCCGGATTTCTTCAAGGTTGGCATCTCGGAATCCGGCAACCACGATAACCGCGTCTACGAAGACGATTGGGCCGAGAAGTGGATGCCGCTGCTGACCGATCAGACGAAGGCGGTCTACGAGGATCAGGCCAACCAGACGCATGCGAAGAACCTGAAAGGACACCTGCTGCTCGCGCACGGCACGCTCGACAACAACGTGCCGCCAAACAACACGCTGCTCGTGGTGGATGCCCTGATCAAAGCCAACAAGGATTTCGATCTGCTGCTGCTGCCGAACCAGCGTCACGGGTTCGGTGACGCGTCCAACTACATGACGCGCCGGCGGTGGGACTATTTTGTGAAGCATCTACTCAACATGGATCCTCCAAAGGAGTACGAACTGAAGCCACCGACCGGCGGACGGCGCGGCAGCGCGCAGTAGTACAGGAACTCCGTTCACAGACGAAATTGTCGCTTGTAGGCGGACAAGCTGTGCACGCCGCCGCTCCGGGGCAGCCGGACGCACGATCGACACATGCACGACGGCGCATCGCTGACGTTCACCGACTCCATCCTGGATCATGCGGGTGAGGCAGGCGCCATCATCAACCGGTTCCGGTCCCTGACGGCGACGCGGCGAGCGCAGATCGTCACGTTCCTTCAGTCACTGTGAATTGGGAATCCGCGCGGTCGAGACCGGCCGCGCGGATTCGATCCAGGCATGATGCTCACTGATCGCCGCAACGCGGGTAGACGTCAGCGAGACGCTCCGGGCCCTCTGAGCACCTTGCCGGGCAGCGCGTTCGTCGCGTTGCCGCCCGCGATCACCGGCACGCCGTTCACGAGCACGTAATCCATTCCGGCAGAGAGTTGGTTCGGTTGCGCGAACGTCGCCTTGTCGGTGATCGTGGCGGGGTCGAAGACCACGACGTCGGCCCACATCCCGAGCTTCAGTACTCCACGGTCTGCGAGGCGCATCTTCTGCGCGGGCAGCGACGTCATCTTCCGGATCGCATCCTCCAGCGACAACAGCTTGTCCTCGCGCACGAACTTGCGCAGGATGCGCGGGAACGTGCCGTAGGCGCGCGGATGTGGATGCTCCTGGCCGAGCAGGCCCGTAGGCGCCGTGCCCTGCGAGTCGTTGTTGAACGCGACCCACGGCTGCGCGACAGCGAGCGCGACGTCGGGCTCAGACATCCCGAATACCGCGACGGACGTGAACGCGTGGTCCTTGACCAGGATGTCGAAAATGGTATCGATCGGATCCGCCTTCCAGAGGGCTGCCACCTCCGCGAGCGTCTTCCCCTGGATCGCCATCAACTCGGGATTCTGGACGGCGCCGATGAGGACGGCTTCGGGTCCCGGAATTTCCTGCCACTCGTTGTCCCATCCCTCGTCATTGGGAGCGAGCATGTCCTTCCTGATGCGTTCTCGCGTCTGCGGATCCTTCAGCCGCGCGATCAGCTTTTCGTCGCCGCCGTCGTGCGCCCATGGCGGAATGAACGCGGAGAACGAGTTGAACCAGGCGGTGTAGGCGTACGTGTCGGCGGACACCTCGACGCCGTCGCGCCGCGCCCGCTCGATCTTCGCGACGATCTCTTTCATGCGGCCCCAGTTGCGCTTACCCGCCGCCTTCACGTGCCAGATCTCGACAGGAATCTTCGCGTCGCGGCCAATGCGAATCGCTTCGTCGAGCGCCTCCAGGACCGTGCCCCCTTCCGAGCGCATGTGCGTCGCGTAAATCCCGCCGTAGCGGGACGCCTCCGTCGCAAGCGCCACGAGCTCGCCGGTTTTCGCGTACGGCGCTGGCGGATATTGCAGCGACGTCGACACGCCAAAGGCTCCCTGTTCCATCGCTTCCCTGACGAGCCCTTTCATGCGCTCCAGCTCCGGCGCGCTCGGCTGCTTGTCGTCGTCACCCAGCACCATCCGGCGGACCTGCGTCGCTCCCACCAGGTGCGCCATGTTGATCCCGAGCCCCTGTCTCTCCACGCGCGCGAAGTACTGCGCGAACGTGCGCCAGTCTGGCGTCAGCTTGAAATGGTCGTAGTCGACCTTGTCCGCCTTGACGATCGCGTCGTTCAGCGGTGCGGCGGAACCTCCCTCATCAGTGAGCTCAGTGGTAATCCCCTGAAAGATCTTCGAGGGCAGGTGCGGATCGACGAGCACGGTCAGTTCCGATTGCCCGAGCATGTCGATGAAGCCCGGCGCAACGACCTTTCCGGTGGCGTCGATGTTCTTCTTCGCCGAAGCGCCCGCGAGCCGCCCGATCGCCGCGATCCGTCCGTCGCGAATCCCGACATCCGCGGCGTACCACGGCGATCCCGTGCCGTCGATGACGTGACCGTTAAGGATGACGATGTCGAATGGGCGGAGGTTGGAGGCAGGCGATTGGAACAGGATCACTCCCAGCATGAGCCCACAGCCGAGCATCGTTCGCATGGCGGGAATCATATCTCTCCACCTCTCCCAATAAATCGCGACGTCGAACAGCCGACGGACGTTTCGCGAGAAATCCTTCGGAGCAGCCTCTTCCGCCTAAAGGCGGAAGCTACAGGAATCTAGGGGTGCGTCCCAATCTGCGCGGCGGGTACGCGCGTCGACGGGCCGTGGAACATCGCGTTGAAGAGCAGCTTGAACGTCGCGCGCGGCTGCGTGCGGAAGTCGATCTGGCTGCCCAGCGTCACGACGTATCCCTTGCCGACGTGGAAGGCGAGGACGTTGGACTGGTCGCGCAGGAATTCTTCTCCCAGCAGCCACCCACTCTGCAGCATCGGTCCCTTTGCCGGGTAACGCGACACCGCTTCGCTCTGGATCGTAAAACCCGGCTTGAGGCGATACGCCTGGTCACCCTCGAAGAACACGGGCCATGAGGCCGGCATGCCGAACGCGACGGGATGCGCCGTGTTGAATTCGTTCTGCAGGAGCGATCCCGGGCAATAGAACTGGAGCGGCCCGCTTGCTGCCTGCCCTGAGCCTGTCGAAGGGCGGCCCGCGGGGCGTGCCTCAGGAAGGACCGCCTCGATGGGCAGATCGAGCAACTGGCGCGCCGTCTCGACGGCGGAGCCGATTGCGATCAGCGTGCCGCCGCCGCGCACCCAGTCGCCGAGCTTCTTCCAGCCGTCCTCGCCCACGCCGTACGCCCAGGACCATTCCTTGTCGTTGCGTTCGGCGCTGAGGCCGTTGACGATCGTCCCGCGGCTCGTGCCATCCGGCAGAACAATCGCATCGAACTGCGACGACAGATCTTTCTCGAAGTCCGATGACACGATCGCCTTGTGATTGAAGCCGTACTGCTCGAACAGCCATTTCAGCCAGCCGGCCGGCATGTTGTTCGCGGCGCGCCAGAGTCCGATACGCGTCTCGGGCTTCAACCGGTATACGTCGCCACCGATCGGGCGATCCGCCGCGCGCACCTCGAGCCCGGTGTCGCGCGACACCTGGCTGAGAATTCGCGTCGCATCCGGAGTCACGGGAACCACCCACGTGCCCGCGGCGATCGTGCCACTCTCCGTCGCAACGCGATAGATCGGCACTTTCGCAGCCTGGAGCTTCGCAACAGCGATGAACGCGGCGTTCGACGTCGGGCCGATCAGATAGTTTCCGCGCGCCGTCGAAGGAAAAGACGGTACGGCTGGATGCGGGTTCTTTACCAGTTCGAGTGTTGCCTCGAAGGGCTTCTCGATCTGATCGACCTCGACGCCCAACAGCATCCACAGCGTGTGGCCGGTAACGTCATAGGGTGGCTTCGGCGGCCCGCCTGGGTAGATACGAAGGTCGGGATACTTCTGCTTCTCGAGCATCGTCTTTGCAAACGCGCCGTAGGGCTGCGCAGTCTTGATCACCCAGGATCCCGCCGCGTAGCTTTTGCCGCCGGCGGAAAACGGCGCCTTCGCCTGGTGAATTTCCACTTCGCCGATGCGCAGGATATCGAGCATCTCGAACGTCTCGAACGGATCGCGCTGCGCGGTGGGCACGACGAACGCGTAGGGCGCCTCGGTGCGGTTCACCCAGTCCGCGTGGATCCGGTAGAAGTTCTCGAGCCAGGTCGTACGGTACTTCGCGACGTGCGCCATTCCGGCGAACGCGACCGTGTCGCCGTAATCGACGATGTTCCGCAGCCGCCAGTCCGCTTTTCTATAGGGCAGAGGGAAGTTCCAGCGCGGCTCCTGCGGTCCGATTGGACTCCCATCGGCATTGATCAATGGATCGGCGAGATTGACGCTGGCGATCTCGCTCAGGATGCGCGGCTGGCCGTGGTAGACCATGTACTGGCGCGCCGGCGCCCACAAGTCGTAGGTCGAGAGCCACTCGACTCCACCCTTGCCCTCGGCCACCAGCGCCGACGCCATCGCCTGTCCCACCGTCATGATGCCCTGCGCGATGATCGGGTGCACGTTGGGATCGTACGGATCGTCGAACGGCGGCACGAAAATCCGCGCGCCGCCCGATCCTTTCTGGTGCATGTCGTGCGTGATGATCGGCTTGTACTTGTTCTGGATTTCGACGGCGAGCCGCGTCTCTTTCTGGGTGAACATGAACCAGTCGCGGTTGTCGTCGTGCCCGGTGTACTTGTGGTACAGGTCGGGGTAGATACGGTTAAAGGTTGTGCCCTTCGTCTTGTACCAGTGATCGACGACCAGGTACTGTCCGTCCGGGTTCTGCGACGGCACGAGAAGCACGACCACGTTATCGAGGATCTGCTTGATTTCCGGACTCGTGTCGGTCGCCAGCTTGTGCGCGATCTCGATCAGCGACTGCGTGTTGCCCACTTCCGTAGAATGGATGGTTCCATACACGAAATAGAACGCGCGCCCTTCCTGCGCGAGCCGTCTGGCCTCCACCTCGCTCAACCCGCGCGGATCCGCGAGACGCCGGTTGATTTCCACGAGGCGATTGAGCTTCGCGAGGTTCTCCGGCGTGCTGATCGTCGCCAGCACGTACGGATTCCCCATCGTGGTCTTGCCGACCTCTTCAAACTTCACCCGATTGGTGGTCTGCGACAGGTGCTGCAGGTACTCGACGATCGTCGGATAGCGGGCGAGCTCGCCGTCTGCGCCGATGTGGAATCCGAAGAACTGATCGGGCGCCTGGGTGGGCGCGAGCGACAGGTATGCAACGGCGACCGCCGCAACGATCGAGCGGACCATCTATCCTCCCTCGGATCCGCGTCCGCGCTGCGGCGGTACCGAGCCGATGCCGAGCTTTTCGATCCGGCGCGTCTTCATGTTGTAGACGTCACCCGCCGATAGCACGTAGTACGGTTTCTCCCACGGCTGGTAGAGACGCGTGTTGTCGTGGACCGCTACCTTCCACGCTCCTATGACCTCGAACGTGTCCCCCTTCACGACAATCGCTGTCGACTCGGACAGACCGATCCCGAGAAGGTTCGGGTACTTCTGGATGACGGCGATCAGGTGGTCCCAGCGGTTGCGCGTGTTGATGTGCTGATCGATTGCGACCTTGCGAAGAAACCTGAACGCCTCCTGGTGGGTCGGCTCGCTCGTCATCATCACGTCCGGGCCGGACGTGTCGCCGCGCACCAGGTAATCCCCCTGGATCGTCGCACCCGCGGAGCTGCCACCGATGACGCCGCCTCGCTCGAGGACCTTGTGGAACTCGCGGTACGTGAGCGTGTTCGCATATGAGTCCACGATGTTCCACTGACGGCCGCCGTTGAACCATACCGCGTCCGCCGTGCGCAGCACCTGTGCGAACGCCTCGGTGTCGGCCACTTTTGGATCGTGCGTATGCAGCATATGCACGATCTTGACCCCGAGCTTCACCCACGGCGCGATCACCTGCTGCTCGTCGTACGCGATCAGCGCACCCTGTGCGTTGCGATTGCCGCCCGCGGTAGGGACGATCACGAAGTTCTTTTCCGATCCGCCCGCCAGCTGGATGAACTTCTCATGAATCCCGGAGCCGTTCAGGTTCCCGCCGCCGACGATGACCAGCGTACCTTTCAGCGGTCCATACTCAGGCTGGTCGCTCGCGATCGAAGTCGCCTGCTGCGCGCGCGGCGCCGCCGCAACTGCAGCAAGTGCGACGATGCAGATGAACCGGACACTCCGCTGTCTCATCCCCAACGTCCTACCTCCGAGAGGAAGGCGGAACAATCCCGTTCATCCGGAAATAGGTGACGAGGTTACCGTAGTGCTCGTTGTCGTGGCCGATCTGCAGGACGAGCACAGACGTGCGCGTCCGCTGCCCGTCGCCAAGGGGATTCGGCACCATCTGCCCGGCGTTCGCGTCGGTCAATGCCGTAAAAGCGGCGTCGCAGTACGCGATCGCTTCGGTCGTCGCCTTGGCGATCGCGGCGCGCCCCTTCGCATTCTTCTCGAAATAATCCTCCGCGAACGGCGTCTTCTCGTCCTTCGCGGCCGCGCACATGGCGTAGCTCGCGCCGGCGACGTGCGCGAGAATCTCGGAGAACGAACGCACGCCGTCCACCGGCCGATAATCGAACGTCGCGTCGGGCATGAGCTCCGCGGACTGCTGGATGTTGCGTTTCACGGCGTTCCACTGCGTCCGGATGCCGTCGCTGATCGGGTTGGCCGCCGGCTGGGCGAAGGCGGGCGCCGCGATCGTCGCGACAAGTACGAGCGTAACCATGGTGCGCATGACCGTCATCTCCTGTAAATACGCGAATGTAGCAATACTTCGAAGTGCCGGGAATCGCCGGCGGACCGTGCCTCGTCAAACGGCACAGTGCCGACGACACGCAACTGGTGGGTCGCCGGATCGTGATCCACGACCCGGCACTCGCCGGCCTCGAACCGGGCGGAACGGGCCGCGAGGTCCAGCGCGCTGAACCCGAAGTCCCCTTCCCC
>Ga0137375_10001991_pt1 | contig 23962 bp, 24 predicted proteins | sample SagtaG_24_FD_104936 | JGI IMG/M metagenome (GOLD analysis project Ga0137375, IMG submission 104936) | Vadose zone soil microbial communities from Sagehorn Ranch, Mendocino, California, USA - Sage1_R_113_16 metaG | ecosystem: Environmental > Terrestrial > Soil > Vadose zone | place: USA... | reverse complement strand
TCCTCACTGTTGTGTACTTTGTATTAGTCGGCGCGTTCTATCGCATCGAACTTCAAGAGAAACAAGAGAGCCTGGAAGACTGCCGAAAGGTATGCAGCAGACTTTCTAAAGAGATTGACCAGCAATAAGGAGATTTCGGGCGATGAAAAAGACGATTTCCTTGCTGTTCATCGGTGGCGGGCCCATATCCAAAGGAACCCGGTGCTTTTGAAGGCCCTCCAGGCGGGGCTTCCCCCACCCTTCCTTCGGTCGCGACCGGGAAAAGCAAAGGTATTCAAAGGAACCCCGGTTCTTTTTGAAGGCCGGCACCTCCCTTCAGGGGGGCTTCCCCCCACCCTCTCGCGCGCCCAGTAAGGAAATTCAAGGGCGAACTCGTGCGGACACCCTGCAAAACTTATATCGACCCAACTCTGCGGAACACATTCCTTTTCTTTTTGTCTGGCTGTCCCTTTTTGAAATTTACCTGGTGGTGGCGCGCGCGAGGGGGGGACACCCCCCAAAGCCGGTGCCCGGCCTTCAAAGCGCCCTGGGTTTCTTTGAATACGGTCTGTTAGCAAACCGCACCCCGCTCTTCGTCGATTTGAAAACGCTTGAACTCGATCTCGCATTGCTCTATAAACCGTCACGCTGGGATTCGTTTCCCTGAACAAATTCGCGCCTAGGTAGGCCAGGAAGAACAACAAAGTGACAAAGATTCCTTTGCCGACAACGGGAAGCTTTTGCTGCTTCGCGCTATCAACGCGAATCGCAAATGACTTCGTCGTGCCGATCAAGTTTGGCGATCAGATGTATGCAACTTCAAAACCGCCCTTCTATATTGATGAATGGTGGCGAGAGCAGCTAGGAGAAATAGAAGTTGGTCAAATAAATAACTGTAATCTATTCCTTTTGACATTTGCTGAAGACCCTGCGAAAACCGTACAGGATCTTAATAACCACCTCAACTCTTACTACTTCTCACTCCTTTTGGAAGGCGTCGCTTACTCCAGACGGGGAATTGTATTGGGTGGTGACAATACACGTGCCGGACTGCGCGTAAGTTCTATTGGGTGGTTGCCGGACTTTTACGTGCCGTATGCCGTCGTGCCAGCTGAAGCTACGAAAGAGCATTTTGAATACACGTCACAATTGGTAACGGGCATAGACAGAATTTTTGGCCCGGCATCGAATGATGAATACCTGCGTCTTAGGAAAGGATTCAACTCACTACTCAATGGTATAAAGCAATCAGAGGTTCATAATCGCCTACACCAATCTGTAAGAGCAATTGAAGGCGTGATTAAACCAAAGCAAGGAGATGGTACGAGAAAATTCAAATACAGGTGTCAATTCTTCATAGGAAGGAAACCTAAAGATATTGAACTGCTCGAAGAGTTATATGAGCTTCGCAGCGCCGCTGAACACCTCAACCCTATGGTGAACAAGCTGGCTGCCTATCCTGCGCGCCAACGAGACGTAGTCAAGGCTCTACGCGCCTTTCAGTCAGAGATCCTCGCTTCCTTCATTTATAGAAAAATTCTCTCAGATCCGAGCCTCTTAACGAATTTCATAAATGATAACGCAATAGATACTCTTTGGGCCCACAAAAGCGCAGAGTTAATTAAGATTTGGGGCAAGACTGTCAGCTTAAACGTGTCTAAGAACCGGATTCTCCCGCGCCTACCGGAATGGAACTAAAATTGAGTTTAGTTTACAGGCTATAGCGATTCCGCATCTTTCTGCTTCGGGATTCGCGCGAGACTCATTTCGATCAATTTTATTAAGCTCGGCCCGTGAGATCGTGGAATCGTGCAGCACCTAAGCGGAAGTCCCCCAGTTCTCTTGTCAACCGAAAATCCCGCCGCTAAGTTCGGGGCATGAGTTCGGTTGGCTTCACGTCTCACTCGAAAGATGACGAACTTGAGAAATTGCGCGAAGCTTGGCGCTCACTGAACGATTTGCTAAAAAACCTAGCCAATGCTGAAGCCTGTCTAAAAAATCTTGATTTGAAACTGACCGGGGATCATTTGAAGGTTGCCAAATGGAATGCAGAGCAGGTTAAGAAAGCAATCGCGGGTGGTCGGGCAAGCTAAAAACCAAAAGGCCAGCAGTTAAGCCACCTCCAGCTTCCTCACCCCGGCGAAACTTGGGATAGGCACACTCTATTTGATAAGCTCCATAAAGTCCTCAAAAAGTTCTCAAAAAGTTCTTAGCGAGTTCTTAGGGAAGGTTCCCACGGTTGAACAACCTGGTGAAGCTGTGCGGACTGCGTTCAGTCAAGGGATTTGCAACAACTAACGTTGTCAACTGATTGGCTTTCGCTTGCTGAAAGCGAGAGCCCAAGACGTGAGCTAGTTCTCTCATATTAGGTAGGACCTTCCGTTAGAGTCGAAGATAAAACTACTCTTCGACTATCCCGCAAGTCGAACTGGTCTCAGTTATGAAAACGGGGAAAAAATATAATGCCTAGATCCAAGAGAATCATTCTCACCAAAGAAGAAATACCTGATAGCTTGATGGAGGGAATTCATGACCACTCGATCGTTTTGTTTGGTTATCGAGAGCTTCCCGCAATGCCCGTTCACAGCGGAACAGGAACGCTAGTCAGATTCGGAAACAGCCGCTATATCCTTACAGCTCGTCATTGTGCTGAGCGTTTACTCGATTACGAGCAAGTGTGTCTTCCGGTTCGCTCTGGTGGGCCGCCACTCGTTATCCGAAGGTTGGATCCTATCTACATTGGCGAAAGGAAGAATGACCCGTGGGGGCCTGACCTAGCGTTCTTACCCATTCATCCTGTTGATGTAAAGAATCTAAATGCAAAATCCCATAAGATTTTTTATGACCTCGATAGGCATGGGCAAGGCATTCTCCGAGAGCCACCCAGATTAGCCAATGGCATGTGGACTGTTGTTGGCGCACCAGCTCTATTAAGCAGCTTGAAGGCTCCACGAGAACTGCGCATTCCGCTGATGGCCTACAAGGTAGATGTAAAGCGTCCGGTCACAAAGAATGACTTTGACTATGTGGAGATTAGTGTTGCTCTTGACGCAAAGAATGCGTTGCCGACGTTTCAAGGTCTTAGCGGTGGGGGTCTCTGGTACACTGAGCTCAAGCAAGATCAAGGCGGAGACTTGAGCGTTGTTGGTTCGCATCGACTTGTAGGCTGCGCCTTCTATGAAACTGAAGCTAAGAGAAAGTACCGTTATATACGCTGCCATGGGTGGCGTAGCATCTATGAACACGGACGTTCAAAACTGTTGCGAACGCCTGCTCCAACCGCATTTCGTTGACACCTTCACTCCCCGCAAATACACTACCTGCGGTTTTCTCTTCAGCGTTCGTGTTCCTCGCAAGTTCTTAGACCTCTCAAGCCGAGTAGGCCCATGTCAGAACAGAGCAACGATCCGGCGTCCTTTCCTTGCACAATGTGCTGCAGACAGATCCTGAAGGGGGCGCGCAAATGCATCCATTGCGACTCATATCAAGACTGGAGGCGATTTTTTTTCTTTAGTCAGGCTACATTTGTCCTCCTTATTGCTTTCATCACCGTGGCCTCCTCGACAGTTCCTCCCCTCTACGATTGGCTGACCGCGAAGTCCGATGTTCAAGTCGAGTTGAGACAGGTATACCTTTATTACTTTGAGCTATCCGCTTCAAATTCAGGAAATAGGCCCGGACGACTGGTCAATATCACGATGAAAGCGTTAACAAGCTCCGGAGATCCTCCCGAGCCACTTTTTCTCCAGGTCTATGGCTCCGGGTGGGTCGGCCCGAACCAGTCGATACCTCTGTACGTTTTTGTAAGTCCTGAAAGCCTTGCTGAGTTTATGAATTGGCCGCACCGAAACATTGCGAAGTGTACACTTGAAGCGCAAATCGTGAACTATAGGGACAAGCCAAAGGTGATCTCTGTGGATTGTACAGGAGCGAATTACCAAATGTTCTGTCGGAGTTCAGAAAATGTTGCAATCCTACAGGGAAAAGTCCAAGCCCTTCCTCCGGACTCAACCGGCAGCTTCACGAGCCGTTGCAATTTAACTCCCTAACGCCAAACCCTTCAACGAAAGCGCACACATAAAAAGAGCAGTTATGATGCTGGTCCATGTAATAGATAGTGCTCTAGAACGGCAATAAGTAAACACATTACGAACTCCTACTTCGTTGACATGATTCGCGCACCGCGAATACACTACGACCGCTTTCTCATAAGGTTCGCGCTCCTCGCAAGCTCTTACACCTCTAACCTCCGGGAGGTTTCAATGAAACGACTCATACTCCTTTCGCTGCTAATAGCCGTCGTGTGTTTGACAGTAACCTCGTGGACAACCTTGTCTCATGAAACGTCTACAAAAGCCCCTCAAAACGTATTCGTTCCCGACTGCCCACCACCATTTCCCAATGCCAGCCCGCGCCCGGTTGATGTCTCTTGCGGAAATGAAGGGGTGTTTGAAGGTAACGCGACAGAGGCGCATCGCGCACAGAATCGAGCGAAGAATAGCTTTTGCGCAAAAGGATCAACTGCCACTGTAGGCACTGATCCGATACTGACGACGGTTACAACCTACGACATCCTGCAGGCCAAAGTTGTTGAGAACGGAATCGACTTCGGCGGCAGTGCAAACCTACCTGAGGATCGCGAGGCTTTGAAGAATATTGCGACCAATGCGGCCGGAGTCTCGATTGGCGAAGGCAGTTACGTCGTCTTTGTTGGATTCATGCTTGATGCACACCCGACAAGCAAAGAAAGCGTGAGTTGCCAGAATGGAACCGTCGGCTTTCTGGACATTCACATATCACTTGCGAGAACTAAGAATGCCGATCTCTGCAGGACCATCGGCGCAGAGATTATTCCACACTTCCGGCCAGCCTCTTGGCCCAGGCTCTACTACGCTGAACATTACGAAGAAATCAAACGGCATCCGCTGCGGTTGAAAGGTCATTTATTCTTCGACGCCAGTCATCATCCATGCGGAGACCCAAACATGACTACTCACGATCCTTTACGCCGTTCCGACTGGGAAATTCATCCCGTATACTCGATAGACGTTTGCAGCAATACAACTCTTGCCGGTTGCAGCGCCAATAATGAAACAGTCTGGACCGCGTTCGACCAATGGATCACCTCGCAATAACAGCAGGGCGGACAGCTATTATTGCCCGAAGAGTGCCGGACGGGGTGCAGGCAGAGTAGGTTTTCAGTGACGTGGAATGTTTAGAGGAATCCTTTGCCGGTGAATGAAGAGGAGCAGGCTTGAGCAAGAACGCTTTCATATCCTATTCATGGACGACGACGCGCACAAGGAATGGGTCCGCTCCCTCGCAGAGCGTCTCCGGGCAGACGGCGTCGATATCAAACTCGACCGCTGGGAGACTGTGCCAGGAGACCAGCTGCCGGCATTTATGGAGCGAGCTATTCGCGAGAACAAGTTCGTGATCATTATCTGTACGCCGCGCTACAAGAATCGCTCGGACGCACGGCAGGGTGGAGTTGGGTACGAAGGTGACATTATGACCGCCGAGGTGATGACTTCACAGAACTATCGCAAGTTCATCCCGGTCCTGAGAAGCGGAGAGTGGCCTCAGTCAGCGCCCTCCTGGCTCGCAGGTAAGTACTACATTAACCTTTCTGGCGATCCTTACTTGGAACGGGACTATGAAGATCTCGTACGTACGCTATTGGGAATTCGCGAGACTGCGCCGCCGCTGGGCGAGCCTATGGCTACAGTACGGAGAAGGCAATCGGCGGAAGTTGGATTGCGCAACGCAGAGCCGGAACAGTTCGATGACATTAAGATTACCCGCGTAATTGTCGAAGACATCACAGAGCCTCGCAATGACGGCACCAGGGGAAGCGCCCTGTACTCAATACCCTTCGCGCTTTCTCGCCGTCCGCCCTCTGAGTGGTCGGAGCTCTTCATCCAGAACTGGAATCACCCTCCGCGCTTCACGAGCATGCATCGGCCTGGCATCGCAGAGATCAGTGGTTCCACGATTTCACTTAGCGGAACAACGATTGAAGAAGTCGAGCGATATCACCGGGATACGTTGCAGTTGGCCGTCGACCAGACTAACAAGCAGTACCGCGACTGGAAGCGTAGACAAGATAAGCAGCGGGCCCGCGAGAAAGCTGAAAGTGAAGAGCATTACAGACGAGTTAATGAAGCTGCCAGACGGATCAAGTTCGACTAGCCACCCTATGGGAGGTCCTCCACAGGGGTTCCGGCGGTGGCAAGCAAGCAAAGTAGCTTAAAGTTGAAGAGGGGAACGTTGAAGTGAATTGCTGGCCGCTGAAGCACAACGTTAGGCGTCAAGATTATCGCTAAAAAGTGTTCGAGATATTCACGTCATTAACAGTTGATTTATTTAAAGCCGTCATGCGCGGCGGCAAGGGCTTACGTTTACTCGCTTCCATCGCCGCTGTTCTACTCATCGTTGCTATTATCGGAGTGATATTCGCTACCAATCTACCAAAATACAGCGTTTGGCTTAATACTGTTGCTGGCACATTGGGCGTAATAGCAGGTGCGATAATTCTTGGGATTGCCAGCTATGAGCGTGCCTTAGCTGTACGTGAGCGTGAAAAGCTTGTCAATAAAGTAGAGGAGCGCGTTCGAGAGCATCCGAATGAGCCAATTGCGGCTTGGGATCTTGCGAGAATAAAGCTTGAGAGTTACTTGAATCGTAATCTAACGCAGATTTACTGGATATTCTTTCTAACTATTGTTGTTATGTTAGCTGGCTTCGTTATCATCGGCTATGGGGTAATCCGCGTTTACCAATCGCCAGATAACTTTAGACCATCAATTGTTGTGACCGTATCGGGTGTAGTAGTTGAATTTATAGCGGCGACTTTCCTCTTGATTTATAGGTCTACAATGGAACAGGCTAAAGAATACGTAAATATTCTTGAGAGGATTAATGCTGTGGGGATGTCTGTACAGATACTCGATAGTGTTGAAGCTAATGACACAGGACTTCGGGATAAAACCCGTGCCGAAATAGCTACTGGACTTCTTACATTGTATGGTTCAGTAAAGAGCAAGTGATGCCTGCGGAGAATTAGAAGTTTTTTAGTAGTCGCCTAAAGGGAACGAGCTGCTGATCGCTCCGCCGCTAAAGCGCAGCGTTAGATTTCTTCGATTGACATGTTTACCTGGACTCACATCAAACGCAACTGGCCTTGGCGTCCTTCTCGCTGCGCTGACGTTCGTTTGGTCCGCATACGGATTCATCGTTGTGCGTCGCAAGGAGCAGCAAGCTCATGAGTTCGAGGCGTTTCACCGGCTCCTGTGTGCGTATGGTGTGCGAACTTAATTTTTGGTGGACTTGAGGGAAGCAAATGGCGAGCAAAGAACGTGAATTACTGGAACAGATCCGCACAGGCAAAATGTCGTGGGGTCCGGCAGACGCTCATTGTGAGGCGCTGGAGAGATTCCAGGCCGAAGCAGGACGATTCGCCGCTAAAAAGAAAAAAGGGCGCTTGTGAGCGATTTCCGCGGTTGGGTTCCTAACAAATGCCATGTGGCCACAGTGCGGATGCCCTGGAGACCTGATGCCATCTGACTTTAACGGCGGGGATTCGCTGCTAGGTAGTTGTTAGCAAACCTGTCTGTATGATCACCAATTCTTTCTCGAACACTAGCCAGGGCTACCGATTCACTGAATAGTCCCACCCCCAGTTCTTCCCATGTGGAGACGTAGGAGCGGAACTACCTTCTATCACTCTCCATAGTTGAACGCTTATAGCGACGGCTAATATGTCATCGTGTTTTACAAAGCGTGTGCGAACCACTACTACGGCCTAATTTGCCGTGTTTCAAGAGGTCCTAATCTACCTCCAAATTGTCATCAACCAAGGAGTCTACTGGTACTCCTGCAGCACGAGCATACTTTAGCTTGACGAGTAAATGGACGATTTCGGACAAAAAAGAAAAGAAAGGGAATGGCTCCGACGGTTTCCCAGCGCAGGTCCAACGGTGACATAGGTTTTCAGGGTGTCCGTCGCGAGGTCGCATTTGCCTCCCCTCGCAAAGGAACCCGGGTGCTTTGAAGGCCGGCATCCCTTTCAGGGGGGCTCCCCCCAACCCTCTTGCGCCGCCAGGGAAATTCAAAGGCGAACTATGCGGACACCTGAAAACTATGTCACCCTTGGACCAGCGCTGGGAAAACTTTGGAGCACATTCCCTTTTCTTTTTCTTTTTGTCCAAGATCGTCCATTTACTCATCGAAATTCGCAAAATGCGGATCAAAAATCCAGCAGGAACTATCTTGGCGCAGAGCACCATCAGCTATGACGAAGCTTCCTATCCGCTTATCGCCATTGGAGCAGTCACCAACTGGACTGACCCCGGAACTACGGTGCGCGGCAATATAACAACCATCGGAAAGTGGCTTGATACCAGCGGCGCTTATTTACAAACACACGCGCAGTATGATCAGTGCGGCAGTGTGCGTAGTGCCTGGGACGCGAAGAACAATCAGTCCCAGATCGACTATTCGAGTACCTATCAGTTTGCCTACCCAACGACGACAACGACCGCTGTGCCCGATCCATCGGGGCAGTACGGTTCTACTTCGGCGTTGGTAACGACTGCGATCTTTGACTCCAACACCGGCCTGGTACTGTCGACGACGGACGCAAACAGCCAGATGACCTCTATGGCTTACAGTGATCCGTTGAATCGACTCACGCAGGTGACGCAACCCAACGGCGCTCATGTAAGCTATATTTATTCGGAGACGCCAAACGATCTCTACGTGCGGGTTCTGGCTGACGAGGATGCGTCGCGGGTGATTGAAACGCGGAAATATTTTGACAACATGGGCCGAGCGGTGCGTGGGTTTCTGTACGATGGGACACCTTCAACGCCGTGGTTGGTGACAGACACTTACTATGACACCATGGGACGCGTTTCGAAGGTGTCAAATCCGTATCGTGTGAGCAGTCCAAGCGCTGCGGTGCCCGCGTTTTGCTCCGCCTGCACGACTACCAGTTACGATGCCTTATGTCGCGTGCTTTCAGTAACGACGCCGGACACAGCAGTAGTGACAAGCGGCTATAGCGGTAATGCCGTTACGGTGACGGACCAGATTGGCAAGAAGCGGAAGAGCGTCACCGATGCACTGGGCCGTCTTCGGGAAGTTTACGAAGACCCGACCGGACTCAACTATCTTACGAGTTTTAGCTATGACGTGCTGGGCAATCTTATCACCGTTACGCAGGGCAGCCAGCAACGCTATTTCATGTACGACTCACTCTCGCGACTGAAGCGTGCGAGGAACCCGGAGCAGAGTGTCAACATTAGTCTGAATCTGACTGATCCCCAGACCGGCAACAGTCAGTGGTCTAGCGCCTACAACTACGACGCTAATGGCAACCTGGCCCAGAAGACTGATGCGCGCGGTGTCACGAGCACCTACACATATGACGGGCTCAATCGCAATACGTTAGTTGATTATTCAGATGCGACGCCTGATTCCTATCGTCAATATGATTTGGCCATTAATGGTAAGGGTCGAATCAACCAGGTTTGGCAAAGTGGGACATCGACATCGGCTACTTACGTTGATCAGTATGACGCACTTGGCAGACCGGTAATACAGCGTCAGCGCTATGAAACTGCCGGCGTTTGGAGTGGGTCCTATAAAGTGTAGCGCGCTTACGATCTCGCCGGCCACGTAATTACTCAAACTTATCCTTCGGGCCGTACCGTCACTTACAACTATGACATCGCCGGGCGAACCACGAGTTTCACCGGCAACATCGGCGACGGCGTGCAACGCACTTACGCGATGAATACCGCATATGACCAGGCCGGTCGCCTGAAAGAGGAGCAGTTTGGTACGCAAGTACCGCTCTACCACAAGCTGCACTACAACGTGCGTGGCCAGCTCAATGACATTCGACTGAGCACGGTGGCTTGGGCGACTGACCAATGGAACTGGAACCGTGGTGCGATCGCCAACTACTACGCCACGGCTGACCTCACTTGCCAGACCCAAGGCTGCAGCGTTAACAGTGGGCCGGACAATAATGGCAATCTCATTCAATCGCGGCATTGGGTCCCCGCCAACGATCAGATGAGCAGTTACAACTGGACGGAGGATCGTTTCGCCTACGATTCGCTCAACCGGCTCAAGTCTGTCGCCGAGTACCACGGCTCGTCGACGTCCGGTCTCAGCGGGCAGGACTTCACGCAGGTTAACAATTATGATCGCTGGGGCAACCGCACCATCAATCAAAGCCTGACCTCCGCGAGTATTCCGCATCCGAATTACACCGCCGACACAACCACCAACCGGTTGGTCGCGCCCGCCGGGTTCAACTACGGGTACGATAATGCCGGCAACCAGACTAATGACAACTATACCGGTCAGGGCGCGCGCACTTATGACGCTGAGAACCGCATGAAGCAGGCGTGGGCGAATAATCAATGGCAAACGTACACTTACGATGCCGATGGACATCGCATCAACCGCAATGTGAATGGAGTGGAGACCTGGCAAGTCTATGGCCTGGATGGCGAGCTGCTGGCCGAGTATGCGTCGGGCGCTGCTCCCTTCCTGCCCACCACTGAATATGGTTATCGCGGCGGTGAGTTGCTGACCACGATCTCAAGCGGCGACACGCAGCGGTTGTCCCGCTTCGTCACGAATCTCTACTACGGCGCGCTGCAACGAGACCCGACCGCGTCGGAGTTACAGGGGAAGATTAACCAACTGGCGGCAGCGGGAGTCATAAGCCAGTCGCAACTGCTGACCACGGCGAGCCAGATTGCTCGCTCGCTCTTCACTTCCACCAATTACGAAACGTCGCCCTATCGGTCCGACGTTCAATACGTCACAGATCTTTACTATGCCTATCTGCAGCGCGGGCCGGAGGACAGTGGGCTTAACTTTTGGACAGGTCAGGCGGCGGGTGGAGTGACAAACAGAACTAATGTGTGCAACGCCTTCGAGGCGAGCAGCGAGTTTCAGACGCTGGTGGCCACGCTCTACGGTACGGCTGCTTCGGACAACGAACGAACAGAGCATTTCGTCAACGACTTCTATCTTGGTGCTTATGGCCGCAACGCTACTGCGACAGAGTTGCAGCAACAACGAGACGCTCTGAACGCGGCGGCAGCTCAGGGACAGGCTCAGGTGCAAACTCAGGCTGAAGCATTCGGGCGCTCGCTGTTTGCGTCACAGGTCAACGACGCGAGCCTCAGCAACACGCAATACGTCACGAATCTCTACGAAGCATTCCTGGAGCGCGGGCCGGATGCCGGCGGACTGAGTTTCTGGTCGGGACAGGCGAGCGTGGGACAAGGCCGGCAGAACGTGTTGAACGCCTTCGCCACTTGCAGCGCATTCCGAGAACTGTCTGGAACTTTGTATCGGGAAGCCAACTGGCTCGTCGCGGATCACCTCGGCACGCCGCGCATGATCGTGAACAAGAGTGGCAGTCTGGCAAGCGTCAAGCGTCACGACTACCTGCCATTCGGCGAAGAGTTGTCTGCCGGCACTGGCGGCAGAACCACGACGCAGGGCTACAGCGGCGACAGCGTTCGTCAGAAATTCACCCAAAAGGAACGGGACATTGAAACCGGGCTGGACTACTTCCTTGCACGGTATTACTCGAACGTTCAGGGAAGGTTCACAAGCGTCGATCCTGACAACTACCAAGCAAGACGAGACCTAACGGATCCACAGTCATGGAATGCCTATACTTACGTTAATAACAACCCGCTGACACGAACGGACCCAAATGGTAAGGCATTCAGTGCATCTGGAACCTTGGGGGGAGCAATACAGGATGGCGGCCGGCGCAACTTTCAAAGTCGAAGCGAAAGGACCAGAAGGCGACAGCTTGGAGTTAGAGTACGGTGATGGAAGAATAACAGTATATGGTTGGTCTGGTTCTACAGTGGCTATTTCTGCGACGGACACTGCGGCAGAAGGGTCTTGAATGTCATGGCCAACGCTTCGCTTTTCTACTTTATCGAAGATGTGCTTCTGCCCACTGAAAATAAAGCTGCAAGTGAGGCGTTTCGCCGACTCTATCTTGTCTGCCCACTTTATGAGGGTGCTTTATTGCTTTATCAAACCGCCAGCCGTCGATCTCACCGTCCGGCGTGATGAGCGATGAAGGGTTCGAGCAGTGCGGTAATCTTCTCTTGTTGACTGCGGGGAAGCTGAGAAGCGGCCTCGAAAAGTCGACGCATCTTGCCGGTGGGACTGGGAAGAACAGCAAAAGATCAAAGCGAACATAGCGAGTGAGAGTCAACAACTGGGATTCTGCGTTGCCATTAGCGGAGACACGATAGTAGCAACCGCTCCCGGCGAGGTTGTGGGTGTTCCCAGTCACGAAACTGTAGGGTGTGCGCAGTCACGGGGCGGCTTATATCTTCGAACGGACCGGCACAAGCTGGGACCATCAAAAAAGATTCTTTGAAAGAGATGTAAACAGAACCGGTGGTTTCGCTGTGCGAGCTGCAATCGATGGCGACACGATAATAGTAGGAGACCCCGCAAACGACTCGGCAGCTGTTTTCGGAGGTGCAACCTACGTCTATGTACGAAATGGCAATGGCTGGACTCTGCAATACACTCTAACGGCAAACGACGCACACTTCCTTGGTCTGCTTGGGTTTTTTATGGCGATAAGTGGAGATACCGTGATTCTGGGAGCCCCAAGTGACGTGGGAGGCGGAGCTTACATTTTCCAGTAACCCTGTTTCTGCGAAAGAGGTTTCGTCGACTACGCCGTATTCCGCCGCATGTGGATGGAGCGGTTTGGCAAGGACAAGCGAGCGCTGCGGGAGTTCGGACCTGATTTGTCATGGCACGTTATCCGCAGCTATATCAAAGGGAATTGCAGGACATCTGGTTTATAGGATCACAGCAGCAATTTTGAAAGAGCTGCTCTAATTGCGGGAGGAAAGAAACCCGGGCACTTTGAAGGCCGGCATGCCCTTCAGGGGGACTCCCCCGTACTCTTCTTGCGCCGCCAGCGAAATTCAAAGGCGGAACTCGTGCGGACGCTGAAAACCTATATCAGCCCTCTGAGCATGTTCCCTTTCTTTTTCTTTTTATCCAAAATCGTCCATTTCCTCCGGCTGACTTGCCGTCAGACTTAGACAAAGACCACGAAGAACAGTAACAACATCATTGACCCGCGCGAGAAAAAGGCTTTCAAAATAACTGGAGACTTATGGCGGGTGAAATTTGAAATGAATGACTGCGACCTTCACCTGGAAATGTCAAAGCCGGGTGGCAACAACACTGACGACCGTGTAATCGTAGAGATTCCCGCTAACACTTTTGCCGGAACCCCGCGTACCATAATTCTGAAGAAGCTAACTGAGATGAAAAAGCAGCATTTAGTGCAAGGAGGTAGTAACCTCAAAGAGTCTGTCAGAATAACGGTCACGGGCATTGCATTTTTTGATGGCACTCACTGGTCGTCGAATGATCCAACGTCAAAGGTGGGTAACGGTCACGGCACTGACAAGGTAAAGACTCTGTGGGAATTGCATCCCGTCTTCAAACTAACTATAGAGTAATCGGCTAAGGTGTCCTTAGAAAACGCACCCGAGCTGCGTAATGCTTAGGTTGAGGACTTGCTAGTCGAACGGCATCGATCTCCTTGGAATAGTCGCCCTGTAACGCATGAAGATAGATTGATACGTGCTTACCTCTAACTATCCGCTAGATCCGGTTGGCCTATTGCGTAGTCTTGTAGCGCAAAGAGCAAACGCTACAAGCAATGTTCTGGGCTATCCAAGGCGCGATTTTCTTCGCTTCACCGCAAGCCCACCTATTAAGTCTCTCGCCTTAACTCGGTCCACACGGCGGCTGTTATTTCTAAAGGGATTTTCTATGCCGCGTGTTCTGCCGCGTGTTCACCTTGCTTCAACTGTTGCAAAAGGTATATAAGCCAACTGTTCTTTCTCTTCTTGCCTGGAGGCTCACATCCATGGAGCTCACTCGGTACCTGAAAGTGACTCATCCGCCGCTCAACAAACCATTCTCGCGCGCCCCTGAAGCGCAGCATTATGTTTCAAGGAGCTTCAATGCCGTCCCCAATCCTCTACAAGTATCGTTCGCTCGACAACTGGAAGTTTGTTCTGGACATCATTGTAAACAAGCGTATGTATGCATCGCCTTTTCATGCCCTGAATGACCCTATGGAAGGCCGGTATTATTATTTCGGCGAAGCTGTGACACGAGGATTTCGTCGCGCAATCTATCAAAGCAAGACAAGACGAAACATCCTTTCCCTTAGTCAAACCAAGACGAACACGCTTCTTTGGTCCTACTATGCGGCAGGTCACAAGGGGGTTGCCTTTGGCGTTAGGTTGACCAATGTCGGCCGATCGGACGTTGAGATGAGACCGGTTACTTACGACAGTGGTGTTCACATTGGCCCGGAAGCAGCACGGCGCAATCCGGATCTAGTTGCGCTCGATATCCTCACCCAGAAACAACTGCCGTGGGCTCACGAGAGAGAAGTTCGCGCGTTCTCTCCGGACACCTTCATACCCGTCACTCTCTCGGAACTCGTTCTGGGATGTATGATCGAACCCGCGGACGAGGCTCTTATCTCTACCGTCGCCCGACGATGGCATCCCCGCCTTCGGATCAGCAAAGTCGATCGATCAACGCTTGACGAACCGGACGCCGTGTAGACGGACTGGTCATGGCTCGCTTGCCAGCAATCTGAAGTGTTGGCGCGTGAACGTCTTAGAACGCCGCTCGCGTTGTTCTTAACCGTTCTTGAGGGGACCGATAAGGGGGCATCTGGTCAGCTTCCTGATTGGTACCTATTGAACTTGGCCGTTCATTCGCATCGGGCCCACACTGTGCCGGCTAACCATGGCATGCAATAGCGGACGGTTTAAGAAAAGTGGAAAAATTTCTACTGTAAGAAATTATCGCGCCTTCTGGGTAGACATCTGCGACCCACCCGTCGATCGAAATTCCGGACATCGATCCTGCAAGGCGGAGGTCTCGTGGCCGGCCAGAAGGCATTCTTTGTTCGCCAGGGGTTTTTACTGATGGGCGTCGTTGATTTTCAGGAATACAAAAATCGTTTTGACGGTGAGAAGTATCGACTACTTCAAGCCGCAGCAATGCTCAAACTGTTCGAGCAAGCCAATGGGCGCGGGGCATCCACTACCCAAGAACTAGAAGAATGGCTGGCAGCGAGTGACATTTAAAGGGCCGATTGATCCTTTCGCCATCTTGAGCAGGGATGAAATAGAAGCGATCGCTAAAACTTGGAAACGCTAACTTAGGCTTTCGATATGGGAACACCCGCCCTATTCGCACCCGCACAAGCGGCCAGCCTGCGATAAAAGAAATCTTGCATTTTGCAATTTCTACGAGAAGTTTTTCTCGGGTTGACGAATTTGGAATTGTGATTAGAATTCAGCGCAATCCGGCGTCACGGTTGCTGGGGTGAGGACAGTAACCAAATAGAGACGAAAGCATCCGCTAACCGATGATGGGCCAGTGCCAAAACGCTGGCCTTTCGGTTTGCGATGCAGGTAGGATTAGCAACGGACGAAGCTTTCATGCAATTTCAAGATAAAGTTAGCGCGACGTGAGGACCTGCGGTTAGGCGGCTCGTGCCTGGCGGCCGCGGGTGGGAGTCTTTCGGACGCTCTTCCACTCGCGGAAAAAAGTCGAGCTACAAAAGAACGGCTCAGGAGTGTTGGGAAGTCGAGAAATGACGCTTAACATGACAGTTGTAACGCGCCGCTGCATATACCAGAGCGCCGACTATCGTTTGATTGATTTACAAACGAGCACACCCTTCGACTTCGAGACCCAGAAGATCGTTCTTATTAACCGCTTCAATTGGCATGCAACCGTTTGCTTCTGTGGTATCGGTCGAAGTACTAACTTAGATGTAAGCGAGTGGCTTGCAGAGCGTGTAAATTCCATTCGGATGGATGATCCGTTCGAGCGCCTTTTCGATGAGCTGATGAAAGCAAACGACTGGCTTTCGACCGTTTCCCCGCCCAATAACAGGCACTCTTTCAGCGTTGGGGCATTCGTTGGAAGTGAGCCCGCGTTCGCTCTCATAAGCAACTTCGAGCAGCCCTCAGGAATCGCAGCCGCGGCTGCCGCTCCGCATTTGTCACTATACGAGACGCGGACCACGAAACCGAAGACCTTCGTCTCCGGTCAGAAGCAGGCGGTAACTAGACAAGAGCGAAGATGGCTGGCATCGCTCGCAGCTCGAGATCCTGAACCAGAACGAATGTATTCTGCTCTGGCTGAGGTGAATCGTAACGTAGCCATGCGCACCACCCTCGTCAGCCCAGCCTGCTTCACGACGTGCGTCCGTTTCACTGGTGACGGTGGTGGCAAGCCGCACGGTATCGGTGCCCGGCCGTTCTTTCCCACGTTCGCGATCCCATTAGGTGCCGAACAGGTCTTCAGGAAAATACTCGACGACCAGTTTGGCCCGGGACGCTCTCAGCTCCGTGCCATCTCCATTGGCCGAGCCGACCCCTCCGATGAGTATCACGAAATCCAGTTGCTGGAAAAACCCAATGACCCCAGCACACACTCAAATTATGGCGCTTACCTAAAGGACAAGAAAGGAGACTTGGAAGGTGCTGAACGTGAATATCGAAAGGCTATCGAGCTAGATGGCGACCACGTCAATGCAATCGGAAACTTGGCGAATCTTGTTTGGGAGAAAGGCGACAGAGATCAAGCGACAAGTTTGTTCCGTAAGGCTCTCAAAGTTGATCCGGGGAACGAGAACGTCACTTGGAACTACGCAAGATCTTTACTCGGCGGCGACGACCGAAGTGGCTTGGAGGGAATTCGGGAAGCCCTCGACCAGGGAATCACCTCTCATCCTGAGAGCGGTCGATTGCTTCTGCTTCGAGCTGAGGTCAGCTTACTCACGGGGAACGCCTCGGAGGCGCTGGAGGGCTTTCAACAAGCGAGGGAGAAAGGAGCACAAGAAGTGGAGGTCGAGGCGGGCTACGCATGTGGTCTGCACTTGAGCGGTGAGCCCGTGGGCAAGTGTATAGCAGCATACCTCGGGGCAATTGCTCTGAATCCGGAAAATGGTGCCCTAAGGCTTAACTTGGCTCAACTAATGTTCATCAAGGGCGATGACGTCGACGCGAACAAACAGTTGCAAGAGGCGATGAGATTGCAATTATCGGACTCAGCCCAACTCGAGGCTCAGTTCTACCTTCTTGCCCACACCTCATCTGACCCTGCGAAAATCTTACGGACTGCAAAATCGTTGCTCGCTCAAGGAGCTCTCCTTGGTTGGAACGTTCGACCAAATTACGAACGGGTAGGCCGACGTGATCCGGAGAAATCCGCTCTCCTTGAGCTTGTCTCAGAGGTTATGGCGGGAGAGCGAGATCAAAGATTCCTCGATAAAGTTCTTGCACGCTGGCCGCGGACGTTGGCGCATTGATTCTGGTACAAGATGTCATCCTGAGGATTGGGAGTCGGTATTGAAGGCGCTGATCATCAGCGAGATTGAGGCAGGCTAAATTTTCCTTCCGACAGAAATGGCATGCTATCAAGAATCTTCAGACCTTAGGATTCAATTTCGACTCGCGCACACAAAATCTTCCCGTTCGCCTCGTGATGGCTACGATGCCTCTTAACTTTCCCTTCACCATTCAATAACTGTCGCGTTCCAAGACGAGTCCGCTGCAAGGCTTCGTTACGACAACAATCCTTAATTCGTTAGATGACGTTGAGGATTGAGCGGCTTATGCCAATCCAATCTAAAACGGGGCCGACGTTTCTCCATAAGTTATTAAAGCGAGCGAGCGTCGGACGTCAGTCAATCAATTGAGTCGGCCTGCGCAGCGTGCCGTTTGGATTCTTGAGGGTGTTGATGATCGCCGGGTTCCTTTGCAACAGACACTGTAAATGGACGATCTTGGACAAAAAGAAAAAGAAAAGGAATGTTCTGGGCAGCGTGTCGACAAGAGTGAACCAAACCAGAAAACCGATCCAAAAGAGGCGCATGAGGAGGTCTCTCCCCCTATTTTCGGCTCCGCAGCTCTTATGAATTTCCTTGTGACGCGAAGCCTGCGAAGGTTTGAGGTCTAAAGAAAGTGAAAACGTGGAGCTTATATCACATGACCCTTACGGGAGCGAAGTTTCCTGCGCAATCGGCTATCGGTTGCGGGGTCAGGCTCACCCTCGCCACTTGTCTGGTGTAGCATGGTCTTTACCACATGCGGGACACAAACCAGCCTAGTCGCTCGGGATTTCCCGGTCAACATCTATTGCGTACGGGGCATGGTCAGATTGCTTTGAAGGTCGTAACCCCAGGGTTTAGAGCTTGCCTACGCGCAGCAGCTTCTGAAAGCGCCGACGAAAGAATTCTTGAAATCTCTTCCGGGTCTATTTCTTCATCTGGCTCCTCAGTACTAGGCTTGTCCGTTTGACCCAGGTACTGCTTGCCCAGCCAAATCAGCATCGTCGGGTTGCCCTTCTTTGCCAGCTCAAACTGTTGGCGGCGAAGCGACGTTTTGCCCCCAGCTGAGAACTTTTTAAAGCACTCCGCAAAACGCAGTTCATAGGTTCGCTCGCACCAGCGTTCAACAGTGTCCTCAGAGACTTTTAGAACACCCGCGATCTCGGCAGGCGTACACTGAATTTCGCAGAGCGCTTCAAACGTAGACTGATCCAGTTCTTTTCTCGGGCGACCGCCTTTGTTTGGCTGGTTGGGAACGATGGCTCAAGTGAGAGAGAGATGTTGTTAGTCATGGCAGTCATTTCGGTCATAAAGAAACCCGGGCACTTTGAAGGCCGGCATGCCCTTCAGGGGGACTCCCCCGTACTCTTCTTGCGCCGCCAGCGAAATTCAAAGGCGGAACTCGTGCGGACGCTGAAAACCTATGTCAGCCGTCGGAGCATGTTCCCTTTCTTTTTCTTTTTATCGAAAATCGTCCATTTCCTCATCGAAATCGACAGAGGTCCGCGACGCCACTAGGTTCTAAAAGCCCGTTTCGTTGTGTAAGTCCCGGGGGCGCATGACATGCAGCGTGAAAATTACAAACACCTCTACAACACGAGCCACTTTAGTGCCAGACTCCGCCGCGCCGGTCGGCTTACTCACTTTTAGGTGGGGTGGTTAATAAGATCGTTTATTGTTGGGTTTGAGTTCTACCTTTTCGTTCCACGCAACGCGCTCGCGCCCGAACTTGAATTCTCCGTAGACAAATCTGGTTTGACTAAGGCTCGTTCGGCAAATGATATTTCCAGAACGATCATAGTTTTCAACGCATATGGCGGGCCATGGGTGGGGATTCGAACCCCAACCTCGAAGTATCCTACATTAGAAGACCCAAGGCCCAAAAGTTTTATCAAAGTTTGATGTTATTCCACCGAAAGTCATTTTGTGACCAGCGAGTGTGCCAAAGGCTCTCCGGGTTTGTCCACTTCTCCAAACGTTTTGAAAATACTTCTTTCAATGACAAATCGGATTCTATCAGACCGACCAAATATTGGAGATAAGTTCGGTTCTCGTCAAACTTCACCGAGAATCTGACGGACAAGCCCGCGAGTAGGTCATATAACCGAAACTGAACAGTTGGTAGTCCACCCCGAATGCGCACCCCCAGTGGTTGAGTGTTATCCTGGCCACGGATGCGTCGTCTAGTCCCCGCCACGTACCTTACCAAAGGCTTGGGTCTTTTCTCTCCTGGTTTCTCACCTAGACTTTGAGTGATGGCAAGTAACAATAACTGACAAGCAATTTCTGGTCGACCGTTAGGAGCGGTTAATGCGGCGAGAGCGGCCTTCTCAAACTCGTAAGAGGCTATTGATCTATTCACCACACCAACCCTTCCCCCAGGTCGCAGGGGGTCCCACGCCTCGAGATTCTTCTCGTCGATCATATACACGCCACGAATTTTATTATCAGTTCCAACGCAGTGGACGACATGTGCTTTCGATTTCTTTTGGAGATAGAAGCCAGGTGCAAGTTTTGAAATCAAAAACCTTGTTGGTTTTCTGCGACGATATCGTGGCGAGTTCAGCACAGGTTCCAGTTTGATTGGAGAAGGAGACTGATTCTCGACTCGCCGAACCATTGAGAACCCGAAGCTGGCAAAGCCCACACTCGCGAAAAGCCCTGACAAAAAGTTTCGTCGGGAAATTGTGGATAAAAGCTTGTTCATTTCAAACTTTGCCAGACTTGGGGTGGTCGGCCTAACAAAATCTCGCGCACTCGTTACTGCTTCTCACTGCGAGTTCGCTGCGTTGTGGTGATTTGACGCAGCCAAGGCAGCGCAATCCACAGCGAAACTAGTAAGACTGTGGTGATCAACGTGAGAGAGATAACGGCCGCGAATGTCTTGCTTCCTCTCAATTGGCTCGTTAACTCGATTGACAAGATTGTCACTCTAAACTGAATGAGCAAAAGCACAGACAAGCACAGAATTGTCAGGGCGGGAGCGACGGGCTGCGCCAAGCTCCAACCAAACGGGTCTGTGATTATCTGGTATTCGAGAGGATTTGACTTCTGAGTCTGGTTTGAAATCTGCCCACTGCTGTAATTACTCGACACTCTCCCTTTCAGTTCAGTCGTAGATCCTTTTGTCTGAGAATCCATAAGAACTCTGTTGTAGTCCATTTTCAGTTTCCTTCGCGAGTAGGCGAGATAGACTACGAGTGCAAGCAAAAGAAGGCACCAGATGATTGGTAGCCAACCATAGACAACCGGAAAATCAATTCCCAGGATTCGATTGGACTTTGCTTGGCTGTCCAATTCCGTCTTTTTCTTTTCAAACCACTCCCGACGGTCTCTGTGGGCACTGGTTTGTGCCTGAGGGCCAGAATCTTCTAAGGGTGAGTTTTCTGAAGTTTGCTCTTTCAATACTGCAGCCCGCTTCGCGGGGGGTATTTGGCGTTCGCTATCTTTAATGGGTGTGGCTAAGTTCGACGGCATCGCAGCTGGGACGCGCCGTGAACCGGTAACACTGTTCTTATTATCAGCTAACGCAGTCCTTAACGTTCTTTCTAAGTCCCGGCCAGATTGCCGCAACAAGCGCGCATCATGCCTTCTAATTGGCTCCTCGTCTTTTTTTACCGGTTGGTTGGGCCACTTCGATTTAAAGTCTTTGATGATCGCTGGCCACTTCGAGTTAAAGCTCTCGATTATTGGTGGCCACTTCGACATCAAACCTTCGATCATCGCTGCCTTGTCGTTTTTCCCTTTCTCGTCAACCTCTTTCTGCAGATTCGCCAATTTCCTTGTCTCATCAACCTCTTTCTGCAGATTGTCCAAAACTCTGTCGTACGACGTTCGAATTTGTTTGTGAGCGTTAAGGAACTCATTCTCTTTGTTAAGTTTACTTTCTATTGTCTTGGAATTTTGTTTGATCCAATCTAGCTGTGCTTGACTGACCTTGGACTTCTGCGGCAGTCGCTCGATCACCCCAAGCCAAAGCAGAATTAAGAAGAGAAACAAGACGGCGGCTACAAGACGTGCTGCGATTACCCTTGCAGTTAATTGCCGAACAGTCTCAAACCGGACACTCCACGCGCGATTTGACTCGTGAATAGGTTCAATAAACCTGTCATGCGTCAACTCATACCAACGCGCGCCCGCCCGGTTATCTCCTCGAATCAAGTGTAAATTTTCGAGCGCTCTGACTGCCGCGTTGGGGAGGCCCGCAGCGTCATCCTTACCAGCGAAGACCATCCCTCGAGTCTTGGCAGGTGTGATTAACTTCTCCTGGAACCAACGCCGCAGTTCCTCTTCCGACGGGCCTGTCTTTTGCACAACCGCCCGTACTCGCTCTTCATAAAAAAGTGTTAGTGCCCAGTCAATGTCAGCAAGCGAAACTCGTTGCTCATCTGCAACTTGCTTTTGATCAGGAGGCACATTCGCCCATCGGCTTTCCCACATCTTTTGGCATACGACCTGAAGCTGCACTGCTTCAACAAACTCTCCTTCCCTTTCGAGGCTTACACCCGGTTCCGTCTGGACATGAATCTTCAGTAGCTCGGCTGTTACCTGGTGTGCTACTTCAGCTGCGAAATCTTTGTGCCGACCCATTTTGATTAGCGGCTCGCGGATCGCAGTGGCTGCGGCTGACTCGCGCAACCGTTCGAGCCTTAACCGCATTTGCAATCTTCCAGGCAACAGGTGCTCGTATTGGGCAAGTTCAGCGACGTAGTCCTCTCGCATTACGAAGAGTATGCGCACCAACGGATCCTCGCTCACGATTGCAGCAACTTGCTCAAAGAATTGTTTCCGGTCCTGCCACCGTTCTCCGTAGAAGGTGAAAAGCTCCTCGAACTGATCAAATATGATGATTCGCGGTGAAAGATCTTCGTCTGTGTCAGTAGTGAGATCGCGCCGCAAACGGCTTCTAAGATCTGTTCTTTGTTCCTTGAGGTCGGTATGGTTATGTTTAAGATAATTCAGAGCGTTGAGGACGAAAATGTTCTGGTCTTCCGCAAAGTTTTCTGGGACGCTCAATCCCTGCACTCGCACGGGTCCCAAAACTTCAAAGCCTTTCTCCTCCAAACTTGGTATCAGTCTGGCTTTTACCAGAGATGTTTTACCGGCCCCCGACTGCGCATAAAGAACAAAGACCTGATGAGCAACAATTAGGGACAACAATTCACTCGCCTCAGACTCTCGGCCAAAGAAGAATTGACTGTTGTGGGGGCCGAAGGGCTCGGGTCCGACGAAAGGATTTACTTGAGGCTGGAGCGGATTCATCTACGCGGGACCTCTTGACGGAATGATGCCTTCATCCTCGCAGCTCTTCCGAAGTTTTTCGGTAAACTCCTCCGCTGTTCCCCAAAATACGAGGGTCTGCATGCTGCCATAGTAAGCATCCAAATAATTCTGAATGCGCTCTTGCTCTTCGGCGTTCTTTCCGGGTGGTAACTGGACTGCCATGCTGACTCGTTGAAGTCCTTTTGGACTCGCATTAACGAGTCCTCGAAACAGAACCCGAAAGGTCCAATCAGCCATCCGGTAACCGATGAAAACAAGCGAAGTGCCGGCCATCGCTTCCTGAATGAAAGCTGGCAGTAGCTTATTAGCTGGCTGCGAGATCCTGACCAAAAAGTCTATGTAGTCGTCTTCTGTCAAAACGAGTGATGGACGAACTTCGTCAATACCATGCAGGTGATAGACTACTGGCGCATCTTTGATAGGCCGGTATCCGGCGTTACCCTCCCAAACTGATTTTCGACTCAGAATTTGAGGATGGTCATTCCACCGACAGAACTCCCGGATCGGGTCCCTTCCCTTAAGTCTTAAGGCTTTATAAAGAAGTGAGTCGTAGTTCGTGGTGATGTAGAGAGGAAGTGGGAGGTCAGCAAGGAGACCGAGTGGATTTTTGGCGTCGTTGAAATCGGGTAAAGGGACGTTCGTGAACCACCTTTCGCAAAGGTCGTCCTTGCAATCCATTGGATCGAGTCCGGTAATCGCAAGATATTGGGCTACTCTTGCGAGGTCATATCTGTCTTCCAATGGATACTGATTTTCATCTGCCCATGTTTCAGCAATAGTCCCACCGAGTGGCAGAATGGTTTGATCGTTAACCCCCGCTCCAAGAAACGGCGTACATTGACCTCGTCCTATTCTCGTCACCAAGGTTCGCCATTTCTTGTTGTTCAGATTCTGTGCCACTCTGCTTCCACTACGGAACAATAACGAGCAATCTGCTAAGTCTTTTATAATGCAATCAACACTATCACCCTCGAGGTGAGTGCCCATTCGCCAATTGGGTGCGAAGCGTTTCTTTGCAACCAGATTTCGATGAGTAAATGGACGATTTTGGACAAAAAGAAAAAGAAAGGCAATTGCTCCCACGAGTTTCCAAGGGCGCGCCAGGTCCAAGGGTGACATAGGTTTTCATGGTGTCCGCACAGTTGGCCTTTGAATTTCCCTGGCGGCGCGCGATGGGGAACTCAAAGACGACAACGCACTCCCTTTTTTTCTTTTATCCAAAATCGTCCATTTATT
>Ga0137375_10001989_pt1 | contig 23973 bp, 28 predicted proteins | sample SagtaG_24_FD_104936 | JGI IMG/M metagenome (GOLD analysis project Ga0137375, IMG submission 104936) | Vadose zone soil microbial communities from Sagehorn Ranch, Mendocino, California, USA - Sage1_R_113_16 metaG | ecosystem: Environmental > Terrestrial > Soil > Vadose zone | place: USA... | reverse complement strand
GGCGGCGTAGCCGGGACCGCAACCATGCACCGATGAGCGTAGCGCGCCCTACGGGCACGACCCTCGAGGTCAGGCCTGCAACCGACCCGATACGAGAGTGTGACGACTTCGTAACGGTGTCTGACACCGGGTCGTGTCGCCAAGCGACACGACCCGCACGGAACGTCCCTGCTCTCGAGCCAATCGGTGCCTCTGGTGTCTGACTCCCGGACAGCGCTTCGCGGGACATCCAAAAAGCGAGGCGGCTACCCTGGGCCGGGGTCGTGCTCCCCAAGCTGATCATCGCTGCCGCGCTCGCCGGGATCGCGGCGCTGCCCGCCGGGGCCTCGCGCGGCCCGGACGGGCCGGTGTGTCCGGCGTTTGCCAACACGGACGGGTCGCAACAGCTGGTCACGGTGAGCGCAGCGCGCGGAGTGACTTCGGCTTCTCTGCAGCTCTGGCAGCGGCGCAACGGCTGCTGGCGGCATGTCGCAGGACCGTGGACGGCGAGGCTCGGGCGGAGCGGGCTCTCGGCCGCAAAGCGCGAGGGCGACGGCGCGACGCCGACCGGCACGTTCCGGATCGCGTCGACCGTCTACGGCATCGCACCGAACCCCGGCGTACGCGGCGGGTACCACCGGCTCGTGTGCGGCGACTGGTGGGACGAGGATCCGAGCTCGTCGAGCTACAACACGTTTCGCCACGTCTCCTGCGGCGCGCGGCCGCCGTTCGGCGGCCAGAGCGAGGCGCTCTGGCGCATCTCGCCGCAGTACCGCTACTTCGCAGTGATCGATTACAACGCGAGCCCGATCGTCCCGGGCCGGGGGTCGGCGATCTTCCTCCACGTCGCCGTGGGCTCGACTGCCGGCTGCGTCAGCCTGCCGGAGGGACGGCTCGTCTGGCTGCTGCGCTGGCTCCGACCGTCGGAGCGGCCGCTGATTCGCATAGGCATCTCCTAGGTATAGAATCCGACGCGTGGCGAAGGACGTCTATACGGCCAGGGAGGCCGCGCAGGCCCTTGGGATCAGTCTCGACACGCTCCGCCGCTGGGACCGCGACGGCAGGATCCGCACGAAGCGTGACTCGGCGAACCGCCGAGTCGTGAGCGCGAAGGAGATCGCCCGCCTCCGCGGCGACGACGGCTCGCATCAGATGAGCGCGCGGAACCGCCTGCGCGGGACGGTGCGCGAGGTGAAGGTGGACGGCCTGCTCGCTCAGGTCGAGATTCTCGTCACCGAACCGGCGCGTGTTGTCGCCATCGTGACGCGGGACGCGGTCGAGGAGCTCGGGCTGGAGGCCGGCTCTCCGGCCACTGCGGTCGTCAAGTCGACGTCGGTCATGGTCGAGCGATGATCCTCCTTACGATCTTCGCCGCTGCGTCGCTCACGAACGTCTTTCCGCAGATCGACGCGAAGCACCACTACTCGTTCGCGGGCTCGAACACGCTCGCAGCGCAGATCAAGCAAGGCGCTCCCGCCGACGTCTTCGCCTCGGCGAATACGTCGATCCCTCAGCAGCTGTACGACGCCGGGCTGGTCGAGAAGCCGGTCGTGTTCACGCGGAACGCGCTCATCCTGATCGTGCCGAAGTCGAACCCGGCCCGGATCCGGTCCGTCTACGACCTCCGCCGCAACGGCGTGAAGCTCGTCGTCGCCGCTCCCGGCGTGCCGGTGGGCGACTACACGCGAACGGTACTCCACAATCTCGGGCTCGACGACGCGCTCGGAAACGTCGTCAGCGACGAGACCGACGTGCGCGAGGTGCTCGCCAAGGTCGCCCTCGGAGAGGCAGACGCAGGCTTCGTCTACACGACCGACGCGCGAACTGTGCGCGGTAAAGTGGCGACGATCGGCATTCGCTGGAGCGCGCAGCCGATCGTCCAGTATGCCGTCGCCGTCGTGAAGGCGAGCAGACACAAGGCCGCGGCACGTGCCTTCGTGGCGAAGCTGCTCCGCCCGTGGGCGCAATCGAAGCTGCGTGCTGCCGGCTTCCTCGCGAACAGATGACGCGCCGCGCGCTCGCCGCTGCGCTCGTCTTCGGTGCAAGCTGCGTCGCGCTCGCGTTCCTCGTGCTGCCGGTCGTGGCGATCTTCGCCCGCGTGCCGCCCTCGAGGCTCCTCTCGCAGCTCGGCAACCCCGCGGTGACTGACGCGCTCGTCGTCAGCCTGAAGACGACACTCCTGGCGCAGGCTCTCATCCTGCTGCTGGGCACTCCGACGGCCTGGCTGCTGGCGCGACGCTTCCGCGGTCGCGAGGCGCTCGTGACGCTCGTCGAGCTGCCGCTCGTGCTCCCGCCTGCGGTGGCCGGCCTCGGCCTGCTCGCCGCGTTCGGGCGCACCGGCCTGCTGCACACGTCGATCCCCTTCACGCAGGCCGCCGTCGTGCTCGCAGTCGCGTATGTCGCCAGTCCGCTCTATATCCGTGCAGCGATCGCCGGCTTCGAAGCCGTCGACCCGAACGTCGTCGCCGCCTCGCGGACGCTCGGCGCCGGCCCGGCACGAACGTTCTTTCGCGTCGTCGTCCCCCTTGCGCGAGGCGGTCTCGTCGCGGGGGCAGCACTCGCCTTCGCACGCGGCCTCGGCGAGTTCGGAGCAACGATCATGTTCGCGGGCAGCCTCCGCGGCGTCACGCAGACGCTGCCGCTCGCGGTCTACTCGCAGTTCGACGTCGACTTCGACATCGCGCTCGCGGTTGGCGCCCTGCTCGTACTCGTCAGCGCCGCGCTGCTCGTCACGCTCAAATGGCTGCCCTCGATCTCGACTTCACGCTTCCGCTTCGCGACTTCGAGCTGAGGCTTGCGCTCGCGGTCGAGCGCACGGTCGCGCTCGTCGGCCCGTCGGGCGCCGGCAAGACGTCGGCGCTCCATGTCGTCGCAGGTCTTACGCGCGGACACGGTCGCGTCGCACTCGGAGACGAGGTGTGGCTCGGCGACCGTGTCGACCTGAGACCTGAGGAGCGTCGCGTCGGTCTGGTCTTCCAGGACTACGCGCTGTTCCCGCACCTCAGCGTGCGCTCGAACGTCGCCTATGCCGGCCGGGAGCGCTGCGACGAGCTGCTCGAGCGCTTCGGGATCACCCACCTCGCCGGCGCTCGCCCTGGGAAGCTCTCCGGCGGCGAGCGCCAGCGCGTCGCACTCGCACGCGCACTCGCCCGCGACCCGGCCGTCCTGCTCCTCGACGAGCCGCTGGCCGCACTCGACGCCCACACGAAGGCGCAGGTGCGTGTCGAGCTGCACGAGCTGCTGCGCGAGCTGCGCCTCCCCACAGTGCTCGTGACGCACGACTTCGAGGACGCAGCCGCACTCGCGGACGAAGTCGGCGTGCTCGTCGCCGGAGAACTCAGGCAGCTCGCTTCGCCGTCGGAGCTCGTGGCGAGCCCGCGCGACTCGTTCGTCGCGTCGTTCACGGGGGCGAACCTGCTGCACGGCACCGCGGTCCGCGGCGACCTGACCGAGGTCCGGCTCGCGACCGGCGAGCGGCTCTTCTCGACGGACGACGCAAGCGGCGAAGTCGGCGTCGTCGTGTACCCGTGGGAGATCTCGGTCGCACGAGAGGCCGTACACGACTCGGCGCTGAACGTCGTCCGCGGCGAGATCGGCTCGGTTGTCGAGGTCGGGAACCGTGTGCGCGTGCGCATCGGCCCCGTGACAGCCGAGGTGACAGCCTCGTCCTCGGAGCGGCTCGAGCTCGCCCGCGGAGGCGTCGCCTACGCGGCGTTCAAGGCGACCGGGACGCGGCTCGTCCCCCTTTAGGACGCGGCCTCGGGGAAGCGCTGCAGTCCGTCGTCCGGGATCGGCTCCCAGACTGCGGCGTAGGCGACGTACTGGCGATGCGATGGGCGAACGCCCGGGTCGGAGTCGAACGTGCCCAGGCGGACGCTCCAGATCTCGCCGTCCAGGTCGCGGCTCCACAGAGCTCCGCCGCACCGCACGCAGAAGCATTTCCCGAAGCCGTCCTCCGGCTTCCACTCCTTCACGAGCTCTTCGCCTTGCAGAATCCGGAGCGAGCCCGGAACGATTCGCGCCTGGGCCGACGCGGCCGTGCCCGTCCGACGCTGGCAGCGCGTGCAGTGGCAGTACGTCGCCTTGACCGGCCGCTCGGCCACCTCATAGCGGACGCCGCCGCAGAGGCAGCCGCCGGTGAGCGGTAGCTCGGCCACGAACGTCAGCATAATCCGGGCGTGCGCATGACCGCGAAGGCTGACTACGCAGTCCGCGCAGCGGTCGAGCTCGCGGCCGCGGGCGGCATGGTGACCGCCGACCAGCTCGCCCAGGCGCAGTCGATTCCGGTCAACTTCCTCGAGAACATCCTCCGCGACCTCCGCCGCGCCGGGCTCGTCGGGAGCCGGCGCGGCCAGCAGGGCGGGTATCTTCTCGCGCGGCCGGCCGAGGAGATCTCGATCGCCGACGTGATCCGCGCCGTTGAAGGGCCGCTTGCGAACGTGCGCGGCCTCTCACCCGACCAGCTCGGCTACGAGGGCTCGGCCGCGAGGCTCCGCGAGGTCTGGGTCGCGCTCCGCGCGAGCGTGCGAAACGTGCTCGAGCAGGTCACGCTCGCCGATGTCGCCCGCGGCGTGCTGCCCCCGCATGTCGAAGAGCTCACGCGCGACGCGGACGCCTGGGCCCGACGCTGAGACGCGCTGCGCACGGCTACCACATCTGCGAAGCTGTCGCCCGTGACCGAGACCCCCGACTTCGAGCTGCTCGAGCGGCTGCGCGCGGTCATCGCCGAGCAACCGACGACCGAGGCGCAGCTCCGCACGCTCACCGAGCAGGCTGACGGGCTCGTGCGGACGCTCAGCGCGCAGATGGCGGGGAGCGAGGCGCGGCTCGACGAGCTCAATGCGAATCCGGAGAGCTCGTTCGCCGAGATCGCGGCGGAGCTACACCGGGTCGAGACACTGCGCCCGAAGCTCCAGGAGGGGCGGTCACTGCTGAAGGAGCTCGAGACGCGCGCCCGCGAGCTGCGCACGGCGTGGCTGCTTCGGCAGTCCGGCTAGCTCATGCAACCAGGTTTCAACCCTGACTGAAAGTCAGGTTGCGGGAACGTTGAACGTGCGCTCTTTGCGCGTGCGCACGAAGACGATGTCGCCGGTCGAGAGCTCCAGCTCGTCCGCCTCGTCGCGCGTCAGCTGCGCGTGCAGACGCTCGCCGTCGTCCCGCACGAGGTCGACGCGGATCTCGAAGCCGAGCCGGACGATCCGCTCGACCTGCGCCTCCCGCGTGCGGCCGAAGGCCGCCTCCCCCGGCCGGGCCTCGGCGGCTCCGCCGCCGACGCTTCCAGCCCAGGTTCCGTTCGGCTCGTGGCGAAGCTCGACGTCGTGCGGGCGAACCCACGCGTCGTCGAGCTTGTTCACCGGCCCGACGAAGCTCATCACGAATTCGTTCGCCGGCTCTTCGTAGAGCCGGCGCGGCGGGGCAACCTGCTCGACGCGACCCTTGTTCATGACAACGATCGAGTCGGCGAGCTCGAGCGCTTCCTCCTGGTCGTGCGTCACGAAGATCGTCGTGACGTGCATCTCGTCGTGGAGCCGGAGCAGCCAGGATCGGAGCTCGACGCGAACCCGGGCGTCGAGCGCGCCGAACGGCTCGTCCAGGAGCAGCACTTCGGGCTCCGGCGCGAGCGCCCGGGCGAGCGCCATGCGCTGGCGCTGCCCGCCTGAGAGCTGCGCGGGATAGCGCCTGCCGAGCCCCGAGAGCTGCACGAGCTCGAGTAGCTCGTCGACGCGGTTGCGGATCTCCGCCTTCGGGCGGTGCCGAATCTGGAGGCCGAAGGCGACGTTGTCCCACACCGTCATGTGCTTGAACGGGGCGTAGTGCTGGAAGACGAAGCCGACGCCGCGCTTCTGCGGCGCGAGCGCCGTCGCCTCTTTGCCGGAGATGAACACATCGCCGGTGTCTGCGACCTCGAGGCCGGCGATGACCCGGAGCAGCGTCGACTTGCCGCTGCCACTCGGCCCGAGTAGGGCCGTCAGCGATCCGCTCTCCACCTCGATCGACACGTCATCGAGCGCGACGAAGTCGCCGAACCTCTTCGTGACGTTACGCGCTTCGATTGCCACGGGTGTCCTCCCTGGGTCTGAGCATTGTCATTGCGACGAGGGTGAGGATCGCGAGTCCGCCCAGCAGCACGGAGGCTCCGTACGCTCCCACCTGGTCGAAGTTCTCGTACGACGCCTGGACGTACTGCGTCAGGACCTGTGTCCGGCCCGCGATGCCGCCGCCGACGATCGCGACGGCGCCGAACTCGCCCAGCGAGCGCGCGGTCGTGAGGATCACGCCGTACGCGACCGCCCAGCGGATCGCGGGCAGCGTAATGCGCCGAAAGGTCGTGAACGCCGAGGCGCCGAGCGTCACCGCCGCCTCCTCCTGCTCCGTCCCGATCTCGCGCAGCACCGGGACGACCTCGCGAACGACGAACGGCAGCGACACGAACGTCGTCGCGAGCAGCATGCCCGGATACGCAAAGAGGACGCGGATGCCGCGCTCGGCGAGCCGCGGGCCGAACCAGCCGTCCGTGCCGTAGAGGAAGAAGAGCGAGGCTCCGACGACGACCGGCGACAGCGCCATCGGCAGGTCGACGAGCGCGTTCACGAGCCCCATTCCCGGGAACCGGTGGCGCACGATCGCAAGGCCGCAGAGAACGCCGAACACCGTGTTAAGCGGCACGGCGACGATCGTGATCTCGACCGTGAGCTTCAACGCGTGGACCGCGGTGGGGTTCGAGATCGCCGTCCAGAACGGGCCCAACCCGTTCTCGAACGCGCGGTAGAAGACGAGCCCGACCGGCGCCACGAGAATCAGCGTGAGGTACGCGAGGGAGCCGTAGCGGATGACGCGCTTACCTGTCATGCCGCGTGGCCCACCGGCGGACGCCGCCGATCCCGAGCAGGACGCCGAGCGAGATGACGAGCAGCAGTACGGCGAGGCCCGCCGCTCCTTCCGCGTCGCCGCTGTTCAGGCGCTGGAAGACGTAGAGCGACGCGACCTCTGTCTTGAACGGGCGGTTGCCCGCGATCAGGATGATCGCGCCGAACTCGCCGATCGCGCGCGCGAACGCGAGTGCGACGCCCGAGAGGAGCGCCGGCAGGAGGTGCGGAAACACGATGCGGCGGAACACCGTCACTCGGCCGGCACCGAGCGACGCAGCCGCTTCCTCCATCTCGCGGTCGAGCTCGATCAGCACGGGCTGCACCGTCCGCACGACGAACGGCAGCGTCACGAAGAGCAGAGCCATCAACACGCCCCAGCGCGTGAAGGCCGCGTTGACGTGCACGGCGCTCTTCGGCCCGTAAAGCGCGAGCAGCGTCAGGCCGGCGACGATCGTCGGCAGTGCGAACGGCAGGTCGATCAGCGCATTCACGAAGCGCTTGCCGGGAAACTCGTCACGCACGAGCGTCCACGCAAGCGCCGTCCCCGTCACCGCGTTGATGCCGACGACCGCCAGGGCGAGCCCGAGGGTCAGCTCGAGCGCGGCCCGCGACTCCGGGTTCCACGCGACCTGCCAGAAGTGATGCCAGCCGCCCTGCGACCCCTTCGCGACGAGCGCCGCGAGCGGGATCAGCACGATGACGCTGAGATACCCGAGCGCGAGCCCGCTACTCAGGGCCGGAGTGCCGAGGGCGCGTCGCCGCGCGCTGGGCATCCCTCCTCTGGGGATGCGAGCGACGTCAACCGCCAGTGGAAACTCCGAGGCCCTGCTCGATCTTCGCGATGATCCCGCTGGTCGGGTCGAAGAACTGGGTGTTCACCTTGTTCCAGCCGCCGACGTAGCCGATCTTGAAGAGCTGCGGCCGCGGCGGGAACTGCGCCTTGAACTGCTTCGCGACCGTCAGGTCGACCGGCCGGAAGCCGTTCTGCGCCCAGATCCTCTGTGCCGCCGGCGTGTAGAGCCAGCTGACGAACTTCGCCGCCTCGGCCTTGTTGCCCGTGTTGACCGCGGCGAGCGGCGTCTCGATCTGGAGCGTCGCTTTCGGGATCGCGTAGAAGACGGCCTTGCCCTGCGCCTGTGCGTTCTTCGCGTCGCTCTCGTAGGTGAGCAGCACGTCGCCCTTGCCGGCGAGGAACGTGTTGAGCGCGTTCCTCGCGCTCGTGTCCTGCGAGACGTTGTGCTGGAACAGCGTCCGGAGATACGCGACGGCCTGCTTGGGTGTCTTCCTCGCGCGGAGCTGAGCACCGTAGGCGGCCATGACGTCCCAGCGCGCGCCGCCGGAGCTGAACGGATTCGGGAAGACGACGTCGACGCCGGGCTTCACCAGGTCGTCCCACGTCTTGATGTGCTTGGGGTTGCCGTTCCGGAGCACGAAGACGACGACCGACTTCGAGACGATGCCGTGATAGCGGTTCGAGGCCCAGGTCTTGTCGACGAGCTTCGCGTCGACGAGCCTGTCCATGTCGGTCGAGATCGACAAGTTGACGACGTCGGCGGGAAGGCCGGCCGCGACCGCCCTGCTCTGTACCTCGGATGCGGCGAACGAATTCTGGAACTTCACGCCCGAGCCGGACGGTGTCGCCTGGTAGGCGGCCTGGAGCTTCGGAAAGACGAGCGTCGGGATCGAGTACGCGACGGTCGACAGCGTTGTGTCGGTGGATCGCTGTGGCGCGGCGGTTGCAGCTGCGGCCGTCACGGCCACGGCCCCGGTCGCGAGCAGCAAGAGGACTGTGCGATGCAAGATCTCGGACCAACCTTTCCTCATCGACTTAGTTGAGTTTGGGAGACTAATGACAGGTATAAGCAGGCGTCAAATCCGAACCGTGCAACGCACACAAAAAAGAGGGGCCCCGGGGGGCCCCTCGCACTGCATCAAGCGTGTCGCGACTACGCCACGGAACGGACGTTCGTGGCCTGAGGGCCCTTCTGCCCCTCCGTCGCCTCGAACTCGACCTTTGCGCCTTCCGACAGGGACTTGAAGCCCTCGCCGGAGATGCCGCTGTGGTGGACGAACAGATCCTTCGATCCGTCATCGGGGGTGATGAAGCCGTACCCCTTCTCGTCGCTGAACCACTTCACGGTTCCAGTTGCCATGAATTCACCTCCCCCTGCGTCTACCAACGGGAACGGCGACCGCGCCGGCTCGTGTACACGAGCTTGGGCCGAGCGCTCGACATCCCGGTGCTCTCAAATTGCTCTTTGTGCCCGAGGCGGGCAGCAACGCGACTCACGTCGCCCTGCTGGTCCGGAAGGACGAGCGTGCTGCCGCGACCGGAGCGGCCGGCCCGGCCGGTCCTCCCGACGCGGTGCACGTAGCCCTTGTCGTCCTCGGGCGGGTCGAAATTGATCACGTGGCTGATCGCCTCGAGGTCGAGACCCCGGGCGGCCACGTCGGTGGCGATGAGCGTGCTGGCGCGACCCGAGCGGAACCGCTCGAGCGCGCGCTCGCGCTGGCTCTGGCCCATGTCGCCGTGCATGGCGACGACGTTGACACCGCGCCGCGCGAGCTTTTGCGCCAGGCGGTCGGCGCCGCGCTTCGTCCGGACGAAGACCAGCGAGAGGCCCTCTTCGGAGTCCAGCAGCTCGACGAGCGCGTCGATCTTGCCGTCAGCCGTCACCGAGACGAAATCATGCTCGATCACGCCGTCTGCGTGCTCCGGCTCGCGCCGCGCCTCGATCCAGACGGGATCCTGCGTGTAGGTCCTCGCGAGCTCGCCGACCTCGCCGTCGAGCGTCGCCGAGAACAGCATCGTCTGCCGCTCGCTCGGGACGCTGCGGAGGATGCGCTCGACCTGCGGCTTGAAGCCCATGTCGAGCATCCGGTCGGCCTCGTCGAGGACGAGGATGCGGACTCCCTTGAGCGAGATCATGCGCCGCTCGATCAGATCCTGGAGGCGGCCGGGCGTCGCGACGACGATGTGCGCGCCGCGCAGCCGCTTCGCCTGCGAGCTGACCGGGGCCCCGCCGTAGGCGACGCCGACGCGGACGTTCTTCGCGCCGGCAAACGACTCGATCGCGTCTGCGACCTGGAGCGCGAGCTCTCGGGTCGGCGCGAGGACGAGCGCCTCGGGCGACGAACCGTCGCCGGTCACCCGCTCGACGAGCGGAATGCCGAAAGCGATTGTCTTCCCTGACCCGGTCGGCGCCTTTGCGAGGACGTCGCGACCGGCGAGCGCGTCAGGGAGGACGAGATACTGAATGTGGAACGGCTCGACGACATTTTGAGCGGCAAGGGCCCGCTCCACGGCCTCGCTCACGCCGAGCGCGTTGAACGAATGATTCATGTGGTGTTCGACTCCTTCGAATTCACTGGCGGTTCGAGATCACACTGCTCGAAACCAACCGAAGGAGGAACGAGGAGCTGAAATCTCACGGGACAGCCCATTGCCGTCCGTGCACGCAGAGTAGCAGCGAATTGGGTCGAACTGTGTCAAGTGCCGCCGATACCAGCGTATTCCCACGACTTCAGGATGGCCAGGCACCGGCGTTCTTGGCCTCCTCGACGACTCGGCGGCCCGCTTTGCGCATCAGGCCCGCCGCCTCGAGCCTCTCGACCCGGGCGACGTTCGACTCCGACCACGAGCTCTTCGGCTTTCTCGGCGTGAAGAAGAGCGACGTCCGCTCCTCGTCCACGGACTTCGACTTGCTGTCGACCCAGCCGTAGCAGAGCGCCTCCTCGACCGCTGCGTCGTAGTCGACACGTGGCCGCGCGGCGGACTTCTTCCACGTCACGAGCCAGACGCCGGACGAGCTCGCGTGGTTGTCGCGCAGCCAGCGCCGCCAGTCGGCACGGTCTTCGAGCTCGACGACGGTGTCGATCACACCGGGATGTTGCCTTCAGCCGAGGCCGCGGTCAGCTCGTCGCGGCGCGTGGGCCGCGTCGAGTCGCGCAGCGGCACCTCGCGGAGCAGCCAGGTCAGGAGGAACGAGACGCCGGCGACCGCAGCCGCAACGACGAAGATCGGATGGAGCGACGCGGCGACCGCCTGCGCGTAGGCCTCGTGCACCCGCGGGGGCAGGTGCGCGACCACCGTCGGGCTCACGGTCTTCGGGACGTGGGCCCCGGGCGGCAGCCGGGACGCGAGGTTCCCGTGCAACCGGTTCGCGAAGATCGCCCCGAAGATCGCGATCCCGACCGAGCCGCCGATCTGACGGAACAGGATCGCGCCCGAGGTCGCGACGCCCATGTTGCGCGGGTCGACCGCGTTCTGCACGGCGAGCACGAGCACCTGCATCACCATCCCGAGACCCAGACCGAGGACGACCATCGCAAGCGACGTGTACGTCGTCGTCGAATGGATGTCGAGCTGCGCGAGGAGCACCATGCCGGCCGTCATCACCGCGGTTCCGATGACGGGGAACGGCTTGTAGCGGCCCCAGCGCGAGATCAGCCGGCCCGCAATGATCGAGGTCACGAGCAGGCCACCCATCAGCGGCGTGAGCTGCAACCCCGAGGACGTCGGGCTCCGCCCCTTCACGATCTGCAGAAAGAGCGGCAGGTATGTGACCGAGCCGAAGAGCGCGAGCCCGATGATGAATCCGATCGCGGCGCACACCGTGAAGATCCGGTTTCGGAACAGCTCGAGCGGCAGGATCGGCTCGGCCGCGCGGCGTTCGACGAGCAGGAAGACGAGAAGGAGCACGACGCCGAGCACGATCAGCGTCACGCTCTCCGAGGCGCCCCACGCAAACGTCGTTCCGCCGAGACTCGTGAAGAGCACGATGCAGGAGAGCGAGGCTGCGAGCAGTCCCGCCCCCATGTAGTCGACGCGATGCTCGACCCGCCCGGCCCGCGAGTGGAACACCGCACCGATCACGAAGAGCGCGAGCGCGCCGACCGGCAGGTTGATGTAGAAGATCCAGCGCCACGAGAGGTTGTCGACGAAGAAGCCGCCGAGCAGCGGACCGATCACCGTCGAAACGCCGAAGACCGCGCCGAAGATCCCCTGATACCGGCCGCGTTCGCGCGGCGGGATCACGTCGCCGACGACGGCGATCGAGACCGTGAGCAGTCCGCCCGCACCGAGGCCCTGCACGGCGCGGAACGAGATCAGCTCCGGCATGTTCTGCGCGATCCCGCAGAGCGCCGAGCCGATCAGGAAGATGACGATCGCCGCCTGAAGCACACCCTTGCGGCCGTAGAGATCGCCGAGCTTGCCGTACAGCGGGCCGGTGATCGTCGAGGCGAGGAGATACGCGGTCACGACCCAGGACAGGTGCTGGAGCCCGCCGAGGTCGCCGACGATCGTCGGCAGCGCGGTCGCGACGATCGTCTGGTCGAGCGACGCGAGCAGGATCACGAGGATCAGGGCCCCGAAGATCAGGCGGATCCGCGGAGCAGGCTGCGCGGGCTCGCTCACGCTCCATTCGTACCATTAGGGCTATGAGTCAAATCGAGAAAACCGACGCCGAGTGGCGCGCGGAGCTAACGCCCGAGCAGTACCGCGTCCTGCGCGAGAAGGGCACCGAGGCTCCCTTCACCGGCGAGTACGACCATGTGTTCGACCCCGGCACGTACCGGTGCGCGGGCTGCGGGGCGACGCTCTTCGAGTCGGAGACGAAGTACGACTCCGGCTGCGGCTGGCCCGCGTTCTACGCACCGGCCGGCGAGGACGCGGTCGAGGAGCAGACTGACATCTCACACGGGATGATCCGCACGGAGATCCTCTGCGCAAGCTGCGGCGGCCACCTGGGCCATTCGTTTCCGGACGGCCCGCGCCCGACGGGCGTTCGGTACTGCATCAACTCGGCTGCGCTGAAGCTGGACGAGAAGTAGGCGGGGGAGGGCGCAACCAGGTCTCCAACCTGGTTGCAGTCGTTCCGGAACGACTGCAACCTGACTGAGGTCAGGTTGCGCCCTAACCCGGCCGCCTCCTACGTCATGTCGCCCGTGAGCCAGGGATCCGCTCCAGGATCTCCGCCCGCGGCGCGGATCGAGAGCCGATCGAAGTAGTGGTCCCAGCCGTGTCCGTGCGACGCCGCCGACTCGGCGGTCGGCAGGCCGGAGTGCACGACCCGCAGCAGCGTGCCGTCGCCCTCCGGCGTCAGCTCGTACTCGATCGTCGTCGAGCCGGGAGGAACCGGGTTGTCGTCGCCCTCCCAACCCCAGGTGTGCACGAGCCGCCGGGGCGGATCGAGCTCGACGAACTCGCCGCGCGCGATCTGGCCCGGGATCACCTCGACCCGGTACATGCCGCCTTCCCTCGGCTCGGACCAGATCTGAAGCCCCATCCAGAGGCCCGCCTTCTCCGGGTCGACGAGCAGCTCCCAGACGGTCTCCGGGCTGGCCGCGATGACGAGCGCCCGCTCGACCGCGACCGTCTCAGTTGTGTTTGCCACGCTTCCTCTCCTCCTCTCGTTCTGCCTCTCGCTGCAATGCCTCGAGCTTCGCGTCCCAGAACGCGTCGAGGAACGTCTTCAGCTCCGCAAGCCCTTGCGGGCGCGCGCGGTACAGCCTCCGCGTGCCGTTCCGTCGTTCGTCCACCAGACCCGCCTCCTTGAGCACGCCGAGGTGCTGGGAGATCGCCGGCCTCGTGATCTCGAACTGCGACGCGATCTCGCCCGCGGAGAGCTCCCGCTCCCGCACGAGCTCGAGGATCCGGCGCCGCCGTGGCTCGGCGATTGCGCGTAGTGCAGCTTCCATGGTCGCTATTTAAGCAACTACTTACGTAAGTGTCAACTTACAAGAGCTTCACGAGCGTCGAGTGCGCCATTACGAGCGCCGGTTCCCGCTGCATGAGCGAGAGATAGCGCCGGCCGAACGGGGTGGCCTGCTTCGGCGGCGCCAGCAACTCCCGCGAGCGGTCGGCGAGCTCCCCCGGGCTCGCCCGCTCCTCCTCGTCGTCGTCGAAGGCGAGGATCAGCTCCGTGAACGGCTTCAGCCAGCCGTAGCGCAGCGGATCCTGGACGATCTGGAGGTACTCGGCGTTCGAGACCGGGCCGTGGAGGCGCTCGAGACTCTGGCGCTCGGCAGCGAGCAGGGCCTTATGGAGGGCGAGGAGGGCCGAGCGAAGGGCGTCGGGATCCATCTCGAGATGGTGACAAATAGCTCAGGTCCTGAACCGGATCGGCCGATAGGGGACTCAGGATGCGGCGTCCTTTCGGATTGATCGTGCCGTTGCTTGCAACGTGCGCGGTGGTTCCCGTCGGCCTGCTGATCGCGATCGGCGACCGGCACGTCATGCCCCCGATGTGGGTGCACTTCTACGGCGTCGGCGTCAGCGCGCTTGTCGCGACCGCCGCAGCAGTCGTCCTGACGACGGTCGGCGCCCGCGAAGGTGACGCGCGAACCGTGATTGTCGGCGGCGGGTTCGCACTCATGGCCGCCCTGCTCGCAGTGCACGGACTCGTCACCCCCGGCGTCCTCGTAGGCATGAACGGCCTCATCTCGGTGACCGGTGCCGCAACGCTGCCGGTCGGCGCGGCGGTGATGACGCTCTCCGCACTGCCTGCGTTCACCGGGCGCTACGCAATTCCGCGCGTGCTCGTGGTGGAGGCGGTACTCGGCGCCGCGATCGTCGTCCTGAGCCTGCTCGGTGCGCTCGTTCCGTCGCTCGTCCCGGGGGTGCCGGCTCCGCGCTCGGCGGCGGCGATCGTCCTCTTCGCGGTCGGCCTCGCCCTGTACGGAGCGCTCGCCGTACGGGCTATGAACACATTCCTGTTGACGCGGCGCGCCGCCGACTTCGCGGCCGTGCTCGGCATCGTGCTGCTCGCGTCGGGGCTCTATGGGGCGCTGATTCTCACGTTCATGGATCTCGGTTGGTGGCTCGGCCACATCTTCGAGATGCTCGGAATCGTCGTCGTCGGGGCGTCGCTCGTCTACGACCTCCGGCGCGGCCGGCGTTCGCGCACTCTGGTAGGCGACCTGCGCGCGGCGGACCTCGTCGCGGCGGAAGAAGCATTCCTCGGTGCACGTGTGCGGGCGTTGATGGTGAGTCTCGGCGCGAAGGACACATCGACTGAAGAGCACACGCGGCGCGTCGCGATGCTTGCCGTCGAGCTCGGCGAGCAGCTCGGCCTCTCCCCCGGGCGCCTGCGCAGCCTCGCAATCGGCGGGCTTCTGCACGACATCGGCAAGCTCTCCGTGCCCGAGTCGATCCTCAACAAGCCCGGCTCGCTCGACGACGACGAGTATGGGGTGATCAAGCTGCACCCGGAGCGCGGGCGCGAGCTCTTGAGCGAGCTCGGCGGCTTCGACGAGGCAGTCGCGCGGCTCGTGCTCGACCATCACGAGCGACTCGACGGCACGGGCTATCCGCGCGGCATCGAAGGCGCGGAGCTCGACATCGCGACACGGATCCTCGCCGTCTGTGACGTGTACGACGCACTCGTGTCGCCGCGCGTGTACCGCCCCGCCTGGCCGCAGGAGCGCGCGCTCGCTCTTCTTCGCGACGAGTCCCACGTCGCGTTCGACGCGCGCTGCGTCGATGCGCTCGAGCGCGTACTCGCGCCGAAGCGCGAACTGTCGCTCGTCTAACCTCGCTGTGTGGAGATCGGCGTCTACTCCTTCGCGGAGCTTCGCGGCGACGCGGCGTCGGCAGAGCAGCGCCTGCGCAACCTGATCGAGGAGATCGAGCTCGCCGAAGCCGTCGGGCTCGACGTGTTCGGCACCAAGGTCGCTCCCGCCGTGCGCGCACAGATCGGGTAACTCAACCGGGGGAACGTTCACGAACTCCCTCGATCGAGGGAGCGGGGGTGCGCCGCGCGTCCCGATGATCGACCAACTTCCGTTGCGGTCGCGGATGTCGGTGACAGCGATCGAGGGGGACGACGGATATGGCAGGCAGAAGTTCTTTCACGCGGCTACTCGTCGTCGCGGGAGTAGTTGTGTCGTTTGCAGCGTGGGCTTTCGGCGAGCGCAAAAGCAGAGCTGACGAGGCGGTCGGGGAGCAGCCGCTCATTCCGGACAGCGTCGCAGTCGCATCTGGGCGCGGGCTCGATCCTCCGAAGAAGCGCTCGGTCCGGCGCAAGCTCGCGACGAGCCTCGTGTTCGCGACGATCTTCTGCGCCGGTGCCGCTCTGACCGCCGGTGCGGGCAACGAGGTCGCTCAGCACGACGCGACGCCGCTCGCCGAGTCCGCGCCGGCGGAAACGCCCGACGTCTCCGCGCCGCCGGCCGAGGAGGCCGCAGCCGCCGCCCCAGCCGAGTCGGCGCCCACTGCCGAGCCGGCGCCCGTCGAGGCAGCCCCCGTCGAAGCAGCAACGGTCGAGGCAGCACCCGTCGAGGCGGCTCCCGAGGAAGCTGCCCCTGTCGAGGCAGCACCGGTGGAAGCCGCGCCCGAACCTGCCGCGCAGGCGGCGCCGGAAACGGCCGACGCAGTCCCGGCCGACGCACCTGATCCGTCCGACGCCACTCCCGCGAAAGCGGCCCCGGCTCCCGCGGAGCCCACCGTCGCGGCAGCAGCGACGAAGCCCTCCCCGCGTACGGCTGCAAAGCGCACGATCCGCAAGGCAGCCGCGCCGAAGCGACATGCAGCTCCGGCGCTCGCGCCGATCCCGTTCCGCGCACTCGTATTCAGCCCGCAGCAGTGGCTGAACGACAACCCGGCGTCGCCCACGGGCGCCTCGGCGGTCGCGCTCAGCGCCCACTATCTCGGCGTCCCATATGTCTGGGGCGGAGCGGTTCCGGCGACGGGCTTCGACTGCTCGGGCCTGACGAGGTACGTCTACCAGCAGCTCGGCGTAGAGCTCCCGCACTACGCGGCGGCGCAGTTCGCGATGTTCCCGAAGCTCGACCCGAGCCAGCTCGCCCCGGGCGATCTCGTGTTCTTCGAGCCGCGCTTCGACGGTCCCGGCCACGTCGCGGTCTACGCAGGCGGCGACCAGATCATCGAGGCCCCGCACACCGGAGCGCTCGTCCGCTACGCGAGCCTCTCGCGCGCGGCCGCGGCGCTCGGCTTCCTCGGCGCCGTACGCCCCTACGCACCGGGCGCTGCCGCCGAGCAGCAGCTCACATCGTGGACGTCCATGCAGGTCTCGCTCTGGGCGCGCCCTGAATAGACGCGTCAGGACCCATTTGCGGAGCGCAGCAACGACGAGGGCCCGCTTTCGAGCGGGCCCTCAGTCCTTGTACGGGTCGTACACATCGCGGCCGGCCATCGCGACGCCGAGCGGCCGAAGCGTGTGCGTCACCCGGATCGAGTCGCGGTGCGCGGCGAGGACCTCCGGCAGGCGCTTGTACACCTCCGGCGCCTCGTCCGCACCGCCGCCGAGCAGGACGATGCCCTGCTCGCGCAGGCGGGCCTGCACGGCGGGCCAGTCGACGACGCCGGGCTTGACCTGCTCCTCCACCCAGACCTTCATGAGGCCGGAGTCCGGGTGGTCGGGGCAGACGCCCTTCTTCGGCACGCCGGCGTTCGAGCTGACGCCGTCGGTGTCGAACACGCGGTCGCAATCGCGGTTGCGACAGGCGTAGCGCTTTCGGCGTCGTACCCGGCCGGCGGCCTGCGTTCGGCTCATCACCCGGCCGGCGCCGTGGACGGTCGAGAAGAGCGCTTGCTCGTTCTCGTCGGATTCGACGCCCTCGAGGATGACCGAGTCGTCGCCCATCGACGCGCCGACGAAGCCCTGCTGGCCCGGGCGGGCCGGCGTGCAGCCCTTGCGGACGACCCAGTACGTGCGGCCGAAGTGCTCCTCCCGCCACGCGAAGTTGTGGTGGTTGTGCACTTCCTGCGTTGGATTCGCATCGAGGATCTCGAGAACCTTCGCGACGACGATGTCGCGACCGGCATACGCGTACTCGCCGGCCAGCTGCATCGCCGAGATGTATGCCTGACCGAGCTCGGAGTCGACCTCGAACAGCACGGGCGGCGAGTCCATCTCACCCTCTCCGGCCCTCGCGTCGAACGCGAGTCCCTGAGCGAGCGCGAGGAAACCGGACGCCGTCTTGTGGCCGAAACCGCGAGAACCGAAATGGACGCCGATCCACACGTGGCCGGACTCGTCCTCCATCAGGTTCACGTAATGGTTGCCCGAGCCGACGGTGCCGAGCTGCGACTCCGCGAGCTGCATGAGCTTGCGCTGAGGCTCGAAGTCCGCCGAGCGGATCGCCTCCAGGACGGGATGGTCGGTGCGCTCCTGCGCCGGCACGCCCATGCCGAACGAGATGCGCCTCGTGATCTCGCGCATGAGCGGCTCGACGCCGCCGAGGACGTCGAGATCGGCGCGGACGAGGTCCGTGCGCACGGCCTTGTTGCCGCAGCCGATGTCGTAGCCGACGCCGGACGGCGAGACGTGGCCCTCGTAGGCGATGCCGCCGCCGATCGGCTGGCTGTAGCCCGGGTGATGGTCGGCGCAGAGCACGCCGAAGTCGGCGTCGCCGGCCGCCATGCAGCGCTCGAGCTGGGCAAGGCTTCGCGTATCCACCGGGCCGAACGTCTTGATCCTGCTCATTGCTTGCTCCTTCCTATCGCACCTGCGCGAGATAAGACACCGGGCGGAGTCGAACCGCCGTGTCGCGCGTTGCAGGCGCGTGCCTGGCCACTCGGCCACGGTGTCGGGAGGTAGGTCTAGGCCCTCGGAAGGATTCGAACCTTCGCGCGCGGGGTCGAAACCCGCTGCTCTTCGTCCGCTGAGCTACGAGGGCATGGGCTAGCGGTGGTCGGGGGCCGAAAGACTTTCCACCATCCGCAGGTCGGACAAATCGACCTTAACTGGGACCGGCTCACCGTGCAGGACGGGAGCGGGCAGACACTGATGGTCTACAGCGCCGAACCGCGCACGCCCTCGGCGACCGCGCGGACCTTGCTCGGAACGCTCGCCGCCACGGTGGCTCAGCCGAGCTGAACCGCATCCTCGCCTCGCAGACCGGGATCAAGCCGCGTCCAGCAGCGCAATATCCTTCGAGCGAGTGGTTCTGCTCGATCCCGAGCACGTGGGTAGCCACCTCGACCGGCTCTATCGAGCGGCGTGGGCGCTGAGCGGGTCGCGCGAGGAGGCCGAGGATCTCGTCCAGGAGACCTATGCGCGCGTGCTTGCCCGTCCGCGCCTGCTTCGCAACGAGGACGACCTCGGCTACCTCCTGCGTGCGCTGCGCAACACGTTCCTGAACCAGAAGCGGACCGAGAGCCGCCGACTGCGTCCCGGGCCGCTACCCGAGCAGCTCGACCTGGTCGCCGACCCGCATGCGCTCCAGCCGCAGGCCGCGGTCGAGGCCGGCGAGCTCTACGCCGCCATCGCCACCTTGCCGGCCGATTTCCGTGACGTCCTCGTCGCGGTCGACGTCAGCGGCCTCTCCTACAAGGAGGCGGCCCGCGCCCTGCGCGTCCGCGAGGGCACGGTGATGAGCCGCCTCTACCGTGCCCGCCAGCAGGTCGTGCGCCGGATCGAGGGCAGCTCGGCGTGAGGTACTGATCGCCGAGGTCGCCTCCCCGGCTCGGCTACGCGACAGTGCTAGCCGCCGGTTGCAACCGTTCCGACGAGCACCTTCTCCCCCGACGAGGCCTGATCGCCGTCGGCGCGCTCGCGCGTGACCGTCAGGGTCGCGAAGTCCTTCGGCGACACGCCCGCCCAGAGCGTGACGTTCCGGCCCTCGTTGAACGTCCCGATCGGCACGAGCACACCGGCGCCGTCACGCAGCCAGGCCTCGTAGAAGCGCCCGCCTTCGAGGCGCGGAAGTCCCGTCGCGTCGAGCTCGATCCGCCAGCCCGAAGCCGTCTTGCTGAGCGTCGCCTCGCCTCTGGCGCCGGGCACCAGCTCGGTCGCTGAGAGCGCGGCGTGGAAGCGCGTGCCAGATGTGCCCGAGCTGAATACCCCCAGCCCGATCGCAACGGCCAGCGCAGCGGTCGCAGCGGCGCCGATCAGCACCAGACGACCCGGGATCCGCAGCCGGCGCGCACGTCGCTGCGCCTCGATGCGCGCCCGCAGGGCCGCCGGCGCTTCGACCCCGTTCACGGCGCTCCGCGTGAGCGCGACCGCCCGCCGCTGCTCGGCAAGCAGGTCGGCGAGCTCCGCAGACGCAGCGACCCGCGCCTCGAGCGCGGCACGACGAGCTGGCGCAAGCGACCCGTCCGCAAGCGCCGCCAGCTCCGCGATCTCCCGACCGCCCGCCTCGGCTCCTCGACGACGTCTCATCGGCACCGCACCGCGCAGGGTAACGCCGCGTGCGCCACACGGCGGACCAGTGTCTGTTCCGCCTGCGGTGTGGGGTCCGCGACCTCGGTCAACCCAACGTACGGGGCGGCGGTCGTCAACGCAAGCATGCTCCGATCCTAGTGAGGGTGCGCACGCACCGGGGCCCCGCATGGAGGCCCCGGTTTGGCGCGTGGTGTCGGTGCGGTCAGTCCTGCTCCAGGACGTTGAGGCCCGGACCGCCGTCGAGGACATCCTCGCCGGGACCGCCGACCAGCACGTCGTCGCCGTCGCGGCCGAACAGGGTGTCGTTCCCGTTGCCCCCGACGAGGAGGTCGTCGCCCGCGCCGCCGTCCAGCGTGACCAGGATCGAGTTGGACGTGAGCTGTGCTGCGTCGATGATGTCGTCGCCGTCGAGCCCATTGATGGTGAGCGAGTCGATCGTGGGGTCGGTGTTCCTCACGTTCACCGTCGCCGCCAGGCCGGTCACGCCGGCCGTGTTGTTCCTGTCCGCAACTTCGATCGCGTCGTTGCGGTTGGTGCCGTTGACGATCACCTGGTCGTTCGCGGCGTCGCCGGTGTTGGCGCCGAGGGCGCCGGCGAGGTCGGCGTTGACGGTTTTGACGTCGGTGCCGGCCAGGTCGTTGACGGTCAGGGTGTCGGCGCCGCCGAGCGCGTTGAAGTCGACCCGCTCGACCCCGGCGGTGTCCATGGTGATGGTGCCTTGGGTGCGGACGAGCCTGAGCCGGTTCCCGTTCGCGGACAGGTCGACCTGCTCGCCGCCGTTGGCACCGTTGAACAGCATCGTGTCGGTGCCGTCCTGGCCCTCGACGGTGTCGCTGCCGTCGCCCGGATCCCAGACGAAGGTGTCGTCGCCGGCTCCGAGGAACGCGACGTCGTTGCCCCCGTTGCCGTCGATCGAGTCGTTCCCGGCGCCGCCGGACGCGACCTCGACGCCCTTGGCGCCCGCGATCCTGTCGTCTCCGGCGCCGCCGTCGATGGTCAGCGCGATCGCCTGGGCCGCGAGTCCCGCGGCCGAGATTGCGTCGTTGCCCGCGAGACCGTTGACGTTCAGCTTGTCGCCCGGCTCCTGGTGCTGAATCGCAACCTTCGCCGCAAGGCCGGTCACGCCCACACCAGAGGCATCTCCGCTGATCTCGATCGCGTCGTTGCCGTTGGTGCCGTTGACGATCACCTGGTCGGTTGCTGCGTCCCCGGTGTTGGCGCCGGGGGCGCCGGCGAGGTCGGCGTTGACGGTTTTGACGTCGGTGCCGGCCAGGTCGTTGACGGTCACCGTGTCGGCGCCGCCGAGCGCGTTGAAGTCGACCCGCTCGACCCCGGCGGTGTCCATGGTGATGGTGCCTTGGGTGCGGAAGAACTTGAGCCGGTTCCCGTTCGCGGACAGGTCGACCTGCTCGCCGCCGTTGGCACCGTTGAACAGCATCGTGTCGGTGCCGTCCTGGCCCTCGACCGTGTCGCTGCCGTCGCCCGGATCCCAGACGAAGGTGTCGTCGCCGGCTCCGAGGAACGCCACGTCGTTGCCGCCGTTGCCGTCGATCGAGTCGTTCCCGGCGCCGCCGGCCAGCGACTCCGCTCCGGAGCCTCCAGCAAGGTTGTCGTTGCCGTCCCCACCGTCGATGGTCGTCGGGATGACGTCGCTGAAGACGCCGTTGGTCTCGTCGATGCGCACGAAGTCGTCGCCGGCCTGGGCATGGACGGCGATCCGCGCGATCTTCTCGCGCTCGAAGCTGAAGTCGGCCCAGCCGTCGTCACCGACGTCGACCTGGAGGACATCCGGCCGGCCGGCGCTCAGGCGAAGCGCGATCCTCTCGCTTTGTTCGGTACCTACGACGGTCAGCACGCCGTGCCTCAGTTTGGGGCGCTTGAACTCGGACTTCCGGTGCTGATACGAGGCCTGGGCGGTATGGCGGTGGCGGGAGGGCGCGGCCTTCCCGTTCTCCGTCACGACCCCGGCCGCGCCGGCGACGACGGCGGCCACGGCCACCGTCGAAGCCGCGAGCCGCGCGGCGCGGGACTCCTTGGTGCGATTGAGCTTCCACATCTGAGTACGTCTCCTCTTAAGTGAATGAGCTTGTCGCTGCCAAGGACACCGTTCGCGAACCTCTATTCCCGGCTCCCGCTCGCCTGGGCCTGCGCCGCCGCCTCAGGGCAGCAGAAGTACGGATGGAGGGAGTCGAACCCTCATGGCCGAAGCCGCCGGCTTCTGAGACCGGTGCGTATACCTCGTTCCGCCACATCCGTATGAGCGAGCCGCGCCGCAGCGCGGCTCGCCTGTCTGTCATGCGGCCGGCCGCCGCGGGGGCAGCCGGAGATCGCGTGCGACGTCGAGCCGCGCCTGGCGGCGCGCCTCGAGCTGCACGACCTTCGCCGGGCGAAACGGACGCGGACGCGCCGAGTGCACACGGTGATAGAGATGGCGATGCATCTCGTCTCCTCTCGTCCTGGAAGGGCGCCCGCGGCGCCCTCCTCTCAGAGAGCGCCGCGTGCGAAGTCGGAGATGAGCTGCGGCGTCGCCGTGTCGAAGCCGACGACGTCGAGCATCCCCTGATCGGCCGGATCGGCGATCGTGAAGCCGTTCGAGACCATGCCGACCACGATCAGGCGTGCGTCGATGCCCGATGCGCGGCGGTACTCGCGCAGAGCCTGGGCCGGGTGGATCTCTCCCGCCCACGTTTCTGCGTCCGTGAAGATCAGGAACGTGTCGATCTGCAGCTGCGTTGCCGTTGCGTACAGCATCGGCAGGGCGCAGTCCGTGCCGCCGAACGGCAGGTTCGACACCGTCTTCACGACGTCGTCCAGCCGCTGCCGCGGCGACAGCGCGAGCGGCGTCAGGCCGTCGACGTAGCCGCGGTGCACCGGCGCGCCCCGCTTGCGGAAGCCGCCCCGGCCCGCGAAGAAGCCGACGATCTCGTATCGCTCCTCCGTCGCCGCTGTCACGAGCGCGAGCGCCGCCGACGCGTCGCGCGGCGTCAGGCCCGGGACGCCGGCCACCGAGCCGTACGTCATCGAGCCCGACACGTCGAGCGCGAGCAGCACGCGCGTGCCGGCCGGCTCGACGTTGCCGAACGCCGCGTAGAACGCGGCGTCGAGCGCGTCGACGATCTCGCGCACCGGCGTCCACGCGCCGTGGCCGCGAACACCGCGACCCGACGCGTAGGTCCGCAGCGCGGCGAGCAGCGCGATCGGGTGCACACGTGCAGCACGGATCCGCTCTGCATCGCCGAGCTGCGCGACCGCCTTCGACGTGCCGTCCGAGCCCGGCGCGATGACGCCGACACGCGTCATCGTCGCGAGGTTGCGGACGAGCGCCGTCATCGGCATCTCGTCGAGCAGCGCCTCCCAGACCTCGGGCGAGGTCAGGTGCTCCGGACGCAGCGCCTCGCGCGGCAGGCGGTACTCCCGAATGAGTGCCGCAGTGTCGCGCGGAGCCGCCGCCTCCTGGGCGCGGACGTAGCCCTCGACCAGACGCGGCAGGCCCTCCGTCTCGCCGCCGCGGACGATCCACTCGAACAGGCGAGCGTGCTCGGCCGAGACCTCGAGCGCCGGGTTGCCGGCGCCGACACGGGCCGCCGGATGCGCCAGCCGCAGGAGGTCGCGATGCGTGACGCCTGCCCGCTGGCGGTACTTCACGGCCTGGTACGCGAGCGCGTCGGGCGACTGCGCTGTGTACCAGTGGCCGACCGCGCGCCGCAGCGCGCGGCCCCAGCCGCGGAAGCCCTCGACGAAGGCTGCGAACTGGAACAGGTGCGCGCCCGTGCGCGCGACCTTCGGCAGCGCGTCGAGCGCCGCCTTGCGCGTCCGCTCGTCGCCGGAGCCGGCTGCGAGCGCCAGCGCGTACAGCGCCGGGTCGTTCTTCGGCGCCCGGCCCGCACGGGAGACCGCGAGGATCTCGCCGACCGCACGCAGACCGTCCTCGCGCACCGCCTCCTCGACCGCCTGCGCGTTCTCGCGCGTGAGCGACCACTCCGAGGCGTAGT
>Ga0137375_10001971_pt1 | contig 24066 bp, 18 predicted proteins | sample SagtaG_24_FD_104936 | JGI IMG/M metagenome (GOLD analysis project Ga0137375, IMG submission 104936) | Vadose zone soil microbial communities from Sagehorn Ranch, Mendocino, California, USA - Sage1_R_113_16 metaG | ecosystem: Environmental > Terrestrial > Soil > Vadose zone | place: USA... | reverse complement strand
GAACGTGCTCTCGCTCGAACCACGCCACCGCACAGCAAGGCCGGCCGATACACGGCACCGGATACCCTGCTCGCCTTCCTCGATGGCCTCTGACACGGGCGGCGCCCGGTTATGCCGCGCTTCCAATTCCGGAAGGCCGTTCAGCGATCGGCATCCGGACGGGGGCGCGGCATAACCGGTGGTTCGGCATAATCCTACGGTTTCCGGCCCGGACGCGGCCCGCACGATGCGTTGGACGCGTTGGCGGTCGGGATCAAACGGACGAAGGTGGGCTGGGTGCTCGACGCGGACATCCGCGACTTCTTCGGCCAGCTTGATCGGGCATGGCTGCAGAAGTTCCTCGAGCACCGCATCGCGGACCAGCGGGTCCTGCGGCTGATCGCCAAGTGGTTGAACGCAGGAGTCGTCGAGGACGGGACGTGGACGGCCAGCGACATGGGTGCGCCCCAGGGCGCATCGGCGTCACCGTTGCTGGCTAACGTCTACCTCCATTACGTCCTCGACTGGTGGGCCCAGCATTGGAGGAAGCGGCACGCGCGCGGCGACATGATCATCGTGCGCTTCGCCGACGATTTCGCGGCCGGGTTCGAGCATCTCGGTGATGCCAAACAGTTCCTGACTGATGCGATGAAGGAGCGGGGCCTCCGCTCCTCGTGACTCCCCGGCGGATGCTGGGGGTGCTCACGTCTACGACGAAGGAGGCCCCTGGTGGAAGGGTACGTGGGACGGCAGTTTGTGGGTATCGATCTGCATCGGCGGCGGTCGGTGATCGTGCGGACGACGGCCACGGGTGAGGTGTTGGAGACCGTACGGATCGTCAATGACGTCGATCGGTTGACTGAGGTAATCGCCCGCGCCGGGGAGGCGCCGGAGGTGATGCTGGAGGCCACCTACGGCTGGTATTGGGCGGCCGACGCCCTGGCGGCGGCTGGGGCTCGGGTGCATTTGGCGCATCCGTTGGGGGTCAAGGCGTTCGAGTACCGGCGGGTCAAGAACGACGTGCGGGATGCGATCGACCTGGCCGATCTGCTGCGGATGGGCCGGCTGGCCGAGGCGTGGATCGTTCCACCGCCGGTACGGGAGTTGCGCGAGCTGGTCCGCCACCGCGCCAAGCTGGTGGCGCTGCGCAGCCTGGGCAAGGCCGAGGTCCACGCGGTGCTGGCCAAGTGCGGCGTGCAGGTGCCGATGAGCGACCTGTTCGGGGTGGCCGGCACCCAGCTGCTGGACGGGCTGGAACTGCCGGCCCCGTACACCGCGCGGATCAGGTCACTGCGGCGCATCATCGAGTCGCTGGACTTCGAGATCGGTATCTTCGCCAACCTGGCCCGCGGCCGGCTGGCCCGTCATCCCGATTACGCGGCGGTGCAGGCCATCCCGGGCATCGGCCCGACGCTGGGCGCGGTGCTGCTGGCCGAGATCGGCGACGTGACCCGGTTCCCGGCCGCGTCCCAGCTGGCCTGCTGGGCCGGGCTGACTCCCAAGCATCACGAGTCCGACACCCGGGTGCACCGTGGCCGGATCACCAAGCAGGGCTCCCGCCTGGTGCGCTGGGCGGTCGTCGAGTCGGTACAGATCCTGCCCAAGACCAGCATGGTCGGGCAGATCCGCGACCGCATCGCCGCCCGCCGCGGGCGCAACATCGCCGTGGTCGCCGCCGCCCGCCGGCAACTGGAGTACGTCTACTACGCGCTACGCGACGGCCACGTCCGCGCACTACACGCCCCCACCGCGGCGTGAGCCACGCCCACGGGAACTGGTCGGCGCGGGTCGTGCAGGTCATGACCCCCATCCCAGGCGTGGTCGCCCCCTCTGATTGACCCCGCCGGCCACCGCACCGCGCACCCCATCATGCCCGCCGCCTGCAGGCGGGCGAATCCTCCGCCCGAGCCGCAGTCACCGAGGTCACATCAGAATGAGGACCACCACATCACCACGATGACCAAAGCCCCGCCCGGCACCCGCCCGGCGGGGCTTTCCACACCCCGCGCATCCTCACCATCAACGACTTCTACGTCCTCAACGAAAGCGACGCGTCACAACCGATGGCCACCACTGTGCTTGACCGAGTGGACCTGGCCGACACGGTATTCACCGCCGACGCCCTGCACACGGTCAAGGCCACAGCAACCTACGTGCACGACCGCGGCGGGCACTTCGTCCTACCGGTCAAGGAAAACCGCCGCGCCCTCTACGACGTCTGCAACGCGCTGCCCTGGGCCGCCACCCCGATCGCGCATACCCACACCGACACCGGCCACGGCCGCATCACCCGCCGCACCATCCAGGTCCTACCTGCCCCCGAGGAGCTACCGTTTCCGCACGTCGACCGGGTGTACCTGGTCGAACGCTACGTCACCGACACCGCTGGAGGGTCGATCTCGGCGGTCGCCGCGCTCGGGGTCACCAGCCTGCCCACCCCCCTGGCCGGCCCGGCCGACCTGGCCAGCTACAGAGGTTGAATTGCTGAGGTCTGATCATGGTGCGGCGTGGCGCCGTGATCGCGACGGCCGGTAGGGCTATCCCAGAGGTATGGGGTACCCGGATGGTGGCGGCCTGTCCGTTCGGGGACGGGTCCAGCGTGAACGGGTGCGGCTGGAAGCCGCACGGTGGTATGAGCAGGGTGTCCGGCCGGCACAGGTAGCCCGGCGGTTGCGAGTATCCACGAAGTCGGCCTACCAGTGGCGGCGACGGTGGCGCTCCGGCGGGGATTCGGCGTTGACGTCGAAGGGGCCCGGTGGGGCGACCTGCCGGCTGACCCAGGCCCAGGTGGATCGGCTGCGCACCGAGTTGGCGCGGGGCCCGGCCGAACACGGCTTCACCGACCAGCGGTGGACCCTGGCCCGGATCACCCTGCTGATCGGCCGGCTCTTTCACATCCGGTACACCCTGCGGGGTACCTCATATCTGTTACACCGCATCGGATTCACTGTCCAGGTACCGGCCCGCCGGGCCGCCGAACGCAACGAGGCGGCGATCACCACGTGGCGGACCGAGACCTGGGCGAAGGTACGAGGCTAGCGGCGGCGACCAAGGCGTGGATCGTCTTCGAGGACGAGAGTGGGCAGAGCCTGCGCCCGCCCAAGGCCCGTACCTGGGCACCCCGTGGCCAGACCCCGGTGGTCCGGGTGTCGGGGAAGGGTTCCGGGCGGGTGTCGGTGGCCGGGCTGGTCTGCCTCAAGCCCGGCGCGCGGGGTCGCTTCTTCTACCGGCTGCGCCTGCACCGCGGCCGCAAGGGCGAACGCCGCAGCATGTCAGAGGACGACTACGCCGGTCTGATCGCCGCCGCGCACCACCAGTTGCACGCTCCGATCATCCTGATCTGGGATAACTTGAACACCCACACCAGCGCGGTAATGCGCCGGTTCATCGACGCGCACCCCGCCTGGCTGACCGTGGTGCGGCTGCCCGCCTACCCGTCCGACCTAAACCCGACCGAAGGCGCATGGGCGCATCTCAAACGCGACCTGGGCAACCTCGTCGCCTGCAGGGTCGATCAGCTCGCCGCCACGGTCAAGACCCTGCTCAAACGCATCCAGTACCGGCCCGAACTCATCGACGGATTCCTCGCACAGACCGGACTGAGCCTGGACCCCCAACCGCCGTGACTACTCAGACTTCAGCCCTTCAACGTCTTGTAGCGAGGGTCAGGAACCCACCCAGCCCCCAGGCGATGAGCGCCAGGGTCACTACGGTCCACACCGCCGGCACAGCAATGCCGACCGCGAGCACGGCCACGCCCACCGCGATCAGTACGACCGCCAGGACGATCTGACGGCGCAGCGGTACCCCGAGCCGCACGGCCCGGCGGGCAACTCCCGGGCCGAACCACCAGTCGGTCCACCACCACAGCGCGCCGCCGAACGTGGCGGTGCCGGCGAGCGCGAAGACCAGGGTCCACCGGGGAAACGGCGCGCCGACCGCCGCCGCGATGACATGCGCGCCGAGCGCCAGCAGGGGTACGAGCGGCCACCCGAGTACCCCGCCACGCGCCAACTGGACCACGTCGCTGTCGTCCCCCGCGTCGTCCTCCCGCGCCCGTGCCCGCCGGGTACGCATCCGTTCCCGGAACGTCTGCCCACGCGAGCGGCTGTCCGACCGGATCCCGAGCACGATGACGGTCAGGATGAGGAGCACCAACCCGGCGTCGGCTGCCAGGCGCACGACGCCGTGCAGGAAACGCAGCGGTCCCCGGATCGCCGCCCACGCCGCCGCCGTGCCCACAACGCCGATCCAAAAGGTACGCGCGCTGCGATCGAGGCGGCGCTGCGCTTGCCGGGGACGCGGGTCATCGGGCGCGAGGCGGGCCGCCGTCGCGAGTACCTGGCTCGCCTGGTCGCGGCTCCGCCCGGATGCCGGCGAGTGGAGTACCTCGGCCAGGACGAGGTGGCTCTCGACGGCGTCCGGCGCGAGCACCACGGCCCGGCGCGCGGCCGTCAGCGCTTTGACTCCACGGCGCGTGTGCTTGTACGACTGGGCGAGCTGGCGCCACGCCTGCGCGCTGTCGGGAGCGAGGCGGGTGGCCCGCCGGGCGTACAGGATCGCCGCGTCGTGGTCGCCGAGGTGCTGGAAGAACCCAGCCGCGTGCAGCAGCGTGTCCGGATCGGTATGGCGGTTCGCCAGCTCCTCGACCGCGTGCCGCGCCTCGCGGCGGCGTCTGCCCTCGGCCAGCCGCTCGTGGGCCCACCGTACGACGGGCTCTCCATCCACCATGCCGACATTAGACCGGAGAGCCACCAGAGGCGCTGTCCCTACCGAACATCATCAGACCCCGGCAATTCAAGATGTGTACCGGCGGTCGATCAGCCTGCGCCTGGCGATGGTCGCGGTACCCAGCACGACGGCACCGCCACAGGCGTACGCGGCGGCCGGCGCGAGGCCATCGGCGAGCGCGCCGAGCAGCAGCACCCCGGCGCCGCTCGCCATGGTGTTCGCGGCCACCATGGTCGCCTCCACCTGGCCCATCAGCGCGACCGGCGCCAGGTCGGCAAAGGTCGCCTGGGCGCCGGAAAGCCATCCGAGGCCGGCACCGACGGCGGCGTTGCCGAGCGCGTACAGCCAGTCCGGTCCGGGTAGCAGGGTGGCGGCGCCCGTTGCCGTCAGCGCGGCCCCGAGGGCGATCGCGACGCGGAGCTGGTTGGCCGGCCGGCGCAGGAACGCGATCCGGGTCACGAGAAGCGCGAAGACGGTTCCGCCGGCAGCCGACGCCGCCATTACCGCCGGTACCCAGGCCCGGTGGGCGATCGACGGGGCGAGCGCCTCAGGGAGCTGGCCCGAGACGACGGTGGCGAGGGTGGCCAACGCCAACCACCGGAGCGTGGCGTGCCGCCAGATGACGCGGACACCGGTGCTCGCCGGCGCCCGCGGCGGCCGCGCGTGCTTCGCGGCGACCGGTAGCCGGGCGAGGATGCCCGCAGCGAGGAGGAACGATACGGCGTCGGCGATGAGCGCCGGTCGCGCGCCAGCGGCCAGCGAGACGGTCGCGCCGGTCGCCACGCCGAGTACCTGGGCGGCCTGGTTGACCGCGGTGGCCAAGCCGAACAACGGCAGCCGCGCCGCCGGGTCAACGGACTCGGCGATCACCGCGGCCTCCACGCTACGGAACGCGGCACGCAGCGCGCCCAGCAGGCTTGCGGCTGCGATGGCGGTCGGTGCGTTGGGCGCGGCCGCCGGTACCGCGATGACGGCCGCTCCGGCCACCGCGAGACACACCATGGCCGCTCGGCGGGGCGGTTGGTCGAGCCAGCTACCGGCCAGTGCGGCCACGGCCAGCGCCGGCAGCGACCGGGCCGCCAGTACCAGCGCCGCTCCGATCGCTCCGCCCGTCGCACCGAAGCCGAGCAGTACCAGTGCCGCCAGCCCGGCGAAGTCGCCGATCTCGGAGACGAGCTTGGCGCCGAGCAGCCGCTTGGCAACCGGGTGGCGGAGGACGCCGGTGAAGCCACCTGTCCGCGTCCTGTGCCATCCAGCCGTGCGGGTCTCAGCGCGCGGCACGCGACTTGGCTCGGCTGCGCTGCTCGCTGGCGTAGGTGCCGGTGCCGGGCGAACCCTGCCGCCGTCGGCGGGCCGTCACGAACTGCGACCATGCATCGTCGGGGAACGTGTCGATGCCGCGGTGGTTCACGGCTGCCCGGCGCGCCGTGTCGAGGGCCAGCCGGGGAATGGGCTGCACCACCATGACGGGCTGGTCCCGGTAGAACCGGACTACCCGGTGCTGCTGGGTCAGGCGGATCATCGTCGGTACGTAGCCGCGGTACCAGTCGGTCTCGACGATCCCGTCGAGGATCTGGTGGTCGCCCGCGCGCGGCCAGTTGGGTACCTCCCGTGTGAGCAGGTACCAGCCGGGTGAGGTCCGGGCGACCAGGCCGGTGATGAGCTCGATGTGGTTGCAGGCGCGGGGATCCGCGTCCATGAACGGGATGGTGCGCTCGACGTAGTCGAAGATGTCCAGGTCCGGCTGGTACCGCCCGGGCAGTTCGTCGAGGACCCCGCGGGTGTGCGCGAGCAGCGCGTCCTTGCCGCCCGCCAGGGACCGCCACCGGGTGGGCTCATTCTCCGCCAGCAGCGACCACTCGGTGCCCTGTCCGTCCCACCGCAGGGCGAAGTCCACCGGCGGAAACACGTACCAGCCGAACGACGATGCCGCCGTGACGGGTGGGCAGAGCCGGGCCGCCCGCGCCGGCAGCGAACCCCGTACGTCGCGCGTGGCCGGCTCGGGCGGGCGGACGTCGGGGTTCAGCAAGAAGAACTCCACGGTGGGTGGTGCGGATTCCGATCCGATCACGGCGGTCATCCAATCCTGACGAAGGTGGGGGTCGGAGCCGCAGACGGGACAACGCGCTGCGGCTCAGCTCCGGTGGGCATCGCGCGCCGGACGCCAGTCATGGCCACGCACGGGCTGCTCACCCCCTCCCGAGTCATCGACCCGCATACGGCAGATCAGGCCCGTCCGTGCTCTCAGGTACGCCATTCGTGGGAGCGCACGGGTTCACCCCCTTTCCGTATGTGGGCATCAAGCCTCGCAGCGGGCCATATCCGTGCCACACCCGATCGCTATCCGGCCCGGATGCGGTTAGCACCGGTAGATCGGGCCGGGGTTGTCGATCATGCGCTTCCGGGGGGCGGCCATCGGCTCGGGTACGGTGGCGAGGAGAGGTGGAACGGGTGCGGATGGAGCGGGTAGCTCGGCGGCCGCGGTGGGTGGCATGCCTGCCGGTGCTGCTGATGCTGCTGTTCGCCCTTGCGGCGGCATCCGGTGGCCGCGACTCGGTCGGTCCGGGTGCGGGGCATGCCGGGGCCGTCCTGAGTAGCCTGCCCGTTCCGGCCAGCGCGTCGGTGGTCGGTACCCGTCAAGACTTGCGGGTGTTCCTGAAGCGCGGTAGCGGCTGGGCGGTTGGGCTCGTCGCTGTCGTCGCGCGCGGAGCCTACCGGTTGCCTGCCCCGTCGGGCCGGTGGGCGCTGCGTACGTGCGGGTCGCAGTGCCGTCGCGGTGGTCAGGATCAGCGGCACCGGGGACGGGGTCCTCCGGCCGGTACCGGGTCCATGTCTTGAGTTTGATCAGCGGCCGCGACGGCCTCGCGATGGCCGCCGGTCTTCCGGTAGTGGGCGCCGAACCTTTGCGGTAGCCGCCGTCCCTACCTGCTGTCCGCCATCGGTGTGCGCCGACCGGTCCGTGCGCGGCTGGGTGGCTGGCCGAGGGCCCCGCGCGTTCGCCGGTACGCGACGGGACACCGCATCTCATGGAGGAGGGTCTGCGGTGGATGTGGAGCGCACCGAACTGCCGGGCATCGGGCTGCGGCATGTGTTCGATACCGAGCGGGGTCGGCGGGTTGGTGTGGTGTCGCACCGAACCGGGCGGCGGGACCTTGTCGTGTACCGGCGGGACGACCCTGACAGCTCGGCCGATACGGTGGTACTCAGTTCGGCGGAGGCCAACGCGCTGGCCGAACTGCTCGGCTCGGCCCGATCGTGGAGCGGCTGGCGCAGCTGCAACGCCAGGTCGAGGGTCTGGTCAGCGAGCAGATCCCGATCCTCGCCGGATCGCCCTACGACGGCCGTACCCTCGGCGACACCCGGGCCCGGACCCGCACGGGGGCATCCATCGTGGCCGTGGTCCGCGACGGTGATGTCATCGCCAGCCCTCGGCCGGACTTCGGCTTCCGGGCCGGTGACGTGGTCGTGGTGGTGGGTACCGCCGAGGGCACCGAGGCCGTCGCGACGATCCTGGCCGGCGGGTAGGACGTCGCGATGCACCCCGCGGTACTGCTGATCGAGCTCGGGGCGGTCATCCTCGGCCTGGGCCTGCTGGGCGCGGTCTCGGTCCGGTTCTCCATCTCGCCGATCCCGCTGTACCTGCTGGCCGGGCTGGCGTTCGGCCAGGGCGGGATCCTGCCGTTGGCGACGAGCGACGAGTTCATCGCCGCCGGGGCGGAGATCGGCGTCATCCTGCTGCTGTTCACGCTCGGGCTGGAGTACACGGCCGCTGAACTGGTCGGCACCCTGCGGTCCTCGGCGTCGGCCGGGTTGCTTGACCTGGTGGCCAACTCCGCGCCCGGGGTGGCCGCCGGGTTCCTGCTCGGCTGGGGGCCGGTGGCGGCCGTCGCGCTCGGCGGCATCACCTACGTGACCTCGTCGGGGATCACCGCCAAGGTGCTCGGTGACCTGGGCTGGCTCGGCAACCGGGAGACTCCGGTCGTGCTGTCGCTGTTGGTCTTCGAAGACCTCATGATGGCGGTGTACCTGCCCATCCTCACCGCCCTGCTGGCCGGAGCCGGCCTGCTCATCGGATCGATCACTCTCGCGATCTCCGCGGTGACGTTGCTCGTCGCCGGGTTGGCCCAACAGCTCCAGGTCTCCGCCGCCGTGGGCGCCTTCCTCGTTGGCATCGCCCTGTCCGGGCCGCTGGCGCACACCGCTCGGGAACTACTCAGCCCACTGCGCGATCTGTTCGCCGCGGTCTTCTTCGTCTTCTTCGGCCTGCACACCGACCCGGCCGACCTGCCCCCGGTCGCCGGCACCGCGGCCCTGCTGGCCCTGTGCGGCATCGCGACCAAACTCGGCACCGGCTGGGTCGCCGCCGCCCGCCTCGGCACCACCAGCATCACCGGCCGGCTCCGGGCCGGCTGCGCCCTCACCCCGCGCGGCGAGTTCACCATCGTCATCGCCGGCCTTGCCGTCGCCGCCGGCATCAACCCGCGCCTCGGCCCGCTCGCCGCCGCCTACGTACTCATCCTCGCCGTAGCCGGCCCGCTGGTGGCCCGTGCCGTCGAACCCCTCACCGGCCGGATGCCCCGGCGCCCGCACACCGCACACCGGCACCCCCATGAATAACGGTCGGGCCCGCGACCTTACCGCCGAGCGGTTCGACCGGTGGGCGCCCAACTATGACGACAGCGCGCTACAACCGGCATACCGCGCCGCGCATCAGGCGGTACTCCGCGCCGCCCGGCGGCTACCGAACCAGCCCGGCCGGGTACTGGACGTCGGATGCGGCTCCGGTCGGCTACTGAGGGCCGCGTCCACCACGTTTCCCGACAGCCTCCTCATCGGCGTCGACATCTCCGCCGGCATGCTGGCGATCGCGGACCCCGCCGGTGCCAACCCGGCCGACCCCAGCAGCGCCCTGCCGCGGTTCCTGCGCGCCGCCGCCGAAGGCCTGCCCTTCCGCGACGGGGTGTTCGACCTCGTGCTGTCCACCATGTCGCTACGACACTGGCGCCACATCGACATTGGCCTATCCGAGATCGAGCGGGTACTCGCGCCGGCCGGGTGGGTCGTCCTCGCCGAGGTCGTCACCGCCAGACGACCCGGCATCCTCACCCGTGCCACCCGCCGCCTCGCGCCACCGCCAGCCCTCATCGCCACCGAAATGAGCGCAGCCCACCTGGTCGTCCGGCACACCGAACCGGTGCCGGGATTCGGGCCGATCATGGAGATCACCCTCGTCGTCGCCCAACGCCGGTAGGTCGAGTCCTTTACGCCGACGCCGATCCGCAATCCCTCACCGAGCTGCCCCAGGGGCCGCTGACTGGACGCCGCCCCGCGCCGTCCCGACCGCGGGCCGAGCGGCCTGGACGCGCCTGTACGATCTGGGCGGCGGCAAGGGCTGGAGGCGGACGTGGCGCAGGGCGAGCCGTCGCGACCGGTGTTACGCATCCATGTCCTTGGCGAGCTCCAGGTGTGGCGTGACGGCGAACCGGTCCCGCTCGGTTCGGTGCAGCAGCGGGCCGTTCTGGGGTTGCTCGCTCTCGCCTGCGGCCGGCCGGTGTCGCGGGGCGAACTCATCGACCTCCTGTGGCCGGAGCACCCGCCGCCGACGGCGGTCAACGTGGTACAGACCCACGTCAAGCGGCTGCGCCGGGCGCTGGAGCCGGAGCGCTCAGCCCGGGCGCCGAGCGCCGTCCTGCCGAGCGTCGACCACGGATACGCCCTGCGGCTCGATTCCGAACAGCTTGACCTGTCACGCTTCCGGCGGATGGTGGACACGGCGCACGCGGCGCGCCGTGGTGGTGACGCGGAACGGGCGCTGGCGCTGCTCGAGGAGGCGCTGCGCATCTGGCGCGGTCCGCCATTGGCCGACGTCGGGTTTCTTGCCGACCACCCCGTGATCGTCGGGTTGACCGGGGAGCGCTGGTCGGCGTTTGACGTGTACGCCGACGCCGCTGTCGAGGCCGGCCGCGCGGCCGAGGTGGTGGTGGACGTGGAGGAGGCGGCGCGCAGCCGCCCGCTCGACGAGCTGGCCCAGGCCCGCCTGGTCCGGACATATCGCGCGCTCGGCCGCCGCGGCGACGCCGTGGCGGCGTTCCAGGCGGCGCGGACCCGGCTGGTCGACGCGCTCGGCGTGGGCCCGGGACGCGAGCTGACGGCCGCCTACCTCGACCTGCTCAAGGACGAACCCGACCGGCGCGCCGGGCCCGCCCGCACCGCGCAGGCGCCCACCAGCCCCAGCCGCACCACGCAGGCGGCCGCCGGCCCGACCCGGCCGGCCCAGCTCCCCGGCCGCACCCCTGTCTTCGTCGGGCGGGCCGCCGAGCTCACCCGGCTCGAGGCGCTGACCCGGCAGGACCACCGGCGCGACGGGCCGGTCATCGCGCTCGTCGTCGGCCCGCCGGGCGTGGGGAAGACGGCGCTCGCGTTGCACGCGGCGTGGCGGGTCGTCGACCGCTTCCCGGACGGCCAGCTGTTCGTCGACCTCCGCGGGTTCGCGCGCGGGACGCCAGTCGAGCCGGCCGCCGCCCTCACCGGTTTCCTCCGCGCCTTCGGCGTGCCCGACGACTCGATGCCGGCGGGCCCCGCCCAGCTCGGGGCGATGTTCCGGTCCGAGGTGGCGCGGCGGCGCGTCATCATCGTCCTCGACAACGCGGCCGCCGCCGATCAGGTGCGTCCGCTCCTGCCGGGGTCGGGGGAGTCGGTGGTCATCGTCACCAGCCGGCACGACCTGCGCGGGCTGGTCGCCCTGCACGACGCGCACCACCTCCCGTTGGGACCGCTGTCCAGGGACGACTCCGTCGATCTGCTCGCGCGGCTGCTGCCGGCCGCGGAGAACCTGCGCGAGCTCGCCGACGCCTGTGGCCGGCTGCCCCTGGCGTTGCGGATCGCCGCGGCGAACATCCGCTTCGACGGCGACCGCGTGCTCGACTACGTGGCCCGCCTGCGACGCGCCGACGGACTGGACGCGCTGGCGGTCGCCGACGACCCGGTCGCCGCGGTGCGCGCCGCGTTCGACCTGTCCTACGCCGCGCTGCAACCGGCGGCACGCCGGCTGTTCCGGCTGGTCGCCGCCGCTCCCTGCACGATCGTGTCCATCCCGGCCGCCGCCGCGCTGGTGGACGCCGACCCGGCCACGGTGGCCCGCCTGCTCGAGCATCTGGCGGAGGCCCACCTCATCGAGCGCTCGCCCGCCGGCCCGGCGGGCGGCGACCCGACCGGCGGCGCCCGGTACGCCGTCCACGACCTGGTCCGGGTGTACGCGGCCGAGCGGGCCACGGTCGAGGATCCGCCCGCCGAGCGGGAAGCGGCGATCCGCCGGCTGTTCGCCTTCTACCTGTCCACCGTCCGGGCCGCCGCGACTGCGCTGGGTCATGCGGTACCCGAGGACGCCTGGTCGCACGGCCCCGCCCGGGGCGAACTGACCTTCGGTGCCGCTTCGGAGGCCCTGGCGTGGCTGGACGGCGAGCGGGCCAACCTCGTCGCGGTGGCGCAGCACGCCGCCACGGCCGGTCCGGTGACCGTGAGCTGGCAGCTTGCCCTACCGTTGCGCGGCTACTTCTGGATGAGCGGGCGGCGCGACGGCTGGCTCGCGATCGGCCACGCCGGTCTCGACGCCGCGCGGCGCGCGGGGGACCAGGACGCCGAGGCGGAGATGCTCAACTTCCTGGGCACCGCCCGGATGCGGCTCAGCGAGTACGACGAAGCGGCCGCGCACTACGAGAGCGCATTGGTGATCAACAAGGCGGTCAACGCCACCGTCCGGCAGGCGGCGAACCTGAGCAACCTCGGCGGCGTCTACCTGCTCACCGGCCGGATCGACCAGGCGATCGAGAACGTGCGGCAGAGCATCGAGCTGTACCGCCCGCTCGGGCTCCGGCGTGGCGAGGCCAACGCCGCGCTGTCGCTGGCCAACCTGTACCGCGGCGTCGGCCGGCTCGCCGACGCGGAGGACTGCGTCCGGCAGAGCCTTGCGACATACCGGGAGCAGGACTTCCTCGACGGCCAGGTTTCCGCGCTGCACCAGCTCTCGGCGATCTGCCGGCACCGGGGAAGGCTCCCGGAGGCGCTCGACGCGGTCACCCAGGCGCGTGCCGGCGCGCACCGGCTCGGCACGCCGTCCGGCGCCATGGTCTCCCTCGAGGAGTACCTCCGGGTGCTCCTCGACGCGGGGCGTACGAGCGACGCGTACGACCTCGTGGCCGAGGCGTTACGGATGATTCGCGAAACCGGGGACCGGCAGTTCGAGGGCTCCATGCTCCAGATCCTCGGCGCGATCGCACTTGCCGGTGACGATCGTGACGCGGCGCGGCGCCACCTGTCGTCAGCGCTCGACCTGGGTACCGAGACGGGCAACGTGCACGTCGAGGTCGCGGCCCGGCTGGACCTGGCCCAACTGAGCGTACGGGACGGCGCGGACCCGACGCTTGCCACCGACCAGATCGCGGGCAGCCGGCGAGCGGCGGAGGCGGCCGGACTGCGCCTGCTGTGCGCCTTCGCCGACACCGTCACGGCCGAGGTCGCGCTCGCCGGTGACGCGGTCGACGTCGCGTTGGCCGCCGGCCACCGCGCGCTCGAGTTCCACGAGCGCGGGCAGGTCGTTCCGTGGATCGCCCGCACGCTGTTGGCGCTGTCCGACGCGGCGGCGCGCGCGGGCGACACCCGCCGCGGCGCCGAGTTCGCCGCGCGCGCCACCCGGCTGATCGCCGACTTCGATCTGCCGAACCGGCCCGGCGCCGCCGGCCTGTAGCCCCTGACCAGACCGCCGCGCCGGGGCCGCGCCGCGCCGGGGCCGCGCCGGGGCCGCGGCCCGCCGCCCCACCACCCGCCCGTCCAGTCGCCGTCCAGTCGCCGTCCAGACCCTGCGGCCATGCTGCTCTTCAGTGTGGCCACGGCGCCACGGACGTCACACCAACGGGGGGGACAGGTGAAACCGCAAAGCGTACTGGTTCGCGTCGTGGTGTTGTCGCTGGTGGCTGGCTTCGCTCCCGCCGCGCTGGTGGCGGCCCGGACGGCCGGCGCCGCCGACGCGGCGCCGGCCACCGTCCCCTGCCCGGCCGAGCTGCCGGACGCGCCGTCCGCGCTGGCCGCCGCCCACGCCTGTGGCGGGCGGGTGGAGGTGTCGGCACAGCGATCGGAGACGGAGCAGACGTTCGCCAACCCGGACGGGTCGCACACCGTCGAGGTGTCGGTGGTGCCGCGGTGGGTGCGGCAGGCCGACCGGTCGTGGTCGCGGGTCGACACGTCCTTGCGGACCCTGGAGAACGGATCGCTGGCGCCGGTCGCGACGGCGGTGCCGCTCGAGCTGTCCGGTGGCGGGTCCGGGCCGTTCGCCACCGTGACGACGGCGGCGGACCATGGTCGTTGACGTGGTCAGCCGAGTTGCCGAACCCGGTCGGCGACGGGGACACCGCGGTGTACCCGGACGTGTGGCCGGGGGTCGACCTGCGGGTGCGGGCGCTGCCGGCGGGCCTGTCGTACCTGCTGGTGGTGAAGACCCGGCAGGCGCTGGCGATCCCGGCGCTGCGGCGCGTCACGGTGGGGACCGCCGGCCCGGCGACGCGGCCGCGAATCGACGGCGGGCTGGACGTCGTCGCTCCGGACGGATCGACGCTGCTGTCCGCCGGGCCGGCCTCGATGTGGGACTCCCGCGACGGGGCGACCGCCACCGGGCCGGGTGACCGGTCGCGCACCGCGCCGGTGCGCGTCGAGGTGGACGGGGCGAACCTGTCGCTGGTGCCTGACGAGGCGATGATGGCCGAACCCCACCTGGTCCTGCCGCTGTACCTCGACCCGCAGATCGTGGCGCCGCGGGTGCGCTGGGCGTACGCCGACACCAGCGGTCACAACATCAACGACGGGGTGGCCCGCGTCGGCCTGAACCCGGACGGGACCGGCACCTACCGGTCGTTCTTCGAATTCGGCCTCGGCCAGCTCGCCCGGACCCACATCCTGTCGGCGAAGTTCGAGACGACCCTGCTGCACTCATACTCCTGCGACCCGACGCCGGTCAGCCTGTACGCCTCCGGCGGCATTGACGCCGGTGTGAACGGCACCCGTACGACGTGGAGCCCGCCGCTGGGCGCCTGGCTGGACACGCAGTGGGGCAACGCGCACAAGATGACCGACAACGTGAAGACCTGCGCCAACGATCCGCAGCCGAACATGGCGATGACGTTCGTCAACCTCCTGGCCGCCAACCTCCAATCGTGGGTGAACCAGTCGTTCAGCGGGGTGACGCTGGCGCTGACCGCTCACTACAACGGCACTGGTGAGAGCGCCGGTGAACGGTGGAAGAAGTTCGACCCGGGGCAGACCAGGCTGATCGTCAGCTACAACTCCATACCCGGTACGCCCGACCCGGCCGCGTTGTCGACCGTCGCCAGCTCCCAGACCGGCGCGTGCTGGACGGGTGCGACCACCGGCCAGCCGTGGGTCAACTCCGCCACCGGTGTGCGCCTGCGTGCCACCCTCACCGACGGCGACTCCGGCGACGCTCTCGTGGCCCGGTTCGAGTGGCAGGACGTCACGGCCGGCACCGCGGTCGTCGCGCTTCCCGACACGCCGGGGTTCGCCCCACCGCACACGTACGAGGCGCTCCTCGCGGCCGACCCGCTGCCGCAGGGGCACTCGGTCCGGTGGCGGGTGCACGGGTTCGACGGCACCGACAACGGCGCGCCGTCGCCGTGGTGCCAGTTCGCCGTGGACAACGCCAGCCCGGGCCAGCCGACGCTCACCTCGACCGACCTGCCTCCGTTCCCCAGCTCCCCACCCCCGTCGGCCACGGTCGGGACGCCGGCCCGGGTCACGGCCACGCCGGCCGTCGGTGACACCGACATCGTCGGGTACTACGTCGGCGTCGGCGCGGTGGAGACCGCCCCGACCGTCTGGGTGGCCGCGCGGGCCGACGGCACGGCGGTCATCCCGGTCGTCCCGGTGGTCTCCGGGCTGAACAAGAACTTCCTCACCGTGGTGGCCGTCGACCGTGCCGGAAACCGTTCGCCGGTACCGGTGTCCGCGCCGGACGCGCCCGGCACCCGGCAGTTCCGGGCCAACCCCGACGGCACCGGGCCGGGCGTGCGCGCCGACATCACCGGCGACGGCAAGGCCGACGTCGTCGGGGTCTACGACGCCGGCAACGGCGTGACCCAACTCTGGCAGCACCTGACGACCGCCGACGGCACGGGCGTCCTCGGTCCGACGGTCCCGATCGCCAACGACCCGAACGCGTTCCCGCTCAACCGGGTCGTCCCGCTGTCCGGCGACTTCAACGGTGACGGGCACTCCGACGTGGCGATACTGCGCGACGACGGGTCCTGCCGCGTCTCGCTGTGGTGGTGGCTCGCCGACGGCAACACGTACCGGCCCAGCCCCGACCCGCTCTGGGCGGCCGCGCCGAACACCTGGTGTTTCTCCAGCAGCAAGCCGGTCGCCGGCGACTTCACCGGCGACGGCAAGGCCGACATCGCGGTGTTCTACAACTATGCCGGCAGCCTCACCCGGATCCTCGTCTTCGCCACCAAGCCCGACGGCACCGGTGTCAATGCCCCGGTGGAGTGGTGGTACTCCGGTCCGGGCGTGTGGGACTGGAGCCACACCAAGCCCGTCGCGGCCGACTACGACGGTGACGGCCGAACCGACATCGCGGCGTTCTACGACTACAACGACTGCACGTCTGGGCTCTTCGTCTTCGCGTCGACCGGTAGCGGCTTCGCCTGGCCCGCGCGCCCCTGGTTGAGCGGCGCGCGCGCCTGGTGCTGGTCGCTGAGCACCCCGGTCGCCGGTGACTTCACCGGCGACGGACGGACCGACTTCGCCGTGATGTACCGCTACTCTGCAACCCTCTGGCGGATCTTCGTGTGGACCGGCGGAGACCTGACGACTCCGGTCCAGGCCGCGCAGAGCACCACCTCGACCGACGTGAACCTGATGCGCCTGGTCTCCGGAGACGTCAACGGGGACGGCAGGGCCGACGTCGGTTTCTTCTACAACCACGGTAACCAGCAGACCAAGCTGTGGTGGCTGATCTCGGGCGGCACGACGTTCACCGCCGAGACCGTCCGCTGGGACTCCGGTCCCGGCGGCCTGGACTGGAACCGGTTCGTCCCCGCGTAGGCCCCCGCTCACCGGCTCGTTCCTCACAGGAGAATGTGATGCCCGCTTCTGCGCGCCCGCGGAGATTCCGCCTTCTGGCGTTCGCGCTACCGTTCACGCTCGCCGCCGGTGTCGGCGTCCAGCTCGCACTGCACCCGGCGAACGCCGGGGACAAGCCCCCCAAGCCGGCGTCGCTGTCTTCCGTGCCCGGTACGGACGGCGTGCCGACGCCGCCGCCGAAGGACACCACGCCGGCGGTGACGGTTCCCGCCGCGGTGTCATGGCCGGCGGCGAAAACGGTCGACCTGGTACTCCCCGGCCAAGCCCCGGTCGGCGTGCCCGGCCTTCCGGTCACGATCGGCGGCACCGCGTCGGGGGGCGCCGCGCCGTCGAAGGTGCGCGTCCAGATGCTGGACCGCTCCGACGCGCAGCGCGCCGGTCATGGTCTGCTGCTGCGCCTGACCCGCCTCGACGGCGGCACCGCCGCCGGGCGGGTGGCGCTGACCATCGACTACCGAGTTTTCCGGAACGCGTACGGCGGCGACTGGGCGCGCCGGTTGCGCCTGGTGTCCCTGCCGGAATGCGCGCTGTCCACGCCGGACGTCCCGGCGTGCCAGGGCCAGCCGCTCGCCACGTCCAACAGCCAGGCCGCGACCACGGTGTCGGCCGACGTCCAGGTCGCCCCGCCGGCGGCCGGCGCGACCACGGGCCATGACGTGCCGCGCCGCCTGGCCACGGCGGATGCGGGCACGCTGGTGGCACTCGACGCGGGATCCTCCTCGGACGGCGGCGACTACCGGGCCACCGACCTGAAGGTGTCGGGCTCCTGGTCGGTGGGCGGCGGTGCCGGCGACTTCACGTGGGCATACCGATGCGGGTACCGCCGGGGCTCGGTGGTCCGACGCCGGCGGTACAGCTGGCGTACTCGGCACAGGCGGTGGACGGGCAGACGGCCGCGTCGAACGCGCAGCCGTCCTGGATCGGCGAGGGCTTCGCCTGGCAACCCGGATCGATCGAACGCGGCTACCGGCCGTGCGCCGACGACGGCCAGACCGGCAGCGGTGACCTGTGCTGGGCCGGCGACAACGCCACCCTGTCACTCAACGGCCAGTCCAGCGTCCTGGTGTCCGACGCCGCCTCCGGCCTCTGGCGGCCGATGCAGGACAACGGCGCGAAGGTCGAGCGGCTGGCCAACCCGGCGCTGAACAACGGCGACGCGGACGGCGAGTACTGGAAGGTCACCTCGACCGACGGGACCCAGTACTTCTTCGGGCTCAACCGCCTTCCCGGCTGGCGCGCCGGTACGCCGGACCCGGAAACCAACTCGGTGTTCCACGAACCGGTGTTCGGCAACAACGCCGACGAGCCGTGCCACCAGAGCAGCTTCGCCGCGTCGAGCTGCCAGCAGGCGTACCGGTGGAACCTGGACTACGTGGTCGATCCGAACGGCAACACCATGTCCCTGTTCTACACCCGCGAGACCAACCGGTACGCGCGCAACCACGTCGACACCGACACCCCCCTCTACGTGCGTGCCGGCTTCCTCAGGGAGGTCGACTACGGGACGCGGCAGGATGCCGGCGTCGACTCGGTGTTCGCGGCCACCGCACCGGCCCGGGTGCTGTTCGACGTGGCGGACCGCTGCATCACGCCCGGCGCCACCTGCACGCCGTCGAACCCGCCGAACTGGCCGGACGTGCCGTGGGACCAGAACTGTTCCGGTACCAACTGTGCCGGGAGGTACGCGCCCACGTTCTGGACCACGAAGAAGCTGTCCGCCGTCACGACCCAGACCGCGTCCGGCGTCAAGACCTGGCGCGACGTCGAACGGTGGAGCATGACGCACGAGTTCAAGGATCCCGGTGACGGGCAGGCGAAGATCCTGTGGCTGAGCCGGATCGACCACTGTGGACTCGTCGGCGCGACGACCTGCCTTTCGCCGGTCCTGCTCAACCCGACGCAGATGTCCAACCGGGTGGACCTGGCCGGCACGACCAACTCCGTCATCCGGTACCGGCTGCGCTCGATCACCAGCGAGGCCGGCGGGGTCGTCTCCGTCACCTACTCGGCTCCGGAGTGCGTGGCCGGATCCACCATGCCGGCGGCTCCCGACTCCAACACCAAGCGCTGCTTCCCGATCTCCTGGGTCCCGCCCGGCTCCACGACGCCGAAGCTCGAGTACTTCCACAAGTACGTCGCCACGGCGGTCGCGGAGGCCGACCTGACGGGCGGGGGCCCCGACGAGGTCACCACCTACACCTACACGGGTACGCCGGCATGGCACTACGACGACAACCCGCTGGCCGTCGCGTCCCGCCGTACCTGGAGCCAGTGGCGCGGCTACCAGCAGGTGCGCACCGTGCACGGCGCGGCCGGCACCACCCGGTCGCAGTCCGACGCCACGTACTTCCGCGGCATGAACGGCGACCGCACCGCGACCGGTACGCGCACGGTCACCGTTTCGGACAGCGACGGCGGCACCTGGGTGGACGCCGACTGGTTCGCCGGCATGCTCCGCGAGCAGATCACCTACCTCGGTACCACGAACACGGTCGTGGCGAAGACCAAGAACGACCCGTACCAGTTCGGGCCCACGGCCAGCCAGAGCCTCAACGGAACCACGCTGTCGGCGTACGTCGCCAGCACGGCGGTGACCACCGACCGCACCGCCCTGGACGGCGGGCGCGGCTGGCGTACCACCACGACCACCAACACGTTCCTGGCCGACCGGAGCGGCCGGCTCGCCCGGGTGGACAACGCCGGCGACGTGTCCACGACCGCCGACGACCAGTGCACGCGGTACACGTACGCGACCAACTCCGCCGGCACCATGCTCACGTACGTGGCGCGGGTCGACACCGTGGGGGTCAACTGCGCCACCACCCCCGACCGGGCCGTCGACACGCTGTCCGACGTACGCACCTGGTACGACGGGGCGTCGTCCTTCGGCACGACCGTGTCCAAAGGGAACGCCACCCGCGTCGAGCAGCTCGCCGACTGGAACTCCGGCGCTCCCGTGTACCGGCAGACCAGCCGCGCGAGCCACGACGCGTACGGCCGGGTCCTGGACAGCTTCGACCCGCTCGACCACAAGACGTCGACGGCGTACACGCCCGCGTCCGGTGGCGCGGCCACCAGGACGGTGGTCACCGATCCCGTGGGCTGGACCAAGACGACCGACCTGGAGCCGGCCTGGGGGGCGCCGGTGTCGGTCCTCGACGTCAACGACCGCCGTACCGACCTGACCTATGACGGCCTGGGCCAGCTCACCGCGGTCTGGCTGCCGGGCCGCAGCAAGGCCACCCAGTCGGCGGACCTCACGTACGGGTACACGGTGCGCAACACCGGTGGGCCGAACGCGGTCGCCACGTCCCGGCTCAACCCCACCGGCACCGGCTACCTCACCGGCTTCACCCTGTACGACGGCCGGTTGCGGCCCCGCCAGACGCAGGCGCCCGCCGTCGGCGGCGGCCGGGTCGTCTCCGAGACGCTGTACGACAGCCGGGGTCTGGTGGCCAAGAGCCGGGACCCGTACTTCAACTCCGCCGCGCCGGGCACCGCGCTGTTCGTGCCGACCGGCGACAACGCCGTCCCCGGCCAGACCGTCACCATGTACGACGGGGCCGAGCGCGCCACCGTCGCCGCCTTCCAGGTCAACGCCGTCGAGAAGTGGCGCACGAGCACGGCCTACGGCGGCGACCACACGACCGTCACCGCGCCCCCGGGCGGCACCGCCACCACCACGTGGACCGACGCCCGCGACCGCACGACCGCGGTGTGGCAGTACCACTCCAACGTCCCGACCGGGGCGCACGACGACAGCGCCCGCACGTACACCCGCGCGGGCGATCTCGCCACCGTCGTCGACCCGGCCGGCAACACCTGGCGGTACGGCTACGACCAGCGCCGCCGGGCGACCCGCGACGACGATCCCGACAAGGGCCGCACGACGTTCACCTACGACGACGCCGGGCAGCTCCTCACCGCGACCGACGCCCGCGGCGTGACGCTCGCCTACACCTACGACGCGCTGGGCCGCAAGACGGCGGAGTACCTCGACTCGCCGTCCGGGACGAAGCTGGCCGAGTGGACCTACGACACGCTCGCCAAGGGTCAGCTCACCTCGTCGACGCGATGGGAGAACGGCAACCCCTACACCACGGGGGTCACCGGCTACACCGCGCGCTACCAGCCCACCGGCACCAGGGTCAGCATCCCGGCGGCCGAGGGCGTTCTCGCCGGCGAGTACACCACCGCGGCCACGTACCACCCGAACGGCAGCGTCGCGACCGCCCGCATGCCGGCCAAGACCGGGGCACCCGGATTCGGTGGCATCGCCGACGAGACGCTGACCTACGGCTACACCGGCCAGGCGATGCCGGCCACCCTGTCCGGCCTGTCGTCGTACGTGACCGACACTCAGTACCTGCAAACCGGCCAACTCTCCTCGGTCAACCTGACCGACGGCGGCGGCAGGAACGTCGTCCAGTACTGGGGGTACGAGAACGGCACCACCCGCATGGTCGAGCACCAGGTGCTCGGCGACTTCGCCGCCGTGGTCGCCGAGGACACGTTCTACGCGTACGACCCGGCGGGCAACGTCACGTCGATCGCCGACAAGCTCGCCCAGTACTCCGCCGGCGCCGACGACACCCAGTGCTTCGGCCACGACTACCTGGGCCACCTCGCCGAGGCGTGGACCCCGGCGTCCGGCGACTGCGCGACCGCGCCCACCACGGCCGGCCTCGGTGGGCCGGCGCCGTACTGGAGCAGCTTCAGCTACGACGTGGCCGGCAACCGGACCGGGGAGACCCGGCACGCCGGCGGCGGCGACACGGTCCGGACGTTCGCCTATCCGGCGCCGGGCCCGGCCGCGGTACGGCCGCACGCCGTCACCGCCGTCACGAGCACCGGCCCCGGCGGGACCAGGACCGACGCCTACGACTACGACCCGGCCGGCAACACCACCAGCCGCCCGGGTACGGCCTCGGCCCAGGCCGTGGCCTGGAACCCCGAGGGGCACGTCGCCGCGGTGACCGACAACGGCCAGAGCGCCACCTACGTCTATGACGCGTCCGGCAACCGGCTGCTCCAGCGCGACGCCTCCGGACGGACGCTGTACCTCGACGGTGCCGAATGCCGCGCGCCGAGCGGCGGCGGGGTCACCTGCACCCGCTTCTACGCCTACGGCGAGGCCGGGCTCGTCGCCGTGCGCGGCCCCGACGGCGTGAGCTGGCAGACCAGCGACCACCAGGGCACGACGCAGCTGTCGTTCCGGGCCACCGACCTGACCATGACCCGGCGGCGGACGACTCCGTTCGGTACGGTCCGGGGAACCGATCCCACGTGGTCGCACGCCCACGGCTTCGTCGGCGGCGTCACCGACCCCGGCGGCCGGGTCCACATCGGGGCGCGGGAGTACGACCCGTCGCTCGGCGCGTTCCTCTCGGTCGACCCGGTCTTCGACGTCGGCCACGGGCAGGGCTGGAACGGGTACGGGTACGCCGACAACACACCGGTCACCCGCAGCGATCCGTCCGGCCTGCGGGTCTGCCTGGAGGCGTGCGGCAGCGACGACGACAAGAAGTGGGAGGCCCTGAAGAAGAGCAAGCCCAAGCCGAAGGTGAAGCGGTGCCGCATGTCACCCGAGGACTGCGACAGCGCGACGCGGACCGATCCGAAGCGGGTCTGGGACCACAAGCGCTACAACAACGGAACGGTGCTGACCGTCTACACCGACGGCACGGTCGACATCAACGGGTACATCCTGCCGCGCGACTATCCGGACCCGTACCTCCTCGCCGAATCGGTCGACCGCAACGCGCCGCAGGTTCGGGCCACCCAGGGCAACCGATCCGACTTCGAGAACGCGATCCGGGGCGTGCACGTCGGCTGTGAACGGATGCCGTCGGGGTGCAGCGCGAACTTCCTCCACCGGGTCGTCCTCGACCTGGACGCGGCGCACCGGCACACGCTCCTGCCGTCGTACATCGGCTCGGACCACCCGTACGTCGGCGGCCCGACGCAGGACGTCGCCGGAATCAGGACGCTGACCGAGGAGCACGACGACGCCACCGGTCTGGAGCGCCGGGACTTCGAACGCCGGCTGCACGAGCAAGGCATCGACACCCTGCCGGACTACACGAAACCGAAGGGCGACCCCATCACCGGCGGATGCGTCAACGGGATCATCGACATGGCGGTCGTGGAAGGCACCATCGGCATGTGGGAGCTCCGCAAGATCCTCACGACGGCGGTGCGCAAGGTCAGGCTCACCCCCGGAGGCGTGCTGCTGAGCTGTGCGGAGGGGATCGTCGGCGCGATCCGCGCATACTAGGCCGGATTCGCCGGCCGGCTGGGCGGGGGGACCGTGGTGCGGTCTCCCCGCCCACCACGCCGTCAGGTGACCGGGGTCGGCCTGGGCTCGGCCTCGGGGCCGGTGTCTTCGGGTACCTCCTCCGGCGGCGTGCGGTCGGCCTCGGCGTCCAGCATGGTCGCCTCGTCGAACGGCAGCTCGCCGCTGAGTACCCGGCTGGCCTGCTCGCCGTCCAGCTCGCCGGTCCACTTGCCGACCAGCACGGTGGCGACCGCGTTGCCGGCGAAGTTGGTCAGCGCCCGAGCCTCGGACATGAACCGGTCGATCCCGACGATCAGCCCGACACCCTCGACCAGTGCGGGGCGGTGCGCCTGCAGGCCACCGGCGAGCGTGGCGAGGCCGGCGCCGGTCACGCCGGCGGCGCCCTTCGAGGCGATGATCATGAACACGAGCAGGGAGATCTGCTCATTGCTCGGCCTGTTTGGCGGTGTCATCCCCGCTCCGTATCGAAGGACTGGGGCGATTACCGTTGCCGCCGGCGCCATGCTTGTCGGGCTGCTTGCCGTCAACGGCGGCGTCGCGTGCGGATGCCGCAATGGGACCGTCAGACACCGCAGCGTTGGCTCTCGTACGGTGCAGCTCGATGGAGTGTTGCGAATGGCGTCGCACTCGGCTCGGGCTTCCTCTCGCGCATCGACTTCGTTTCGTGGAATGCGATACCTGCGGCGTGCTTGATAGGCGGAACACCCCTCGCGGGCTCCGCCATTTTCGGCGCATATGGCTTTGTACGCGGTGCCATGGTTTGGCCACTACTTCTGCACCTGCGCGTTTGTACGTGTTCAGCTTGAGTCGTCGGCGTGTCTTGATCGACGGGGATCGGTTGGCGTGACAGGGTTCCGGGGTGTCCAAGGCCGAGCCGCAGCGTCCGTCGTATGACGAGCTCGCGCAGCTGG
>Ga0137375_10001967_pt1 | contig 24095 bp, 12 predicted proteins | sample SagtaG_24_FD_104936 | JGI IMG/M metagenome (GOLD analysis project Ga0137375, IMG submission 104936) | Vadose zone soil microbial communities from Sagehorn Ranch, Mendocino, California, USA - Sage1_R_113_16 metaG | ecosystem: Environmental > Terrestrial > Soil > Vadose zone | place: USA... | reverse complement strand
GGATCGCGTGAATCGATCGGACGAGCAGCGTCGCCAACGGACGCCTTGGCGTGTTGGGGCTCTTGGGTGCGTCGAGCCTTCATGCTTTCATCCCTCGCTTCGGTGATGGATTCGCGCGACCGGACGCTCGCTCCCTACGCCAGCCGGCGAGGAGCTTTTGCGCGTCCGCCGCCGCAACCCGCTCTCCTTTCATCTCGGTGGAGCCTCGGCGATCCCCGGCAGACCGCAAGCTCCGGTGTTCCCACCTTCTGAGAACATTTGTGGGATCCCAACTGGTAACATGATGTTCCATGGGGCCATGCGGGAGTCGAAATCCAGCCAAAATGAGCTGAAATCGTGCAGTGGATGCGTAGCCCTCGGAGAGAGCTTCGATCCTGAACACATTTCTGCACCGATCCCCCCGCGCGACGGATCTTGGACACGCGATCGCGTCATCTCGCGGGTCGGGTTTGCCGCGCCTGCTGACGTGCTTCGCGACGATGATCTCGATTCGCGCAAACGGGCAAACGTCCTTTCCCGCGCGCGCCAGACGGCCTGGTGGCTCGATTCGATCGCCCCGCCCGGTCGCCCGGCCGGCGATTTCATTGTTATGGGTGCCCGTCACGGCAAGTGCTCCAGTCCTCGCGGTTGAGGCTCCGCGCTTTCGGAGCACGGGCAAGTCGCCGGCCTCCTGCAAACCGGTTCCAATTCTGGGTTCGAAATACGTTCCATCGTGGAGCGTGGTGCGATGGCGCAAGCGCGAGAGCCTACAAAACGGCTCGGTCCCGCTGTGCGGGTACCATGCGGCGAGAACCGCCCCGACCCGTTCCATCTTTTCGGTACGACGACTCCGGCCGAGGACGATCGTGGTTGCCGCGTACGAGCGGCAGAAGCTCGGAGTCGTCACTCGTACGCCGGCCCTACGCCCACGGCGCCGATGTGCTCGCGCAGCTTCGGCGTCTCACTCAAAGCCGAACGCAGCGGCAACCGAGCCAAGCTGACGTTATTCGGCTCGGGCAGTTCTCGTTGCTTCTCGAACGCCCAAAGTTGGATCTCATTCTGCGCAACAGCAGGGTCGGAAAGCTCGCGTTCAGTTCGTTCTCTTGCAGATCAAACACCGGCGCCCGGCCATCACTGCCATCGGCGTCGCTTCGAACCGATGCCTCCGTCGGCACTGCCAGCGAAGTCGGACGCGCGATTTGACGTAGATCCGCGAGAGGCACCGTCCCCCGCGTTCTTCGGCCACCTGCTGCATGTCCGCGATCGTCTTCTGTGCCGATCCTGCGCAGTAGGGGCACCACGAGCCGCGAACCACGTGCGAAGGCGTGGCATCCCAGCGATGCCGAGGTATTCGACGGCAACCGCGTCGACGTGACGACGGTCCAAGACATCGTCGGCACGATGGAGGCGCGCTTCGGCATCGCAGGGCGTCTGGGTGATGGATCGTGGCATGACGAGCGTGGCCAACATCAGCTGGCTGCAGAAGACCGGACGGCGCTATCTCATAGGCACGCCCAAGAGCGACTTGAAGAAGTTCGCCGCGCAGATCACCGAGACGCGCGACTGGGAGAGCGTACGCGAGGGCGTCGAAGCCAAGCTCTGCGCCGGCCCCGATGGCAAAGAGACGTTCGTGCCGACCCGCAACCGACTCGTTCGAGACGCGTTCGCAAAGCGGAGCGCTCGGAGAGCAGCGCTCGAAGGTGTAGAGCGCATTCACGAATGAAACGGCCAGCAACATGCCATCCTGGGTCGTTTCGACGAGAGACGACATCGTGAAACCGAGCGGCGTTGCGGGGTGGATTTGCATCTTGTCGAAAGGGCGTTGAGCCAAGCGCTCGATCAGCGGACGCACACGTACGCTTGAAAATTGTCGGCAGAATACGTCGTTTGACCACCGCCGCTTGGACGAGTTTCTCGGTGCTCGGCACGAATCGATCGTTGGAAGTCGGGAAGGAGATGTCCGTCAGGCGCGTTCCGGAATGCTCTGGAAAGGGAGCTCGAATGGATGATGGCAAATCGTTTGGTCCGGTCCTACCTGGAGATTCAACGCATGGAACGACCCAACATGGTTGGGCGCCCCAACAGTCGCCAGGGTAATCTGCGCGTTCGGCGCGACGAGCGACCCTTGGTACGGCTTCTCGAGAGTCACACCGGCGGTACCGAGATAGCCGACCCAGATGCGGGGAAACACGCCGGCCGCATCAGTGAAGGCACCTTTGAAAATGAACGAATTTTTGATCCAGAAGATGACCGGACCATTCGAAGTGTTGACGATGAGCTTGGAATTGAGCTCGAGATCCAAGGAATCGGTGAAATACACGCCCGAGGTGACGGTGAGCTCGGCGCCGCTCCCCAGCGTGATCGATCGGTAATAGGCGGGGGCAGCCGTCGCATGCGCACCTGCTGCCAGGTTGATGGCGTTTAAAACGGTGGCCGGAAAGCTCGCAGCGAGCTGCAAAACGGGTAGGATGACCGCTGTATTCTGTGTCGTGGGCCCATCGATCGTGACGGTGGAGTCGGCAACCAGAACGCTCTCGGTTTGGAGCAGCCCATGCACGTGCGTGAGAGAACCGATGACGACGGCGGCACGACTGACGATGCTCCCGAAGTCCGAGGATTGCCCGAGAACCGTCCCTTGAGATCCCGCATTGCCTACGATGCCGAAGCCTTGGCATCCAATGCCGCGCACCTTCAGGCTCGGCCCCGTGTTGATGCTCCCGTTGGCGTAAAGAACGATATTTTCAAAACCAAATGTGCGCCCGACGATACCGCCAACGCCGTCGTGGACATCAGCAGGAGGGTGGGTCGCCTCGCCGATCGCACAGTTGATCGCGTCGACCAAACTCGCCTGCAAGAACGAGACGTCTTCTGAAAGCGGCGCGTCGATGACCAACGTTACGATGCGCCGATCGGAGTCGACGGTGACATGCGCCGGGCCCGAGCTACACTGAAACGTGCGCACCTTATTGCATGGGTTGTTGTCAAGCGCCGTCTGGGTCACCAACGTGACCGCTGGACCAAATCCAGCGAAATCCGGTTGGGGCGCGCCGTAGTCGGGTAGTCCAGGCAAGTGGAGGCCCGTAGCGAAAGTGATCGCCTTCGCTGCGCTCTGCGCAATGGCCGCCGCGAGCGCCGAGTTGGCCACGATCTTGACGGTATTCGTCAGCGCGACGTTGTCGCCTCCGGCGATGAGGCTCGGGTCGATCGTAATGGAGACCCCGCGCCCCTCCCCGTTGGCAACAACGGTCACCTTGCCATCAGTGCTTGTCTTGGTGACGACGGACGCCACGAGGCTCGCCTCGAAGTCCGCAATGGCTCTCACGAGCGTGTTGAGCGGCCCGTTGAGCGAAGATAGCGAAGGCAGCGGAGCGGTCATGGCAATTTCATCACGTTTGGTTAGGCAAGGCAGAATCGAATCGGAGCCCGCTCTGTGCCTCGCCCGCACCGAGAACCCGCCGGCGGCTCACCCACACGTGTGTCGATCCATCGAGCCAGCGCGAACGCGTCACCGTGCGGGTCACCGTGAGGCCGTCGCGCGGAACTTCTTCGGCCACGATGTGATAGGGCGTGGGACCGGGCTGGTCGGCCGGAGACAGAATGCGACCGAGCGACGGCACCACGCCGACGCTGCTGCCGTGTTCCGTCGGGTGCAGCATCGCCGCCTTTTCGAAGTCGATCGACGGGTCGCCAGACGCGTGACTCACGCCGAGCAACGGAATCCAGTTGGCCGGCACTTGGCTTTCGACCTGGTACCGCAAGACCGCCGACGGATCGCCCGGCGACGGCGGCGGGAGATTCTGCGCTGCAGCGATTTCTGCGTCGCGCTCGCGACCCGAGCGAGGCTCGCCGATGGGACTCTCCGTCGTCCGCTCGATCGCCCAGGCCATATCGGCCGTCTCGTCACGGGCGAAGCGCACGTCTTCCACGGTGGCACCGTCTTCTGCCAGGGGGCCAGGGCTCGGCGGCACCACGAAATAGTCGGCGAGCTGTTCGAGGCCGGCTGAATCGTCGGTGTGCGCGAACATCGCGAAACGCTCGACCCCAGCTGGCTGAACCGGTTGGTTGGCTGAGCTGACCAGTGTTCTGTGTCCGAACACGTCGGTAACGATGAGTCCCTTGGTCTTCACCGCCGTGCCGAGCTCCTGATCGTACGGTAAGAGGAACCAGTCCGCTCCGTGCACGAGCATCATGTCGGTCACGAGGAGCTTGACGATGTCGGTCGGGTCTGGCTTGACGTCGACGTATGCGATCTTGTTCTCCTCGATGTACCAAAAGCGCGGGGCGGGCATGCCAGGAAACCGCGCCGAGCTCGGAGTGCCCGTCCGCTGCAAGGACTTGGGCGGCTCCTCAACCGCGTTGACGTCTTTCGCAATCACGTCGAGTGAGTACCAGTCGAACTCTCCCTTTGAATTGGGTACCGCCTTCATCGTCGCGTTGCCGTGACCGTTCGGATCGACCGCGACGATCTTGACGTCGTACTCGAGGCGACTCGACGTCCAGCTCGCTGGGTCCCCGGCGGCGACGGTTCCGAACGTCGCCTGCACGTGAGAGAGGAGGTCGCCGAGGGCGTTCTTGACTTTGGCCTGCTCGTCGAGATCGCCGGTGATTCCGTCAGGAAAGGTTCCACCAGCCGCCAGATCCTGAGCAACTTGGTAGAGCGCGAAGCCATCGATCGCGCGGCCCACGCAGAGCGAAAAAAACCGACGGGTCGCCGGATCCATCGGATTGAGCTCGTCGTCGGGCCCGAGATCCTGAAGTCCATATTTGGCCAACAGCGCGCCAAGCAGAGTGTGGACTGCAGTGTCGCTCAGCGGCTGCTTGGCGAGAAAGTTCGCGAAAACCTGACCCAGCTCGACTCGAAGCGAGAAATCCGGCTCGACGGGCTCCGACAGCGTTTGGCGTTCGATGGGTACGTTGGCGTCGAGGTCGGTGGTGGGATTGTTCTTCGCGAAGAACCGCGGCAAACCGGAGCGACTGAAGAAATGGTCAACGTACGCGAGCGAACCGGCGTCGCGTCCCTGAAACTCCCCCACTTGCCACTGCCGCGTCAAAAACCACGCCGGGTCGTAAACCGGGGCAGCAAGGCTCGGGCCGATGTCGTTCGCGCGCGGCCGCGGCTCGAGCCGCTCCCAGATGGTGATCGAGCTAGTCATCGTTCGAATCCTCTGGAAAAGGACGGGTCTGGTCGGGCAGGTGACCCGATGACGCCGGTGGAGGTGGTGATCTTGGGATTCAGACTCGTGGGGATCACGATCGCCGGAATGGCCTGACCGAGGCTCCCGAGCGGGTCGCGATCAACTGCTCGTACTTTGGCGAGATCGAGCGTCTCCTCGAGGGTCGCGACGATGTCGTTGACGTCCCACATGTCGGCCGAGCCCGACGGCGCAACCACGAGCACGCAGTGAGGCGCTTCCGCGTGCGGGCCGTTGTAGTTGAAGGCGATGCTGGTGGGCTGCGTCCTGCTCGGGATGACCTCCGTCCAGCTCTCGAGCACGATGCCATGCCAAGTCTTGGACAGATCGAGCTTTGCCTCTTGCGAAAAGAGAACGAGCGACACGCGAGACTCTTCCGGCTCGACGGCGAAAGGCAGCGCGAGCCACTTCTCTCCCGGCACGAAGGGGAGCTGCACGACGTCGGCGCGCGGAACGGGCGTGCCGAGCGCGTGGGCGTAAAGCGCGAATTTGCGGCATTTCGAAAGCTGCGTACGAGCATGCGCCGCTTGTTCGACGATGCGAGCCACCGCGCGGTCGTCGCCGCCCGTCAACGTCGCCTGCGTATCGAGCGACTGCTTCAGGTCGGCAGCGGGCGCCATAACGCGGGGCATGACGAACGTGTCCGGCCCGAACACCGCTTTCAGAATGGCGGTAGCGTCAGCGATGCGGTCGCGTGACGGCTTGCTGGCATCGGGCTGGACGGTGGCGATGGCGGCCAGTCGCCGCGCGAACTCCTTGAGCAGCGCGGCAGCTCGATCGGCGAGTTCGTCCGCCGCGGTTCCGGCGGGGGGAAAACCGCGCTCGATGGCGATGCGCGTCGCATCACGTAGGGATTGCTGCAGTGCATCGATCGTTGCCTGCGTGTTCGGATCGAGGTTCGCGAGCGCCGTCGCGACAGCGTCGTTCAAACCGCTGAGCGTCGCGCTTGCCTGGTCCGCTCGCCCTTGCATCTCGTCCGCTGCGTCTTTGAGCGACGTACTTTCGGCCGCTACGAGCGCAGCATTGACGTCGGCGGGCGAAACGAGATCCTCGAGCGCGAGCGGACGCGACGCCCCGAGCGCCGCGCCCAGCGTGTTCGCGAGCTCCATTACGTCCGAAAAGGTCACCGGGGGCGGGACCTGGCTCGGCGCCCGCCCGTAGTCGATACGAAAGTCTTTCTTCGGGCTGTCGTCGCCCGCTGCGTGGAGCGCGGCGATCGCGGCCTCGATGACGCGCGCATCGAGCAACCCGGCCTGGTTCGGCTGCAAAACGGCGTGCGCAAGAGCGAGAATGTCGAGAGGGTGAATCCCGAGATCGGCGAGTGTTACCGTTTGGCTCCCGGTGGTATCGTCCCCCCTTCGGAACGTCACCCGCGCGACGACCTTCGTTGGGTCGCCGATGATTGAGCCGAGCCACGCGTTCAAGGTGGGCTCGGCGGCTGCGCGTGGCGTCGGCGCTTTCCATGACGATGGCAGTGTGCCCGGATCGCCTTGAAATATGTAAATCAACCGGTGCGTGAGGCCGCGGCCGGCTCTCGGTGATTGGGCGATGCCGGGATTCGGCGGTCGGCCCCCTCGCACGAGGTTATGAAGGCTTGGAAGCGCACCCTCGACGTTGCCGCCCGCGAGCTGGAACACCCCTTCGCCGACAAGCAGGTCGGCGACCGCATCCATCAGCTGGACCAGGTTGTCGAGCTCGGCAACGAGCTCGTCGTGGCCCGGCTTTCCTGGCGCCGGAAGCGGATTGTCGTCGAAGCGAAGCTCCTTCGCCTGGTAGGCGCGGTAAAGAGCGAGCCCGTCGACGACGTTGCCAGCGGCTACACGGTCGGCCGGCTGCGTGGTATCGACGCCATTCTTGCCTGCTACGAGCGGAAACAAGTTGCGCAACGTGAAGCGGAGCGCATTGAGCGCGGGCACCTTTCGCTCTTGCAAACCGCGCTCGATTCGGTAGCCGAGCACCTCGCCGACGTGCTGACCGCTTCGTACTTCGTCGAGGATCTGCATGGCCGAGCGGACCTGTCGCGATGAAAGATCGAAGGCGAATTTCTTCGCAACCTCGCCGCTGAACGACAGGTATCCGCTGCGCATTGCCGCGGCAGCCATCGCATGGCGGCTGCTCGGCGCATGGATGAAGCCACCGCTCGTCGCATCGAAGTCGACCTGGGTACCATCGGGCCCCGTCACGGTAGTATGTGTTGCGGGACGCAGGTCCTCGATCCAGCCGTATCCGCCGAGGAACGAAGCGAAAGCCGGATCTGGACCTCCGATACCGCCCTCTTGGAGCGTTCGCATCGCGAGTACCCGGCGGGTCGCGAACGCCGTCACCCACGCGTCGAGCCGATGGGACGCGAGGTCGAGTGTCTCGCGGACGAGGCGATCGAGCTCCGCAGTAGGCGAATCCTGAAGGTCGACGAGGGCCACGCCGTGCTCGAAGCTGGCTTGTTTCGCGTACGCCTCGAGCGAGTCGTAGGTTGTGGTGGCGCCGGACGGACTCTTGATTGTGATAGAACCGGTGTCTAAGAGCCTCCGGATGATGGATTGCGCTTCGATCAAAAGCGGAGGGATGTCCCACACCTCGTCGTTGAACCAGGGCACGACTCCCTGCGGGGGATTCACCGCCGAGCGAAGCCCGATGTCCGCTTTGAGCGCGTATTCCGTCAGCGTGGCAATGCGAAGAAGCTCGTACAGCAGGCTGCTCGGATTGGGCTTGCTAGCTACCGTGTTGTTCACAAGGTCGGCGACCGTAGCGTTGTTGATGCCGTCGATGTAATTGGGCGTGAGCGGACTTGTTTCGCTCAAGTTCTTGTCGAGATCGACGAACGCGGCCGTCGCGAGAAGGGCCGGCGCGAGAAAGGTCGTGTTGCCGATACGTGGGCGCCACTCGCCGTGGCCGACCATGAGCTGGAACAGATCGGTCGTCTTTCCGTTAAAGGCGGCGACCGCCTCCCCGATGTCCCATCCGAAGAGGCTGAACGCGTCGTAAAGGAGATATTGTCCATAACCAAAGCGCAGCCGCGCCTGCCGGCAATTGGGAAAGAGCGACAATGCCAATATCAAGTCGTCCACCGGCTTCGCCGCTTTCGGTTTCAGTCGATTGACACCCTTCGATGCCTCTTTCCAGAGCCCCAGCATCTGCTGCAGTGGGAGCAGGAGTTTCTCCTCTACGAGTTGGTCCTCGGCCCTGCCGAGCGCGCGCGGCTTCCACCGCTTGAGAGACGCGACAGGGAAAAGACCATAGGGCACGGCGCCGATTCGGATCACGGGTGCCGGACCGCGGGCGAACACGTTGCCGGTGGCGTTGTTGGCCACGCTGCCGCTGGCGTACTGCTTGGCTTTTTCGATCCCATCCTCGGTGAAGATCGGATCCATCATGAACTTGAGAAACGTACCGAAAGTGGCGGGCCACAGCACTCGGCTCATCGCGACCGCCCGCTGGTGCCCTTCCTCGAATGCGCCGTCGACGTTCTGCACGGCGCCGCTTGGAACACCGACGAACTTTGTCCAGTAGTACCCATCGACCGCCGCAGCGTCGGTGTTGGTGGGGGGAAGCACGGCAAAGGATTTGAAGCGGTCGGTCGGTACGCCGACATCCTCGAGCGGCGTGTTCCTTTCGATCGCGAAGCTCTGGGTGCCGGCGTCGTCAGCGGGAGGAAAAACGGTCGGCTTGTCTTGCGCGTTGTTGGTGACCGTCCCCTGGCGCAGGAAAGCCACGCCGCGCGTGTAATGATGCGCGTCGATGAGCTTTTCGATCGCAAAGGCGGTGTCGCTTTCCGAAAGAGACGTCTTGAGGCCGAAGACCACGACGCGGTCGAAGCCGAGCCGAACATCGTCGGGCGTGAGGTCGATGGAAAGCGCCATCCCCACGTCGACGGCGCGGTCGAAATCGATGATCCAGCGAGCCTTATCGTCGACGACGTGGCCGTTCGGAAGCGTGGATTGATCCGCGGGCGAGGCACCCGGATCGACCGTCACGGCGAGTGGCTCCGGAATGGGGTTGCCCAGCACGTACCGCCGGGCATTGCCGCGCCTCAACATCACCACCCAACGATCGGGCAAGAGGGCCTCGGCGGGACGCGTCCATGAGCCCGAACGCGACTGGACATCCGGAAAAATGAGCGTGAGATTCTGTCCGACCGGAATGCCACGCGGCAAAGGGGCATCTGAGGTCACTGCCGGCAGCATCGCCCTAAGAATGTAGGCGGATCGCAGCGAGCCGAATCTCCTTACCATGTCGCGCCAATTCGCCTGTTCGCTGACGCCGCCGGGCTTGTTGAGTTCTTCGTAGTAATGCTGGCCTGCCGCCTGCTCCTCCACCGTCAACGCTGTCTCGTGCCGATTGAGAAAGATGTCGTCTGGATACACACGCAGCTTCAGCTTGACTCCCTCGAATCGAGTCTCGATACGCAAGGGAAAGAGGACGGCGGGCAATTGCGCAGAAAGCCGCCCGATGTCGGCCTGGGCTTTGGCGAGCGGATCGACGACCGACGCCGGGGCTTGAAGCCATGTCGTGATCTCCGCGAGCAGCGCTTGCGTGGCCGACCGGACGGCAGCGCGCGCGTTCACGGCGGCTGCCTCCTTTTGGACTTTCGTCAGCTCGAGGTCCGCGAGGATGGGAGACGTTGGATCGAGAATCCGCTCTGCGTCGCGAAACTTCTGGGCGGCCTGATCGGCTTCGAAGAGCGCATCGATGAGCGCCGCGCGTTGGGCGGTGAACGCGTTTCGCGCAGTCGTCAGTGTGGAAGGGATAGGCATCGATACGTCTTTCGAAGTTCAGGCTTGCGGCGGCAAAAGGACGGACCCGTGGAAGGCCACGCGGAAAGGGTCGCGAAAGATCGTCGTGGCCACCAGCCCCGCGGTGGTGGCGGGGCCGCCAGGGGGGGGACTCAACACGGTGCCCGGCGTATCGTCCGTGCCGAATTTCGGCTCACTCGGGTGCTCGGCCAAAACGAAGAAGAAGCCGGGGTGGCTCGCCGCGCTTTCGAGCGGAATATCGAAGCCGTAGAACCCGACATCGGGCGCCATGTGCCCGAAGAAGATGGGATGGATCTCGTCTTTCGTTTGGGGCGACGGAACGAGCTTGCCCCCGTCGAGGACGGCCGGCAGGGCGTAGACGATCACGTTCGGATACTTCTGAATGAGCTGCGCGCGCACGACCAGCACAAGCCGCTCGCCTTTGTTGTTCGATTGCGAGAGGCGCCCCGTGTTGGTCCCAAGCGCGTTCGTCGGCGTCCAGCCGGCAATCGGCAGGATGTCGCGAAAGTCGTCGGGGCGGATGGTGGACCCTTCCGGCGGTACGATGCCGGCGATGTCCCAGAACTGACGAAAGTACGTCGCCCGCTGATCGACCGGAAAACCATTGAAGAGAAGCTCTCGCGTCAGCTCTTGGTTGCACCCGACCATGTACGCTTCGACGAAGCGCTGGTTGGTGAGCCCGAGCCCCGCGCTGTTGCGCCCCACGTCGTTGATCCCTGGCAAGATCCAGTCTTGCGAAACGCGGGCGAGCGGCGCATACATCGGTGCTTGGTAGGTGGGCGGCGCGAAGATCGGCTCGAGTGGGTCCTTTGGTTGCCACACGACCGAGGCGTCGCGCACGACGATGTGCGCGAAACGACGCTCGACCGTGACATGCGGCTGCAAGGCGGCCTGCAATTCGAGCTTGCACTCGTTCAGATCCACGATCGAAGGCGGAGGCAAGAGCGGGGGCGGGGGCGGCTGTGGACCGTCGAGGATGCGGCAAAACTCGAGCCGGAAGGCGGCGCCGCCCGTGGTGTCGGTCGACCCCGCTCCGCCCACGAGCGACGGCAGCGGCAACGTACTCGGAAAGCGCAAGACGGGCGCGAAGCTCGGTGCGGGCGGAGCCGCTTTCAAGTCGTCGCACGAAAAAACACCCTCGCACCAACGCCTTCGGCGGAGGAGATCGCCGATGTTCGTGCCTCCAAGGCTATTGGCAATGAAGATAAGCCACGCGCCGAAGCGCATCATCCGCAGGGCATGCTGAAAGCAATCCCCCTGTTGCGACACGATGAGCTGTCGGGCGACGTACATGATGACGAGGCCCCAGAAGAGGAGTAAGTCCGGCCCAAGTCCGACGAGCCTGCCGAGATCGTCATCGGTGATGTCGGCGAAGCAGATGCGCGAGAAGACGGCGTCGAAGGTGAACAATCCCGAAGGCGTCTGCGGCTCGGGCGCGGGGTGTTGGCCGCTGTTCAAGCGGGCGATGATGTCGGCGGTCGACCCAGGCGGCAAAAGCGGCTGGTCCTGAAAACGCCCGATCGGGCCGAGCGAACGGGACGTCCGGCGCCACAGCGGATCGAAGATCCAGCTGCCCACGGGCGACCCCGCGAATTGCGCGCTGAGCGTCTTGCCGCCGCAGAGCCCGAACGCGTGCAGCCTCCCGGTGAGGGTCCAAAACGTGTCGGCTGTCCCCGTTACGATGTGCCGGTCGTAGATGCGCTGAACGACCTCGCGCCCGAGCTGTGCAACCTTGAGACGTGCATTGACCGCATCGATCTCGCCCGCCTGGTCCCAGGCGCTCGCCACGAGCGCCTGTTGGTTGTCTTGCACGACCACGGTCCCGAGCCCCCCGCCGACGCGTGCTCGAGGGTCAGCGTTCAACGTGAAGAACCAGGGAGGGTTCGTCGCTGCGTTGAGCTCAATTTGTGCGGCGTACCACCGTCCATAGAGCGGTGGGGCGACGACCTTCGTGTCGACATTGTCGACCTTGACCGTTGGCGTATCGAGAAACTTCTTCAGCGCTTCGACCCATTGCGTCTGGTCGGCGTCGGTCCACGGCGAAGGGCCGGCGTCGAATGCCGCCTTCGACTGAATGGCGCCTTCGACCAGCATGGTGGGGGGAGTCGTTTGAACGGGCGACGGAAGGTCGAGCCCGGGATTGGCGACATCGATGGACCGGCGCCCGACGGTGTCCGAAAGCGGCTCGGGTTGGATCAGTTTGGCGAGCTGCTTAAAACTGCCTGCAGTGCCCGTTTGAAAGCGCCAAGAGAAGTACACCGGAAGCTCGACGCTCGTCTGGCCTGGGTTGCCCCACGCAGGTTCGAGCGCGTCGACGCCGTCCGGAGGTAGCCCTGGCCCGATGAGCGGCTTGCCTGTGCCGACGAGTGCGCCGCGTCGAAACGTCGGCACCAGGCACGCCACGTAACTCGTGCTCGGTTCGAGCGTTCGCGAGCAAAGGATTCGGGCGACGAATTGGCCGCGCGCGCCCTTGATCATGCCGGCGAGATCGTCGGCCTTCAGGTTGTCGCCGACGAACTGCGTGTGCGCCCAGGCCCATGCTTCTGCCGTGTTCGGCAGCACCTCGAGCTTCTGAACGGTAAGGACGGTCTGTTTCAACGACGACGTCGGCGGAGCCAATGACATCTCGCCCGCATCCTCTTTGAAGACGAGCAAGCTCATCCACGGCCGCAATCTTCCGCCGGGGGCGACGGAGTTGTCGGCGGATGCTGGTGTGTAACGCCAGGGTAGGTCGGCTTGGTCGAACTCGATGAGTGCGAGGCTCCCGAACTCCGCGTCGTTGTCGTCGGCCTTCGGCCAGGTGCGCACAATGACGTCGCCGTGCAAACCGACGATGTCCCCGGGCCCGACGAGCGTAAGCGGCGCGGTCGTCGAGAGAGTATTGTCAAACGTGACAGCGACGGCCGTCTTGGTCGCTGCACCGGATCCCGAGCCGTCCGTTCGGGTGATTCCGGTTGCGAGGCCCTGTCGAAGCCACGACGCAAACGTCAGTTTGCCAAGCTGGTCAGCCACGCGCTCTCACCCTCACAGTGGCTTTTGACTTGACCCAATCGCGCCGGCAATCTGAAATGCCCAACTGCCCTAAAATTCATTTTTGCGCCGACGAATTGCCGTAGCGAATGCCTCTGCGTCTCGTGCTAACCTCGAAGGCCATGTTGTCGAGAGTCGTAACCAGCACAGTTATTCTGGCGACGCTTGCATCGGGATGTGGCGAGTCCTCCCCAGCCGCACCGTCCACCGGACCCACCGGCGACGCGGCCAGTTCGGCCGATACGTTAGTTATGGACCGCAACGGATCTCTCGGTGATACAGGTGGCGCTCTCGCCGAAGCAAACATGCCTGAGGGCTCGTCATCGAAGTTGCCTGACGCTGGGGGCAATGATCGCGACTCCGCATCGAATCCGGAAGGAGGGATCGCGGCACCGCCGGCTCTGAAGTGGACGCAGGAAGGCCCGATGTACCTGTTTCTCGGGATCTGGGGAAGTAGTCCCAACGACGTATATGCGGTCGAGGCTGGCGGCCTCATCATGCGCTCGACGGGCGACGGCACGTGGACGGGCCAGGTGAGTGGAACGGGAGAACGACTGACCGGTGTGTGGGGCAGCGGACCGAACGACATCTATATTTCCGTCAGAAGCAACGTCGTCCTGCATTCGACCGGCAACGGGGTTTGGGACCATCACGTATTTCAGTCTGGGGTCACTTTCAGCGGTGTGTGGGGCAGCGGGCCGAACGACGTGTACGTGTTCGAAGCCGGAGCTGATCATACGAAGGGGGATGGCACATGGTCGCCGCAGATCATTGATCCGGATGGCCAACCGACCTTGGCGATGTGGGGAAGCTCAGCCACCGACGTGTACGCTGGCGCGGCCCTCGGTACCGTCTATCACTCGGTGGGAAACGGCATTTGGATCCCGCAGAAGCAGAAGCTAGGAGTAGGTACCTCGAGTGAAATCGCGGGCATTGCGGGTTCGGGCCCAACGGACATCTACGCCATCACCTACAAGCAGATCTTTCACTCGAACGGCGATGGCGCTTGGAAAATCCAAAATCTCACGTTGGCGACGTTGGAGTCGCTGACTTGCGTTTGGGCACTCGACAAAAGTGCCATCTACATTGGATCGAGTAGCAATCTTTATCGGTCGGGTGGCGACGGAGTATGGCTGGGCCAGCCTATCGACCCGAAGCATCCCTCGATGTCCATCTATGCGGTCTGGGGAACGAGCGTAAACAACTTGTACGTCGCCACGACTCTCGGCATCTATCACGGCACGCCTTGACGAGAACTCGTCGCTCGCCAGGTCGGTTCACGCTGCCAGATAGTTCGCAACGACCCGGAACTGACCGCGGTCCTCGGGGTGATTGGCCACGTGTTCATCGATTGCGTTCTGGGCCGATGTTTGCGCGACATCGAGGCCATCCGTGAGATCGCGATTGGCCACGGCCGTGCGGGCGTCGCCCGCTACGAAGAGTTCGTCCGCCATGCGCACCTTGACAGGCGCGGTGGGATCCACGAATCGCTGCGTGCCCGACCCCCGAATTCCGCCGAGCGCGGTCGCGCTTCGCGTCGCCATCGCCGCGATGTGACGCAGGGTCAGTCCCGCGGGAATCGCACCGTCGGACTCGTCGCCCTGATCGCCGATGACTTTCGTGACGTAGTTGATGTCATGTGAAAGAAGATCCCGGGCGTCGACGTTGGTGGGCGACACCGTGAACCCGGAATCGAACTTCTGGTAAGGCTCGGACGACAGCTTCTCGGCGTCGCTCATCTCCTTGAAAAGTGCTGGAGCGAACATGTCCGTCGCTGGAGGCAACGGGAGCGGCACTTGCGCGCTGTTGACCTTCACCTCTTGGACGCGGAAAAGGGTATTTTTCGTCGGCCTGTAGATTCCGAATCGCGTGAGGCGAAAGTTGAGCGGCAGAACTTTTTGATGCAGTGTCGCTTGCCCGACCGGATCGATCGGGGCGCCCGTGCGGGTTGCGGCGTCGGCCAAGGAGACCACCGGATGCACGCCGGCTGGAAAGCTCCCGGACCAGTTGCCCGAATCCTCGATGGCAGTCTTCAATCCCGTGACGTTGCGGCTCGCGTCGGACAGGTCGGTGTTCCCAGTCCACGGGTCCATGGCGGGAAGCTCGGCGCGGGTGTTGGTCCCGAAGCTGAAGTCGATCGGCAAGCAGGCGTCCCAGAAGAGAATGCTGACGCATGCCTCTGCCGATACGTGCCACGGCGTCGGCCCGCTGATGCTTCCGTTGAGACCGACTCCCAGTCCGACGCCGTGAAAGCTGACGCTGACGCCCGCCGAGAAGCTCGCCACGAACGAGAAGGGCGAAAAAACGAAGAGTGCATCGAACCCTAGGTGCCCATTGAGATCGATTCCGAAGCCGGACGCGTGCAGATCGATCGCGGCCCCCACCTGGGCCGTGTTCGACGTCAGCGCGAAGTAACCCTGCGCCGTGAGGCTCGGATTGCCGTTGATCCCGAGATCGACGGTCAGCCTGCGCAGCTCGGGAAAGCCGGGAGGCGGCTGGTAGCTTGGGTTTAGACCTCCGAGCGCCAAGGCGAAATTCGGCTGATCGCCGAACGAAAGGCGAAACGCCATGTCACCGCTGATCCGGTAACCGACGACGTTCGAATCGTACAAGCTTGCGGCGATCGTGAAGAGCTTCTTCGGAAAATCGAGCGTCCCCGCGACGGCCACGTTGATAGCCAAGAGCGCCGCTCGTTTCGTCGGAAGCGCCATGTGCGCGACACCCAAGATCGACAGCCGCGGCCCCGGCAGCTCGAGCACGATGCCAAACTCCGCATCGATGAGCGTAGGCGTGCCCCACCCGAACTTCGCCATTGGGCCGAACACGTAGTGATTGGGCGAGGCCGGGAAAACGCTCGCTAGGTCATGGATAATCGTCGGCGCGTCACGCTCCGGGTTTCTCGGGAACAGCAAGTTTTCGAGCGATCCCGACCGGACGGCGACTGCGAGCGCCTCAGAGTCGAGACCGCGGTTGATTCCGACGAGGCCCCCCACGCCGAGCAACGTGAACCCAAATCCAAGCTGAATGGGCGTGAACTCCGCCGAGATCACGATCACGAACGAGAACCCCTTGCTTCCATCCGGGAGCCTCGTCTCAATAAGGCCAAAAGCCTTGACCGCGATGCCGAACACTTGAAGCTCCGCACCGCCCGCGTAGCGATGGGCAGATTCCTCAAAGGAAAGGAATCCCCCGCCGGTCACGGGGCCCGCGTCGAGCGACAAACCGAGAAGGGTAGGAGATTTGAAGCCAATCGATAGATTTGCCGGTCCAAGGTTTCCGCGCGGGGCCGGCGCTTTCGGAAAGGTCAGATTTCCGGTAAGCCCGATCCGATCGATCTCCACCTGGACCGGGCCTAAGGTGGCGTGGACCCGAGCCGAGAGCTCGATAGGAAAGGAGCCGGCACGAGGACTCAGCGCTATGTGGGCGCCGGTGAGCGTTATCGGACCAAGATCGACATGCAACGGTATCTGTATCGTGAGCTCGGCCGCTCCGTTGAACCGGACGCCCTCGGCGACGCTCCACGTGACCCCGACGTCCAGCCGCCCTTCCGTCTTGACTCCCGACGTTACCTTGGTGAGAAAGCCATCGCCTTGCGAAAAATCGACGACGACTTTGCCTCGAACGAGATCGACACGAAAGAAGACATCGCCGCTCCCCCTGCCACTCAAAGGATCGGCCGTGATCTTGAAGCCGACCGAAAAATTAATGGCACCTGCCTCCAGCCGTGTCGCTCCTGTTTGCCCGAGAAGCATCACGGTCGTGTCTGGCGCAACGGGCGTCCGTGACAACTGCGTCGAAAATGCCACAGTCGTCGACGAAGCCGTCGCGAGGGTCGAGGGCGCGGTCAGCGTGATGGCCGTCCCACCCGCAAGATCGCCTTCGATCGCGACTTTGGAGGAAAAACCTAGCCCGAGGGTCGTCGAGGAAGTGAACCCGCCGGCGACGGGAAAGTCGACGACGAAGTCGACTCCTGGTGGCGTGGTCGAAGTATTCGCTTGAGCCGTGAAGAGCGTCGTGGTGAGCACGGGAGTCCCCGCGCTCGTGTCGATGACGTTGTTGTAGCTGAACAAGTTCGCGACAGCCTGGACGCGTTCCAAAAACGCCGAGACGTCGAACGTGCCCTGCCCCCAATGATAGAGTGTGTCGAACAACTTGGCCGGCGCGGTGACGGCATCCACCAACCGGTCGAATCGGAACGCACGTGAAAGCCCGGGAAGTTCTCCGGATTGCGCGCCTGCAACCGGCACCGAGAACCGGTCGACGACACCGAGGAGAACCGCAGCCGTCAGGTACTCCTGCCTTTCATTTTCGAGATGCCTCACGACCGCGTCGGCAAAGATCTCCTCTGTGAAATTGGAGGTGAACGTCTGGACCTCGTCGGCAGTGAGAGGCGCCCATTGATCCGCTTGTTCGTCGATACGCGCGGCTACAGCATCGAGAGCACCGAGCAGCGTCCCGATACCGTCTATGATCTTAACCCCGGCAGAAACGATTGCCGCGGGATTGCCTCCCTGCTCAGCATCGGCCAGGGTAGAAAGAGCTCCGCTCAACGCACCGGCCGCCGTTACGACCGAGCTCAGGGCCTGACCGACGCTTCCGTCGGTAGCCAATCGCTCGGGGAAGAGGATTCCGAGATGCATGAAGTACGCAATCACGTTGCCGGGATCGAACTCGGCCTCCAGCTGCCGGAGTGCCAGCCCCAGCGTTCTGGCAAGTCTCTCGAGAGTCCCGGTCGTCGTGGCCATTACCAGCTAGCTCCTGCGTCCAACCGAACTTTCTCTCGACGAGAAGGTCATGACGGATGTCTTGCGTCCGCCTGGGGACGGCGATCCTCGCGCCGGCGAGCCGGCGTGCCCGACTCTACTTGCGAGCCCAGCTGGGCGAGCACATCGGCGTACGTTTTGCCAGCAAAGTCCAAGCTAGCTACGATTCGTTCCAGGCGCTCGAGATCGGCCACCAATGCCGGACTTCCATGCGCACGAAACGCCGATCCGATGGCCTCGATGCTATCTTGCAGGGGCTTGCCCATGACGAGTGGCGGGATGGGCGAGGCTGCATCCTGAATTGCGTGCAACAGACCTTTCACGATCAGCGGACCGCCGTTTCGCTGCCAGGCGACGCCAACCCGTCGATTCTTGTTGACCAATGCGATGGCCTCCCCGCCGTGGCGCCGCACCATTTCGACGCAAGCCCGACCCGACGGGGTACTGGCGATTTCGCGCTCCACTTCATCGATGCGAATCCACGGCATTGCCTCGACAGCTTCACCCGCGCGCTTCTCGCTCAAGGTGTTCGCGGCTTGGGCTTGCCCCCCCGGTAGCGGGGGCACGGTTCGGACGTCTCCGAGTTGCGTGGCCGTGGCAATTTGGATCGGAAAGGTGCCGAGGATCGCTTGGATCGGGGTGACGACGGACACTCCGCGCCGGTTAGCCGGTGGGCCCGCAAACGCAAAACCCACTACTTCCGTCGTTCGCGGCGGACCCTCTTCGACGTGTACCACCGCCGAACCCGAATCGCCCGGAGCGACCATGGGAGGTCCATTGGCATCGTCCTCGATGATCGTCATGGCGTCGGTGTAGCGGCGGGTGAAATACACACCCTGTCCTTGCCCTTCCGGGACAGGTTCTGACGCAAACCCGTCCTGGTGAAGAGCGACCACGTGGCCGATGGTTTCACGAGTCGCCTTTCCTCGCTTTCTCACCGAGAGGTGCGTCATTGCATCGAGGTCGGTCACTGGGTGCGTTCCGGTCACGAAGCCGATGTCCTTGATTTCGGCCAAATACTTCAGGCCTGGATCCAGTTGGATCAGCGCGATGTCGAGATCACGGCGAGCGGAGAAAGCCAGACCGATACGATCGCTGCAGCAGGAACCGAAGCTGCTGTTTGGCTGCCCCACACGAATGTCTTTCCAGATCACGCACTCGATGGCGTCGGCGCCGTCGACGGTGACAACGGCCCCCGAGGCATGTGCAACGATTCCGCCCACGCTGCCCGCCTGATTCAATGCGCTGGCAAGAAAGCTCGCGATGGTAGCGAGGCTCATATCCTTTTTGACCTGGGTGAACGCGCCTTGCGTTGGTTTCAGCGCCCCTCCAACGTAGATGGTGGTGTAGATTCCGTAGTAGAGTCCGGACGCATTTCCCGTCAACGTGATGGTATTGCCCGCGACCGTGGCGTTGAGGTCGGCATTGATGTCCAGCTGAACGCCAATGGCGTGACAATCGAGATTGATCGCGGTTCCAGGTGGTGGGGTAATCGTAATGGTCGCGGACTTCCCATCTTGGGGAACCGTTGTTGTCACGGTCGTGCCCGGGACCGAGCGGAGCTTGTCTGCCAACTTGTCCGCCAGACTCTGGAAGGTCTCGTTCTCCCGCGTGGTTTCGACAGTGAAGTCGTAGTTGTTGGTCACCCCGGGCTCGGGAAGCACGACGACCCGAAAACTGGCAAGCGCCTTCGAATGCTTGGGCCCAATGAAGGTCGTGTTGTCGCGCGACGAGAGGATGATGCTCTCGGGATTCGTGCTGAGCTGGTCGATGAGCGTCGAAGCCGAAGCGTCGAACGTGGTGCCATGACCCGGCGGAAGCCCCAGAACGTGCCAATTGGTCACGGCGAAAACGCGCGACTTGTCGGATGCCTCCGCAAGGCAGCCGAGCGTTCCTCCGCCTATGTTGAATCCCCCGGGCAGTATCTGGGTGCCCCCAATTATCGGACGCTCCTTCTTGGTGTCCTCGTCCACTGCCGATCCGGCTCCTAAAATCGGGACGGAGCTTTCGACGATGTCGGTCTTCACTCCATCGATTTCGGTTGGAATGATCTCGTCGGAGGCAAGTTCGCTCCTTTTCCTCTTTTCTACGACGAGGACGATAATGGCTGGAATACCCGTCCGTTTGTTGGCGACGATTTTGGGCCCGACGCCGACGGCATGAACGCCAGGAAGGCTCAACAAGCGCTCGCGGGCTGCCTCTTTGACTGCGACGACGCGATCGAAATCAACCATCGAACGCCTAGCTCCTGGGACGAGCGTACTCCGGCGAACTCGTCGCGCCAGTCAAGCTTGTGTGCCGAGTTCAAAGTTCTTTTTCTCACCTGAAAAAGTGGCCTTGAAATGGGCTCATGCTCTCCCCAACGATCTGAACTAACCGTTTAGACGAGTCGATTTCCCCGGTCAACCGCGCTGCTATAGTGGTCGAGGTAGAACGAAATGCGTGTTCTGTTTCGGCTCACGATTGCCATGCTGGGCTCGGCGCTGTTCGCCTGCAAACCGCTCCCGACGCTTGCGCTCATGCACCCTACGGGACCCATTCAGCCGCTCCGGATGGTTACGGGATGTCATGGCGAACTTCTGGCATCGATGGACTCCGCGACCGGCGACGATGTCCATCTTCTGCCGTCTGGTGACATGCTCCTGAGCGGAAACGCTCAAACGGGTTTCCTGCTTCGATTGTCGCCTGACGGGCGGGTGCGTTGGTCGCTCCGAACTTGCTCGACGCCCCAGGTCGCCGTCGCTGGAGACGACGCTATCTACGCATCGGCAGACGCCTTTCTTGGAGCTAGCGAGCCGTCGGAGGAAGCCATCCGAGAGTGTCGTCGACTTCGCAACAGCGTTCGACCCGACCGCAAGCCGACCACGATCCTTCGTCTCGACGGCCTCGGCCGCACCGAGTGGACACATGACGCTCCCGATCTCACCGGTGTTGTGGCACTGGCAACGCGCGAACGGGTGATCGTCTTAGGGATGCGCCATAATGGTGGAGACGTGACGCGCAGCTTGACCTCCGATGGCCGGGTCGAGTGGGAAACGAAGGATCGCGCTGGCAGCGTGAAGGCCGCCTGGTCCCCCGCCGGACGGCTCTTGATTGTATCGACGTCGGAGAACGTCGCAACCGATGCAAGCCCTCCAATACCTTGCGTCTTGCGGTCCTACGACCCGCCGAGCGGCGAGCTGATTTGGCAACGCGAACTCGAGATAGGTCGCGCGTGCCGCCCCGAGCAGCTACTCGTGTCGCCGAGCGGAGGTTTGTTGTTGAGCTTCGCCCTCAGAAGTGGCGGACACGTGGATGACTTCATCACCGGGTTCGACCCCGAAACGGGCGTCATGAGATGGCAACGCTCTTTTTCCCCCGAGGATTTCGTGCGCTCAAGCAGTAACGAACGTTTCGACCGATACGGCGCCCCCTTCGTGGTCAAGTACCAGCCCTATGCCACAAAGTCAGGCTCGGGTTCCGAGCCCGTGTTCGTCGCCGTCGACCCGCGGACAGGCCGGGCAGCTAAGGTCGCCAAGCTTCAAACCAACCTCGAAGCGAACGCTCGGTCGTCTCCGGACGTTAGGTATCCGGACTTTGGCGCAGACGTTACCAGTGTCCACGCTGAATACGGCGCTCTTCTCGCCACAGGACGCTTCCGCGGACGGCTCGCGCTCGGTTCGATTCATCTCGACTCGCGCCCCGAGACCGAGAAAATCTGCAAGGATGCGTACGGCAGACTCGCATCAGGCGCCGCCGACGAACGGGGCAATTGCCCATACGGCACCGAGGACGTGCTCGGATACCGGCCTGCGCTCTTCGTTCTCAGGCTTTCCCTCTGAACGAGCACTTTCCGCGCCCGCCAGAAGCCTGCGAAGAGATGCGTCAGTCCGAAAGGCGAAACCGCCGGATGTTCAGGTGCTCGTGCGAGCGCCACATTACATGTCGCTCAGGTTCGTCTGGACAACACAGACGGCGATGCACCGATCCATTTCGCAACTGACACGCGTCCAGTGCGGGCGGGGCGATCCTCGCAGATCAAGAGGTTGGACGCGAGCTGACGATGTCGGGTACGGCATGAACGTTGAGGCCACTTGGTACGATGGAGGTTGGAACCGTCACGGTCGTGTTGTTGATGGTTGCGGAGAGCTGTGCCGGTATTTGATCGATGATTTCCGGCTTGCTGACGAAGACGACGATGCTGTCCTCGCCCATCGTCTCCGTAAAAATCTGGAAATTGGCCGGAGTGATAGCGGCCGTCCTCGGTCCAATCCCCGCGCCGATAGGCTGCGGCCGCTCCGCCGATCAGTCGGCCGTCATACACCAATGTCGCGGTGTCGCTTCCGGACGCTCCGTGGGTACGGCGACCGGGAAAATGTAGTCGAGGAGGATGGCGTGGGAAAACTCGCCGGCCGACACGCGTACCAGGAATGGACCGGAAGCCGTCAGAGCGGCGGCAGGTGGGTCTCGACCCGCGAATGAGAACAGTCGTTCAACGGGGCTTGGTGCGGATGTGCGCGCGGCATCGAGCACGCGAGGCGCGTCAACGCCGCATTCGGGGAGTAGATCGGCAAAGAAGCGCTCTCGACACTCCGCCTGGGTCATTCGAGGGGACGTCTTCTCGGTCAGAAAGGGGCAAAGACGTACGGGCGAGCTGCGGCGTGCGAAAAGCCGTCCGGACACGGCGACAAGGCTGCCGTCGGGGAGCCGGCGTGCGTCTCCAGGCTCGAGGGGTGGCTTCCAATCGCTCAGTCTGTATGCGGGGATTTCGTCCTCTCCGGTCGTTTCGAGCGGTAGGGGCGTTCCCCCGAACGTACCCGCAGCCCGCGAGGTGACACGAAGGCGTTGCGCTTCGCCCGGTTCTCGATTGAACTCGTAGTGATCTAGATTGCGGAGCGATGCGTAGATCGCCACGCCATGCTCGTCGAACAGAGAATTGAACCTGCGCGCTTGAGGCTGCCAGACGGTCGGTACGGAATATCCTTCGATGAACTCCGATCCGGCCACGAACCTGTAGGGCGTTCCGACCGCCGCGTGGACAATCGGAAAGTCTCCGGCCAAGACGCTCATCGCCCCATCGCGATGGCGCACGACCCACACACGCGTTCCGTCCTCGAGTCGCTGAAGGAGCGTTTCGCCAACCGACGGTACGTCGACCACTCCAGCCGCAGCCACCGGGCCCGCACGTTCCTCCTGCTTCGCGCGTGCGGCGGGCGGCATCGCCGCGGGTGGCGCTTTGAATGCCAGTCCATGGTTTCCCACGAAAACGCCATCGCGCGGAAGGGCGGCTCTGGCCACAGCCACTGCTCGAATCGCGATCCCGGTGTCGGGAGGCGGGAGCAGATGCCACCCATATCGCCAGACATTGCGTCTCTCACAGAGGTAGTTCCCGGGACTCCGAGGCATCAGATCCGCGTGCTGCGTGAGGAGCAGTGCCGTAGTCGGTCGAACCCCGCAACGAAGGTTCTCGTACGCCCCAAAAAAGATTACCACGTGCGTCGCGAAGTCCACGGACGGTGGCGGGTAGGGGAAAAGGAGCTTGCGCCAAGCGGCGACGAACTCGGACGGCCCTGAAGCGGCCCGGGGCACCTTCAGTCCGTCGAGGTCCACGGTCTGCCCGTGGAAAGAGATTGTGTCCTGAGCGTCCACCCAATAGGCGCCGAGTAGATAGAAGCCCTGCTCCCGATCGAAGGGGATGGTTACCGGTGGAACCGAAAAGCGTGGGACGGGTCCGCCACAAGACAAACTCAGGATGACTAGAATCCGCAGAAGCGCGATGAAACGGGTTCTCATTCCTTATTGGTCTGGACAGATACGTGATTCCCTGTAGCCCACAGCCTAGTCGATGAGAGCGGCCATGTGGCTAAACGTCTGGCCACATGAAAACACGAAAGTTCCCAAGTAGTTCCGAAATCCACGTTCCGGAATTCCATACATTATCCCACATCCTTGGCAACGGATTTCAGTACCGGTTTCGCAAGCACCGGGCCCGCGAGTTGGACAGCGCAGGGTGAGCGTGCCTTTGCCCCAATGTAATACTACCGCCTACCTTGCCAGACATCCGCGACCCGGAATCTGCGACGATTGCTCCCAGCGCGCGGCCCCACGCCAATTTCACCCCCATGTGGCTAAACGTTTAGCCACATGGTCCAACTAACCACAATCTTTAGGCAAATAAGCATCGAAGAACGTATTCCAACGCAAATACCCGTTCATCCTAGGTCCTCGAGAGACTGCTTGGATCTGGACTTCGCAATCCCGATGGGCGTGACTCGTGGCTCGGATTTGAGCGGCCGCTGAAGAGACCCGAGGAGCGCGCTCTCAACGACGGCGAGACGATCGACGATGGGGGCGAGTTCGCTTCTGTCCAGAAGCTGCCACCGTGCGTCATCAAGTCGGGC
>Ga0137375_10001965_pt1 | contig 24103 bp, 30 predicted proteins | sample SagtaG_24_FD_104936 | JGI IMG/M metagenome (GOLD analysis project Ga0137375, IMG submission 104936) | Vadose zone soil microbial communities from Sagehorn Ranch, Mendocino, California, USA - Sage1_R_113_16 metaG | ecosystem: Environmental > Terrestrial > Soil > Vadose zone | place: USA... | reverse complement strand
GGCATCCCCGGCCAGCACGCACGCCCCGGGCGCTGCCGGTGGGGTGTAGCCGGGTTCGGTCAACGCGCGGAACCGGGCGATGGCCTCGGAGGCGAGGTCGCGCGGGCAGCCGACGGTGATCACCGTGCCCCGGGTGCGGTCGGTGCGGAACAGGTGGTAGACGAGGACCTCCGCGCCCTGCGCCGAGCGCGACGGGATCTGGCCGCCGAGCAGCCGGCGTCGCTGCACGGCCGGGGTGAAGCCGTAGCCGACCGTTTCGCAGCGCACCGCGCCGATGTCGCGGCTGCGGGCCAGCACGAGACACGCGAGTTTCTTGCCCTCGCCGAACTGGCCGATCTGCGCCGTGGTTTTGGTGGAGTAGCCGAGGATGAGTCCCTCCGCGGGAATGCCGGGACCGTTGTCGGCAATGGTCAGCACGCCGTCGGCCCACCCGACGGTGGCGTTGGGGTCCTCGTCCAGAGCGTTGGCGATCAGCTCGCACAGCGCCCGCACCGGTGTCCACGACTTCACGTAGTCCGGCGAGATCGGGTAGGCGAGTGTGTCGACGGTGGTCGGGTCCGGCGCGGTGTTGGCGGCGCTCGCGCCGGCGTGGGTGTGTTGCTGCTCGGCGCGGTCGTCGATGTGCACGGTGGTCTCCTCGAGGGGTTGGTGTTGCGGCGGTTGGTGTGCGCATGCGGGGCCAGCCGGTCAAGGCCGCGCGGGCGCGGCGCGACTCCGTCGGATGGCGTGCGTGTCGTTTGGGTGGCGGGCAGCCTTGGCCCGTGTGGAGGTGCCGCGGCTGAGGCCGGCGCGGGCGGGGGTGTTCGAAAACCCGGGCGTTCCGGCCTGCCGGGGCTGGGCGGGCGGAGGGGTTTGCGGTCGGCGCCTGGGGCCCGGGCTGCCGCGTGGGTGCCCTACGGGCGGCCGATGAGTGGCTGCCGCCCGGGGCGGGTGTAGCCGGCGTCCCACCGGAAGCCGCCCTGGGCGTCGGCCAGGCGTCGGGCCGGACGGTGGTGTGCCGCACCTGGGCGACGTCGCCGCAGGGGCGTAGGCGATACCCGGGTTGTCAGTCGGGGGTCCTTTGACTACTCAGTTGGGGTCGATGACGACGTCGCGGCCGATGGTCAGGTCGAGCCGGCCGCGGATCGACCAGTGGCCGGTGTTGGCGTAGATGAGCAGGGTGCCGGGCTGGGTGGCGTCGATCAGGTACATCCACCGCAGCGGGGTGTCGGGTAGCGGGTCGGTGAGCATGCCGGTTACCGGCTGAGGTTGGCGGTCGTCGGGTGGCATGGCCACGCCGACGCCGGGGATCGGCCGGTAGCCGGGCAGCGACGGCGGGGTGTCGGCGGTGATGTCCGGGCCGATCTGGTTCAGTGGTGGGCCAGCAGCGCCCGTGTGGCGGCGGCGCCGTCACGGTGGAAGGTGTGCCACCACACGGCGGCGATCAGGTAGGGCATGGTGTCCGGGTCGCCGTCGACGTGGGCGTAGCGGGCCCGGTAGGTGCGGCCGTCGGGGTCGAGGACGCCGACGTAGCTGCGGGTGGACATGGTGGTCTCCTGTGCGGGGCGCACCCGGGCAGGGTTCGCTGCGGCCGGGGCTGGCTTGACCGGGCCGGGCGGCCGCGGCCAGCCGGCACACGGGCGTGGCCGGGTTATCCGGCGGGGTCGGTGGTGGGGCGGGTGAAGGCGATCTGGCCGTTGGGTAGCAGGCACGCGACGATCAGGCCGGCGCGGATGGCCCCGATGAGGGCGTCGTCCAGGGCGAGGGTGCCGGTGGCGGCGTCGGGATGGTCGCTGGCCACGAGCAGGTCGACGGCTTCGTCGGCGGACAGCAGCCGGGACCCGGGGGGCAGGTCGGGCAGGTTCATCACCGTCCTCCATCCCCTGCCGCCGATGAGTCGCTGACGCGTGCGCAACCGCCGCCGTGGCCGGGTCGGCGCAGGCAGATGCCTTCGCCGGGAAGGTCGCGGGCACAGGTCACGTCGGTGTGCGCCGGTGCGCCGTCCGCGTTGTCGTAGCCCAACCGGGCCAGGTGCACGCCGGCCACCTCGTCGAGGCTGGCGACGGCGGGGTAGGCGTGGGCCGCGGCCCGGCCGGGGGCGTCGTCGGCGAGGAGCGCGACGGTGAGGGTGTAGAGGCGGTACCGGGCTGGCGCAGCCTCGGTGCGTGACCAGCACCACCGGAACCCGCCGATGCCGTAGCGGCCGTCGGCGTCGGGTTCCACCCGCTCCAGCACCTCCTCCTCGGCGGTGCCGGGGGCCCGCACGAGCAGCACGTCGTCGCCGTCGAACCGAAGGACCTCCGCGTCCAGGGGGTGCACGTGCGGGGCGGTGTTGGTGGTGGTGATGTCGGCGGCGACGCGTTGCGCGACGGCGCGGGTGAACCGCGGGATGACCCAGCCGCTCCAGCGTTGGTCGACCAGGATTTCGGCGTCGTAGGGGCCGGGGCCCTCGTCGATCTCGACGCGGGCGGGTTCCCAGACGGGTCGTGCCATGGGGCAACCTCATTTCCGTGGTGGGCATGGTGCGGCGGGTACGCAGGGTGTGGCGTGGCGATGTCCATGTGGAGCGGGAAAGTGTCGCCAGGTCCCGACGCCCCGGGGCGGAGCCGGGCGCGGTCAGCCGGCGACCTTGTCGCAGCCGGCTGCGTCCACCGGGTACCAGGGCTCCTCGGTGCTCGTCAGGTCCATACACCCGTCGGGTCCGACGTGTAGGTACCACGTCGGGCAGGCGGGCGGGTCGGGGTGCGCGACGAGGACGTGGATCCCGTCCCGGACCGCGTTGGCCGCGTCGTCCGGGCTGATCGACCGGCCCGGCATGTCGAGCCTGAGCAGTTCGACGAGGAGCGCCACGGCGCCGGTGAAATCGATGGTGATCTCCGGTGACTCGTCGGCCTCGTCGTGGTAGAGCAGGTCGGCGCGTAGCCCGAGGCGGTGCCGGAACGTGGGCTCGCAACGCGCGTCGTGCCAGTAGCCCAGGGCCGCGCAGCTGACGATGGCCCGTTCGCGACGCTGCCGGGTTTCTTGCGCCCCGGTGGTCGCGAACTCGGGCGGCGCCCGCAGGGCCCCGGGCGCGGCAGTGCAGTCAGGCATGGTCGCATCCCTCTCGATCGAGTCGGCTTCGATTCGGGATCGCGTCGCGGCCCGCACCGAGGCGCCGACGGGTCGGCGGATCACGGCGCCGCGACCGCGGGTAGCCGCTGGCGCAGTCGGGCCAGGGTGGTGCCGTCGGCGGTGCGCCAGCACCCCCAGCCCAGGATGGGGTGGCCCGCGATGTAGCTGGCGGCGGTGTTGGGGGTGCGGTGCACGGCACCGTCGCGGGTGACCAGGCGGCCCTGGTCGTCGACGGCCGCGGTGTATGTCTCGTCCCCCCGTGGCCGGTGCCAGGTCAGCGTCTGTCCCTTGTGGAGCAGGCCGGCGCTCAGCAGCGGGCCGAGCGCGCCGGGGATGTGGGCGTCGTATAGTGGATCGGGTGGTAGGCGCGGCAACCCGAGCACGTCGCGGATGATGCCGTTGTAGGTGTCACCGAAGCGGCCCCGTTCCTTGAGGGCCGCGAGGACCTCCGGGTCCACCTGAATGGTCGGCACAGTCTGGTCTCCTCTCTGTGCGACTGCGCGGGTGCAGGCGGGGTGGGCACCAGGCGTCCCCGGGCGCTGGGCCGTGAGGCGGTTCCTGGCCGACGTCGTCGAGGCGCCGACCGATGCGCGTTCCCGTCACCGGGCGTGGCGCTGGGCCGCCACGAACAGTTGTCCTGCCCGGCCGGTCGGACCGCTCGCCCACCCGATGAACGCGTCGTTCGCGGGGACGGTCAAGTCGACCGGGCACCGTGCGTGCGGGGTTGACCCGGACCGGTGCGACTGCCGCGAGTACGGCGGGCGCGCTCGGGGCACGGACGTGTACGGCGCCGACTTGACGGCGAGGATCTACCGGACGGCGCTGAGGTCGCAGAACCCCCATCCCGCTCCACAGCCGGTGCACCGGTCGTGGTACTCGGTGGTTGCGCCGAAGCTGGGGACGACGTCCCGGTCGAGGGTGTTGATCGCGGCGCAGATCAGGCACCGCACGTCGCCCTCGGCGCTGATCTGCTCGAACAGGCCGCCGGGGTGGGGCTGAGCCTGGCGGCAACCCGGCTGATGGGCATGCCGGTCCAGCACGCGCGGCTCGCCGGCCAGCCGCGGAGTCTCACCCTCGCGGCTGCCGTGCCACCAGGCGCAGTCGAGGTCGTGGTAGCCACCGACGGCCTCGCCACACAGCAGGCAGCGGCAGGGGCACAGGCACGCCAGCCGCCCGGGCGGCGCAGCGTCCACACCGCCGGGCGCGGCCTGCCGGTGCGGGTTGGGCTCGACCGCCTCCCAGCACCAGCGGTACGCGCCGAGGGCGAACATGCCAGCGGCGTCGGCGTGCACCACATCGACGCGTTCGGCGGCGGTGCCAGCCGCTGCGGTGATCTCGACGGTGTCCCCGCGCCGGCGCACCACGTCGACCTCACCGTTGACACCGGGCTGGCAGGCCGCCGCGATCGTGTCGAGGTCGGCGATGATGGCGTCGACAACGGCGGTGGTGAAGCGTGCAACCAGCCAGCCGAACCAGCGGTACCCGTCGGCGATCTGCGCCGGGTAGGGGCAGAGGACCCCGAAGATACGCACGGTGGCGGGAACCCAGCGGGCGTTCTCGCCGGCGACCGCCTCCAGGGTGCGCCGCGGGTACACGATCAGTCCGGTGTCGTCGTCGTCGAGGCTGGCGACCAGCCACCGCCGGCCGTCAGCTGCGGCCTGACGCATGCCCTGCAACAGCCCGTCGCGGTCGGCGGGGTGCAGCGGCAGGAACACCGCGGTCTCGGGCCCGGCGGTGTCGGCCGCGCCGCCCCGCGGCCCGCTGCCGGCGGGGGCGCCCTGCGCGTACACGACCGCCGGGCGATGTGCCCAGGCGGAAGCAAGGCCGTTGGAGCGCAGCCAGATCCCGTCACCGCCGACCAGGACCAGGGCAGGCTCGTCAACAGCGTCCTCATCGCTGGTGTCGAAGGTGGACGCCGCGGCGGCATGCTCGGCCACCGCGAGGGCGTCGTCGAGGTAGAACCACAGTCGCTGGCTCATCGATGTTCCTCTCGTGAGGCAGGTGCTCAACTCTTCGGAGGGTGGGGAACTCACCGGCCACCTGTTGGCGTGCCCGGCGGTGTGACGCTGCGACCCGGCGTCCACTGCCGGGACAGCGGTCGCCAGGTGGCGTGCTCAGTTGGCCGCGCCGACGTGTGCGGACGGGCCGGCGACAGGGGCGGGTGGCGGATGGGCGAGTTGGTCGGCCAGCCAGGTCCAGGCGCCGGGCAGCACCGCCAGGTGTCGGGCGCCGAGCCCTTCGGCGTCGTGGCGCAGCGCGTCCAGCTCGTCAGGGGCGGTGCTGGCCACGACGATGACGCCGGGGCGTGGCGGCAGGTCGGCGCGGCGGCAGTCGGATAGCCGGTCGGCGCCGAGGAGGACCAGTGGGGTGGCCGACCAGGCGCGGCGCAGGTGGTCGAGGCGGGTGACGGTGGTGATCGTGAGGTGCTGGTCGCCGGCGAGGTCGGTGATCTGCTGGTGCAGTGCCGGGTCGCTGGTGACCAGCAGCGCGACAGGGAATTTGACGCGCCCGCTGGGGGCGAGGGTCGGTGTGGGCATGGCGGGACTCGTGATCGTGAGGCGGGGCGGGGTAGCCGTGCCGTGGTGGTGGGTCGCGGGTCAGGGGGTGGTGGTGTCGATGCCGCCGGTGTCGATGCCGCCGGGGTCGGCGCCGTCGGGTCCGACGTCCTTGCACCGGGCGTCGATGTCGTCGCCGTCGGGGATGAGGGCCTGGTCGAGGGTTTGCGCGGCGAGCCGGTAGGCGTCCTCGTCGTCTTGGGCGCTGACCCGTACGGCGAACGGGACTTTGACGTGGACGGTGTAGCTGCGATGCAGCAGGGGTTGGTGGCACGTGCCCAGCAGGCTGTTGGCGCAGTCGAAGTCGACCCGGCCCTCGCTGGGGAGGTCGGCGAGTTGCCGGCGCAGGGTGGTGCGCAGCCGGGTCAGCTCGTGTCCTGATTCGGCCTCCCGGGCATCAGCGGCGGCGTGCCGCGCCCGCACGTGCGCGAGGAGCTGCGTGCGTGGCCGTGCAGCGTCTGGGTGGCACGGCTGGCTGGCCATGCGCTGGCGCCAGGTGTCGGTGAGCAGGTCGGCGATCTCCGGCAGGTCGGTGCGGGTGCCGGTGTCGGTCAGGGTTGTGCTCCTTCGCGGGCGTCGTGGTGGGACGGGCGTTGGGCGGCGGTGAGCAGGGCGGTCAGCCCGGGGTGCGTGGCCGGGGTGTCGCCGGGGTCGGGTTGGTCGGCGAGCGCGACGACGACGTGGGGTTCGCCGCGGCGGCGGGTGAGTTGGTAGACGCGGCCGTCGATGTCGACCGCGTCGACGCGGCGGACCTCGGCGATGCCGTCGGGCCCGGCCGCGACGTCTTCGTAGAGGACCGCCCAGGCCAGCAGCCGGGCCGGCGCCGGCACGGTGACCATGTCGGCGGTGATCTGCCCGGGGTGAATGCCGAGGTCCGGGTGGGGATCTGCGGTGTCGGCGGCGCGGGCGTGCGGCTGGGGGTCGGGGTGGGCCAGGTGGTGGGCCAGGTCCTGCAGCACCGCCGGGATGCCGGCGGTGCGTCCGGCGACGTCGCCCGGGTCGAGGGTGAACGACACGACGCGCATCCGGCGCAGCCGGTGCGGGCTGCCGGGTGGGGTGAACGGCTGGTCGTGCAGCACGAGCAGGACGGGTGGGCCGCCCCAGCCTCGGCTGTCTGCGTCGGCTTCGGCCTGCACGAGGCGGCCGGTGAGGGTGTGGGTGGCGTCGAAGGACAGCACGGGGTTTCTCCCGTCGGCGTGGGGTGGGTGTGAACGCGGGCTGCCCGGGGCCGCGGACGGGGCGTGGTCCCGATCCGGGGGCGGGCCGGCGGGTCGGTCCCGGCGTGGTGGCGCGCACCGCGACGGTGGGACCGCCCGTGCGTGCCGGCTGTAGGCGGGGGGTGACCTGTGGCTGGGCGGTTTGGGTACCTGGTCGGGTCAGGGGCGGGGCCAGTCCCGGCAGCGCCCTGGCGGCTTCTGGTGGGGCGCCGGGTGGCCGGGGTGCGGGCCGTGCCCCTGCGCGGCGCGGGTCTTGGCCCGGTACATCGCCTCGTCCGCGTCGCGCAGCAGGTCGAGGGGGCTGCGGCCGGGTCGGGCGCAGGCGTAGCCGACGCTGGCCCGCACCGCCACGGCGTGCTCGCCGAGCATGCCCGGCGCCGCGCGGATGGCGTGCCGCGCGGCGATCGCCGCCGCGTGGACGTCGGCCGGGCCGCCGGAGACCACGAGGACGAACTCGTCGCCGGATAGCCGGGCGGCGAGCGCGACCGGGTACCGCAGCGCGGCTAGCCGTCGGCCGACTTCGGTGAGCAGGTCGTTGCCGGCCTCATGGCCGTAGGTGTCGTTGATGTTCTTGAATTTGTCCAGGTCGAGCAGGACTAGGCCGTGGGGCCGGCCTTGCTGGGCCGCCCGGTGCAGCAGGGTGAGGGCGGCGCGGCGGTTGGGTAGGCCGGTGACGTCGTCGTGGCTGGCCTGGAACCGGGCGGCGGTGACGGCGCGGTGCTGGTGCCACAGCGGCCCGGCGGTGAGGGCGAACCCGGTGAGCAGACCGGCGGTGGCGGTGACAGCGGTGTGCAGGAAGGCGGACAATGTGGTTGCTCCTTGTCGGTGAAGGAGCACCGGGGCGGGCGTGAGGCGGCAAACTTCGACGCCCGCCCTCGGGCTACCGGAACCGGGTGCGGCAGGGGGTCAGTCGCCGGCGGGGGCGAGTTGGAAGGTGGCCGGCTTCTCCACGACCAGCACGGCCTTGCCCTTGCGGGCGAGCCGCTGGGCGGCGAGCACGACGGCGCCGGGGCTGGCCTTCGCCGCGTCGCTGCCCTCGTTGGCCTTGTCGATCAGCTTGCATAGTTCGCTGACCTTGAATCCCCGGTCCGGGTGGGGTTCGAGGATGTCGAGCACCGCCCCGTCGAGGGTTCCGCTGGCGCGCCGCGCCTTGGCGGGACCGGCCGGCTCGGGCTGCGGCGGGGTTGCCGGGGCGTCTGCACGCGGGTCGTCCTCGTGGGCAGGATCCGACGATGCCTGGGTTGCCGGCTGGCCGGTATCGGCCGGCTCCTGCCCGGCCTCGCCGGCGGTGTCGGTGGTGGGCTCGTCGGCGCCGCCGGCCGCCCCGGCCGGGACGGGGGCGTCCGTGCGCGTGGCGGCATCCGGGGTGGGCTGGTCGTGCGGGCCGGTCTCGGGCGGCTGGCCGCCGTCACCAACCTCGGCTGCGGCGGCGTCGACGCTGCCGGTGTCCAGGCTGCTGGTGTCCGGGTTGCCGGTGTCGGCGTCGGCGGGGTCCGGCTCGTCGGGGACGGCAGGCGCCCGGTCGGTGCCCGACGGTACGGCCGCAGCCGGATCGCTGCCCTTGACGCCGCTCGCGGCGGGGTCGGTCAACCGCCACAGCGTGCGGTTGTCGTCGGCGGTGAACTTCTCCGCGCGGCCGGCGGCGGCCAGGTCGCGCAGCTTCTTGTTGGTGGTCGAGTAGGCCACGCCGGCGTCGGCGGCGATCTCGCCGGGGGTGGCCTGGCCGAGCCGGCCGATCGCCGCGGCGATGGCCTCGACGGGGTCGGTGGTGGCGGTGGTGCCGTGCTGAGCCATGGACGGCTCCTTTCGCTAGGGTGCCCGTAGGCGGGCGGAACAGGGTGGGCGCGTGGACTGATCCACGCTTCGAAGGCCGCTCACGATCAAGTCGAATCGGCCAGTTCAGGGCGCCCGGTTCGGGCTCGGGCGTTGTGACCGGGCGCGCAAGATGGCGGATGGGCACGCAAGTCGGCGGATCGCTGTGCCGGCGCGCGTGAACCTCGTCGTCCTCGCTGGTCAGCGCACCCGTGGGTTGCACGGTCGAGGTCTCCAGAGCCGTGAACCTGTACCGGTTCGCCATCTTCGTTGCCCAACGCTCGCCAACCTGCATGCCCAAACCGCGCGGACCGCAGGGCAAACGCAAGATCACCCGTCATGTAGCTTTGCTCAGTCACAGGCGTGTGACTGTCGGCGACAGATGGCGGTTACCAGCGATAGGTGGCGGGCAGCGTGCTGGGGCTAGGTCAGGACTTGTGCATCGCACTCGTAGTTGGCGGTTCTCAGACCTATCTGGCGGAGTCGGACGCCGGCTGCCGGTGAGCTGCGCCGAGAACGCGGCGGCGAACAGCGAGCCGAGCGAATCCGCCAACTACGATTGCGAGCCTCCGCCAACTACCGCTGAGAACCGCAGTGAAGCCGCTGGCCAGCCCGCCCGCTTCCGCCACCTAACGCTGCGAGGCACAGCGAGGCAGACGAGGTTGTCCACGTCGTGGCGCTCACGAGGCGGGCTGCACGAGGATGGCGACGTCCGCGCGATGTTGCTGACGGTCCTCGGCGTGGATCTCGTGCTGATTGCCGCTGGTGTGGTGTCGTACCGGCCGTTCCTGTCGCAGCCGGGGCAGCCTGGGCTACCTGACGGGCCCGGTCGTGCTGGTGCTCGTGTATGCCGCCGTGGTGCTCGTGGTTGCCCGCTGGTTCGGTCGCGCGCAGCGTCGGGTCCTGCGGACCGCCGCGTCCGTCTGGGCCGGTCTGGGGCTGTTGGAGATCGTGAACATCTCGGTGGAGACGCTTACCGGCCTGCCTGCCGGGCGGGGCGAATCTGGCCGCGACCGCGCCGTTGATTCTCGGTCCGTTCGCGGTCTGTGCCTGGTCGGCGCCTGGGCCGCGCGCACGACGGTCGCCATTGGCGCCGGGGGTGCTCGCTGCGGTGTGGAGCGCGGTGACCACCATGGTGGGCGGGGTGACGTTCGGGTTCGTGCTGGCGTTGGTGGCGCGTGCCAGGCTGGAGCGGATTCTGGTGACCGATCCCGACTACCTGCGCAGCGGTTGGACTGATGTCAAGGCGTTCGTGCTCGCCAATGCGTTCGACAATCCGTTCGACAACGGCTTTACCTGCCTGCTCGGCGCGCTAGTGGTCGGGCTGGTCGGCGCCGCGCGGGAGTCCGCTGGTCGTGGCGGCCGGCTGGTTGAGCTACCCAGCCGGCCGCGCTGTGTTTCGGGGATTGGGGCCATGCTGCGCGGGTACCGGTTCGCCGTGCCGGGTGCCCACCGTTGGCCGTGCTGTCTGCCCCGATGCGGGTCGACCGCTGGGCAGACGCAGGACCAATGCCGGGTACCGTGCTCAGTCACAGGCGCTATCGCTGGGCTGTCAAGCGGCGGGTGCGCGAACGCGGGCCGGTTGCCTCGCGGGGATCCGCCCCGCCTTGCCGGGCTGGGGGTCGGTGGCAACAGGGTTTCGGTTTAGTGCTCGTCGAAGGTGATGTCGGTGGCGTGGACCTGGGTGGCTATCTGGTTGCGGACCGACCAGAAGGTGACCGTGTCGGGCCCGCTGCGGGTGGCGAGGACCCGCTCGCCGTGCCGGGCGGCCAACCCCAGCTTGGTACGGATCTCGCGGGTGGCCACCGCCCACCGGTAGGTCGCGAACTCGCCCGGGGACCGCGGGTACAGGCCGGCCTGGCTGGCCTGCCGTTGCGCGGCGGCACGCGCCTGGTCGAGGTCGTCGGGCAGGGGGTGCGGGTCCGGCTCGGTGCCGGGCGGGTAGTGGGTTGTGGTGAAGGCCGCCTCGACCGGGAGTTGGTCGACGGGCAGCGGGATGGGCTGGGCGCGGTGGATGAGGAAGCAGTCCGGCGCGGCCGGGTCGTCGTGCCGGTAGTCTTCGAGTTTCTCGTCGTAGTGGGCGGGCTGGCCGCAGTCGTTGCAGCGCATCGGGACCGGCTGGTCGAGTTCTTCGCCGTCGGGGCCCTGGGTGGTGGTGTGGTCGTGTTTGGCGTAGGTGCAGGTGCCGTAGGTGCAGTATGGCCGCCCGGGTGCGGCCAGTCGGCGGTTGACTTCTTCCTGCACCGCGACGATCAGGTCCGCGGTGGCCGGGGTGGCGTCGTAGGGCACGCCGGCGGCCTGCAGGTAGTCGTTGGCGTCGAGGTAGTCGTGCAGGTCGGTGAAGCTGCGCACGCTGGCCGGCAGCGCGCCGCCGGCGATGTCGTCGTCGATGTCGGTCATGATGCGCTCGGCGTAGCCGGCGATGTCTGGCTCGGTTGGTGACATGGCTTGATGTCCGTTCTCTGCCACGGGGGATGGACTGGTTGCTTGAACTCCCCGTGCGGCCCGGGGGTGGGCGGCGGGTCGGGGTGCCGCTGGCCGGTCAGTCGGACGGGGGCAGGATGGGCGTGTTGAACAACTGCTCCACGGGTGTGGGGCCGACGTACTGCCGGCAGGTGCAGGCGACGTAGGTGTCGCCCACCCGGTCGCCGTGCTTGTTGTACGTGTCGCGTCGTACCTGCGCGTGGCAGGCCTTGGTGTCGGGGTCGTGTTGCTCGAGGCCGTGCCCGCAGCCGCAGACCGGCGGTGTCGCGGCGGCACGGCGGGTGGATCTGCGGCCGGCCAGCCACCCGGTGAGGTGCCCGGCGGCGAGCAGGGCGGCACCGACGGCGAGGCTGATGGGGTCGAACACGGGGTGGTCCTTCGTCCTGGGTTCGGCGGCGGGCGCCGAGCGGCGCGGCGCGGGCGGGTTGAGCTGGCGTGTCGGTCAGGTGTCGTCGTGTCTGTTGGGCGGCGCGGGTGCCACGCCAGGGCCCGGTTCGTCCGGGCGTGGCAGCCCGGTCATGCCGTGCCCGGCTCGATCGGGACGGCATGCAGCGCCACGACGAGCCGGTCGGTGGTGGGGTCGAGGTCGGGGATGGGTCGCCACGCGTCGACGGCGGTGTGGCCCGGGAACGGGCCCACCGTGGCGAACACCGCGCGGTCGCGGTCGAGCAGCACCAGCGCGGCGGTGCGGGCGTCGGCCAGCGCGGGTCGGGCGACGCGGGCGAGGTCGGCGGGAACTGGACGCCAGGCGTCGTCGGGAACGGCCGGCTGGTCGGGGTGGTGCAGCGGCATCGGCCGGGTGGCGGCCACGGCTGCGTCGGTCATGGCGAGTTGGGGCGCGTAGCTGGCGGCTGCCTGTTCCCCGTCGAACGGGCCGTGCGCGGCCAGTTCGACGCCTGTGGTGAAGGCGAGCAAGGCGTACGGGTCGCGGACCTCGACCGAGTCGAGGACCGCGACGGTGAAGGCGTCGCCGCTGGCGAGGTCGACCAGGGTGGTCAGAACGGGCCGGCCGTCCTGTTTGGTCCAGTCAACGATGTCGAAGTGCTCGCCGAGCACCTGCGTGAAGCGGTGCCAGGCGCGGTTGTCGGTGTCGAAGGGGTAGTCGGTGTCGGTGGTGTAGCGCATGGGGATCGCTCCTGGAAGGGGTCGTGCCGGGCGTGCCTGCCTGGCACCGGGTACGGATGGTCGCGGGTGCGATGGCATGTACGCTTCGATCCGGCGGTAGATCAAGTCGCCGGCCGGGCTGCGGTGGTCGGTCCGGCGTTCACGTGGATAGGTGCCCAGGCGCTTTTGCCTGGCGGTGGCGGGCAATGTGGCGGGCGGGTGGCCGGCATCGCCGGCCCTGCCCTGGTTGTGTGCGGCGTGGACGGCGCTTGGCATCCGGCAGGTTCGCGAGCGTTTTCGCGACCTGCCGGGTGCCACGTGGCCAGGGTCAGTGGCGGATAGCGCTGCCCGGCGGTGGTTGCGGTGCTGTCCGTTCACGGCCCATCAGCCGGGTTGCGCGGCTCCGCCGTCCAGCCGGTCGTGGCCGGCCTTGTCACCGCGGACGGCGGTGACCGTCCATTCCGCGACAGCGCAGACTGACGACCCCCGGCCCCGGGCGTGGTGCGCCAGCACGGCAGTCAGCCGTTGACCGGATGGTCGGGGCGGGAGCAGGCGCACGGCGTCGTGGGAGCACCTGGCGTGCGGTTACGGCGGTCCCTGCTCGTGCGGGGTGCGGGCTTGACCACCCAGGATGGCGAACGGCCTGCTGGCGCCTCGTCGTGCGGCCCGCAGGCGGCGACGTTGACAAGAATCGTTGATCGGCGCGCCGGTGACGCCTTGTCGGCGCCTGCCCGTGAGCCGGCCGGCCCGCCACGTGGTGGCTTTCTGGATACAGCCGATCTTGTCGGGTGGGTGTCGGGGTGATTCGCCCGTCCGGGCCCTACGTGTGCGCGGGTGGACTGGATCAGATTCGATGGGGCGAGGGTCGGTGGCCTGCCGGGGCGGCGGTGCCCGTCGGATGGTTGGGTGCGAGTCATGACTGGGCGTCGCCGGGCGGGGTTGGTGATGGTGGGCCGGGGCGGGTGATCTCCCACTGCGCGCAGCGGCGGTGTTCATCGAGCCACCGGGCGATGACCTCCTGCGGGGTGCCGCCGTAGAGGGTGCAGGTGTCGTAGGCCTCCTGGTGAAGCCACGCGAGGTGGATCTCGACCGTCCAGTCGGGATGGATCAGCCACGACTGTTTCACCGCCTGCCACATGGTCAGGGGTGCGGGTCGCGGCGTGGGCGTGGTCATGGGGTACCTCCTGCCAGGTTGGAATGCGGTGCGGGTGCCGGCGTGGCCGGTGAGGCGGGAACCGGCTGTACGGATTCGCCGTGTTGCATGCCCGCGTCCCGCCTCCTCGCGTGTCGATGCACGGCGATTCCAGGCCGCGCGTTACAAGATCATTTCGCTGCCCGCGGTGCCCAGTCGCAGGCGGTTGTGACGACCTCACGTCGTCGGTCGGTGTTAGGCGGTTGCCGGCGCCAGGTGGTGTTCGGCCGGCCGATCGTCTGCGGCTGTGTCGCTGGGCACTGGCGCAGCCGGGGCGGTGGCCGGTTTCGGCTCCCGTGTGGTGCGGGCCGCTGCTGGCGCGCGGCCGGGTGCGGTCCTGCGGGCCCGGGTGGTCTTCTTGGCCGGCGCGGTGCGGGTGCCGGCGCCGGATGGTGCCGCGGGCGCTGACGCGCGTGCCCGGCCGGTCTCGGGAAGGCTTTCGGCGGTGTCGAGGGCGCGGATGCGGCCGGCGAGTTCGACCAGGCTGATCGAGGCGACTACGACGAGGCCGTCCACGCACAGCGGCATCAGGTGCGCCGAGACGGGGCTTTCGCCGTAGCGGGCGGTGACGCCGGCCATGTGCCAGTACGACACCCAGGCGGCGATGCCGGCGATGGCGGCGGTCGCGGTGATGCGGCAGGCGGCCAGGCCGCGCCGGTGGACCGGGACGCGGGAGACCAGTTCGACGGTCAGCAGCAGGGCGAGGGGTGGCCAGGCGGCGATGCCCTGGCTGACGAGGTTGTTGCGTGCGTGCAGCACGTTCGCGGCGATGGAGGCGGCGACGCCGAGGACGAGGGTCAGCCGGGCGAGCATGCGGATACGCCGCAAAGAGATCTGGTTGGTCAACGGGAGTACCTCCAGTTGGCAAGGGGCGCCACCCGGCGTCGGGCTGCGACGACCAGGGGCGGCTGATGAGCACAGTCGTTGGTCGGCGGCCCGGCGGGCATCGCCACGGCGCACGACGCGCGGGCGGGGGCCGGTGCCTGGGCCCTTGCCGAAGCGGGCGCGGCGATCGAACGCCAGCCGCAGCCGCGGGGTTGTCCGTTTCTGGCGTTGGCGGGACAGTTCGCCAACCGGCGTCAGCGCTAGCGGGGCGAGATCGCCCGGTGCGTGAGGGCCGCTGCGCGCGAAAAACAGCGCCTGCGGGTCAGCGGGCGAGGATGGCGACCTTTTCGCCGGCCAAAAGTGGGGCGCCGTCGGGGCCTTTAATGTAGGCGTGGATCCAGATCCGGTACGGGCGGCCGTTCTTGTCGTGCAGGCGGCGCCAGTGGCCGCGGACCATGAACCGGACCCGGTAGTGCCATTTCGCTTCCCCGTCGGCGGGTTCGGCGAGCGGGCTGGTGCGGCGCAGCATGACCACGCGGGTGTCGTGCACGATCGAGGCGCGGGCGGCGCGGCGGCGGGCGGACCGGTCCAGCGGCGGGCGGGCCACGCTAGCGAGAGGCTGGGCGGAGATGCGCCAGAAGGCGTAGGCCAGGGCGGTGCACGGCTTGCCGCGGGCGCCGGCGACGTCGATGACGTACCGGCCGTCCGGAGCGCTCTGCCAGTCGGTGTCGACACCGCCGCCGCCGGCCCAGGCACGGGCGGGTAGCGGGTCGCCGATCGGCGCGATGTCGAGGTCGACCAGCACGTACGGGCCGAACCGGGCGGCCAGCCGCGGGTCGGCGCCGATGTCGGTGCGTACCGCGGTCGACTGGGGGTCGTGCGGGTCGTGCAGGTCGGCCCACCCGGCGATGACCCAGCTGGGCCGGTCGCGGCCGGTGGCAGGGTTGGGGCCGAAGCGGTGCCAGGTGACCGCGCCGAGGGAGTGCAGACGGCCGGTGGGGTCGCGTTGGTAGACCGGTTCGGGCAGTAGCAGCACCCCGGTGTCGGTGGGTGCGGCGTCGGCGGTGAGGGTCTCGCCGGTCAGGTCGAGTGCCTGCGCGGCGGCGGCGGCGATCGCGGTCATCGCCGGGGCCACCACGGACGCCTCGCCGTGGCGCCACACCGTGGCGACGTAGGCGACGGTATCGGCGATGACCGCGTCGATGTCGACCGGCGGCTCGGGTTCGGTCTGGTCGTGGTGGCGGGTGAACATGGCGGGTAGCCAGCCGCGCAGGTACTCGACCAGCCACGGGGACCGGGCGTACTCGTGCATGCGGATCTTCAGGTCGGTGGCGGCCCGGGCGTAGCCGACCAGGGTGGTCTCGGTGTGGAAGCTCACGGCAGCGGCCTCTCCCCCGTGCCCGGGGTGGCTGGTGGTGGCCGGGCAGGAACACCTAGGTGCGGCCAGCGGCCCGGTCGGGCCGCCCCGTTGGGCCGACACGATCCAGGCGTGGTTGGTCGCGGCGGTCAAGTCGGCGCCGACCCGGGCGCGCCGGGCCGGTGGCCGCACCCCGGGGGAGGCTTGATCGCAACCTCCCCCCGGGGTGCGCCGTGGGCGGTGTTTGTGATGGTCAGGCGGGCGTCGTGGGCTGGTACGGGATCCAGCCGCGCGGTAGCGGGCCGGTGGTGGCCCGGATGGCGGCCAGGGCCGTCCGGGCGCATTCGGTGGCCTCCGGTTGTGAGCCGTGGCTGGTGTGGATGCATGTGTAGGCGGGATATCCGCCGTCGCGGATGACGCCGCGCCATGCGGGCTGGGCGGCGTTGTAGGAGCCGGCGCGCATCGCCATCAGAGCCACCCACCGCCGGCGACAGTGCCGGCGACGGTCGCGGTGGCCTGGGGCGGCGGTGTCGCCTGGTCGGGTGCCAGCGATCCGGGTACCGGGTCGGCGAGGTCGGCGGGTCCGTCGGTGGCCAGTTGCTGCTTGAGGTGGTGCAGCGCCCGGCGTTGCAGGGACTTGACCGCCGTGACGCTGCGACCCATCAGCGCGGCGACCATGGGGTGGGGCTGCCCGTCGAGGTAGAACAGTTCGATGGCGCGGCGCTGGTCGGGCGCCAGCTGGGCCAGGGCGTGGGTGAACTCCAGCCGGCCGACCACAGGTCGAATACTGGCCGGGTCACCGCCGTCGGGGCTGGTGCGGTCTTCGTAGATGGTGTACGCGGCGCGGGTGTGCCGGCGTTCGGCCTGGCTTGACCGGGTGTGGCGGGTGCAGGCGCGGGCGGCCAGGCGCAGCAGCGTGCCCAGCGGGTCGTCGCCGAACTGGGCCGGGTCGGCGATCGCGTCGCAGAAGGTGTCCTGGACCAGGTCGTCGATGGCGTCGCGGTCGCGGCCGGCGAGGCGGCCGGCCACGAAACGGGCGACCCTGTGCTGCTGGCGGCGGAACAGCTCGTCGAACGCGGCCGGGTCGCCGGTGCGCAGCCGTACCGCGAGCGCGGGGTCGGCGCCGGTGCTCCGGCGGCGGTGGGTGTGGGTTGTGGCCATGACGGATGTCCCCTTTCGGGATACGGGGGTCCGGGCACGGCCTGCTGGCCGTGCCCGGGTGCGCGGGTTCGCGCGGGTGTGGCCGGGCAACGGCCAGGTGGTGGGAAAGGATCGGGTGCGGGCACGGTCAGCGGCGGACAGGTCACACAAGTGGTCCGGCGAGCTGACGCGTGCCCGGCTCGGGGCGGGGTCAGCGGATCGTGGTGGTCACTGGACGGCGGGCGGGTGCACGCCGTCGCGGGGACGATGTGCCCGACGGCCGCCCTCGCGCGGGTGGCGATGGCGGGTGAGCGGATTGGCGGGTCAGGCCAGCGGCGCACCGCTTCCGCGGACAGGTCCGGCGGTGTGGACGTCGCGGTCGCCGTCGCCGGTGCGGTGGACCAGACGCAACGTGTGCGTGACGTTGGCGGGCGCGTCGCGCAGCCGGGTGAGGTCGGCGGTCATGTGTTCGGTGGCGGTCGTGTCGTTCATGGCACCGGCGGTGTCGATGAAGACGGTGACCTCGTAGGGCTGTTCACCGTCGCGTTGCACGGTGTGCAAGACGACATAGCCGGTGCTCGGCAGGCGGTACGTCGGCATGGCTTGGGCCTTCCCTGTGGCGGGGTCGTCAGTGGCGCGACGATCTGCCGGGGTGGGCACCGCCCGGCGACCCGGGTCGCCGCCGCGGTGCCCGGGTGGTCCACTGCCGCCGGCGGGTCCCGTCGTGCCACGAGGTGTGGCGGCAGCGGTGGGCGCGTTCGGCCGCGGGACATCGGGGTGTGCTCGCCCGGGTGGCGGGTTCAGTGGTGGGCGTCGACGACGGCGACCAGGGCGGTGGTCTCGTCGAAGCGGCGCTGGGCTTTGGGGATGCCGGGTTCGGGGTTGCGTCGGCCGGTGATGAGGTCGTCGAAAACCTGCCGCAGCGGGGCGGGGACCTCGCCGGTGTCGGTGCCGGACAGCAGGGCGGTGTAGGTGTCGAGCCAGACGACGCCGGCCAGGTCGACCCAGGCGTGCGGGGTGCGGGCGGGTGGGAACCGCCAGCCCGGCTGCATCAGCCGGGCGAGGGGGACGAGGTCGCCGGGGTGCGGGGCCCAGTCGAAGGTGAGGGCCACCACGGTGCCGGCCGGTCGGCCGCGCTCGTGCGCGTCCGCGCAGGCATGGCAGGGCCGGCCGCCGGTGATGGCGGTGCCGCAGCAGCGGGTGCAGGTGCGCCAGTTGGCCGGGTCGGTCTGCGGGTCGTAGTCGGGGTCCCAGGCTCCGGTGACCGCGCCGCCGAGCCGGTAGCTGTCCACCCGGTGTGCGCGCACGAGCCGGCGCATCGGCCCCCGCAGGTGCATGTCGATGTCGGCGACGGTGGCGTTGTTGCCGACGAGCACGGCGAGCAAGGTAGTGGCCCATCAGGGTGCTCCCGCCGTGCGGGCCGCCGTAGCGGGCGGGACCCGCCGGCTCGCGGTGCCGCGCCGCCGGGGCCTGCTGGTCTTGGGCAGGCGCCGTCCCGCGGCGATGAACGGTGCGAGGGCGGCGCGTAGCCGCTGCAGGTTGGCCGGTGACAGGTCGATCTCGTAGCGGCGGTCCTCGAGGCCGAACTGGCGGGTGGTGACGTGGTCGGTGGCGCCGTCGAGGTCGTCGACCAGGACCTCATGGATGCGGATTGCCACGGTCGTGGTTCCTCCTTCTGCGAGGGTGTGTGTCCGGCTGCGGTGCCAGGCGCGCAGGATGGTGGTGGCGCGGCGCAGCAGCCGGTCGGCGAGCGGGTACAGCGCCCGCGCGTCGGGTGTGGGTGGGCTGTAGGGGCTGGGGCTGGCCTCGTGCCAGTTGCTGGGCGGCTCGGCGGGCAACGGGGTCCAGGTCAGGGCGGGGGTGAGCACCTCGACCACGGCGTGGCTCTGGCCGGTGTAGCAGTCGCGGCGGATGTCCACGCGCAGCGTGAAGGTGCCGACGTGGTGCACGCGGGTCAGGTGGTAGCCCTGGCGGGTGGTGCCGAAGCTCTCGTCGACGATCACGGGGGTGTCCTTGGCGGTCGGTCTGTCGGTTCGTGGGTGAAGCCGGCTGGTGTGGTGGTCAGGTGCCGGTGGCGGCGTGGTGGGCGTCGGCGAGGCCGCCGGTGGCGGACTGCAGCGCGTCGCAGACGCCGGACAGCGCGGCGCGCATCGCGGCGACCCGGGTGATGTCCAGTTGCGCCGGGTCGGCCGGCAACCGCCGGCGGTCGATCGCCCGCAGGGCGGCGCCCAGGCCGGCGTGTAGTCGCGCGCAGGCGGCGTGCAGGGTCAGCAGGACGGTGGCCAGGGTGGCGGCGTCGGGGATCGCGGCGGGTTGGGCGGGGCCCAGGCAGGTGCGCAGATAGCTCACGCAGGTGCCCAGGGCGGTCAGTGCCGCCGCGGTCATCTCGCGGCTGTAGGGGCCCTCGTCATCGAAGGCGACGCCGAGCGCCTGGACGGCCCGCCGGGCGGCGTCGACCGGCTCGGGTGGCGTGGGGTGCGGTTGGGACATGGGGTGGGACATGAGGCTCCTCCTTCACGGGAGCGGAAGACGCCGGAGGCGCGGCGGGACAGCGACAGCGCAGGCCGGTTCGGTTTATCCCGAGCGCGGGTGGCGCCATCGGGCCCGGTCGCCGGCCGGTGGGGTTCCCGCCGCGGTTCGGGTGCGGCGGCAGGCGATGCCGGCTGTGCCGGGCGCGCGGACAAGCTCAGCCCAGGCTGGGAGTCGCTTGCTCGGGGATGGTCGGATGCGCCCGCTCGGGCGTGTGCCACGGGCGATGGGCGACGGCGGTCCGGACGCCGGCGCGTAGGCACCGCCCCCCGGCACGTGGTCAATACCGAGGTTCTACGGTCGGCCGATCAGCGGCTGCACGTCGGGCGGGTACTCGTAGCCGGTGTCCCAGGGGAAGCGGCCGTGCCGGTCGGGCCAGACGATCTGCTGCAGCCGTACCCGGTCGGCGCCGTAGCGGGCCAATGCGGCGCCGGGATGCAGCGCTTCGGTGCCGGGCCCGTCGACGATGACCGTGTCGTAGCCGACGAGCAGGTCGGCGATGCGCTGGCCGTGGGTGAACCGGGCTGCGGTGTCGAACACCCGGCCGGCCAGGTCGTTGAGCAGTGCCTGCGCGATGACAGGGTCGAGCCCGGCGACGATCAGCTCGGGGCGGGCGTGGGCGGTCAGCCCGACGGTGTAGGCGAACGGGGCGCCGGGGTCGTCGGGGGTGGGCAGGACGGCGGTCACGGCCCAGCCGACCCGGTCGATGATCTCGTCGTGGCGCCGTAGCAGGCCGTCGAAGTCGGCCATCGTCTCCTCCTTGACGTTGTTTGATTGTTGCCGGTTACCGGCGCGGCCGGGGTCCCTGGTGGGAAGAGGGAAAGAGCGGCCGTTCGCCGGCCGTGCCGCGGGTCGTGCCCCGGCCCGGGGCGCCCGGCCCGGGGTGGTCGTGCCGCGGACGGCAGCGGTGTGTGTGGTGGCGGCGCCGGCCGCTGGCGATGCTGATCTGGCTGAGGATCAGGATGAGGGTGTCGTGGCCGTACGCGGCGGTCCGCAGCGGGTCGATCAGCGGCCGGTGGGCCGGCTGGTGGATTGGCAGGGCAACGCGCGGCTCGCCCTCGGCGCCGGTGGCCTGGATCCGGCCGGGCCGGGTTGATCGCCGGGCCGAGACCCTCGGCGTAACACCGCGCGCAGCCGGCGCTCCGGGCTGCCGGTGGGCGGTGCCGACTGTGGCCAGCCGACTGCCGGTCGGGCTGTTTGAGTCACACAGTCGGCCCGCCCGGCCATAGAAGGCGGGTGCGGGATCGGGGGTGCTACGGCGGTGCGACGATCCGGTCGCAGCGGGCGGCGTCGACGGGGCACCAGGGCAGGCCCCAGCCGATGCGGTAGCGCCCATCGACCGGTTCGATCCGGTGGACGCCGCCGCCGAGCGAGAGCGGGCGGGCGACGGTGAGCACGTGCCCGTCGAAGCCGACCGTGGACCAGTCCCCGCCGACGTAGGTGGCCATCTCGTCGAACTGCGCGGCGATGGCCGCCGCGGCGACGGCGTCGACGGTGAACTCGGGGCTGCCGTTCCACCAGCCGGCCAGGACGCCGACGTAGCCCTCCAAGTAGCGGTCGTGGCCGGGGACCGGCTGGTAGCGCAGCCACCCGGCGGCGAACACCGCGGAGGTGCCGACCGGTGGCCGGTAGCCAAGGGCGGGCTCAGTGTGGGCATCGACCACCGCCACGGCGTAGCCGGCGGGGTCGAACGGCCGCCGGTCCGGCGTGCGCAGGCCGGGTTCGGGGTTGCGGCGCCCCGCTTGCAGGTCGTCGAAGACCTGCCGCAGCCGTGGGGGCACCTGACCGGTGTCGGTGCCGGCGAGCACCGCCGTCTCGGTGCCCAGCCACACCACGCCGGCCAGGTCGACCCAGGCGATCGGGGTGCGGCCGGCCGGGAACCGCCAGGCCGGGTCCAGCAGCCGGGGTAGGGCGACGATGTCACCGGGGTGCGGGGCACAGTCGGCGCAGTGCCAGGCCACGACGGTGCCCGCGGTGCGGCCGGCCTGCTCGGCGGCGGCGCAGAGGGTGCACCGGTCGCGGCCGACGCGGGTGCTGCCGCCGCAGGTGCCGCAGGGCCGCCAGTTGGCCGGGTCCATCGTCGGGTCGTAGTCGGGGTCCCAGCCGCCGGTGACCTGGCCGCCGAGCCGGTAGCCGTCGATGCGCTGCTCGGGCAGCAGCGGTCGCATCGGCTTGGTCAGGTGCGCGTCGATGTCGTCGACGGTGGCGGTGCCGCGCACGAGCACCGCGAGCAGCCAGTGGCCCATCACCGTACCCCCGCCACGCGGTCGGTGTCGTTGACGGCCTGCCAGGCGGCGTGCGCGAGCACGACCGCGGGGCGGGCCGGGCTGTCGGTGTCGAGGCCGACCGGCCGGTCGTCGAGCGACAGGGCGAAACCGGGTTCGCGCCACAGGTCGTCCCACACCACGGCGATGCGTACCCGGTGCGGTCGGGTGGGCCCGGTGACGGTGAACGCGGTGTGCAGGGTGTGCGGGGCGGGCAGGTTCGGGTGCAGGGTCAGCCGGTGGCCGACGTCGGACACGTCGGTGCCCAGCGCCGCCGCGACGGCGGTGGCGATCTCGCGGCACCAGGTGACGGCGACCGACTCCCGGTCGGCCGGTGCCGGCGGGATCGGGTTGAGCGGCCCGGCCGGTGGTCGGGGGAAGTCGATGACACGCATGGGTTGGCTCCTTCGGGACGGTGTCGATGGGAGGTGGGCTTGCCGGCCCGGGCGGGTCGGCCAGCCCGGATCGGGTGTGGCCGGTCGCGCCGGTGGGCGTGGCGCGTGCCCTGCGCTGCGATGGCGCAGGTCGCGGCCCGCACGGGTTGATGTCCGGGGTGGACGGCGGGCTGCCCGCCCGGCTCGGCCACCGGCTAGTGACGGTGGCCGTGGTCGGGCCCCCCGGGACGTGGTCGTGGACCTGGGCAGCCGCCGGCCGGCGGCGAGGAAGGGTGCGAGGGCGTCGCGCAGCCTGGCGACGTTGGCCTCGGTCAGGTCGATCTCGTAGACGATGCGGTCGAGCCCCAGGTGGTGGGTGGCGACACCGTCGGTGCTGGCGTCGAGGTCGTCGACGAGGATGTGCTGCACGCGTCTCGCCATGGTGAGTCTCCTGTTCTGCCGTCGCCTGCCGGGCGAGGTCGGGGGCAGCGCCGAAAGGCCCTGCAGCCTGGGGGCGGCGGGGCGTCAGCGGTCAGCGGCGGGCATTCGACGGTGGCCCCGATGGGCTTTCTCCCGCGTCACGGGCGACGGCGGCCGGGGCGAGCGCTGTGGGTTACCTCGGGTCTGCCGGCTTACGGGTGTGGCTGGTCGGCCGGTCGGGTGTCGACGCGCCGCCAGCCTGCGCCGCTTTCGCACGCCCACATCTGGCCGTGCACGGTCACGGTGTCGCCGACCGATAGCGACCGCAGCGGGAAGTGCAACTGCTCGGCCAGCGCGGACTGGATCGCCCTGGCCGGCCCGGCCGGCGCTTGGCCGGGATGGTTGGAACCCACGAACGCGGCCTGGGCCCACTGTTCGGCGGTCAATAGCCGCCCGTCGCCCTCGATGGCGATGGTGACCGACATCTGCCGGGCGCCGAGGCGGTAGCCGTCGGCGAAGCTGCTGTAGTCGTTGTCGCGGTCGGACTCGGTGAAGCCCAACGTGATGATCACTGTGCTACCTCCCAGGTGAGCGTCGTGGCGTGACGGCGGGCGGCCGTTCACGGCCCGGCGTGGGGCCGGTACCGGGCGGGCTGCCGGGCGCGGGGTCTTGGCCACGGCGGTCTTCACCGGCCGCCGTGGCACGGGCACAGGCAGCGGCCGTGCGCCCGGACCTGGTTGTTGTGGCCGCTGGGGTCGCGGGGCGTCCCGGGCGGGTGCGGCACGCGCAACCGGCGGCCGGCGGGGACGGCGGGTCGGTGCCCGCCATCTTGGCCGGCAACGCGGGTCCGGTCGCGGCGCTCGGCGCACGTGCCGCACAAGCCGTCCCGGCCCTGCCCGTCGTCGGGGTCGTTGGGGCACCCCTGGGTGCGGCAGCGCGCCGGCTGGCCCTCGACGCGCCAGGTCCACAGGTAGGCGCCCAGCGCATACCGCCCTTGCCGGTCGGGGTACACCCGGTCGACCTCGACCAGGCGGGTGTCGCGGCCGTCGTGGTGTTCGGACAGCACCGCGACGGTGGGGCCGTCGAGGCGCAGCAGCGCACGCCCGCCGGGCGGCGGGTCCGTGCCCGGGTCGGTGCGCGGGTCGGTGTCGAGGTGCCGGCCGGTCAGGTCGGCGACGACGTCGACCACGGTGGCGTGGTCGAATCGGGGGATCACCCCGCCCAGTGCCGTGTAGCCGGCGGCGACGAGGGCCAGTGTCTGGCACGAACCAGTGGCAGCCGGTGCGGGCGCCTTCGCGTAGCAGGTCGATGAGGGCGGGCCGGTGGGTGCGGTGACCGTTGTCGTGGTGGCGGGTCAGGGCAAGGAAGCCGCCGGCAGGGTCGGGTTGGCCGGGGCTGCCCCGCCCGCCGGTGGCGGTGTGCTGCCAGGTGAGCGCGCCGGCCTGGTGGTCGCCGCCGTGCTGGTCGTACCAGACCGGGACGCCGCCCGAGGCCAGCCAGTCCGCGGTGGGGTCGCTGGTCCAGATCAGGGCGGGTCCGGTGGCGACGACAGGCGCACACCTGCGCGCCGCTGATGCGGTGCCGCGGTACGGCCACGGCGTGCTCGGCGGCAGCACGTCGTCTAGCCCCGTATTTCGCAGGTGGGGTTGAGTGGCCGCGCGTTATGGCCAGCGGGGTTGGGTGGGGTCGATGTGGAGGAGGCTCAGGAGTTGGGTTTGTAGCCATCCGGGTTTGGGGATG
>Ga0137375_10001955_pt1 | contig 24154 bp, 12 predicted proteins | sample SagtaG_24_FD_104936 | JGI IMG/M metagenome (GOLD analysis project Ga0137375, IMG submission 104936) | Vadose zone soil microbial communities from Sagehorn Ranch, Mendocino, California, USA - Sage1_R_113_16 metaG | ecosystem: Environmental > Terrestrial > Soil > Vadose zone | place: USA... | reverse complement strand
GATGCTCCTGCGGCATAATCGATGGGTGGTACTACCGATTATCGCGCAGAGCAGGCGTCCGTTCAACGCCACGACGTTCATCTGCCGCTTCCGAATGCGGCGCCACGGATTATGGTCACACTCATTTGGTTATTGAAAAGCAACAGTCCATACTTGAAGCAGTAGCTTACAAAGACACTTGGGGGAAAGGAACTGATTCCTATCTTCACATGATCTATGAGCGCCTATCTCTAATGCACAGTTTATTGAATGACAAAGGTAGCATATTCGTACACTGCGATTGGAGAGTGTCCAGTATGCTCCGAGTGATGTTGGATGAAGTCTTTGGAAAAGGGGCCGCCACCGGGGACGACCCGGGGTTTCGAAATGAAATTATCTACTGCTACAGTGGTGGTGGTATTCCTCGAAAGGAAATGCCAAGAAAACACGATACGATTTTTTGGTATACACGATCTTCTGATTGGACTTTTCATCCAATTTATCGTCCCTATTCTGAAGGTACTGTCCAGCGTGGAAGAACTGCTGTCAAGGGGCCAGATGCATCTCTACGCGAAGAGGGCACTCCGATTAATGACTGGTGGCCCGATGTTAAAAAGATAACTTCTCCTACCGATCCAGAGAAACTCTACTATGACACACAGAAATCGGAGGAGTTGCTTCGCCGGATTATTAGGATGACCTCTGACGAAGACGACCTTGTGCTCGACTGCTTCTGCGGCAGCGGCACCACCCTAGCAGTCGCCGAGAAGCTGGGCCGTCGCTGGATCGGCGTCGATCTGGGGCGCTACGCCGTCCACACCACGCGTAAGCGGCTGATCCAGGTGCAGCGCGAGCTGCACGCGACGGGCCAGCCGTATCGCTCGTTCGACGTGTATAACCTGGGGCGCTACGAGCGCCAGTGGTGGCAGCTCGACCGGCTCAAGGGCGCGGACGAAGAGCATCGCAACCTGGTGCTGCGCTTCTACAAGGCCGCGCCGCTCGCCACTGCGCCACACCCGCTGCTGCATGGCACACGCGGCGGCACGTTCGTCCACGTCGATCAGATCGACGGCATCTTCACCTTCGACGAGCTGCGCGACACGGCAGAGGCGGCGCGGGCCGCCGGCGGGCGCGAGCTGCACTGTTTGGCCTGGGAGTTCGAGATGGAGCTGGCGCTCCAGAAGAGCGCCGTCGAGGCCGAGACCGGCCTGAGCATCCGCCTCAAATACATCCCGCGCGAAATCATGGAGCCGAACCGCACCGAGGCGCAGTTCTTCGAGGCCGGCTACTTGGAGGCGCGCGCCATTACACATGGCAACAAGGTCGATGCGGAGCTGGCACGCTTCGCGCCCTCGCTGACCGAAGCGCCCGAGAAAGAGATGGCTGCCCTACGCGAGCGCGCGATCACCTCGCCGTTCGACTTCATCGACTTCTGGGCGGTCGATTTCGCCTGGCGCGCGGGCAAGCCTTTCGAGCAGCACTGGCAGGATTTCCGCACCCGCAAAGACCGCTCGCTCAAAACCCGCACCGACATTGGCTGGAAATACGCCGAGCATGGCACGCACCAGATCTGTGTGAAAGTGATCGATGTGTTCGGCGTGGACACGACGGCAGTGATCGATGTGCGTGTATAATATATGCTTGCAAAGGAGTGGATGCGATGACATCAACTGATATGACGCTTGAAGAAAAAATTCGCGTGCTGCCGAACGACCTTCAGCGCGAAGTCGAGGATTTCATAGAATTCCTACTTGCCAAGCAGCGTCGCGCCGAATTGGAGCGCATGGCGGTAGCGAACGGCTGGCCCGCGGGATTTTTCGCGCAAACTGCGGGTTCAATCGATGATCCGACATTTGTGCGCGGTGATCAGGGCATTGCTGAAGAACGGTTGCCGCTCGAATGATCTACCTCATTGATACCAACGTATGCGTTCGGTATTTGCGCGCACCTTTGTCGCCGGTCGCCCAAAAACTCGCCGCTACACATCCGACCGAGATTGCATTGAGCGTGATCACGGTAGCTGAGTTGGTGCGCGGCGCATACCGCAGTCTGAAGGTGTCAGATAACCTTGACCAAGTCAAAACATTGGTTGCACAATTTACCTGTTTATCACTCGACCAAACAGCGGCAGCTCACGCAGGCCGGATCGACGCCGAACTTATAGCGAGTGGCCTACGTATCGGCCCATACGATACGCTTATTGCAGCGATTGCTCTCGCACATAATCTCACCTTGGTAACGCACAATACGGGTGAGTTCAGCCGTGTCGCTGGTCTTCGCCTTGAAGATTGGGAAGCTGATGGAGGAACTAATGAGTAACAAATAGCTCCACTTTGCCTAATCATCGCGCCCTGCCGCGCCACCCCGCGCCTCGTCTGCGTTGCTACTCACGATCCTGTTTCACCATGATGCACCATGAGGAGCGGCCATGCCCTTCGAAGTCACTGAACACAATATTGCCGCGCTTGAGCCGCTGTTCAAGCCTTGGCAAGAACCCATCCGCCACCGCCTGCCGAACCCGGCAGCGGGACAGCCGGCGCTGCTTCACCCTGGCCGCCGGCCGAGCAAAATGCCGTTGGTGCGCGCGATCCGCGCCGAAGTGGATGGCTGGCGTCGAGGCGGGTATGCGGGTGTGAGCGACACATCGCGCTTTCTGCTGACCTACTGGTTCGACACAGAGCACCAAACCACCGATGGCGACGGCAATACAACGCCCTTCCGCTACCATTGGGCGCAGCGCGAGGCGATTGAAACTATCATTTACCTCTACGAGCTGCGCAATGTGCGTAATGTCGCAGAACTGCTGTTCGAGTTCGGCGACGATCAGTTTGCCGACATCGCATTGGGGATCAATCCAGAAGAAGATCGTTGGGGCAAATACTGCGCCAAGATCGCCACTGGCGGCGGCAAGACCAAAGTCATGAGCCTGGCGATCGTCTGGAGCTACTATCACAGCCGCTACGAATCCAACTCCACTCTGGCACATCATTTTGTCGTTATCGCGCCGAACCTGACCGTCTATGAACGGCTGAAAGACGATTTCGAGAACGGTGCGATCTTCTACCGCGACCCGCTGCTACCGGAAGAGTGGAAGCCTGATTTTCAGATGCAGGTTGTGTTGCAAGATGAGCCGGGCGGCGCAAGCAGCGCGGGAACGATCTACCTGACCAACATCCATCGCCTCTACGAAAAGCGTGATGAGAACGACACAGCGGAAAACGGCGCGGCGTCGATCTTTGGCCCAGCCGTCAAGCGGGCGCAGGCATTGGATACCGGCGCGGCGTTGCGCGAGCGTATCACCAGCCACGCGCGCCTGATGGTGCTCAACGACGAGGCGCACCACCTGCACGATCCCGACCTGGCCTGGAACCGCGCCATCGAGACTTTACACGCGCAAAGTCTACGCAAGGGTAACCACGGCGTTGGCCTGCAACTCGACTTCACCGCGACCCCGAAGCACAATGACGGCAAGCCTTTCCAGCATATCATTTGCGATTTTCCCCTCGGCGAAGCCGTGGATGCCGGTATCGTCAAAGTGCCTGTGCTGGGTGAGTCCGACGAGTTGATCGAACGTGGGGACAAAGGCATGCCCGCGCATGAGCGTTTCTCCATGCATCTTCAGCTTGGCTACCAGCGCTACAGCAAGACCTATGACGAGCTGAGCAAAGTGCGGAAACCGATCCTGTTTGTGATGACCGAAGATGCGGAAGCGGCCAACGAGATTGCCGATTACCTAGACAGCGATCAGTTCCCGCTGCTCAAAGGCCGTGTTTTGAACATCCATACCCGTTTAAAAGGTAAAATCAAAAACGTACGGCGCGATGGGCGTGATATCAAGGAATTTGTCGAGAGCGAAACCGGCATGAAGCCGGATGATCTACGTGCATTGCGTGAAATGTCGCGCGAGCTGGATAGCACCAATAGCGCGTTCCGCTGTGTGGTTTCCGTGATGATGCTGCGCGAAGGGTGGGATGTGCGCAATGTGACGACGATCGTGCCACTCCGCCCGTATTCGGCGAAATCAGGTATCTTGCCCGAGCAGACGCTGGGCCGTGGCTTGCGCCGCATGTTCTCTCCCGAGCAAAACATTATCGAGACGGTAACTGTGGTGCATCACCCAGCCTTCCGCAAGCTCTATGAAGACGAGCTTGCCCAAGAAGGTCTTGATATCGCGGTGTTGCCGATCCGTGAGATGATCAAGCAGACAGTAACCATTTTTGTTGATCGTGAGAAAAAAGCGATCGACAATCTGGAGATTGAGCTACCGCAGATCTCCGATGCCATCGCCACAACCGCCGAGCTAAAAGAGTTGACGTTCGATGAGATCAAGAAGTATTGCATCCAGCGCTTCCAGCCCTTACCGATTGGCAAAAAGAAAGCCGGCCCGATCGAGTACAAAGAGCGGCATCTCTTCACCGACGAAGTTGTGTCGCGCATGCAGCTCGATGCCGGACTGTTGAGTAATGCTTGGTCAGCGGCGAGCTATTTTGCCAAAATGCTTGGGCGAGCCTGTCACCTGAGCCATCCATCTGCATCGCTCCAGGCGCTGATCGAAGATTTTCTCTCCAAAGTTCTGTTCGAGCGTGAGGTTGCGCTGTATTCTGGTGAGGTGGATCACCGCATGCGCGATATCGACGTACTCGAACATGTACGGGCGACCTTCACACCGCTCATCTTGCAAAAAATCGTCCAGAAGCACGATCGTAAACGCGGCAGCATTGCGACGAAAATTTCCGAGTGGAAGCCCTTCCAAGCCACCAGCACCGAGAAACGACCCGCTGTCCAGGCACAGCGGACAATGTTTAATCTCGTGCCGTGCGAAAACGATTTCGAGCAAGAATTCGCCGATTTTTGCGACTACGCGGCCGATGTCGCGGCCTTTGCTAAGAATGCCGGCCCACAGAAGTTAATGATCGACTACCTACGACCGGATGGACACCGCGCATTCTATGTTCCCGATTACTTCATACGTCTCAAAAACGGCAATTATGTCCTTGTAGAGCTGAAGGGCCGCGTAGACCCGCTAGTGCCGGTTAAGGCAATGGCGGCAAACGAATGGTGCAAGGCAGCAGCGAAGGGCAAGGCAACGTGGCAATACCTGTATGTGCCCTATCAACTGTTTCAGGACAGCGCGGCTGCGAGCATAGAGGAACTGGTTCGTGCCTGCGTGCCGTCGCTAAAAGATCTTATAGGGGAAGCGAAAACTGGACAGCTGGCGCTGCCGCTCGAAGAGGCAACCGCAGAAGCACAAGCAGAAGAGCTTTTTGTGCGCGTGATGCGGCAAGCCGGCATTACGAACGTGCCAAAGTCCATCGAAGATGTAATGCGCCAATCCATTCAGGTGTTGGATCACGCCGTGCGTTCGAAAATGCCCGATCTAGCGCACGCCTTCCAGCCCTTACTCCGGCCGCTTGATGATTACGCACTTCACATCCTCACGAAGCAACTAAACCCCAGTATCACGTCGCGCATGCGTGAGCACGATTATTTCGAGCCATACATCACCGGCGTGCCACCGCGCGAACGAGGTCTACTCGAAAAGAACCAGCGCTACCTACAGCAAAATCTCGTGTATGGTCGCTCGATCCAGAAGCTAGGAACACTGCTCTTCTGCCTGGATTACGCACAGAAAGGCGGGGCAGCTGCTCCCGGTGTCTGGCGCGATGTCCAAAAACAATTTTCGGGCAAGGCGATGGGGGCGCTTTATGCCGAACTGCGCCAGGTCAACGACTTTCGCAACACGCGCGTCGCGCATATTGAAAAGAAACTTGATAGTGCCGATGAAGCGTGGAAGGCGCTGATCGAGTGGCTGCGCTGTATCAACAAAATGGTGGCGATCGCAAGCTAAAGCATGCTCAACACACCAGCTGCATGGTCTTCAAACCTGCGCATTGCCCACGCGGTAACACTACCAAGGTAGAATAGCGTCAGGAAAACTATACACTCTAGCACACTGGCACTCATGTCTACCACACCCGATCAGCCAAGTACCCCCCGCTGTCGCCTCGCCACACAGGCCGCTATCCTGGCGCTGGTGTTGCTGCTGCTGGCCTGGCGCGCGTGGCCCAGACACCAGCTGCGGGTGATCTTTTTGGAGACCAAGGGTGATGCAGTCTTGATCCAGACACCCGCCGGCGGCTACGTGCTGATCGATGGTGGCGGCGACCCGGCGGCGCTGTCGGCGGCACTCGGGCGGCAGCTGCCGTTCTGGCGGCGGGCACTCGATCTGGTGGTGCTAACGGCGGCCGATGGCGCGCACCTGCCCGGCCAGGTTGCCGCGCTGGCGCGCTACCGTGCCGGTATGGCGATCGCTCCGGCAATTGCCAAGCGCAGCGCGCTGATCGATGAGTGGCGACGGCTGCTGGCGGAGCAGCTTACCTCCCTTCGCAGCGCGCGCGCCGGCCAGCGGCTCGACATCGGTGGGGCCACGCTGAGTGTGCTGGCGGCTGGCGAGGGCGACGAGGGCGGCCTGGTACTGCGGCTCGATTATGGCGCGACCAGCGTAGTCTTCGATCACAGCGGTGGCGAGGCCGATGAGGAGATGCTGACTGCCGCCGGTCTACGCCCGGCCAGCCTGCTGGTCTTTCCCTGGCAGCGCGATGCGCACAATGCCTTTGTCACTGCTCTGCGGCCACGCGCCATGGTGTTGACCGACGGCCAGCAGGCCGATAAACCGATCGAGCAGACCTTTGTCGAGCGCGCGATCGGTGGCGCGACGCTGTACCACGAGCGGCTCGACGGCGCGATCACCTGGATCAGCGACGGGCGGCGTGCATGGGTCGAGCCGGAGCGGTAAAAACAGACAATAGACAAAGGTACGTATCAGTATAATCGGTCGTTCGTTTTTTCGCTCTACGAGAGAGACAACGCATACTCCACCGCCTGCTCCAGCCCCATTGCGCCCCCGGCCCTCCAAGCGGCCGTGAACGTATCCGCATCGCCCGCGCGCGCCGCCGCCAGGTTTCGTTCGTAGTCGGCCTGCTCGGAAGGCGGCAGCGGCGCGCCAATCGCATCACGCAGCGCCGCCGCTGCGCCGAACAGGCGAGCGGCGCGTATGCGCTGGCAGGTTCCCGCCGCTGTCGCCAGCCCTTCGAGGCAGAAGGCGACCCGGCGCTTGTCGCCGATCTTCCACGAGAGCGCCAGCGCTTCGCCATACAGCCGCGCCGCCTGGTCGGCAGCATTCCGCGCCTGTGCGACGCCGCCCATGTCGGTCAGCAGCAGCGCGATCCCAAACTGGTCGCCCAGCTCGCGAAACATCACCAGGCTCTCTTCCAGCAGCTGCATCGCCTGCGCATACGCGCCCTGTTTGCACTGTGCCATCCCCAGCGTGTCAAGCGTATACGCTGCGCCCATCTTGTCGCCCAGAGCGCGATAAAACGCCAGCCCTTGCTCGCTCAGCTCGATCGCCCCGGCGTAATCGCCCTGCCAGTAGGCCACCACACCCAGGTTGAAGAACGACTGAGCGACACCGCGCTTATCGCCCAGCTCGCGGCGGATCGTCAGGCTCTCCTGGTAGTACGCCGTGGCGCGGGCGAAATCGCCCCGGTCTTTCGCGATCAAGCCGAGGTTTTTGAGCATCTGTGCAACTTCGGCCTGGTCGTTCAGCGCGCGATACAGCGCCAGACATTCGCCGAACAGATCCCCAGCGCGGGCGTATTCGTTGGACATGAAGGCCACGCCGGCCAGGTTGTGTAAGGCGTCGGCGATCCCACGCTGCGCGCCGAGGCCGTGATAGATCGCCAGGCTGGCATTCGAAAGCGTCACAGTGCGCGCGAGGTCGCCTTGATGAAAAGCCAGAAAGCCAGCTATGCACAGCGCGCGCGCCCGCTCTAGATCGGTCAACCCGCAATTTTCGCAGCGCGCCAGCGCCATCTCGATCCAGGCGCGCGCCTCGTTCAGGTAGCCGCGCGCGTGCCAGAACTGTCGCAGGCTGCAGGCCAGGCGCAGCCCGCTCGCGATATCATTGGTTGCGAGCCAATCGAGCGCCGCCCAGATGTTGTTGTGCTCGGCCTCTAGCTGTGCGAACCAGCGCGTTTGCTGCGCACCGCTCAGCTCGCGCTCGGCCATTTGCGCCAGCTGTAGATAGTAGGCCGCGTGCCGACGGCGCGCCTGCTTGGCCTGGCCGCCGGCCTCCAGCTTCTCGCGCGCGTACTCGCGAATGGTTTCCAGCATCATGAAGCGTGGCGATTCTTCCTGGCCGGATTCGCACTTGAGCAGGCTTTTGTCGACCAATGCCAGCAACGTGTCAAGAATGGGGACTGGGGACTGGGGACTAGGGACTGGATCATCAACTCCGGCTCCCCAATCCCCAATCCCCAATCCCCAATCCCCGCAAACGGCTTCGGCGGCCTGCTCGGTGCATCCGCCCACGAATACGGCCAGCCATTGCAGCAGCGCGCGCTCGTGCTCGTGCAGCAGGTCGTAGCTCCAGTCGATCGTGCTGCGTAGCGTCTGCTGGTGAACTAGCAGATCACGCGGCCCATCCACGAGGAAGCGCAGCGCGGTGGGGCCGGATGCGCCGCGCAGCCGGTCGAGCAGCGCCTGTGGGCCGAACATCCGGCCGCGCGCCGCCGCCAGCTCGATCGCCAACGGCAGGCCATCCAGGCAGGCGCAGATCTCGGCGATCGCCGGCGCATTTTCCGGCGTCAGCACAAACTCGGGCCTGATCGCTTGCATACGGCTGGTGAGCAGCTCGACCGCCGGCATGGCCGCTAGCTGGGCGAGCGGCGGCAGGTGGCGCGGGTCGGGCCGATCGAGTGGCGGCACGATGAACAGGTGCTCGCCCGAAAGATGCAGCGCCGAGCGACTGGTCACCAGCGCTTTCGACTTTGGCGCCGCGCGCAGCAGTTCGGCGATGCGCGGCGCGGCGTCGGCCACCTGCTCGAAATTGTCGAGCACCAGCAGCATCTGCCGATCGCTTAATACGGCGCGTAGGGCGTCGAGCGCCGGCTCGCCGGTTTTCTTGATCCCCAGCGTGTGCGCGATCGTCGGCAGCACTTGCGCCGGGTCGCGAATCGGCGCCAGCGCGACAAAGTAGACCCCATCGCTAAAGCGGTCCTGCCTCGCGCCCGCCACATAGAGGCCCAGGCGCGTTTTGCCGATGCCGGGCGGCCCAACCAGCGTGATTAGATGCACATCGTCCTGCGCCAGGCAGGCGCTGATCGCCGCCACCTCGCGGGTACGGTTGATTAATGGCGTTAGGGGCGTGGGCAGGTTGCCCAGGCGCGGTGCGGGCTGGATCAGCGCGTGGGGCGCGGGCGTGTCCGGCTGCTCGCCGCCGCGCTCTGTAGTGCCCGCTGAGCTGGGCCGCCCTGAGGAATCCCGACGAAGGGCGGGGCTTGTCGAATGGGTCGAAGGGTCCGTTTTTCGCGCGGCGGCGGCCAGATCCAGCAATCGTGCCGCCAGCTCGGGCTCATCCTCCAGATCAAGCGCTGGAACGAAGCGCGCCGCCAGTGTGGGCAGATCGGGCAGGCGCTGGTTTTGCTCGAGCCGGCAGATCTGCCCTTCGCTATAGCCGACCGCGATCGCCAGATCGCGCTGCTGGAGCCGCGCGCGGCGGCGCAGATAGCGCAGCAGCTCGCCGAAGGTGGCAAACGACGACAAGGAGAAGGCGTCAGTGTGCGACATAGATGCTCCCGCGCTAGCGACGATGAATAAGCGTGTATTAGCGCTGCCAAGTATGTAAACGTCGCTCCGAACCAAATTCTACGGCGTCGGTTGGCAAGAAATGTCAAGTCTCACAACCGCGACTGTGCTACAGTAGCTGGGCTGGGGCAAGCTGCTGGTGAATCGCTGAAGCTCACTCACCCTGGCCGGCCCAGCTAATCCCCACGCGTCCCACGACTGCGGCGTATATCTACACTGATCAGAACGTTTGACACGCCCGTAGAGGTGCGGTATCAGAAGCACGGCACGGTGTGCATTTCGCAGACCGACACAAGACATATCGTAGTTTACGCGCAGTACAGCCTATTAGCAGAACCAATCTCGGCTCTGTTTCATGACGTTTTCGCATCACAAGGAGCAATCGACCATGCCAGCCCAGCTGAACACCCTGATTACACTCAGCGTCATCCTCCCAATTGTATTTGGCATTGGTATCACCGTAATCGTGCTTGTGTGGGTGCGCAAGTTCATGCGTACCATGACCGGCGCAAATCTCAAAGACGGGATGCCCGCTCAGGCGACCATCCTGCGCATCTGGGATACCGGCACCACGATCAACGACAACCCGGTGGTCGGCTTTCTGCTGGAGGTGCGCCCGCAGAATCTGCCGGCCTACCAGGCTGAGTCCAAGAGCATGATCCCGCGCCTCTCGATCTCGCAGTTCCAGCCCGGCGCGACCATCCCGGTCAAAATCGACCCGCAGAATCAGGCGCGGGTCGCGCTCGACATTTTTGCATAGGCAAATTTGTTGCGAACCTTACACTTCGGGGTGGGGGTCTGGGAGCGGCTTCGCCGCTCTCAGACCCCCAAGCCTCCCCAAACGGTAAAGCTGATCGCTGCCGAGCGAAACCATGTCTTACGCTTTGAGGTGCGGGGCGGCGCAGCCGCCCCGCACCCCTTTGATCGCATCTGGCAAGAAATGTCAACTCTGCTGCCGCGGGATGTGATAGAGTGATCGTGGCTCGCGCGCCTGTTGGCGGCGCGCGTGGCACGCCCATCCCAAATCGCGTTCATCAGTCGGCCGGCGCGATCTTCCTCGAACATACCGAACGACGATCAGATCAGGAGGAGTTCCCAATGACCCCAGCGTCTATTCGCCCTACCCCACGCGGTTGCGCCACTGCGGTGCTGCTGGCCATTTCAGCGCTGTTAGTGCCGATATATCGGATGTGGTCTTCTCGGGTAATATCGTCAACGGCACCGGCAGCGACGACAAGGCCCCCAAAGGCGGCGGCGTGATCCTCAACGGCGGCAGCGCCCCGCTTACCCGTACATCATTATTGAAGGAGCGATCCATGATCCATCCGTTGCACCGCAGGTATTCAACACTCGTGCTTATGCTTTTGTTTGTGCTGGGGGTGGCGCTGCCGGCGGCACCTCCGGCCTATGCGATCGGCGCGCTGACCGTCACCACACTGGCCGATAACACCGATCCGAATGATAGCAAGTGTTCGCTACGTGAGGCATTGCAGGCAGCCTTCAACGAAGCAACCTACCAGAACTGCACCGGCGCAGGTACCAGCCCGAACATTATCACCTTCGGCATCCCTGGCGTGATCAAATTGACGATGGGTGCGCTGACAGGCATCCACAATAATGTCGGCCTGGTTGGGCCGATCACGATCGATGGCAATGGCAGCGACCGCATCTTCAATGTCAGCGCGAGCGGCACACTCAGCCTGGGGCTGGTGACATTGATGAATGGCAAGAATGCCAATGGTGGCGCCATTCTGAGTGCTGGCGGGTCGATTAATATTGCTGGTTCATCACTTATTGGTAACCAGGCAACCAGCAATGGCGGTGCGATTAGCAGCTCCGGATCGATCAATATTGTTGGCACGAACTTCTCTGGAAATAAGGCCGATGGCAATGGCGGTGCAATCGAGATTACCGGTGGCGACTCGACGCTGACACTGGCTGGCTCGAACTTCGCTGGTAATATCGCTACCGGCAGTGGTGGGGCCATCAGCGTCAGCGCCGGCGCCAACATTTCAGATGTGATCTTCTCGGGCAATATTGCCACTGGTAACGCGACCAGTGGTGGTGGTGGCATTTTCAATAATGGCAGTAGTGGCGGCAGCAAACTGACCCTCATCCGCAGCTCGTTCAACGGCAACCTCAGCCCGCAGGGCAGCGGCGGGGCGCTCTTCAATGGCTCGCAAGCGACTGCGCTCGTCTCTGATAGCTCATTCAATGGCAATATCGCGGGCACGCCAATCGCCAACAACCGCTTCGGTGGGGCGATCTACAATCAATCGCAGGCCCAACTCGCGCTCAACCGCGTGACGATGTTGACTAATGCGGCCGGTGGAAGCGGTGGCGGGCTTGCCAACGATAAGGGCACCGCAATCGTTACCAACACCTCGTTCACTGCCAACGTTGCATCTTCCAAGGGCGGTGGGGTGTTTAATTTCGACAGTCAGCAGGGCGGCGCCAATACTTCGACTGTCACGCTGCGCAATGTGACCTTCTCCAGCAACGCGGCGCTGATCAGTGGCGGTGGGATCTACAATGATTCAGCCAACGATCCATTTGCTGTTGTGACGATCAGTAACACGATCGTCGACAATAGCGACGGAGTGGGGCTTGGCGGTAACTGTGTCGGCACGATCACATCCTCTGGGCATAATCTAGATGGCGGGGCCTCGTGTGCCCTGAACCAGCCAGGTGACCTGAGCAGCGCCGATCCGAAGCTCGATATTCCGTTCTTCAATGGTGGCCCGCTGGTCTCGCTGCTGACCCAGAAGCTCAAGTTTGGCAGTGCCGCGATCGACGCTGGCGACCCAGCGATCTGCGCCGCTGACCCGGTGCTGAACCAGGACCAGCGCAGTAAGCCGCGACCCAACGATGGCGATGGTGATGGCGCCGCGATCTGCGACATCGGCGCCTTCGAGGCCGATACAATCGTCGCCGGCTATGGCTCAACACCAGTGCAACCAGGGCCAATTGTTGTCGGCAGCTCGATCGTTGGCCAGGGGCCAATCAACACGACCTTCAATGTCTTCGATACCGGCACAGGCCCGCTGAAAGTCAATACCCCGAAGCTCGCCGGTGTCAACGCAAGTGACTTCACAGTTGACCCGAGCCTGTCGTTGACGATCAACCCCGACGACCTGCCACAGCCGATCACGGTTGGTTGCACCCCCAGTGCGTTGGGCAACCGCATGGCAACGCTGACGCTCACGACCAACGATCCCACCAACATCTATGTCACTTACAATCTGATCTGCATTGGCACTGCTGCCCCGGCTCCGGCCTTTGGCTCGACGCCGGCAGCGCCTGGACCGATCTCGATCGGCAATGTGCTGCTTGGTAGCACAGGCAGCGCACCGATTGTGCTCAAGAACCTTGGGAATGCGCCATTGACGGTGAGCACCCTGGCGCTTGGCAGTGTCAACCCCGCTGATTTCAGCATACCGGCTAATTTTAGCGCGACGATCGCCGGTGGCGCGACCCAAGATCTCACGATCAGCTGCGCCCCGCTGGCGCTTGGTATCCGTACCGCCACCCTGACGCTCAGTACCAACGACCCGAACAAAGCAACCGTGCTGTTCAACCTGACCTGTACCGGCACAACTCTGCCGCCCCCGGTGCTGGTGACAGGCGGCTCGATCCCGGTTACCCCGCCGACAGGATTACCGAATAAGGCCTATGGCGTCGTGACCAGCCCGGACGGTAAGTTCGTCTATGTTCGCAACATGGGCGGGGCCGGCATTCGGGTCTTCTCGCGCGATCTGCTCACCGGCGATCTGACTCCAGCGTCACCGCCATTCGTGGCAAATGCCGATCTAGCCGGTGACGGCACGATCATCATGAGTTCAGATGGCCAAAACATCTATGCGACGGGTATGACTGCAACGCCGCTCAGCGGCAAGCAGCCTGGCGCAGTGGTGGCCTTCAGCCGCGATACGACAACCGGCGCACTAAATGCGACACCAATTTCAACGATTAAGCAGGGGGCTGCCTATGGCATTCTCTGCCCATGTCCGACGGTTCAGGGGCTCGGCGGCGCGTATGGCCTGGCGCTCAGCCCGGATGGCGGCTACCTGTACATCACCGGCGTCAATAGCAAGTCGCTGACGGTACTGCGCCGCAACCTCACCAGCGGCGGTGCGATTCCCTATGGCAGCCTGAATTTCTTCGGGCCGAGTGTGGTACAGGAGACGCTCTCCAACACAAACCTGAATGGAGCGTATGGGGTCACCCTGAGCCCGGATGGCAAGAACATCTATGTGGCGAACTACTTTGATAGCTCGGTGACAGCCTTCGCCCGCGATGGCTCGACCGGCACGATCACAGCTACCCCGGTCGATCGCAAGGCGCAGGGGCAAGCAGGCGTTGACGGTATCAGTGGCGTCTTCCGCGTGATCATCAGCCCGGATGGCGCGTATGTCTACACGGCCGCCTATAATGGCAGCTCGGTGGCAGTATTCCAGCGCGACCCGAGCACCGGCGCACTGGGCACGCCAGTGCCCTATAAGAATGTGAGCGGTCTGCAGTATGCCACCTCGCTGGCGCTCAGCCCAGATGGGCAGCACCTCTACGTCACGGCCTATGGCAATGCGACTGACGGCAAAGCGTTGGTGATCTTCGACCGCGACTCGGGAACTGGGCTGCTGACGTTCAACAGCCGGATCCAGCGTAACCCGTTTAGCGGCGCGAGCCCGAACCCGGCGCTTGATGGCGCCCGCGATGTGGCCGTTAGCCCCGATGGCGGCAGCGTCTATATCTCGGCATATGCGGATGATGCAGTCGTCACCCTCAAGGTGCCCAACCCGACGCCAGTGATCGAAAGCATCCGCCCGGCATCACAGCCGGCCGGCAGCCCTGCCTTCACCCTGTATGTGATCGGCACCGGCTTTATGCCAACCTCGGTGGTGCAATGGAATGGCAGCGCCCGCCCGACGACCTATGACAGCAGCACGAAACTCAGAGCCGATATTAGTGCTGCCGATCTTGCGACTGCCGGCCCATTCCCGCAACTCATCCCGATCACGGTCGTCAACCCGGCGCCGGGTGGCGGCACATCAAACATCGTGAACTTCACGATTACTGGGCCAAACCAGAATCCAGTGCCGGCGATCGAGCGGATTAACCCGCTGGCCGCGCCGGCCGGTGGCCCGAGCTTCACCCTGCTGGTCGTCGGCAGCAACTACCTGCCGAGCTCAGTGGTGCAGTGGAATGGCAGCCCACGGACGACAACCTACGTCAATCAGGGCACGCTCAAGGCCAGTATCCCCGCCACTGATATTGCTCAGCCGGGCGTCGCTGGGGTGACGGTGCTCAATCCGGGGCCGGGCGGTGGCACCTCGAACGCCAAGGAGTTCACGATCACTGGCCCAGGCGATAACCCGACCCCATCGATCACGCGGATCGACCCGCCCTCGGTGACTGGCACGGGCGCGACGGCAGCGTCCTTCACGCTGCTGGTGGTCGGGGATAACTACACCACTGACTCGCAGGTGCAGTGGAACGGCAGCTCACGCCCGACCACCTACGTCAGCAACACCCAGCTCAAGGCGATCATCAGCGCAGTCGACATCGCCGATCCCGGCAAGGCAGATGTGACGGTCGTCAACCCAGCGCCAGGCGGTGGCACCTCGAATATCGCCACCTTCACGATTAGCATAATCGGGGATAACCCCTTGCCGGTGCTGCGGGGTCTGGCTGCCAACACGAGCAATGGACTCGGAATAACCATCAGTGGTATCAACTTCATCAATGGGGCGACGGTTCAGTGGAATGGTGTTACTCGTCAGCCGACGGCTGTGAATGGCACACAGGTCAGCTTTAGTATCACCAGCAGTGAGTTCAAAACACCAGCGATCATTACGGTCACCAATCCTGGGCCGGGTGGTGGCGCCTCGAACGAACTGCTGTTCGATCCTAACCTGATCTTCCTACCGCTACTGTTCCGGTAGCGTGGCCGGTAGATCAGTGATCTGTTAGGACTTGCGCCCCCACGGCTTTTTGTTACTTGTATCGTATTTTTTCACTCTGCGGGGTGAAAAAATACGATACAAAAGGCGAAACATCCCGACGAACAGTAATAATCCGTACTTGAGTATCTTTTTTCGCTCCGCAGGGCGAAAAAAGATACTCAATAAAAATAAGTACCATGCTGCCGCAGGCTACAATGATTGGTCAGAAGCGGCGACGGGTGGTATGATGGCGCGAATCGATAGCCACCAAGTGCCATGCGCGCCACCAGTATATTTGCCCCTCACACAATTATTTCCGCACTGCTGCTGCTGACCGCGCTCGGCGCGAGCGTAGGCTGGCAAGCGCAGGGCCGCGCGCATCAGCAGATCGACATCGGCACAGCTTCCGACGATGGCGCCGCACTCAACTTCCACGAGGCGGAAACCAGCACCTCTAATCCTAGCTTGACCTTTCGCTGGTCGAAGGACGCCAGCGAAGTGCGTCTGTGGACACCTGGGCGCGCTGCCCAGGCGGTTCTGACGCTGCGCATGTTTCCGCCCGAGGGCGAGCCACGCCGTGTCACACTTTCCTCAGGCAACCGGCCGCTAGGCACTGTGATCCTCACCCCCGGCGCGCGCGTGTATCGCGCACTGCTGCGAGTTCCCGACGATCAGGAGATCGCGATCGGCATCACAAGCGCCATGAAGGTTCGCTCCAAAGACCCGCGCGGAGTTGTGGTCGGGCTTGATCAGATCGCGCTTGACCGCCTGCCGGAGGCAAAGCCATTCGATCAGGTGCGCGAGCTTTGGCTAGCGCCGTTGTTGCCGGCTGGGCTGCTGCTGCTGGCGATCGGTGCGCTGCTGCTGCGCCTGCCACGGTTGCTGATCGGCGGAACGCCGGCGCTGGCGCTGGCAGCGCTGGCGCTGCTTGATCCACTTCTACCCGAAGCACGCTTGCGGCTGGCCTCGTATGTGTTCGCGATCGGCGCGGTATCCGTCGCGGCGCTAGCACTGCTCATACTGCTGCGGTATCTGCCGCGCCTGTGGCCGAGCACCGATGGTCGGGCGTACAACTGGCTGCTGGTTCTCTTCGTTGTAACGGTCGTGCTGGCCTTTACTCCGACGATCAAGAGCGATGGCATGGGCTACTACGTGTACCTGCGCTCGCTGACGATCGACGGCGATCTCAATTTTGGGAACGATTATCGTGGCTGGCCCGATCAGCAGACTCCCGATGAGCATGTCACGCCCAGAACCGCCACCGGCTACTACGTCAACTACTTCTCGATCGGGCCGGCGCTGCTGTGGAGTCCGCTGTATGGTGCGGCGCACGTGATCATGCTTGGTGGCCGGGCGCTGGGCCAGCCCTGGCAAGCCGATGGCTACGCGCCGATCTACTTCGTGCTGACGACCTTTGGCAGCGCGCTGGCCGGGCTGGTGCTGATGCTGGTCGGCTACCGCATCTGTCGGCGCTGGGTTGCGCCGCCCAACGCGCTGCTGGCGGTGGTGACGGTTTTTTTTGGCTCGAACCTGCTGTACTATACGCTGCGCGAGGGCGGTTTTGCGCACGGTCTGTCGGCGGCGACGGCGACAGTGTACGTGCTGGTGTGGCTGCGCCTGGAGGAGCGGCCGAACGTGTGGCGTTGGGCGCAGTTGGGCGTGGCGGCTGGGCTGATGCTGATCACATACTGGGTGAGCGGGCTGGTGCTGCTGCTGCCGGTTTTTACGTTCGTGCGGCTGCTGGTTGCGGCGCTCTGGGCGGCACCCGAGCAACGTGGGCGGCAGCTCGCGCCCCTACTATCCGGCGCTGGCGTGGCGGCGGCCCTGCTGGTGTTGCTCTTCAGCCCACAGATGATCGCATGGCAGCTGATCTACGGCGCATTTCTGCTCATCCCACAGGGCGCTGGGTTTGTTACCCCGCAGGCATTCAAGGGTGTGGACATGCTGTTCGCGCCGCTGCACGGCTTGCTACCCTGGACACCGGCGCTGTTTGTCGGCATCTTCAGCCTGATGTTGCTGTGGAGGCGCAGCCGCTACCTTTCCGCCGCACTGATCACCGCAGTGGTGGCATATTTTTTGTACAACGCATGGCTGCCCGATTGGCACGGCAGCGGCGCATTTGGTCTGCGGCGGCTGACGCTGCTGGCGCCCTGGTGTATGCTGGGGCTGGCGCTGCTGTTCGACTCACTGCGCCGCTGGCGCCCGCGGCTGCCGGCGGTTCCGGCCGCGCTGATGGTCGGCTGGGCAACGTTGATCTTGATTCGCTACGACCTGGATCTGATCCCGCACAGCCCCGGCGCGCTGCGCAAGCTATCACTGGTGGCGTTCTATCTTAGCCGCGAGATCTTTCCGCTCTGGGCCGTGTCTGGCTGGATCAACAACAGCTATATCCTGCACCAGGTGCGCGATCTGCGTACATCCGGCTGGAACGCCCAGCTGGTCGCGATTGCGATCGTGATGATCGCTGCCACCGGGGCGGTTATGGCGGTAGCGAAGCGGCTGACGACCGACGACCGACGACCGACGACCGACAACTGACGATGGATGACCGACGACTGACGATGGACGACCAACAAACGACAACTGACGACTGAGTGGCTTTTGTGTGACTGATAACTGGCTACTGCCTTCTGTCCCCTGTCTCCTGTCTGCTGTCCCTACGCGCTCAATCGCCAACGCAGCTCGGGGTTGCGGCTCAGCCGGCTGAGCACATTGCGCTTGACATTATAGACATCGCTAACGCTCGCAAAGAGATCAGGCCGTTGATCGCAGATCTCGCCCGGCTTCATGCCCAGCACGAACGAGCCCAGCACCACGGCGCGCTCGGCGTCGCAGTGCAGCTGCGTATCGATATAGCGCCAGAACTCAGCGCGGCTCACGCGATCGATCGCCTCATCGTCGGCCGACCCTCGCGGTGCCTGATCGGCCGGCAGCGAGTCATCCGCCACCATCTCGGCCCAGGATTGGGCGCGCACGCTATCGATCACCACCGAGCCGGTGCAGAGCTGCAAATACGAGAGCAGCGCCGCCAGTGTCGCGAAGGTCGCGAAGCGCTCGGGTGAGACTGCGCGCCAGAACTTGGTGAACGCCGCGCCGACAAAGAACTCGCTGCTCTCACCGCTGCCGACGAAGGCCCCGCTACGACGAACCCAGCTCTCCACCAGTGGGCTGTAGTGGATGTAAATATGCTCCCAGGCGATTTCGTCGCGCTCGACCAGTGCGCGCCGGAACAGCTCATAGGCGAAGCATGCATCGTAGGGACGGTTGTGGTAGAAGTGATCGCTCTCGGTCGCGCAGCGGCGAACCAACGCGGGCAGACTCAGCTGCATGGGATCGAGCGATTCATTAGCCTGTGGGCGTGCGCTCAGCCGTGAGCCGGCGGGCCGATGTGATGAAGTGTTTGTCGCCGCTTTGTGTGCCATCATCGCTGTCTCCTTGATAGTGCGTGTTGCCGGCTGAAGTGCTTGCCGTTTCGATATTCACAGCATAGCAGAGCGACTCTGCGGTAGCAGTTCGGCCCGACTGCGGTGAGACTGCGGTGACGCAAATTGCCCGCCACATGCGACTGTGACGGGTATCGGTAGCATAAACGAGCGATAGGTGGCATTCTTGCACAGGGGGAGAGGACGACGGACGACCGACGAAGGACGAAGGACGAAGGACGAACCACGGGGTTCTTTCGTCTTCCGTCTTCCGTCCTTGGTCTAAACTAAGCCGTTTTGATCGGCTACGCCCGCGCTAGCCCGGCCAGGCTCGTTGCGCCGCGCCCGCTGCGCATCTCCGGCAACGCGCCGCAGGACTCGCGCACGACCAGTTCGCCATATACCACACTCTTTACCGCCACCTCCGGCTCGCCATTGATCAAGCGGTGCAGCTTTTGCATTGCTAGGATGCCCATCTCCAGGCGTGGGATGTGGACGCTGGTAAGCGGCGGGCGCGTGTAGGCGCTCTCGCTGACATCATCGATACTGACAATCGCGATATCTTCTGGAATGCGCAGACCAGCCTCCTTGATCGCCTCCATCGCGCCAAAGGCGGTTTTGTCGCTGATCGCGACGATCGCCGTGGGCCGCTGTGGCAGCCGCAGAATCTCCTGCATCTGCACGTAGCCTTTCTTGGGATGCCCGGATACCGTATGCGGCATGTATTCCGCTGGGATCAGAATGCCGGCCTCGGCCGCTGCGGCAAAGCAGCCTTTCAGACGATCATTCAGGCTGCTGTACTTGCGCGGCCCGCGCAAAATGGCGATCGAACGGTGACCAAGGTTCAGCAGATGCTGCATCACCGCGTGGCCGGCGGTGAAATTATCGCCCAGCACGCACGGGAGCTGCTGCCCCGGCAGATAGCTTTCGATTAGCACCAGCGGCGCTTGCAGCGCTTCGAGCTGGATCACCATCGCCGGCGTGATATCGCCGTCGTTCGCCACGACCAGCCCATCGACTTCGCCCGCCAGACTGGTGCGCAGGCTCTCCAGGCTCTCGGCCGCATGATCGAACATATGCAGCAGCACCTGGTAGCCCAGCCGCTGCGCCTCGGTCTGAATGCCGCGGATGACATCGCCATAGAAGATGTCCAGGATCACCGGCATAGAGCTGCGTTCGATCAGCAGGCCGACTGTCGATGTCTTGCCGTTTTCGGAGACGGCCACCGTATAGCCAAGCCGGGCGATCGCCTCCCAGACGCGCTCGCGCGTCTCGGCCGCGACGCCTGGCTTGCCACGCACCACCAACGACACCGCCGAGACCGAAACGCTTGCGGCATCCGCGACATCGCGCATGCTCGGCCGTCGCTTGTTCATAGACGCCTCATCTGTTGTGTTGTGTTTTGTTGGCTTCTAGTATAATTATACACGATATTCTACACAATTGCTAGTTGACAAATAGTGACTATTCTTGTATATTACGGGAACCTTCTAGTAAACGTTCTTGAAACAGCAGCAGTCGCTACGGCTAGCGATACAGATCGGCTGAGGTGCCGAGATGCATGCAACGCAGCCACCCCGCATCAAATACTACCCGCATCCGCACCTGCTCTCGATTCTGGTTCTATATATATACCATTCGTGAGGTTTTTAGTAAATACCAAGAGGACTTGAATGAGTCACACCCCGCGTACCGCGCGCGTCCTGCTCGACAACGAGCGGACGATTGGCACGATCTCGCCGCTGCTGTTCGGTGGGTTCGCCGAGCATATGGGCCGCTGCGTCTACGGCGGCATCTATGATCCGGCCTCGCCGCATGCCGACGAGCGCGGCTTTCGGCGCGATGTCCAGGAAGCACTGCGCGAGATGCGCCTGAGCATCCTGCGCTACCCCGGCGGCAACATGCTCAGCGGCTACGATTGGCAGGATGGCGTCGGCCCGCGCGATAAGCGCCCGCGCCGGCGTGAGCTGGCCTGGCAGTCGACTGAGACAAATCAGTTCGGCACGAATGAGTTCATCGATTTCTGCCGCCAAATGAAGATTGAGCCGATGCTGGGCGTCAACCTTGGCACTGGCACAATCGCCGATGCGGCCGCGCTGGTCGAGTACTGCAATGCGCCGGCTAGCACACAATATTCTGATATGCGGGTGAAGCATGGCTACGCCGAGCCGCACGCGGTGAAATATTGGTGCGTGGGCAACGAAATGGACGGGCCATGGCAGATCGGCCACCTGGATGCCGAGGAATATGCGCGCAAGGCCCGCGAGGCGGCCAAAATGATGCGCTGGCAGGATCCGAAGCTGAAACTCGTGGCGTGTGGCTCGTCGAATACTGAGATGCCAACCTATCCTGAATGGGATCGTGTGGTTCTGGAGACGTGCTGGGAGCATGTGGATTACCTGGCGCTGCACTACTATGCCACCAACTATGAGAATGACACCGCCAGCTACCTCGCGCTTTCGGCCCAGTTCGAATCGCACCTGGACACGCTGTCGGGGCTGCTGCGCTATGTGAAGGCCAAGCTGCGCTCGAACCACAATGTCTTACTCTCATGGGATGAATGGAATGTCTGGTATAAAGACCGCTCAGGGCGTGGCGGCTGGCAAGAGGCGCCGCACCTAAGCGAAGAAATCTACAACCTTGAAGACGCGCTGGTGGTGGCCCAGTGGATGAGCGTGTTCCTGCGGCGCTGTGATGTGCTGGATATCGCCTGCCTGGCGCAGATCGTCAACACGATCTCGCCGCTGCTGACGACCAATGATCAGCTGCTGCGTCAGACCACCTTCTACCCATTTATGTTGTTCAGCAACCACGCTGCCGGCCAATCACTGGAGCCGCTGACGAGCGCGCCCGAAGCGGACACCAAGCTGTTCGGCCCGATGCCGCTGCTCGACGTATCGGCTAGCTACGATCAGGCCAACGATCGTGGGGCAGTGTTTATTGTGAACCGCAGCCAGCACGAAGCGGTGACTACCGATATCGGCTGGCAGGGCGCGGCGCCTGCGCAGGTATCGGCAGCCTACCAGCTGTCGGGCAGCGATCCCAAGGCCGTCAACACCTTCGCGCAGCCCAACCTGATTGGGTCGAAGCAGCTGGACGGTCTGCGGGTCGAAGATGGGCGTATCTCATTGCGCCTGCCTCCGCTCTCATTCACCGTAGTGACGACCGCTGGATATAGTGGCTAGCATCGGGAGGAGGTGATTTACCCGCGCGACTACAGGGTGATAGATCCATCAATACATTCGCAGTACAGATGCCTTTAGGGTGTTGTGGCCCGCTCGGGCTGCGCACCCGCAACCGTCAGGAGTATTCATCATGGCTATCGATGCCGAGACGAACCAGAAGCTACCCCTGAACCGCCGCGCCGCCCTGCGAGCGATCGCCCTCGGCGCTGCTGGCGTCACGCTGGCTGCATGTGGCGGCGCCACCACCCCCGCCGCTGCACCTACCGCCGCGCCGGCCGCGGCCGCCGCCACCGCCGCGCCGGCTGCTGAAGCCGCCACCGCCGCGCCGGCCGCGGCCGGCGCCACCGCGGCACCGGCTGAGGCCGCCCCGACCGCCGCACCCGCCGAGTCCGCCCCGACCGCCGCCGCCGGCGAGCCGACGCCCGAGCCCACGCCCGTCGTCAACGCCCTCGGCAGCGGTGCCAAGACCGTGGTGTTCTGGCACGGCCTGGGTGGCGCCGATGGCGCGACCATGCAGGAGATGCTCAAGTCCTATGCCGCCGCCAAGGGCGACCGCACGGTCCGCTCGGAAACCTACGACTGGAACGTGTTCTACCAGAAGCTGCCGACCTCGATCGTCGCCAAGTCGCCGCCCAACCTGGCGATTATGCACAGCTGGGCGATTCAGCAGTTCGCTGCTCAGGGCTTGCTCCAGCCGGCCGACGATATCTTCTTCAGCACCGGCCTGGTACCCAAGGACGACTTCAACCCGACCCTGATCGATGCGATTACGATCGATGGCAAGACCCAGGCGGTGCCGTTCGATAACCATGGCTGGATCAACTGGGTCAACACCAAAGTGATCAAGGATGCCGGCCTTGACCCCGAGAAGCCGCCCAAGAACGGCACCGAATTCATCGAGTGGGCCCAAAAGATTACAGTCGACGAGGCCGGAAAGCATCCGAACGAGGATGGCTTCAACCCCGACAAGGTGAAGATCTGGGCCACTCATAGCTCCTGGCAGCGCTTCACGCTGCCTTCCACAATCTGGCAGTTCGGCGGCGGCATCTTCGAAGGCAAGAAGTCGTTGCTGAACGACCCGAAGACGATCGCCGCCGTTCAATACTGGTACGACCTAATCTTCAAATACCGGGTTGTTCCGCCCGCGACACCCGGCGTCCCGTCCCCGCCCAACCTGTTTAAAACCAACTCGATCGCCTATATGTGGGATGGCACATGGTCGCTCAATTTCTTCAAGGACAATCCAGATTCCGCGGCTGTTATGAAGCCGATGCCGCTTAACTCGCTGGCACCGGACGGCAAGCAGGCGGTACGGTTCGACTCGCACTTGCTGGTCATTCCGACCGGTGTTGAGGGTGAGGCGCTCGAGGATGCCAAGGACTTGATTAAGTGGCTGTCGGATAACGGCGAGACCTGGGCGACCTCCGGCCAGGTGCCGGCGCGGCTCTCGGTGCAGCAAAAGCCGAGTGTCCAGGAGATCCCATCCGGCAAGACGGCCTCGGCCGAGTTCAAGGAGTTCGGCCGGCCGGGGCAAACCCATCCGGATATCAACGAGATCGTGACGATCTACGAGGCCGCGTTCAGCGCGTCGCTGGCGGGCACTACGCCCGTGGATCAGGCGATGAACGACGCCCACACGCAGGTGCAGGCGATCCTCGATCGGAGCTAATGTTCGGTGGGGCGCGAGTGGGCACTGTCCACTCGCGCTCGCCCTACAAGGGAGCGCGCCATGGAATCCTCTCGGCCCTTATCGACCGGCAGCACCGGCCGGACCGCGCAGCAGCTGCGCCTACGCCAGCTGCGCAAACAGCTGCCCAACTATCTGTTCATCCTGCCGCACCTGCTCTTCTTCGCCGTCTTCCTGGTCGGCCCCATCCTCTACGGCCTTAGAATGTCGCTCTACGATTGGAAGATCCTCGCCGTCACCCAGAAGTACGTCGGCTTTGATAACTACGTCAAACTCTGGACCACCGACCCGCTC